>ULPR01046419.1_pt1 | contig 30455 bp, 21 predicted proteins | sample 1953681 | NCBI WGS metagenome assembly ULPR01 (sample SAMEA4835634, study PRJEB28245) | human gut metagenome | biome: gut microbiome; material: fecal sample | place: Denmark | collected 2008 | reverse complement strand
AGTTCCATACTTCCTGTGCTATCACTCCAAACACCGGATGAGCCCCCAAAAACGTCATTTGCGGATGAATGGATTTCGCTATCACGGCCGTTCAGAAGATAATGACAAGCTGTAGCGGATTTGCAATCACGGCACACAAACCACAGAGACGCAACGGCGGGACGTCTCTAAAAATCCCATCATCCGCCTACGGCGGGCCATGATTAGAATCATGACATCACGGCTTTCCAAAAAAAATCCACTATATAAATAAGGTATTAGGAATTAATTTATTACCTTTGCAGTTTCAAAAACAAAATAACATTATCAATAATTATGGTTGAGAAGAACTGCACAGAAAATGAAGAGAAAAAGAGTTTGAGCTTCGTTGAGCAGATGGTGGAAGCCGATCTTGCCGAAGGAAAGAACGGAAGCAGGATTCAGACACGCTTCCCGCCGGAACCGAACGGCTATCTGCACATCGGACATGCCAAGGCTATCTGCATGGACTTCGGCGTGGCCGGAAACTATGGCGGTGTTTGCAATCTCCGCTTCGACGACACAAACCCCTCAAAGGAAGACACCGAATATGTTGACTCCATCCTGAACGACATCCAATGGCTCGGATTCAAGTGGGGCAATGTCTACTATGCTTCCGACTATTTCCAGCAGTTGTGGGACTTTGCCGTATGGATGATAAAGAAAGGTCTGGCCTACGTCGACGAGCAGACATCCGAGCAGATTGCCGCCCAGAAAGGCACGCCGACCACACCGGGAACAGCCAGCCCCTACCGCGACCGTCCCGTTGAGGAGAACATGGCGCTCTTCGAGAAAATGAACACGGCCGAGGCCGTCGAAGGATCCATGGTCCTGCGCGCCAAGCTCGACATGGCCAACCCGAACATGCACTTCCGTGACCCGGTCATCTACCGCATCATACACACGCCGCACCACCGCACGGGAACGAAATGGCACGCCTACCCCATGTACGACTTCGCACACGGCCAGAGCGACTATTTCGAAGGTGTCACCCACTCCATCTGCACGCTGGAGTTTGTGCCCCACCGTCCGCTCTACGACAAGTTCGTCGACCTTCTGAAAGAATATGAAGCCGAGACGGGCAAGACGGCCGACTACCGTCCGCGACAGATTGAGTTCAACCGTCTCAACCTGACATACACGGTGATGAGCAAGCGCAAGCTCCACACGCTCGTCGACGAACATCTGGTCAGCGGATGGGACGACCCCCGCATGCCCACCATCTGCGGTATGCGCCGCCGCGGCTACTCGGCCAAGAGCATCCGCAACTTCATCCGCTCCATAGGATATACGAAGTTTGACGCGCTCAACGACTATGCGCTTCTCGAAGCCGCCGTGCGCGACGACCTCAACGCACGCTCATGCCGCGTGTCGGCCGTGCTCAATCCGGTGAAGCTCATCATCACCAACTATCCCGAGGGACAGACCGAGGAGATGGAGGCCGTCAACAACCCGGAGAACGAGGCCGACGGAACCCACACCATCACGTTCAGCCGCGAACTGTGGATTGAGCGCGACGACTTCATGGAAGACGCTCCGAAGAAGTTCTTCCGCATGTCGCCGGGAAAGGAGGTGCGCCTGAAGAACGCATACATAGTGATGTGTACGGGATGCAAGAAGAACGACAAGGGCGAGATTGAGGAGATCTACGCCGAATATGACCCGCAGAGCAAGAGCGGCATGGAGGGAGCCAACCGCAAGGTCAAGGGAACGCTCCACTGGCTGAGCGCGGCCCACTGTCTGCCGGCAGAAGTCCGGCTCTACGACCGTCTGTTCAGCGTGGAGAATCCGTCAGCTGACGAAAGAGACTTCCGCGAGCTGCTCAATCCTGACTCTCTCACCGTGCTGAATAACTGCTTCGTCGAGCGCTATCTCACGGAGAAGAAGCCCGGAGACTTCCTGCAGTTCCAGCGCATAGGCTATTTCACTATGGACGCGGACTCTACACCGGAGAAGCTGGTGTTCAACCGCACCGTCGGACTGAAAGACACATGGGCTAAGATAAACAGATGAAGCAAACCGGTGACAAGTATTTCGACAGCAAGTCATTTCAAGATGTCCTGTCATCATACGAGAAGTCTGTCAGGGAAGGCCAGCCGATATTTCTGGATGTGGACGAACTGGCAGACATCGCCGATTACTATAGCTTTATAGGAAAGACGGAAAAGGCACGCGAGGTCATCGACTTCGCACTCGATATGAATCCCGGAGCTACGGCGCCTCTCGTGTTCAAGGCACGGGAGGCGATAGCCGATGAAAATATCGGGCTGGCCGAAGAGCTGGCGGAAGAAATCATCGACAAGGAAGACCCGGACTACAAATATCTCAAGGCGGAAATACTGATAGCCCAGAACCGGATTGAAGAGGCAGACAACTATCTGCGGGACTATTTCCACACCGTGGAACCGGACGAATATGAGGACTTCGTTCTCGACGTGGCCAACATCTATATGGACTATGGCGTGAACGAAAAGGCCTACGAATGGATGATGCGCACCGGAAACTGCAAGCGCGATGAGTATAAGGAGCTGATGGCAAGGGTGCTCTTCGGCATGGGAGAGTTTGACCGGGGGATCAAGATTTACAACGAGCTTATCGACAAGGACCCCTTCTCAAAGAGATATTGGGTTGCGCTGGCCAGTGCCCAGTTCATGAACGAAGACTTCGACGGTGCCGTGACGAGCAGCGAATATGCCATCGCCATCGACCCCGAAGACGCCGACGGCCTCCTGACCAAGGCCAACAGCCTCTACCGGCTGGACAGATTTGAGGAGGCTCTGGAATATTACGGGCGATACTGTGAGCAGATGCCGGAAGAAGAGTTCGGCCTGCTCTACTGCGGTATGTGCCTCACACATCTGTCACGACACGACGAAGCCATCGTGAAGCTGCGTCAGGCGCTTGACATCGCACCCGCGGACTCACCGTATATCGTTCAGATATATCAGGAGATGGCTTTCTCTTACAGTGCCATGAGACAGCCGGAAAAAGCTATGGAATGTATGGACATGACCGATGCCTACGACTGTGACCATACGGAGATGGAGGTCCTGCGCGGCCACATCCTGCTGGAGAACGGTATGTTTGAGGAAGCCGAGAAGAGGTTTCAGAAGGCCGTAATCCGCTCCGACAGCGCTCCGAACATACTTCTCAGGATAATGGTCTCGCTGTATGACAACAAATACATCGAGACTTCATACAAGATGTTCAAGCGGTTCTTTGAGCTTACGGATGAGGATTTCGATGAAGGCTATTCGTACATGGCTCTGTGTTGCTGGGATTTGAAACGGACGGACGAGTTTCTCCATTACCTGAAGATAGCAGTGAAACGCAATCCCAAAGAAGCCCAAATCGTCTTGGACCACATATTCCCTAAGAATATGGATGTAAAAGACTATTATGATTATATGTATAACAAACTTAACGACAAATAACAATGAACATACTGTACAGTCTTTTGGACAATCTCAATTACGGCACGATACTCTTCCTGATGCTCATCGAGAGCACATTCATCCCGTTTCCGTCGGAAGTGGTTGTGCCACCGGCCGCCTATAACGCCGCCGCCGGAGAACTGAACGTATTCCTCGTTGTCCTGTTCGCCACCATCGGAGCCGACCTCGGTGCGGCCATAAACTATGGACTCGCCTATTATCTCGGCCGTCCGTTCATCTACAGGTTTGCAAACAGCAGATGGGGCAAGCTCTGTCTGCTCAATCAGGAAAAAATAGAAAAGAGCGAAAAGTTCTTCACCGACCATGGCGTTACGGCAACGCTCGTGGGCCGTGTCCTCCCCGCTATAAGGCAACTTATCTCCATCCCTGCCGGACTGGCAAAGATGAACTTCGCCAAGTTCATCATCTATACGACAATCGGAGCAGGTGTATGGAACAGCATACTGGCCGCTATGGGATGGTATCTCCATTCTTTCGTCCCGAAAAACCAGCTCGATACCAAAATCACTGAATATTCGGAATACATCAAGGCAGTAATCATCGCAGCTGTATTGCTTGCCATCGCCTACTTCATAATACGGGCGATAATAAAGAACAGCCATAAAAATGCGGCCGGCAGATAATGCCTCATCAAGGCAAAGTCTGACCGGAGGGTGAACAGATTGCTTCACTCCATTATCCATTACTCAATAAAGAAAGATATAAATCAAAACAACTATGGCAGGAAAAAACAACCATCTGGTCATAATGGCCGGCGGCGTGGGAAGCCGTTTCTGGCCGATGAGCACATCTGAGCGTCCCAAACAGTTCATCGACGTGCTCGGAGTCGGGAAATCACTATTACAGCTGACCGCTGACAGATTCAGCGGTATATGCGAGCCGGAGAACATCTGGATTGTCACAAACCGCAACTATGTCGACATCGTCAGGGAACAGCTTCCGGACATTCCGGCCGGAAACATCCTGTGCGAGCCTTGCCGCCGCAACACCGCACCGTGCATCGCATACGTCAGCTGGAGGATAAAGTCAAAAGACCCCAAGGCCAACATCGTGGTGTCTCCGAGCGACCACATCGTCACGGACGTGACCGAATTCAGCCGCGTCGTGACGGAATGTCTGCGCTTCACGGGGGAGACCGACTCTATCGTCACGCTCGGCATCAAGCCGTCACGCCCCGAGACCGGCTACGGCTACATTCAGGCAGACCTGTCCACAAGCTCACTGCGCAACAAGGAGATATTCCGCGTCGACTCGTTCCGCGAGAAGCCCGACCTTGAGACAGCAGAACAATACATACAGAAGAACTACTACTTCTGGAACGCAGGCATATTTATCTGGAACGTCAGCACAATCGTCAATGCCTTCAGAGTCTACCAGCCCACAATGGCGAAGATATTCGAATCGCTCATGCCCGTCTACGGTACGGACAATGAACAGAAGGAGATTGACCGTCTGTTCCCCGAATGTGAGAATATCTCCGTCGACTATGCCATCATGGAGAAGGCCGAGGAGATTTTCGTCTGCCCGTCTGATTTCGGATGGAGCGACCTCGGCACATGGGGCTCGCTGCTCACGCAGACAAAGAAGGACCTGTACGGAAACAGCTGCATCGGCAACGACATCAATCTCTTTGAGACGCACAACTGCATGATACACACGACACAGGAGAAGAAAGTCGTCGTACAGGGACTTGACGGCTATATCGTGGCCGAGAACAACGACACCCTCCTTATCTGCAAGCTGTCAGAGGAACAGCGCATCAAGCAGTTCTCCGGTCAGGACAAGTAACACAAAAGGAACAATCACACATTATTTAGTATTAGACATAAAATATGGAAAGAAAAGTTGCATTAATCACAGGTGTCACGGGACAGGACGGTTCTTATTTGGCCGAGTTCCTCATTGAAAAAGGTTATGACGTTCACGGCATAATCCGCCGTAGCTCGGTGGACTACCGCGAGCGCATCGCACATCTTGAAGGACATCCGCAGTTCCACCTCCACTACGCTGACATGGGCGACTCCATGTCACTCGTAAAGGTCGTAGGCAAGGTTCAACCGACGGAAATCTACAACCTCGCCGCACAGAGCCATGTCCAGGTTTCATTCGACTCACCGGAGTTCACAGCCGATGTTGATGCCACCGGCGTTCTCCGCGTACTGGAAGCCGTGAGGGCAAACCATCTGGAACAGTCCTGCCGCATCTATCAGGCATCCACGTCAGAGCTCTACGGCAAGGTGGAGGAAGTTCCGCAGAACGAGAAGACACCGTTCCATCCATATTCACCATACGCCGTTGCCAAGCTCTACGGCTTCTGGATCATCAAGGAATACCGCGAGGCCTACAACATGTTCTGCTGCTCCGGTATTCTCTTCAATCACGAGTCAGAGCGCCGCGGCGAGACTTTCGTAACCCGCAAGATTACGCTCGCTGCCGCCCGCATCGCACAGGGCAAGCAGGAGAAGCTCTATCTCGGAAACCTCTCCTCGCTCCGCGACTGGGGATATGCCAAGGATTATGTCGAGTGCATGTGGCTCATCCTGCAGCACGACACGCCAGAGGACTTCGTCATCGCAACGGGCGTACAGCACTCCGTACGTGAGTTCTGCCAATATGCGTTCCGCGCCGCCGGCATCGAGATTGAGTTCAAGGGCGAAGGCATGGACGAGAAGGGATATGACAAGAAGACCGGCAAGTGCATCATCGAGGTGTCACCCGACTTCTACCGTCCCACAGACGTCGTCAACCTCTGGGGCGACCCGAGCAAGGCAAAGAAGGAACTGGGCTGGAACCCGCAGAAGACCACATTCGAGGAGCTGGTCAGCATCATGGTAAAGCACGACATGCAGAAAGTCGCAGCCGACCACGTGGCAAGCGTAATGCGCACCAACCTCGCCGAATATCTGGAGAAAGGAGTAGTGAAGTAATTTTAAGGAGTTAAAGGAGTTAGAGGAGTTATCGCTCCCTGCGGTCGCTCAGGAGTTAAAGACGAATGCTTTTGTTATAGACAAACGTTACACGGATACAAAGACTATTGTCTTTAACTCCTGAGCGACCGCAGGGAGCGATAACTCCTCTAACTCCTTTAACTCCCTTTATTTATAAAGACTTATGTTAGACAAAAACAGCAAAATCTATATCGCCGGTCACCACGGACTCGTCGGTTCGGCTATATGGAACAATCTAAAGCGGCGCGGTTACAACAATCTCGTCGGACGCAGTCACAGCGAACTGGACCTCACGGATCAGGTCGCAGTCAAACGTTTCTTTGATGAAGAGCGTCCCGACGCCGTTGTCCTCGCCGCAGCCTTTGTCGGCGGCATCATGGCCAATTTCCTATACCGCGCCGACTTCATCATGCAGAACATGATGATGCAGTGCAACGTCATCGGCAATGCCTATTCCCACGGCGTCAAGAAGCTGCTCTTCCTCGGTTCGACATGCATCTATCCCAAGGATGCGCCGCAGCCGATGAAGGAGGACGTCCTGCTCACATCGCCGCTGGAATACAGCAACGAGGAGTATGCCATCGCGAAGATTGCCGGCCTGAAGATGTGCGAGAGCTACAATCTGCAGTACGGTACGAACTATATCGCCGTCATGCCGACCAATCTCTACGGCCCCAACGACAACTTCCATCTGGAGAACAGCCACGTCATGCCGGCCATGATGCGCAAGGTCTATCTCGCCAAGCTCATCCACGACGGCGACTGGGACGCCATACGCACGGACATGAACAAGCGTCCTGTGGAAGGCGTGACGGGAGCTAACGGCAACGACGAGATTCTCGCCGTGCTCGCGAAGTATGGTATCAGCGACAATAAGGTCGTCCTTTGGGGTACCGGCACACCGCTCCGCGAATTCCTCTGGAGCGAGGACATGGCCGACGCCAGCGTCCACGTACTGCTCAACGTCGACTTCAAGGACATCATCGGGATCGAGAAATACTCATCCGTGTTCTACGGAAAGACGACCACCGGAGCCGTTGACCGCAACAACAGCGAAGGCCGCGGCGGTGCGATCCCGTCACTTGGCGAGATTCGCAACTGCCATATCAACGTCGGCACGGGCAAGGAACTCACCATCCGCGAACTGTCCGAGCTGGTCGTCAAGACCGTCGGCTTTGAGGGAGCGGTGGAGTTTGATGCCTCCAAGCCCGACGGAACACCGCGTAAGCTCATCGACGTGGAGAAGCTCCATTCGCTCGGATGGACCCACAAGGTCGAGATTGAGGACGGCGTCCAGAAACTCTTCGACTGGTATCGGGATAGTCTCCGGTAACCGTTCTTCAACAGACAAGCCATATCAAAGAAAGAAGAAAGCCTTTCCGCAGACCTCATCAATCTGCAGAAAGGCTTTCTTCTTTCTTTTTATAATGCTAATCCATCCTCAAAAGGATGTTAAACAGACAAGCGTCCGGTGACACCGCCTTATTTATTTTGCATAGAGAGCCACGATGGTCTCATACTTCTCCTGCTTGCCGCTGGTAGCCTTGGGCTCCTCGACCTTCTTGCCGTACTCGTAGATCTGTTCGAGAGACAGCTTGCCGTCCTCGAAGTCCTTGCCGATACCGCTGTCGAAGCTGGCGTAGCGCTCCTGAAGCATTGCGGGCAGCTCGCTCTCTTCGAGTATTGCAGCTGCGTTGAGCAGGGCACGAGCCATAGCGTCCATACCACTGATGTGAGCGATGAAGATGTCCTCGGGATCGGTAGAGTTGCGGCGCAGCTTGGCGTCGAAGTTTGAACCGCCGTTGCCAAGACCACCGTTGCGGATAACCTGCATCATGGCCTGTGTCAGCTCGTAGTTGTCGATGGGGAACTGGTCTGTGTCCCAGCCGTTCTGAGCGTCGCCGCGGTTTGCGTCGATTGATCCGAGCATGCCGTTGTCAACAGCTACGGCCAGCTCGTGCTCGAAGGTGTGACCGGCCAGAGTGGCGTGGTTGACCTCGATGTTCACCTTGAAGTCATTCTCCAGTCCGTTGGCACGGAGGAAGCCGATGACGGTCTCTGTGTCGACGTCATACTGATGCTTCGTGGGCTCCATGGGCTTCGGCTCGATGAGGAACGTACCGGTGAATCCCTTTGAACGTGCGTAGTCGCGGGCTGCGGTCAGCATCTTGGCGAGGTGGTTCTTCTCACGCTGCATCTGAGTGTTGAGCAGGCTCATGTAGCCCTCGCGGCCACCCCAGAACACATAGTTCTGGCCGCCGAGCTTAATCGTTGCGTCGATAGCGTTCTTGATCTGAACACCGGCACGGGCAACAACGTCGAAGTCGGGGTTCGTGGCAGCACCGTTCATGTAGCGCTTGTTGCCGAAGACATTGGCTGTACCCCAGAGCAGCTTGATGCCGGTCTCGGCCATCTTCTCCTGAGCATAGTCGGTGATAGCCTTCATGCGGGCCTCATACTCCTCGATGGTCGCACCCTCTTCAACGAGGTCAACATCGTGGAAGCAGAAGAACTCGATGCCGAGCTTCTGCATGATTTCAAAACCGGCGTCCATCTTGTCCTTTGCGCGCTGTACGGCATCTTCGGCCTTGTCCCACTCGTAGCTGCGGGTCTGACCGCCGAACTGGTCGCCGGAAGCTCCGCACAGTGTGTGCCACCATGCCATGGAGAAGCGCAGCCAGTCCTTCATTTTCTTGCCCATCACCACACGCTCGGAGTCGTAGTAGTGGAAAGCCATCACGTTCTTGCTCTCAGTTCCCTCGAAGGGGATTTTTCCTATTTGCGGAAAATACTCTTTTGCCATAATATTGTTTCTTTATTTATTTAAAAGGTTTATATGCTAATTTCTTTCTTCAGCGCTTCCTTCCAGCGGGCGTATGCCTGAAGGTATTCGGCGCGGCGGGCCTCGTCCGGCTCGATGACCTGCAGCTTGTCAAGCGTGGCGAAAGCCTCGTTGTTGTCCTTGTAGATTCCGGCTCCGATGCCCGCACCCTTTGCTGCGCCGACACTGCCGTCGGTGTCATAGAGCTCTATCGTCGCACCGCTGACGCCGGCCAGCGTGTCGCGGAACAGCGGGCTGAGGAACATGTTGGCGCGTCCGGCGTGTATCTTGCGGATGTCCATGCCCATCTGCTGCATGACCTCCATGCCGTAGCAGAAGCTGAAGACGATGCCTTCCTGGGCGGCGCGTATGATGTGGGCCTTGCCGTGCTTGTTGAAGTTGATGCCGCTCACGGTGCATCCCGTCTCGCGGTTCTCCAGCACGCGCTCGGCACCATTGCCGAACGGTATCACCGTCACGCCCTCGCTGCCGATGGGCACCGACGCCGTCAGGTCGTTCATATCGGCATAGCTGATGCCCTCCGGGGCAACCGTGCGGCGCACCCATGCGTTGAGGATTCCCGTTCCGTTGATACAGAGCAGCACGCCGAGACGGGTCTGCTCCGCCGTGTGATTAACATGTGCGAAGGTGTTGACGCGGCTCTTCGGGTCGTAGTTGACGTCACCCAGCACACCGTAGACCACGCCCGACGTTCCGGCCGTCGAGGCAATCTCGCCGGGATTGAACACATTGAGACTCAGCGCATTGTTCGGCTGGTCTCCGGCACGATAGGTTATCGGCGTTCCCTCCTTCAGACCTGTCTCGGCGGCAGCCTCGGCCGAAACGCGGCTCTGGATGCTGAACGTGGGAACGATGTCGGAAATGAGCGAACGGTCGAAACCGTAGTAGTCCATCAGGAAGCCGGCAACGCCGCCGTTATTGAAGTCCCAGAACATGCCTTCACTCAGACCGCTCACCGTGGTGTTGGCCTCACCGCTCAGGCGCATGGCCAAATAGTCGCCGGGCAGCATTATCTTATGAATCTTCTCATATACGTCCGGCTCGTTCTCCTTCACCCACGCCAGCTTGGCGGCCGTGAAGTTTCCGGGCGAATTGAGCAGATGGCTCAGGCACTTGTCCTTTCCGAGTTCGTTGAAAGCGCGCTCTCCGTAGGGCACGGCACGCGAGTCACACCAGATGATGGACGGGCGCAGGGCCTTCATGTTCTTGTCCACGCAGACAAGACCGTGCATCTGATAGGAGATGCCGATGGCGGCAATATCCTCACCCTTTGCACCCGCGTCGGCCATGATTTTCTTCAGGCTCAGCTTGGCGTTGTCCCACCACATCTGCGGGTCCTGCTCTGCCCAACCGGCCTTGACTGCCGTGATGGGGGCCTCATGTTCGGGATAGAAAGCCGTAGCCACACACTTTCCCGTATCTGCATTGACAAGTGACGCCTTGACAGAGCTGCTTCCGACGTCAAATCCTAATAGATATCTGTTTGCCATGTTCTTATATTTTCGTTATATTTCTAATCCGGTTATGCTAATAAAGTTTTCCATTCTATATAAAAGAATACGTTTATGCCCACTTTTTCCCCTTATTTTTTTGGGGAAAAGAAAGATTCATCCAATATTTGTAGCGATACAGCCGCATGTTCATCCGCAGGCTTACGCGGATTGCAAATCACGGCCGTTCGGAAGATAACCCGAACAGCCATGACAGCCATGAACCGTATTGACAACCAACAAAACCCATAAAATTCCCCACACAAAAAGCCTCAGACCCGCTTTTTAACATTCACAATTATTCTGACAAACGCCTCTCTAAAATTTCATTATTCTAAAATTATTTCCCCGTGGTCGCAAATTCTTCAAAATAGCGCGTGCATCTTTAATCATCTGAACAACTGCGCATTATGGTGTTTTTCACAAAAGTGTGCAACAATTCCGGCCGTTTTTTCCTGCCGTAAGGGCCTCCCGAGGTTGCAGCGGGGCCCTTGCGGCTTTGCAACGGCGGCCCCGTTGTGATGCGAAAGCGGCCCCGCTGTAAGCCCGGGAGGCCCTTACGGGTTGTCCAAAAACAGAAAACCGGAAGATGACGGCGCTGGAATGTCATGATTTCGGCTTTCCCGCGTTCTATTTTGCGTGTTATTGAAAGTTAATTTTAACAATCTTTTCACGACATATTCACCCTGTGGCAAGGTCGGGAAAGCACCATTTAAAGAAAACATAAAATACGCAAAAACAAAGAGGTCCATCCGCTGAAGCACTGGGATTCGTCTGCAAAAACGCAGAAATCAATCCGCAAGTATGCAGAATCTCATTATCCCAAACCACCTGAGAAACCAACTTGACACATCGAACGCTACTCAACACAGTTCTCATTTCTAAAAAGTCATAAACCGGCCGTACACTCCATTGGTTCACCGGATACACCTTATTATATAAAGAAACACATGGGAGAGAAGAAGTGCCCGGCCAAGACTTTTTTTACTTTTTGTGACATTTTTGTTTCATTTTCATCCATCGTTTAAAAATATTTATTACCTTTGCCCTTTGAATGGACTACTAACCATGGTCTGATCTCTATCTTCGCCATACCGGCGGTGACATTTAGAAACAAGCTAATTGATCAACAAATGAAAAAGAAAATACTGATTCTCGACGACAAGGAAACCATCGCAAAAGTGCTCTCAATCTATCTGATGAGCGACTATGACGTACAATGGTTGCCCGACGGACTGCAAGGTGTAAAATGGTTACAGGCCGGAAACACGCCCGACCTCATCATCTCCGACATCAGAATGCCGGAGATGCGCGGCGACGACTTCCTCGAATGGATAAAGCAGAATGAACTGTTCCGCCATATCCCCGTGATAATGCTAAGCAGCGAAGACAGCACCAGCGAACGCATACGTCTGCTGGAAATCGGCGCGGAAGACTATATCGTGAAGCCGTTCAATCCCATGGAACTGAAAATCAGAGTAAAAAGAATCTTACCTAACTGACGTGAGATATGATAGGTATAGTATATTTGGGACACAATCCGAATACACAGGAGCGCCTTCAATACATTCCCGGCCAACTCGTACGGATGACGGCGACATACAAGGAAACCGAACGCGCATGCACTCCGTCAAAAAATGCCGGGGGCGAGCGGTTCATCGTATTCTTTGAGCAGACTATTCTCAATGAGGACATCACGGCTATCACCTATCTGCACAAGAAGTGTAAGAACACCTACATCATCCTTCTCACGGGAGAACTATCTGACAAGGACAGACTGAGATATCAGCAGTGCGGAGTCAGCGACACGATTCCGAAAGAAGCGACCGTGACGGAGATACATAAAAAAATCCAGTTCATCTCCGACCGCGAAGACCTGCTCTTCGACAACAATGACCCTCAGTACCGAATTCTCCAGTTCAAAATTCCGCTGTGGAAGAGGCTCTTTGACATCGTTTTCGCCAGTGCGGCCATCATCGTGCTGTCACCGGTATTCATCATAACGATGATTGCCATCAAGCTGGAAAGCAAAGGACCGGTTCTTTTCAAATCGAAACGTGTCGGTACGAACTATACAATCTTCGACTTTCTCAAGTTCCGCAGCATGTACATTGACGCAAGCGAGAGACTCAAGGAGCTGAGCAAAGAGCACAACCAGTATGCAACAGGGCATGACAAGAAAGACGACGAAGGCGGAAAGAGCGTCATCACGTCGCCGCTGGGCGATGAGGCCGAAAAGAACATGGAGGCCTCTGGAACGGAATCGTCAATGATGTTCGGTGACGAGGAAGTGATGCTCGTAGGTGACGACTTCCTCGTTGCGGAAAAAGATTTCAACAAACAGAAGACCGAGGAAATCAACAACGCATTCGTCAAAATCGAAAATGATCCGCGAATCACCAGGGTGGGACGGTTCATAAGGAAATACAGCATCGACGAATTGCCCCAGTTGTTCAACATTCTGCGCGGTGACATGTCCATCGTCGGCAACAGGCCGCTTCCGCTCTACGAGGCTGAGAAACTGACGGGTGACGAGTGCATCGACCGTTTCATGGCCCCGGCCGGACTGACCGGGCTGTGGCAGGTGGAGGAACGTGGCAAGGGAGGAGCCATGTCAGCCGAAGAGCGCAAGCAGCTTGACATCACATACGGCCAGACATACAACTTCGCTATGGACATGAAAATCATTTTCCGGACACTGACGGCTTTCATACAGAAAGACGATGTCTGACGGAACCGGCTCCGCGAAAATTGGCGCACACCGTATATACATAAATACGAACTATCAGATTATATGCAAATGAGAATGAACAGGCTAAGGTTTCTGACCATACTATTCGCCGCCGGACTGGCACTGAACGCATCGGCCCAGTTCAACGACAGCGGCATCAGTGCCGGTTTCTTCGACTCAAGCGAATCCAGCACCATCAATTTCTCAAAGTTCCACCTTCCACCGCTTGCCGTGCTCTTTGAAAACGCGAAGTCAAACCCGCAGATTCTTGACCTCGCCAAAGCACAGGAGATAGCACAGGCCGAGGTGGCAAAGCAGAAAAGACACATCTTCTCATACGTACGCGGACATGCCAGCTACAGCTATGGAAAGACTGATATGTGGGGAAACAATTCGTCCACATACAATCAGATGATCTATCAGTTTCAGGGAACGGAACAGAACTACTGGAACGTCGGCGTCAACCTCAACGTGCCGCTGGAGGACATTCTCGACCTCAAGGCATCGGTCAGACGGAAAAAGCTCGCCGTCGATCAGGCCCAGATAAAGAAAGACATAGCATACGACCAGCTGAAACTCCAGATCGCGTCGCTCTACGTGAAGATAACCAACAGCCTCGTCTCACTCAAGACGGCCAGCGAAAACGCCGCGATATATCAGGGTGCCGGCGCGCTCAACCAAGAAGACTTCCACCAAGGAAACATGACCATCGAGGACTTTGCCTACACAAAACTCCGCGAGCAGGACGCCGTCAACAAATATCAGACCCTCCAGACGGAAATCACGACGGACATCATCACGCTCGAAATCCTCACCCACACGCCCATCATAACAAACACGACCACCGACGTCACGCTTGACAGCACCATCGAAAAGACCGACAAGGAGATTGCACGCGAGAACAGGGCCATGGAAAAGAAAATAAGAAAGGCAGCCAAAGAGGAGGAAAAGAAAACGGTCGAAATGGAAAAGGCTGAAAAGAAAGTTCAGAAAGAGGCTGACAAAGAAAAGGGGAAACAACATTAAATACTAAAGATTATGGATACATTCAGATATTTGGTGAGATTTCTGTACCGCATACGCTGGTATCTCGTCATCCTGCCGCTGATAGCACTGGTCATAGCGTGGTTCCTCACACGGAACATGGAACGCATCTATAACACCAACACCACCATCTATACGGGTATGATCACCGGATATAACATAGAGGGCGGAACAGGTGCGGCCGGAGGAAACGCGCAGACCAACATAACCAACCTCATGCTCATCGTAACTACAGACAACACTATACACGAGGTGGCCCTGAGGCTTTTCGCACGCTGCATGATGTACGGCAATCCGGACAAGGACAACAACTACATATCGGCACAGCACTTCCGCGAGCTGAACAACTCCGTACCAGCCGACGTCAAGGCGCTCATCAACCACAACAGCGAGTCGGCGACATACGCCAATCTCAAGGCCTACGAGAAGCCCTCGCAGGACAACTATCTCTTCGGACTGCTCAATTATCACACTTATTTCGGTATCAACAACATTACGTCGAGACTGAAAGTGATGCAGATTGACCGGAGCGACATCATTGACATCGGCTACTCGGCCAACGACGCCGGCATCGCATACAACACGCTCGACATCCTCAACGAGGTGTTCGCCCGCCAGTATCAGCAGCTGCGGTTCGGAGAGACAAACAACGTCATCAAGTTCTTCGAACGCGAGGTCGCCCGTCTCTACCGCATTCTGTGCAACGCGGAGGACGACCTCATCAGCTATAACATATCAAAACGTATCATCAACTACGGTGAACAGACAAAACAGCTGACCATCCTCGACGCCCAGCAGCAGACATCTGACAACGACCAGCTGATGAACTACACCACAACTAAGGCACTGATGGACTATCTGGAAAGGCAGCTCGGAAACCGCGCCAAGCTCATCAGGGCCAACAAGGACTTCACCAATCAGGTACGCGACATCTCGCGGATACAGTCACGCATATCCAATCTGCAGCTGATGAGCAGCGAGGGAGGCGGAAACAACGCAGAATCGCAGCAGGAGCTGGCCAAGGCGCAGCGCGACCTGCAGGGCGCGACAAAACGCGTGAAAGACCTTACACTCGACATCGAGGCAGGAACATACAGCACGGAGACAGGCGTCAAGGCAAACTCTCTGCTCACGAAATGGCTCGATCAGGTTCTGCTGCTGGAGAAAACAAAGGCTGAAATGACGGCACAGGACATCATGCGCCAGAAACTCGACCGTCAGATTCTCTATTACGCACCTATCGGAGCGACACTCGACAGAAAGGACCGCCACATCGGATTCATCGAGGGCAACTACATGGAAATGCTCAAAGCGCTCAATGCCGCACGTCTGCGTCAGCGCAACCTGCAGATGACAACCGCCACGCTGCGTGTGCTCAATCCGCCGATGTTCCCGATGAACGCCCAGCCGACAAACCGTCTGATGATTCTGCTCGGCGCGTTCATCCTGACATTCATCCTGACGTCGCTCTACTTCCTCATCATCGAGCTACTCGACCGCACACTGCGCGACCGCATGCGCTCTGAGCGCATAACGAAGATACCGGTGATGGGATGCTACCCGAAGGACAGCTCGCTGAGGTACAGACGCTACAACAAGACCATCGCCGACATGTCGCTCCGCCAGCTGAGCAAAGCTCTGCTGCCTCACTTCAAGACAGGACAGCAGAACGTTCTCAACCTTCTTTCAACAGACGCGGCCAACGGCAAGAGCTTTCTGGCACAGGAGCTGGAAAACTACTGGGTCTCGCTCGGACTGCAGGTGCGACGTCTGGCTTACGACGAGGATTTCCTTGCCGAAGACAGCAAATATCTCATGGCAAAGGACATCAAGGACCTCTGCCCGGACATACTGCCGGATGAGATTGCCATCATCGAATATCCTAATCTGAACGACCACCCGATTGCTCCGTCACTGCTCAACCTCGGGACGGTCAACCTCATGGTGACACGCGCCAACCGCACGTGGAAGGACGTTGACGCCAAGGCACTGAAAGAGGTGGAGGCCCAGCTTGAGAACAAGGATTCGCTCTACATGTATCTCACGGAGGGCAGCCGCTATGCTGTGGAGGAGTTCGTCGGCCAACTGCCGCCGTACACGAAGTTCAAGAATTTCGTCTACCGTATCTCACAGCTCGGACTCACCGCCACGGAAAACAGTCACGCCATCTGATGAACAACCGTTATTCAAACAGTTTTTCAGCATACACAAACGAGAATCGGGGAAGGATGATTTCACTCCTTCTCCTTTTCTCGCTTTCAATGTATCTGTTCTACAGCATGGGAATATCGGGACTTGCCATCGTCTGCGTGTTGCCGCTGGTCCCAATAGCCATATATCTGACTCTGAAATACAAACTGTTTGCCTTCGGACTATTGTTCGTCCTTAACTATACCATCATGGGATTGACGAAGTATGTGAGCATATCCCTGCCTATAACGGCAATGACCCAGCCAATGGTATTCCTGCTGCTGTTCAGCGAACTGATAAACATCAATGAAAAGAACGGAAGGTTTCTCGCAAACGCCATGTACTTCATGTTTTCCATCTGGATTGCCTATCTCGTTCTGGAAATACTGAACAACACGTGCGACCTGCCGTTCAACTTCGGAAGCTGGATGCTCAACACCTATCTGCTCGGTCTGCAGATTGTCTTCGGATGTATGGTCGTGTCACTGGTCATAAATAATCCGAAGCGAATCATTTTCTTCCTGAAAATATGGGCCGTGATGTCCATCATCGCCACTATATGGGTCTTCCGGCAGAAGACGTTCGGGTTTGACACGGCCGAAAACAGATGGCTTCAGGGAGGAGCGGCGAGAACCCACCTCATCGGAGGAACAATCCGCTATTTCTCCATATTCTCCGATGCCGCGAACTTCGGATGCCACATGGCCGGAGCCGCTATCGCGTTTTTCATTGCCGGCGTGACTAGCAAGATAAGAAAACACCGGCTGCTTTTTCTCATCACAGGAGTTTGTTGCACGTACGGCATGTTCACTTCCGGAACACGTACGGCCATCTTCTGCTTCCTTGCCGGCACCTGTCTCTACATCATTCTGTCCAAATCGGTGAAACTGGGGGCCGCCGTGACAGTGCTGGTAGCAAGTTTCACATTCCTGCTCGCATTCACGACAATCGGACAGAGCAACAGCATGATCAGACGAATGAGAAGTGCATTCGACAAGAACGACGCCTCCAGCAATGTCCGCGACATCAACAAACAGGCTCTGAAAAAATATATGCAGGACGCGCCGTGGGGACTCGGAATATCCGTCGACCCGAAATCAATACCGAGCAACAACAAATATAAGATTGTAACCCAGACGGCATCTGACTCCACATACGTCTATCTGTGGGAATATACCGGCGTTATCGGAGAATATCTCTTCGCCCTGGTGAATGTGGTGACGCTGTTCGGCGGATGCTACATCGTCCTGTTCAGGCTAAAGAACAAATCGCTTCAAGGCATCGGAGCCGCTTTCTGTTGCGCGTTTGCCGCCATCAATGTCGGAGGATACGCCAACAATATATTGACGCAATACCCGAACATCATAATAATGTTCGGCGGCATGGCCCTGACTTATTCATTGCCGAAACTTGAAGATGACTACAACGAGTTCGAAGGAAGGCTTCTTGCGGAACAGGAAGAGAAGAAACGGTTAAAACTGGAGAAGAAACGTGCATCGAGAGTGTGACATATCCATCATCACTGTCAACTACAACGGGTATGACGACACCTGCGCCCTGCTTGACACAATCCCTCTGAACGACGGGTCGCTGGAGGTGATTGTGGTCGATAATGCCTCAAAGAGAGACGAGGCCGCGATAATTTCCCGCAAATATCCGACGGTGAAGACCATACGCTCGGAAAGAAATCTCGGATTCGCCGGAGGAAACAACCTCGGTATCAAGGCCGCAACGGGACGCTATCTGTTCTTCATCAACAACGACACGATCTTCAAGTCATTCGACGTCCAGGCGCTGGTCGACAGGCTGGAATACAACGGAAAGACAGGCATGGTATGTCCCAAGATACGCTTTGCCTGGGGAACAAATCCCATACAGTACTGCGGATATACGCCGCTTTCCCGCATCACGGTGCGCAACCGCGCCATCGGGTTCGGCGAGGAAGATAACGGCCAATACGACACACCCCACCCCACTCCATACGCCCACGGGGCTGCCATGATGGTGAAACGGGAGGTCATCGGGCGTGCCGGAATGATGCCGGAATGTTTCTTCCTCTATTATGAGGAACTCGACTGGTCCATGAGCATCACCCGAAGCGGATATGATATATGGTTTGAACCGGCCTGTACGGTCTATCACAAGGAAAGCCGGTCGACCGGACAGGACAGTCCGTTGCGCACATATTATATAACGCGCAACCGGCTTCTGCTCGTCAGACGCAACTTCACCGGCTTTCAGAAATACATGGCTTACGCCTATCTCACGGCCCTCGTGGCTCCACGCGACATCATCAGGCATCTGTCACGGGGCCACGGCAATCTCGCCAAAGCAACAATAAAAGGAATAATAAACTTCATAAAGCTATAAAAACGTTTACCGGAATGTGGTGGATCATAACATATACAGCAGACATTCTTCTTTTCGTCGGGGTCGCCCTGACGTCACTCTATATGGCTATATATTCCATTGCCGCCCTGTTCAACCAACGGACAAAAGTGACCACGGCCAAACACCAGAACAGATTCATCATATTAATACCGGCATACAAGAACGACGGAATCATAGAACAGACGGTCAAGAGCGTTCTCGGACAGACATATCCGCAACGCCTGTTCGACGTAACGGTCATCTCCGACCATCAGAAGGAGATAACCAACTTCCATCTGGCACAATATCCGATAACCCTGCTCACTCCGAATTTCAAGAGCAGCACGAAAGCAAAGTCGCTCCAACTGGCTATCAACAATCTGCCGCAATTCAAGATTTACGATGTCGTCATAATACTCGATGCCGGAAGTCTCGTCGAACCGGAGTTTCTCCAGAACATGAACGATGCCTTTGAGGCGGCCGGAACAAAAGCCATACAGGCACACCGCCTGTCAAAGAACCGCGATACGGCCATAGCATGCCTCGACGCGACATTTGAGGAGATAAACAACACCATATTCCGCCGCGGCCACGTCACACTCGGACTGTCCGCCGCCATCTCCGGTTCAGGCATCGCGTATGAATTCAGATGGTTCAAGGAGAACATCAAGAGAATCAAGACCGGATGGGAAGACAAGGAGATTGAGGCTCTTCTCATGAGGCAACAGATATACGTCGACTACTTCGACGACATCCATGTCTACGACGAGAAGACCCGCCATACGGCTGATTTCAACAAGCAGCGCGGCCGCTGGGCATCCACACAGTTACGCTCAATCCTGTCCAACATCCACCATCTGCCGGCCGCGATATTGAGCAAACGCTATGACATGGTCGACAAACTCATCCAATGGCTGCTCATTCCGCGAACCATCATGATGGCCATCATTGTCGTCATGAGCATCATACTGCCGTTCATCTACTTCACACTGGCCATCAAATGGTGGATAACATTTGCCGTCATCATATTCATTTTCGCCCTTGCCACACCTGACTATCTCGTGGACAAGAAGTGGGAACAGTCTTTTGCCAAGGCGCCTTTCATCATGCTGGCCTCGCTTCTCAACATCACGAAGCTGATACGGCGCAAAAAGAAGTTTGAGAACATAAACTGACATGCCGATGCTTTGGACCTCCATACATATCATAGACATCCTGCTATGGCTCATCATGGCCGGTTCTGTGGCATACGTTCTTTTCTTTGCTGTCGTCAGCATGATAGGAAAGGAAAACTCCAAGCGTACGGCCGGCATTGACATAAAGGACATAAAAGACTTCAAACACAGCTTTATCATCATTTTCCCGGCCTACGGAGAGGACTCCGTCATATACCAGTCCGTCTCGACATGCCTCAAACAGGACTATCCGGCAGAGCTTTTTGACATCGTTGTCGTTTCCGACCACATGAAACCGGAAACAAACGCGATGCTCGGAAAGCTCCCCGTCAAACTGCTGACACCCGCTTTTGACAAGAGTTCGAAAGCAAAGGCACTCCAATTCGCCATCAATAACATCGCCAATAACACCGGCAAAGACTATGACCGCGTCGTCATTCTCGATGCGGATAACATCGTCTGTGCCGACTTCCTGACACGATTAAACGCGTCATGCTGTCGGGGATATAAGGCAATACAGTGTCACCGCTGCGCCAAGAACTCCGACAACGACGTTGCCATGCTTGACGGAATAAGCGAGGAAATCAACAATACGCTCTTCCGCAAGGCCCATAACCGCCTCGGACTATCATCGGCGCTCATCGGTTCGGGCATGTGTTTCGACTACCAATGGTTCCGTTCCAATGTCCACAACCTGCTAACGGCGGGCGAAGACCGGGAGCTGGAGGCTCTGTTGATATGGCAGGGCATATACATAAAATATGAGGAGAACATACATGTACGCGACGAGAAAGTGAGCAGCAAAGACAATTTCCAAAGGCAGCGGCAGCGCTGGATGTCGGCTCAGCTGAACAGTCTCTGCTCAATGCTGCCGCATCTGCCGACAGCCATCATCCACGGCAACATCAACTTCATTGACAAGACCGTCCAGCAGATGCTCGTTCCACGCTCCATCCTCGTTGCCGCCACATTCGTCTTAGCCGTTCTCATGCTCATCATAGCACCGGTGTGGAGCGCCAAATGGTGGATGCTCTTCCTCACATTATGCCTTTCCCTGATTATCGCCATCCCAAAACGGATGCGCACACGCACCATATTCAGTAAACTGGCAGCATTCCCCGCCCTGACACTGCGCATGATGACCAACATCAGAAAGATTGACCGCAACAATCAGGAGTTCATCCATACCAGCCACGACAGATGAAGATAGCTATACTCACATCAGGTATATTGCCCGTGCCAGCGGTACAGGGAGGAGCCGTTGAGAACCTCATCGACTTCTATCTGGAGTACAACGACCGCCACAAGCTCCACGACATCACCGTCTACAGCGTGTACAACGAGCATGTCGTCTCCCGCCCGGAACTCCGTTCGGACGTCAATCACTACAGGTTCATCAAGACCAGGACACTCACGGCAAAGATAAGGAGGCGTCTTCTCCATGCCGTCAGCCGCGATGAATACTACAACTACCACATCGAATACTACCTCAACCGCGCCATCAGGGACCTCCGCCGGCGACACTATGATATCATCATAATGGAGAACCGTCCCGGATATGCCATGAAAGTGCGGGCCAACAGCAATGCGAAACTGATATTGCATCTTCACAACGACCTTCTCAATGACACTACAAGACAGTGTGAGGACATCCGGAATACGCTGTCCGGCGTCATCTGCGTCTCCGACTATATCGCCAAAAGAGTTCTGACGATAGGCGCCACTGCCGGCAATCCAGTGACGGTCTACAACGGAATAGACCTCAAAACATTCTCTCCCGTCCCCGACGGCAAGACAAAGAGAAGCGTTCTCGGCCTCTCCGACGACGATTTCGTGCTGATTTTCAGCGGAAGAATAAACCGCGACAAAGGCATTGACCAGCTCATTGACGCCATGATAAGACTCCGTGAGCACAGCCGGATAAAGCTCATCATCATCGGGAGCAGCTTCTTCGGCAACGTGGACAACAAGGACGACGACTTCATCACACAGCTTAAGAAGAAAGCCGAAAGCATCGAGGATCGCATAATCTTCACCGGCTTCATTCCCTACAATCAGGTTCCGGACTATCTTCACGCCGCCGACGCCGCCGTCATACCGTCCGTGTGGGACGACCCGTTCCCGACAACGGTACTCGAAGCTCAAGCCGCCGGACTGCCCATCATAACGACAGACCGCGGAGGAATACCGGAGGAAGTCGGTGACGGCAACGCTATCATCACACCGACCGGCGACGGTTTCGTCGCGGGACTGGCCGACGCCATATACCAGCTATACAGAAACGTAGATTTAAGGAAAAGAATGGGCGAGGCGTCACTCAAACGCTCGTCGCTGTTCGCCAAGGAGAGATTTGCCGAAGATTTCTTCAATGCAATAACCCAATCAATAGAGAGTAACGAAAAAACGGCCAAAAGAATAAAAACGAGATAAAGAAGTGAGCGAACGTGTACACAGAAGCATAATGAATATGAAGGTGGGGATGTTCTTCTACGTCCTTTCCCTCTTTCTTGCATTCTTCTCACGGAAGATTTTCCTCGACTGTCTTGGAGCCGAGTTCATCGGCCTCACCGGCGCACTGAGCAACATCCTCAGCTTTCTCAACGTGGCTGAGCTGGGCATCGGAACGAGCATCACCTACTTCCTCTATAAACCGCTGCAGACGGACGACCGCGACAAGATCAACGACGTCATGTCCGTCCTTGCCTATCTCTACCGCACCATCGGCCTCATCATCGGTGCCGGAGGCGTCATCGTCAGCCTTTTCTTCCCGCTCATGTTCAGCGGCCAGCCGGTAGACCTGTTTCTTGTCTACTTCGCTTTCTTCTCCTTCCTCGCCTCGTCCATGGCCGGATATATCATCAACTACCGCCAGCTGCTGGTCTCCGCCAATCAGAAGCAATACGTCGTCAACTCCTATTTCCAGACCATAACCATCGTCCAGAACCTTGTTCAGATACTTCTGGCGTGGTACTACCGCAACGTCTACCTTTGGGTCATCACCGGACTTGTCTTCACCGTCATCGGCTGCATCGTCTTCAACCGCCGCATCGACAAGGTCTATCCATGGCTCAGGATTGACACGAGGAAAGGAAAAAGACTTCTCAGGGAATATCCCGAGATTCTCCGGAAGACACGCCAGATATTCATTCAGAAGATAAAGAACTTCATTCTCCACCGCAGCGACCAGATACTCATCTTCGCCTTTGTCTCGCTGAAGATGGTGGCGTTCTACGACAACTACATGATCATCGTCAACAAGATCAACTATCTGGTCAATATCCTTTCCGACGGCATGAACGCCGGCATCGGCAATCTCATCGCCGAAGGCAACGACAGCAACACCATGAAGGTATTCTGGGAGTTGACGGCCATACGCTTCCTCATCGTCGGAATGGTCATCTTCCCCCTGCTGATGTTCATCCAGCCCTTCATCGTCTGCTGGCTCGGCCCCGAATACCGCCTCAGCGACACCATCATCTTCCTGCTACTGTTCAGCATCTTCATCAATCTGTCACGCGGCGTTGTGGAGATGTACATCAGTGCTTGCGGCCTCTTCTCCGACGTATGGGCCGCCTGGACGGAACTGGTGCTCAACATCTGCGTGACGCTTGCCCTCGCCCCGTTCTTCGGCATTGCTGGAATCCTCCTCGGAAAGATTGTCAGCGTCTTCTTCATCGCCATGTTCTGGAAACCCTACTTCCTCTTCACCCAAGGGCTCCATCACCACGTGAAGGACTATTGGCAAGGCATGCTCCCCTACTACACCATCACCGCCGTCTTCCTCTGTGCCGCCATTGCCCTCCGCTGCTACGTCGTCGAGCCCCACGCCGACAGCTTTCCGCGACTGATCGGCTATGGCGCCATAACTTTCGCACCACTGCTGACGCTCTATTTCCTGACCATGTTCTTCATGACGCGCGGCATGAAATATTTCGTCGCGCGCAAGCCAAAGATATACAACAGCCTCAACAGAATAATGCCGATAAAGAAATGAGAATAATATGTGATGCCCCCGGACAGACCTGCAACCGACTGTGGAGTTACGTGGCCGCCATATCCGAATGTACCGTCAGGCGCAAGCGGCTCGTCATCATCTTCTACGACTGGACGATTGAAGACTTCCCGAATCTGCTCCACTGCCCGTTCATATATTTTCCGCTATTCCACAAATGGTATCTGGAGCGCGGAAACGGATGGAACAACTACAAGGGACTAACATGGAAGGCAACTCACAACCCGCGCATGGAACGTATATTCCGGTTCTTCGGCTGCCGCAAGGGCTGGCACACCCGCACCGATACGCAATATATAGCTCAGGCCAAACCGATGCTGAAGCATATATTCCGACCGAAGCAGGAGATTACGGAAAAAGCCGAAACTCTTATACGGAAGCTAAAGACCAAGGCCGACATTGTCGTCGGTGTCCACATACGCCGCGGCGACTACGCCACATGGAACGACGGCCGCTTTTTCTATTCCCTCGAACAGTATCACGCTTTCATGCTCCGCGTGAAGGAGTGCTATTCTGACCGTCGCGTGGCGTTCTTCATCAGTTCCAATGAGGAATTCGACACAGCCATCTTCACCGGATGTGACTGCTACCGGTTCTCCGACGAGCCGTCACCCGCTGTCCTCGACCTCTACACGCTGTCTGTATGCGACCGCATCATCGGGCCGTTCAGCACGTTCAGCCGCTGGGCCTCATTCATCGGCGAGGTGCCGCTATGTTTCCTTGAAACCGCCGACCAACAGTTCACGGACAACGATTTCGACACAATTGCCGATTTCTTCCATTTCAGTAATGGACGGGAAATAGCGGAATGGTAACTTTAGTTAAGAGTGAAGAAGTAAGAGTGAAGAGGTATGATTACCTTTAAGTGGTTGTGTTTAGTACAAAGTGAAGTGGTATGTGATATTTCCCTACTTTGCATATCACATACCACTTCACTTTGCATTCTTCACTCTGCACTAAACACAACCACTTAAAGGTAATCATACCTCTGCACTCTTCACTCTGACTTAAATTTCAAACGCGCTCTTCTCCGGCAATATACGCTCAAACGCGCCGTTTATCTTCTCTCGCAGAAGAGGGACGTCCGTCATCACGGCTTCCTCCGTGTCGTTCAGACACACGATGTCGGCCTTCTGCCTGCATATACAGTCAACAATCTCGTCAATCAGTTCGTCACTTATCTCAAAGTATTTGCGGCCGGTGAAGAGATTCGGCGCAAACTCATTCTTAGCCAACTGCCAGTAGCGCATCAGATACTGAGTCACATTCGTGTCATGCCTGATCCTGCTGCCGCTGGTCTTCCACAGATAATCCGGCTCGGCTGCCCAAACCTCCTCAAACGTGCTTTTGAGGAAAGACTGCGCACTGTGTCTGTTCTCAAATCCGGTGAAAAAATATTGGTTCCACTTGGCCAGATTTCTCAATATACCATTAAATCCGAGATATGAGCCATACCACTTCTTACGGTTCTTCCAGCAGCAGATATTCCTCTTCCTGAAATGAGTGTTCAACAGTCCGAGATTACAGAAATCCATCACCTCGATGTTAAATCCAGTCCTGCTCTTTATGCTGTACAGCAGTTCCAGCTGCGCGAAGTCACATGGCAGTCCGTCGCGGAAGAAGTCAGTGCGGGGCAGCGGGCGTATCGGGTAGAAGTCGTCGTTCATATAGATGAAATGCTCGCTGAGACCGGGAATGCGGTGCAGATTGAGGTCTATCGCATTGCTGTTGAACGTCGGCAGATGTTCGGCCGGCATAAACTCCTTGTGCGTCACCAGCCGCAACCGCTCACAATCCTCATTGAGCCATTTGGGCCGTTGGCCGTTGGTCACGAGGAACACCCTGTTCACCCATGGCCAGAAACGTTCTATGCCACGGAAGATATACTGAAGATTATCCCATTCACGGTATCTCGCCTCACAGTCACACGCGACACTCTCACCCTTGTAGCGGGCTTTCTCCCTTTGCCATTCCTCATCCGAGCCGTCAACCCAAAGGACGACCACATCTATAGGATAGTTCTCTTTCATACACATTGTTTCACCTTTATTCCGGCAATATCAAAAGTTCAAGACTATTTTGCCGGCCCCATCTCCTCAATCTTCCAACTTCCGAGCGTCCGTCGCTCACGGTCGAAGCCCACTGCAAGTTTCACGACGGGCAGCCCGCTGAGCATGAAGCGCGACGGATAGTCCTTCAGGTCTATCTGACGCATGGCCTCGTCGGCACTGCCCAGCTTCAGCTCCATCACATAGATACGGTCGGGCATGCGCATCACCATGTCCACACGGCCGCGCGGCGTGCGCACCTCCACGTCAACATACATGCTGAAAAGTGAGAAGATTATGTAGAAAAGCTGCTGATAGTGGCCCTCATAGTCGGTATTGTCGCAATAGGGCACGGTCAGCAGGAAGTCGCGCAGCAGACCGAGGGCACCGTCCATGTCGCCGTGAAGAATCTTCACGTACATTTTCCCCACCGTCGTATTGCCCCGCAGCGTGTTTTCGCGGAGGTAATTCGGCAGCAGACTGCGCATCAGTCCCACACGGATTTCTGCGTTTGGTATGTCAAGAGTATATATCTCAGACCACTTGTCATAATCCTTTATCGTCACATAACCGCTCTGATAGAGCAACGGGATTATGCTCGCCATCCGTTCCGTCGGTGCATCGAAATCTGCAGCGAAAGCCTCCATGTCTCCGATTGCCGACGGAACAATGGCGTACTTGCGCAGCATTTCTATCAGATAGGTCGGTGTGCCGCTTCCGAACCAATAGTCGTCGAGCCTGTTGTCCATGAAAGCATTCATCAGGCTGAACGGGTTGTATATGTCCGGTGACGGCCACGTGAAATGATAGCCGTCATATTTATCTTTCAGCTTTTGGAATGTTTCATCCGATGTCAGTCCGAGCTTAGCCGCCATTTGGCCGATATGTCCGCTCATCTGCGTAAGCATCTCCTCTTCGCTGATGCCGCAGATGGCAGCATAGTCATTCAGCATACTGATATTCTTGATGTTGTTCAGCTCGCTGAAGATGCTCAGCTGCGAGAACTTCGTGATACCGGTAAGAAAGACAAACCGAAGATACGGGTCGCAACCTTTCAGCGGCGAATAGAAGTTGCGCATGACATTGCGCAGCACGGGCAGGTCGCGGTCTTCGTGCATGACGTCAAGCAACGGCGCGTCATATTCGTCAATGAGCACCACCACCCTGAGCCCCGTCTGTTCGTAGGCCCGCCGTATCAATGCGGTCAGACGGTTGTTGGCGTCAACCGCGGGATTGTCAATCCCGTAGCGCTTTTCATATCCTTCAAGCATACCGCCCAGATAACGCTCCAATCCGTCCTTGTCCATGTGCTTGCCGAGACTCATGTCAAAATGCAGCACAGGATAGGCCGTCCATTCCGTTTCAAGCCTGTCGATGGCCAGTCCCTTGAACAGTTCGCGTCTGCCCTCAAAATAGCTGCGGAGGGTGGACACGAGCAGCGACTTGCCGAACCGTCGCGGACGGCTCAGAAAGAAATACTTGGCAGAACTGCTTGCCATACGATATATATACTCCGTCTTGTCTATATACAATAGATTCCTTTCTATAACATCGGAGAATGTCTGTATGCCCACGGGGCAAAGCCTTATCTGCGGTCTGGTGTCCATACGCTCAACGTTTTTGGTTTTCATTCTTTTGCAAAGATAGCGCAAACGAGAGCAATGAAAGTTTACCTTCAAATTGCCGAGTGCAGCCTATCTTCTGCAAAGATAATCATTAATTTTGTTATTAAAGAAACAAACAATGATTTTAAGACGGACGATGACACTTCGGCGAAGTCCCCGCACTGTAACGGATTTACTCAGCCCACCGTAGTGGCACAATCTTGTTTTTGCCCGTCACAGCGTGAGGTTATCTTCCTAACGGTCGTGATTGCACAAATCCAATATAAGTGAATGTCGGTAAGGAATGCCGGTTGCCGACAGACAGTTGAACGGCTGCACCGGAGTTCAACCCTACTAAGTTGAATTTCAATCAGGTAAACAGCCGAATCGTTACCCTATTATAATTCATAATTAATAATTTGTAATTTGAAATACCATTTTTACGCTCACGAGAGCAGCCACTTTCTGAAAAATTTCCTCCTCACTCCCAAATATCGCAAGCATGAGCGTATCAAATTTTAGGGGTCTCCATGACGTTATGTTTACACATTTCATAACACCCTCATTCATAGTCACATACAATCCACGGCCGCGTCGTTGAAAAACGTCAGAGCTGCAACGGTCTTGCCGTAAGGGCCTCCCGAGGTTGCGACGAGGCCCTTACGGCATTGCAACGAGGCCGCCGTCATACGACGAAAGCGGCCCCGCGGCGCCCCCGGGAGGCCCTTACGGCAAGATTTCGGGAGCTTTTCAGGACAAAAACAGAGGTCTGAAAACGACGGGAATTTGAGTTCTGGAAAAGCCGTAAGGGCCTTACGGGAGCAAAAGACCGCCCTGACGGACATTTTTCCGCACCGGAGACATCAGCAAAAGCACCCGAAACCGCCCGTTTCTACCACGAAAACGAGCTAAAACGAGATTTCCAGCGAGCCTTGTTTTGTAAGTATTATCGACAGCCGTTGCTGCCATCCGGCCACGGAAAAGACGCGGAAATGACAGATTTATCGGACGACGCCAATCGTAAGAGACCGAAAAATTTGTCTGTTTCCACATTTTTATATACTTTTGCATCTCAGTAAAGAATACCATAATATATATATTGTAATTATGTATAGAACAAATACATGTGGAGAGCTCCGACTCTCTGACGCAGGCAGCGTCGTCACGCTGTCCGGATGGGTTCAGCGCAGCCGCAAGATGGGCGGCATGACGTTTGTAGACCTGCGCGACCGTTACGGCATCACGCAGCTGGTGTTCAACGACGCCGTTGACTCCGAGCTCTGCGACCGGGCCAACAAGCTGGGACGCGAATACTGCATACAGGTGACAGGAACCGTCAGCGAGCGCGAAAGCAAGAACAAGAACATCCCGACGGGCGACATCGAGATCATAGCCTCCGCCCTGAACGTGCTCAGCGAGAGCGCGACACCGCCGTTCACGATAGAGGACAACACGGACGGCGGCGACGACATACGCATGAAATACCGCTACCTTGACCTGCGCCGCACACCCGTGCGCCGCAATCTCGAACTGCGTCACCGCATGACGATACTCATCCGCAACTTCCTCGACTCCCACCAGTTCATCGAGGTGGAGACACCGATTCTCATCGGTTCCACACCCGAGGGCGCCCGCGACTTCGTCGTGCCCTCACGAATGAACCCGGGCCAGTTCTACGCTCTTCCCCAAAGTCCGCAGACACTGAAGCAGCTGCTCATGGTCAGCGGCTTCGACCGCTACTTCCAGATAGCGAAATGTTTCCGCGACGAGGATCTGCGCGCCGACCGTCAGCCGGAGTTCACACAGATAGACTGCGAGATGAGCTTCGTCGATCAGGACGACGTCATCAACCTCTTCGAGGACATGGCACGCCATCTGTTCAAGGAAGTGCTCGACGTCCAGTTGCCCGCGAAACTCCAGCAGATGACCTGGCACGAGGCCATGCGCCGCTTCGGAAGCGACAAGCCCGACCTGCGCTTCGGCATGGAGTTCGTCGAGCTGATGGACGTACTCAAGGGAACGGGAACATTCTCCGTCTTCGACGCCGCCGCATATATCGGCGGTATCTGCGTTCCGGGATGCGCCGGCTATACCCGCAAGCAGCTCGACCAGCTCACCGACTTCGTAAAACGCCCGCAGGTCGGCGCCAAGGGTCTCGTCTACGTGAAGTTCAACGAAGACGGCACGGTCAAGTCGAGCATCGACAAGTTCTACGCTCCCGAAGTATGGCAGCAGCTAAAGGAGAAGACAGGAGCCAACGACGGCGACCTCGTCCTCATCCTCAGCGGCGACAACGCCAACAAGACACGCACGCAGCTCTGCACGCTCCGTCTCGAAATGGGTGACCGTCTCGGTCTCCGGAGCAAGGACAAGTTCGAGTGTCTGTGGATTGTCGACTTCCCGCTCTTCGAGTGGAGCGACGAGGAACAGCGCCTCATGGCCACCCACCACCCCTTCACCATGCCCAACCCGGACGACATTCCGCTGCTCGACGAGCATCCCGAACAGGTGCGCGCCAAGGCTTACGA
>ULPR01045375.1_pt1 | contig 30641 bp, 20 predicted proteins | sample 1953681 | NCBI WGS metagenome assembly ULPR01 (sample SAMEA4835634, study PRJEB28245) | human gut metagenome | biome: gut microbiome; material: fecal sample | place: Denmark | collected 2008 | reverse complement strand
GACACACAGCTTGCATTTTTCTGAATTCGTCGAACTCACGTAATATTAATGATACGGTGACGAAACGGTTGACTATTGAAGGTATATATAATAATAGTAATGTATTTTATTCGACATCGACGCTAAAGAATGCAATGTTTCTGAAATGCAGATTTAAATATATAAATCATCAAGACAATGGTAAGTTGAAGGATGCAAGCTTTATACATTGCAGAATAGCAGATCAATTATCTTTATATGACGATTGCTCTGCCGTATGTATAAACTGTGCGATAGAAGAACCTTATACCTATGATAGCAATACCTCTAATTTTGAATTCATAAATTGTTTTATAAGGGGAAGTGTTGAAAATATTAAGTCTTCTTCTTTCAAAAATTGTATTCTTTATTATTCTGGCAGTAATCATTCAAACATATATTTATCTAGTAGTACTACAGCGTATAATTGTATAAGTTTTGATTGTCCAAAATTATTTCAGTATATCACCAACTCAACAAATTCACTGGCAAAAGTTCCCGAAATCTTCAAAACCTATACCGGCCAGAGTCTCAACCAGCTTGACAACGAGACATTTGAACTGACAGACGCCGCCAAGGAAAAGTACCACAGCATGGATGGAACGACCGAAGTGGGCATCTACGGAGGTAGCCTGCCTTTCGACGCGACACCGTCAAATCCACAGATAACAAAATGCAACGTTGCGGCCAAGTCTACAGCTGACGGCAAGCTGAGCGTGGACATTCAGGTGAATTCAGCACAGTAAAGAACGGCACAGAACATTCAGCTTATGCGAAGATATATATTATTCGCCCTGTTCCTATGTCTGCATTGGGTGGCATGGGGACAAAGCGGCTATGAATACAGATATTGGTTTGACGGCGACGAAACCAGCCAGCAGACAGGCTCGTCAGCGTCGGCCGAATGGCATATAGATGCCGACATGAGCAGACTGACGTGCTCAATGCACTCCATCCATCTGCAGGTGAAAGACGCCGAAGGACAGTGGAGCGCTCCCGTAACACGCTATTTCGTGAAATCTACCACGGCAGACATCCCGGTATTCTATTGGTTTGACGGCAACGCCGGAAAGCGAAGTCTGTTGGCGAGCGGTGAGGGTCCGGTCATGATAGATGTTTCGGAACTCGGCGACGGTTTTCACGTGGCCTACTTCCAAGTGGCCGGCCGGAAAGACACGTCAATGCCCCAGTCGGGCATGTTCATCAAAGTGCCGCAGACGGCAGGAGTGAGCTACCTGACATGTCTGTGCTCCATTGACGGAAAGACCTACCGTCAGGAGCGCGTGCCGTCATCGGGAGGCATCATCAGATGGGGCCTTGACCTCGCGGAGCTTCCGTATGGAATCCACCGCATCTCGGTGCAGGTCGTCACTCCGAGCGGAGCCGCGACCAACGTGTCGGAGCAGTTCTTCTTCCGCAGCACCACAGCGTCGGAGTTCGCCAACATGAAACTGCTCTACACCGTGGACGGCGACAACTTCTACTCAGAGGCCGGCCGCTTTGCCGACGGACTTTACCACTTCGATGTCGATGTGGCCTCGCTCGAAGACGGTCTTCACCGGCTTACCTACATGCTTACGAGCGAGACAGGCACGTCGACCAAGGTGTCCACCGCGTTTTTCATGAAGACGCCCGTCGGCGGTCCCGGCATAACGCACTATCGCTATTGGCTGAACGACCGCGAGGATGCGGCCCATCAGACAAAGCTGGAAAAGCGCGCCGACCCGTTCAGTCTCATCACACTGTTGCCGGTAGAGACATGCGGCATACGAAGCTCATGTTTCCAGTTTGAGATAGAGGACGGCTCGCCCGTGATATATGCCAAGAACGACCTCCACATGCAGTTCACAGATGTATCGGGCCGCATGGCGGAGATGTCCCGGCAGTATGTCGACTATTCCGTGGCCGAACCGGTGACCGACATTGCGGAGCTTGTCCCCAATGTGCGCAAGACGTCGGCCAAGCCAGCCGATAACGGAATAAACTGGTATGCCATGAAAGTCATTACGGGCGACAGTCTGGCGTTCAAGACCGATCAGGCATGCACCCTCCAGCTGTTCTCGCCGTCAGGCAAGGAAGTCTATTCGGCATCCGGCCCTTCATCCGTCGCTTTCGGCGGTTGCCACGCATACGAAGACGGCACGTACTATCTCGCCCTACACGACGTGAAAGGAACAAACGGCAGCAATATCTCCGTTGACTATCAGCATATAGACAAGTATGCCGTGCTGGAATATACACCGAAAACATTCGGAACACCGTCAACCGTCAACATTAATCTGTTCGGTAACGGTTTTACCGATTCCACACGTGTCGCAATATACAATGCCGATACCACCTATTGGGCAAAGTACACCACGGCAAAAGGAATAACCGACCTTACGGCTATGTTTGAAATTCCGGATGTCACGGAAAGCCGCTTCTCCCTTAAAGTTCTTTATACCGCAGACGACTCCGTATGTATAGAGAACGCCATCAGTACGGTTGAAGCAGACAGTATCCCAGAACTCTCTATTTCCCTTGAAGGCAATCCGTTCTTCCTCGCAGGATCCAGTGCCACATATCAGATTAAGATAACCAATCAAAGCAACATCCCGACATATAATGTTCCGTTTATGGTAACGATAGATTGTATAGATGGAGATGAAAGCACCATATCGTCGATAAAGATTGGTGACGGACTGGCAGAAACGAGGAAGGCTGACTTCCGCAAATGGCTGACACATTATGCAGATGAAGACGATGCTGCGGAATTTGTGGAAAGTCTCTATGGCGATGACGACATGAGGCTATTCTATGTCAACAGAGATACCCTGACAGGAAAGAACTATCTTGTAGGAAACTTCGCCTTGCCGTACATCGATGGCGATTCAACCGTAACCATTCCAATAACAATCGGTAAGGTCACACACGACTTCATTCTCCATGCTTCTATCAAGAAGAACTGGAAATACTTCTATAGAGTTATAAAGAATCCGAATCCCGATAGTGACGGCAACGATGGAACCGGCAATACCGGAACCGGTGGCAATGTCGGCATCGGTGGCGGAACAGGAACAGGTGGAACTGTTGGCGGAGGCTCAACTGGAGGTTCTGATGAAGACGATTCCGGAGACGGAGATTCAGAAGGAAAAGATTGCTGTGTAAAGACCGCCGCGACCTGTCTTGTCACATTGGCAACATCATGGCTCCCCTTGGATGTCGTTTCTGAGACTTGGGCCGAAACATGTGTCTACGACAAGCTGTCCAACGAAGTGGCCGGAGTTTTCAGCGACTTGTTCTGTAACGGTGAAGCTACCGACTTTACGAAACAACCGAAAACGCCCCAACCGGTAATCAGTGACGTCACAGAGTCATTCATCAAATGCACAATAGAGAATTTAGGTCCGATTGCCGGTAAAGCTGCCGTCAAGAAAATCCTGAAAGGTATAACCAAAGGTACTGCTGGAAAGGTGATGACTGTATATAGTGTGTTTAAGGATTGTGTCTACAAACCTTATAAAACATGGGTTGAGGGGTGTGGTGACGACGACGACGATGATGCAAACGCAACGCCCCTCCACTCCACTGACCCGAACGAGATACGCGGATATGTTTCTGAATCAGGAAGCACTTATATCCGCAAAGATCTTGATAAGGTCTATTACACCATAGAGTTTGAGAATGATCCGGAGTTTGCTACAGCTGCGGCACACGAGGTCGTTGTGACGGACACACTGGATTATCACAAATTCGATTTGTCTACATTCACGCCCACAAGCATTAAGATTGGCGACCGGTTCGTTACGCTTGACGGAAACAACACGCCGATAGTGACCATTGACATGCGTCCGGAGATAAATGCCATCGCTCAGGTCGAAATCAGGTATAACAAAGCCAAGGGAATTGCCAAATGGTATTTCTCGTCTTTAGACCCCATGACAATGGAATCGACAGATGACCCGATGGACGGTTTTCTCCCTGTCAATGCAAACGGCAACGGTATTGGCGAAGTGTCGTTTGACATAGCCTTGAAAAAGGACTATGATGACGGTGAAAGAATGGAAAACATGGCGGAAATAACGTTTGACTACAACGAGCCGATACTTACTCCTCTGTGGGTGAACATCACCGACACGGTAGCTCCCATAAGCAGGATTGAAGAATGTGAGGAACTGAACGACAGCACTGTCATCCTACACTTCTCCGGTTCAGACAACCGCTCCGGTATATGGAAATATGACCTGTATGTTCAGGAAACGTCCGATGCACCTTGGATAAAGACAGCAGAAAATATCACAGATAGCCTGTATGAGTTCAAAGGTTACGCCGGATTCAACTACGGCTTCTGCGTGTTGGCCACTGACTCTGCCGGCAATGTTGAGCAAAAGATATTTGAGCGTGAAGCATCCAAGGCAACCTATAAAGTAGGTGATGCTAACGGAGATGGCGCAGTGGACATACTCGATGTATCGCTTGCTATTGCCAAATATCTTGGCAATGACGATATCTACCTGAACTTTGAGGCCACCGACACCAATGGCGATGGCACGATAGACATCATTGATGCTTCAAGTATTCAGAAAATATATCTATCATCAAACGGTAAGAAACTTATAACTAAAAGACAACGAACAAGAAGAAAACAATGAAAACAATAAGATTCATTTTAATGTGGCTTGCACTGTATTCAGTGCAAGCCATGGCCCAGACCAACAACACACTTGAAGTCTGGATGGACAAGACTATATCTATAACAGCCGATGGGACCTCCGTGACCTATGTCACAATCTATCAGCGGGACCCGAATGTCACCTACACGACATTCAACATGGTGCTCACCGTTCCAAAGGGAACCCGAATCAACCAAGTGCGGGAAGGCAGAAATATGGTAAACGACATAAAGCTATCTGAGCGCGCAAATGACCACAATATCGCATGTAACATGCCGGAGGACAGAACCATTAAAATTATATGTATGTCACCGACACTGAGTGATCTCTATCCGGACGACATTGACGGCAATCCATGTGAAGCCCTTTTCACAATCGGCCTCGTGGCAGATCCATCGACATATAACGGAACGTATGCTGTAGAGCTGACCGGCTGCCGCTTTGTCAACAACGTGGACAATGGGCTTGATTATGCAGACCTCGACCACGTGGAATACTCCGACTTCGTCATCACAGGCGGAACGGATTTCCCAGGTGTTGACTTCACGATTCCGGCCGAACAGTGCGGAACGCTGATTCTTCCGTTTGACAGCAAGATTCCGGACGGGATGAACGTATATGAATGTAACGGCATATCCGGAGATAACACCCTGCTACTTAATTCCGTCCAAACGATAGCGGCCAACACTCCGTATATAGTAACCGGAACGGCGGGCCAATATCATTTCAACGGAGATTACAAGGCACTGCTGGAGTCATATTCCACGGAATATATGACAGGCGTGTTCGAGGAAGTGAAAGCGCCGGAAGGAGCCTACGTCATGCAGAATCACAAGTCAACTACAGGCATAGGATTCTATAAGGTTGGCAAAGCAACGGTAAAGGTAAAGCCATACCGGTGTTATCTCAATGCGCTGCCAAACGGAGCAAAGATGTTCAAGTTCGCATTTGACGATGTGACAGGAATAACGGAAACCGTGTCAGACGAACCTGCTAAGGTCGATGTCTATAGCGTGGATGGAAAGAAGATACGCTCAAACGTGAAATGGAACAACGCCCTGAATAACCTCAGTCCCGGCGTATATATCGTGAACGATAAGAAGGTTGTAAAAGAATGATTAAACAGAAGAGACAATGAAGAAGACATATATCGCACCAAGCATAGAAATTGAGACTGTCGAAATGGAGAATACACTGCTGGCAGCGTCTCCTAAGACAGAAATAAAGATTTGGGAAGACGAAGAGGCTGACGACAGTGAAGCCATGGGAAAACAACATGGTCGAACATTCAACCTGTGGGACATAGACGATGAATAATCCGCCGTCAGTTGAACATAGGGTGTTGTAAAACCCTGATTTCGCAGGAACGTGACTTCGGAACATTGACATAATCAGAGTTGATATTCAACAGACATCGCAAAGCTATGTCCACACGATTTGGGCAAATTGTATGATTTGCAACACCTCAAATCATGAAACGGTTTGTCTGAACTATGCCATAGAGAAGACAACGACATCCTTCTAATAAAAATGTGAGGGCATAATCAAAACCCGATTCTACAGAAGCCGAGTTTTGATTATGTCCTCACATTTTTTTATTATATCAATATTCTTATTAGCGCGGATAATATATATATAAAATACACGCACAATAGTATAAACAGAGCTATGTCGAGGCTCTGTCACTTATATATTAAACCTCTGATGGTGGACACGATTTACATTCTATATAGCATGCAGACAAAACCAATAATCCCCGGAACATAACTGAACGTTCCGGGGATTATTGGTTGTATATAAACTATTCTCTATACACAATGTGTTTTAGAAGAACAGATAACGGTTGTCAACTACGTTTGACTTGATATAGAGTTCGTTCATGAAGTAGTTTGAAACTGCTCCCATAGCCTGCTGTCTCAGCTGAGCCTCGATGGTCTTGTCGTCGAACTTCTCGCCCTGACGCTTTGCCTTCTTAGTCACCTGGAACATATATGCACCGGCATTACCCTTTATCACACGCGGGCAGAACTGCCCCTGCTTTGTGGCTGCAACCGCACCGCTCAAAGCCGGCTCGCTCGCACGTGTGGCTGAAACATATACAGGTGCGCTGAAAGTGATCTGAGGAACTCCGCTGACTTCTGCGCCCTTAGCCTTTGCAGCAGCAATACTGCTGACACCGGCGAGCTTATCTTTGAGCATATCGAACTTCTTGTCACGGATAACATCCGACTTAAGTATGTCCTTCACATCATCCATATCACGATAGCCTACGGGATGCACCTTCGTCATGGCGAGAACAAGGAGGTGGTCGTTGTTGCCGCACTCATAAAGAGGAGAAATGTCACCGGCCTTTGCCTCGAATATCCACTTCATGGCGTCACGTGTACCACGTACGTTGGCTACATTGTGCTCAGAGTTCATGATATCCTTGCGCTCAAGAACCTGGAAACCGTATTTCGCAGCGTTCTTCTCCATTGCTTCCAGTGTCTGGTTCTCGCTGACAAACTGACTGAACTTGTTGTATGCTGCAGAATATGTGCTCTTTGAGAAGTCGATGGTATGCTTAACGACTGCTGCGACATATTTGTTCACCATTGCCTTGCGGTTTGTCACCTGTACGATGACGTTGCCCTGTGTGAAGGGAAGGTTCTTAATCTCGTTCACACCAAGAGTGTTCAGTGCATCGAGATATGCCTTTGTGTCTGCGTCGAAAGTCTGAGAGTTCTCATACATCGAAGAAGTCAGCCAAATCTTTGTTCCCTCCTGACTGTATTTCTTGGCCAGCTCGTCAAAATCAGCACCGCCCTGAAGCGCATTGTAAACGCTGTCGGCCGTCTTGCGTGCTGCCTCGACAGTTGCGCCGCCGATCTGAATCTGACGATACTCAACAGAATCGGGCATCTGAACCTTAGAGATGAGCTTTATCACATTCAAAGAGTTGTCGCCCTTTGACTCAAACGGTACAGTCGTCTCACCTACGGTCATTGAATCGAGGCGGGAAGCGATATCGTAGGGATAGGCCTTGCTCGTCACGGGAACACCTGTATATGCTATCTGAGACTGAGCCTTGCGGACAATATCTGCAGGCTCGCTGCCGTTCTGAAGTTTCTGAGAAGCATCGGTCAAGGTCGCCATAAGAGCCTTGCGGTCTGCTGCTGAAGGCAGAACCTGAAAATCAACATACTTTATGTCACGGCTCTCAACATACTGCTTGAACATCTCTTTCTTCTCGTCGTACTTCTTTTTGAGATCAGCGTCGCTGACTGTCACTTTGTCATCGCTGATAGATGAATACGCCAAAGAAGCGAGTTCTATGCTGTTGTCCTCATATCTGTCATTGAAAGCCATTTCTGCAGATACAGGATTTGAGAGCAGAGAGCCGGATAGCAGTGTGTAGTATTTCATCTGCAGAGTCTGCTGACGCAGGTTCTTCTCTATGAACTTCCAGTAGTTATAAATCTTCTGATACTGCTCGGCCATCTGAGGATTCTGCGTTCCTACGGTCTTATAGTCGGCAAGGAATTTCGTCAGCATGGAGACATCGAAACGTCCGGTCTGCTGATTGACAAAAGGTGTGCCCATGAGCATGGAGTTCTTGCCCTCCTTCAGGATGTTCTGCAACTCGGTGTCTGTTACGGTAAGACCGACCTTAGCGGCTTCCTTCTCCAGAATTGTGTTGCGGACGTATGTCTCCCATACGCGGTCCTTGATGCTGTTCATTTCTTCTTCTGTGAGATTGTCACGTCCCTGAGTCATCTTGATCATGTCCTGATACTCATCCACGAGACGCTGGAAATCCTGTACAGAAATCTTTTCTCCCAATACTTCACCGACCTGCTGGCGTTTCTCGTTACTTGTAACTTCACAAGAACGCACCATTTCTTCGGCAATAAACGCAAAGAGGCCCAAGCCGATAATTACGACGAGGAAAGCGCCTCTCTTTCTAATTGTTCCTAATGCTGCCATTACTTTTTATTATTTTGTTTTTATATATTTCTTATTTGTTTTTTATTTCTTTCTCAAAAGATTAAAGCCAGAGAGCTTGAATATCCGGCACTTTAGCGGACAAAATTACAAAATTTATAGCAATCCACAATATAAATCGTTAAAAAAATGGGCTATTCCACGACTTTTAGCTTCACTATTTCGATTTTTGTCATGGTATTCTTAACTATTTTAAACTCAAACTTTTCAATCTTCACCACCTCATTCAGCTTCGGGAAACTTTGATATTCATTCAAAATCAAGCCGCCGATGGTCATATATTCGTCGTTGTTCTCCGGCAGATCAAGCCCGAACATCTCATTGACCTTGTCTATTTCAAGACGGGCCGACAGGATATATTCGTTCGTATCCGTCTGCGTAGCGATATAATTGGTATTGTCATGCTCATCCTCTATCTCTCCGAAGATATCTTCCACAATATCTTCAAGCGAGACAAGCCCGCATGTTCCTCCAAACTCATCGACAACGACGCCAAGACTCTTTTTCTGCTGCAAGAAAATGTGCATCAGCTTTTTTGCCGCCATGATTTCCGGTACGTATGGTATCGTACGTATATGGTCCTTCCACTCTTCCGGATTGCGGAACATCTCGGAAGAATGGATGTAGCCGACGATATGGTCTATATCACCGTCATAGACTATTATCTTAGAGAAACCGCTCTCGATGAACCTGTTTTTCAGTTCGTCCAATGTACAGCTGTTGATGTCCACGCCCTCAATCTCCGTGCGCGGCACCATGCAATCACGGACTTTCGTGTCCGAGAAATCAAGAACGTTGTGGAATATCTTGACCTCATCCTCAATCTCGTTGTCGTCCTTCGCGTTCTCAATGCTGCTTTGGACAAGGTAATCCAAATCTATTTTCGTAAATTCCTTATCCTTGCTTTCCTTGGGCATACGCACGCCAAGAAGACAAAGTATGCCACGAGAAATTGAAGTAGCAAAACGCGATATAGGAAACAAGATGATATAGCATATCAACGCTGGAATTGCAAAAATAGTAAGCAGGGTATTGGGATTGCTCTTGAAGATTGTCTTAGGCAGGAACTCACCGGTGAATAAGACAACAAGAGTTGACAGTATCGTGTCTGCCGTAACACGTTCTCCGTCACCGAGACTGCTAAATATCGTACTGTCGAAAATTTGGGCGAACAATATTCCATATACAACCAATGCTATATTGTTGCCGACAAGCATCGTGCTTACAAAGTTGTTGGGATGACGGAAGAACAAGCTGATTGCTTTCTGTGACAGCCCATTTTTTCCACGATCCATTTCTGCCAACAATCTGTTACTCGAAACAAATGCAATCTCCATTCCTGAAAAGAATGCGGAGAATATCATTGTTATTATCAGGCCTATGATTTGTTGTGTCATGGTTTTATTGATTGCTTTTGCGATGCAGCCCTCGGAGTTGCTGCGGGACGTATCTGTACAGCCGCAGTATCTGTTGATTCTGGCTTCATGTCATTATTCGGTTTAACCTCATCGGTTCCAGTTCCTCCGTCAACAGTTGATTTGACCAATGAACCTTGGGTATTTGATACTGTATAATGAGTCATATTCTCATCGCTTCTGAAATATGTTCCTTGTAATGTACGTTCCGGCGTGACAAGACGTGACAGTTTATTTGAATAGAGTTCATGCCGAAGACCATCCCAAAACAGTTCTTCACTACGGAATTTCATACCATTAATATTACGTACGCGCACACGCCCACGAAGTTCCCACAACTTTATCTGGTCATAATACCATGCCGTATCAGCCTGAATGTAGGCCAAAACATGAAACTTTTCGTCAAACTGCTCAAAAAATATGCCTTTTATAAAAGTCCAACGAGACGGCTTCTTTATCTGATTTACATCCCAGCGTTCTGTCACAATCCTGTACTTGATTATTCCAGAATCCGAGATAAGGGTATTGACTCCATAACTTGTCATCACAGATACGGAATCTCTATCATATATAGCCGGTGCAATATGCTCTTTCTCTTCCGAGCACGATATAAACGCCGGAAGGATGAGAAGAAATCCCATCCTTACCAGTTTTAAGACCAACTTATAAATATTCTCTGACAAGCTACGTTGAAACATAATGTTATTCTACCTTCCACTTCATAAACCAACGTTCATTGAACGTTATGCCGATGTTTACACGGAAAGTATTTTCTGTTATGAGACCGGTGGATGACGCATGCACCCATTGACCGCTAAGATTGAAATAGGAGCGTCCCTTGCTTACAGGAATACCAAATCCTGCACTCACACTATACTCCTTCGGACCGTCCTTACCATTGACCTTAATATAAGGTGTCGCCATCGACGCGCCGACACGATAGTTCACACGGCTAAGGAAATGCTGGCTTAGTGGATTGGGAACCCATTCGCAGCCAAGAGTGAATTTGCTTCTGTCCTTCAACAAGCCGCTTTTCATTACATAGTCTCCCGTCAAGCTGTTTATTTCGGGAAAATCTAACGAGCCCCATTTTTGTAATGTATAATCAGCGCCGACAGTCAACCGGTCCGCATGTTTCCACGACACACCCAAACCGAATGTATGGGGGATACTCAAAGCATTATTGACCACTGACACGGGTGGCTCTGTTATCACTCCGGTCTGGGAATTTGTGCTGGATGTCTTATATTCCGCGTCGGCGTGAAGATTATGGCCTACTCCATACGTCGCACCGACAGTCAGCAATCCGTCTTTTAACATCTTCCGCTGCCACTGTAAACCGAAATCAACTTTATAACTGTTGACAGATGCCGTATAGCTCTTTACTTCCGTATTTACGTTACCATCCGTACTGGCTATCGAAATAGACCTGTCATAAGAGCCCCAAAGATAGGAGAAATTGGCACCGACAGAGAACTCCTTAAGAAAGCACCATCCCACACCGACAAAAGCCTGATGAAGCCCCCCAGAACCGGTATGTGTCTCCGTGAAAGATACGGATGACAACCGTGTGTCCGGCTTATTGGTATAATTATATCCGATGGAAGTAAACGGTATCAATCCAAAACCGACACCTATATTCGGCAGTAATCTGAACGCACCGACCGCATATTCGAAATCCGCATTATTAGCATTCAGTTTTCTGCCGTTCTCCTCAAAACTTGTAATCTGGCCCGAAAGACCAACATCGAATATCATCGTCAGTGAGTCTATCGCCGAATATGAGGCAGGGTTCTGTACATTCACCTGATTATGATAACGCAATCCCAACGCCAATCCATTCATTCCACGATTGAATCCTTGTGACTGCTCCGACAGGACACCAAACCCATATTGGCTGTAAGGCGAATTCGTTCCACTCTGTGCCAATACAGAAATACTGCCGGCAAAAGCGAGACTACTTAGCAATATTATTTTTTTCATTAGAATTTAAATCTTCATTATAAAGAAGTATATGATTCAGTCCCTCAGGGACAATAAATTTGTCTGCAAAGATGCACTTTTTTTCCGAAATGTGCAAGTTTAGCGAGACGCCGCCCGTTAAATAAACCAAAAGGTTCGGATATTTTAATAAAAAGTCACGTATATAACCTTCTATTTCGCGTTCCACTCCATACATCACTCCACTACGTATCGCTGTTTCCGTGCTATATCCTAAAAACGGGCTGTCACCTTTACGGTCAACCAAAGGCAGAAGATCCGTATAATTGTTCAACGCTTTCAGCCGCATCGTAGGACCGGGAGAAATGTTTCCCCCAAGATAATCACCGGATGACGTTATGAAATCATAAGTGATGCAAGTCCCAACATCTATGATTAAGACATCACAATCATCATTCTTGAAATATCCTCCTACTACAGCAGCTAACCTGTCTGCTCCAAGAGACAATGGTGTTTCATATTTATTGTTAATAGGCACAGGCGTTATCCCTGGTAACAATTGCATTACAGAGAATGGAAGCGCTTCTATTTGACTTTTTAATTCTTCCGACAACCTTACCACAGTTGAATATATACCACAGGTAAACTTGTATTTACCACAAAACTCTACCAATTTGAACAATTCTCCATCATCCATCCTTATCTCTTCAACAGGTCTTAAACCGTCAAAAGCGACAAGTTTGGTACAGGTATTGCCTATGTCTATTGTCAAATTCATTATAGTTTTATATTGCAGGTGCAAAATTATTGAAAAAAAACGAGATAATAGCACCGAAAGTTGAAAAAAGAGAGTATTTTTGCATCGTGAAACGATTAAAGACCATATCAGACATAATTATAATCGGGATTTTTGCATTAATTTTCAATGCCGTCACACCCGTTTCCGCCCAAACCGACTCCACTCTGACCGACTCTATCGAAGTCAGTCTCCTGACATGTTCGCCTCATGATGAAGTCTACAGCCTTTACGGACACACGGCTATAAGATACAGAAATCTCAAGACCGGTGAAGACTGGGCCTTCAACTATGGCATTTTCAGTTTCAAGAAACCGTTTTTCGTTCTCCGTTTCGCATTAGGAAAGACCGACTATGAGCTCGGTGTTGTTCCCTTTGAGATATTCAAGCGGGAATACAGAAAGTTCGGGAGTCAGGTCGTGGAACAGGTTCTGAACATCAGCGATTCGGAAAAACAGAGTATCTACGACGCATTGGACGAGAACTATAAACCGCAGAACCGTGTCTACAGGTACAATTTCTTTTATGACAATTGCACCACCCGCGCCAGAGACATCATAGAAAGATGTATTGACGGCAAGATAGAATATCCGTCGGATAACAGTGACGAAGCCCCTACCTATCGTGAAATAATACACGAACACACAAAAAATCACCCATGGGCGGCCGTGGGGAATGATTTATGCCTCGGCTTCAAAGCCGACGCCAGAACAAATGCCCGCGAACAGCAGTTCATCCCGTCACGGCTGATGTATGATTTCGACCGCGCACAAATTTATAATAACGGTGAATACAAGCCGCTTGTCAAAGCCCGCAACATCGTTGTCGCGCCAGGTGTGCAGATAACAGAGAAAGGTTTCCCCCTTTCTCCCACAGCATGCGCGATAATATTATTCGCTGCTTCCGTATTCATAGCTCTTCTTGAATACAGAAAACACCATATATATATAATGTGGGATGCGGCATTGATGCTCACACTTGGAGTCGCCGGCATCATAACAACGACGCTCCTGTTCTCAGAACATCCTACGACAAGCACCAATTTACAGGTGCTGCTACTCAATCCGATACATCTCCTCTTCATACCAAAAGTATTGAGAAAGAGAAGTACCATCTACTGGAATTATCTGACATTCACAATAATTTTGTTCTTTATCGGCTCCTTTTTTCAAGATTATGCAGAAGGAATGACAATTGTGGCATTATCTTTGCTAACAAGATGTTGGATACATATCAAGTCCCAATCACTAAAGAGATAACGAATGAGATATATACCATTAACACTATTTGCGATACTTGCCATAACAGGCAGTGCGCAAGAGCAAGCAATCAAATCGGCTCCAAAGTTGGTCGTAAACATAACGATTGACCAATTCCGGAGCGATTATATGGAAGCATTCGCACCTCTTTATGACGAAAACGGTTTTAAACGCCTTTTAAAGGACGGCATCGTATATACGAATACCGCCTATCCGTTTTCTCCGATTGACAGAGCATCGGCCATTTCATCCATATACACCGGCACTACACCTTATTATAATGGTATCGTCGGAGCCAGATGGCTGAACAAGGAAACCCTGCGTCCTGTATATTGCGTTGACGACGAGAAATATACAGGCTATCTGACAAGCGACAAGTCGTCCCCCAAAAACCTTAGTACTTCAACAATAGGAGACGAGCTTAAAGTTGCGACAAACGGAAAATCCATAGTCTATGGCATCGCCCCATTCCGCGATGCGGCCATTCTTTCTGCCGGACATGCTGCGGATGGAGCCATCTGGATTGATGACAACAACGGCTATTGGTGTTCGTCCTCATATTATTTCAAGACTCCCACTTCATGGTTGCAGGCATACAACAGCCTTAACTCCCTGACCAAAATCGTTGAGGTTGACTGGCAGCCTATCAATAGATTATCCGGCAATTTCAGCTATTTCATGACCGGCGGAATGCAACAGCCGTTCAATCACAAGTTCTCCGGAACGAGAAGATTCCGCGAATATAAAGCCAGCGGACTTGTCAACGGCAGCATAACCGACATCGCCCTGCTGTGCTTCAACAGCAATGCCATGGGAAGCGATGCCATAACCGACTGTCTGAACATAACATACTATGCCGGCAATTTCGACCACAAGCCATTAAACGAATGTCAGATGGAACTTCAGGACACCTATGTCCGTCTTGACAGGGAAATCGGTAAGCTTGTCACCGAGATAGAAAACAAAATCGGCAAAAAGAATGTTCTGTTCGTCATCACAAGCACCGGATATGCTGACGAGGAGAACGTTGATTATGCGAAGTTCAACATACCGGCAGGCACATTCAACATAAACCGCACATCAAATCTGCTGAACATGTATCTGGGCGCGATTTGGGGACAGGGGAAATATGTGGAGACATGCTTCGGCCCGCAAATGTTCCTGAACCATAAACTGCTCGAACAGAAACAGATAAGCCTTACTGACGCAACCAAACGTTCACAAGAGTTCTTACTCCAGATATCCGGTGTCCGCAATGTCTATACATCATTGCAGCTCTCATCGGACAACAATCAGAATACATATAAAATCCGTAATGGTTTCCATCCGGAGCGCAACGGAGACATTCTCATCGAAGTTACTCCCGGATGGCGTCTGATAAATGAAGATTATCAGGAAGACCAGCTATACAGAGCTTCATTTATCCAGTTCCCTCTCATCATCTATGGAACGGACATAAAATCAGAACGCATCAATACTCCCATAACCATCGACCGGATAGCTCCGACCATAGCAAAGGCTATACGGATTCGTGCGCCAAATGCAAGTTCTGCAGAACCGTTATTTTAATGAGAGATAAAACAAGAATAGTCACAAGTGCTCAGGCACATTTAAAATCATAATCAATATGAATTTCAATAAATTATTAAAATCAATATTTGGCGACAAATCTTCAAGGGATATGAAACTCATCCAGCCTTTGGTTGAGAAAGTAAAGGCTGCATATCCCGAAATTGCGAAGTTGGACAATGACGCCTTACGTGCAAGAACAGCACAGATACGCCAGAACATACAGGATTCCGCAAACGAGCAGAAAGCCAAGATAGCGGAATTGAAGAACAAGATAGAAGAAACTCCCATTGACGAGCGCGAGAGCATTTTCAACCAGATAGACAAACTGGAAAAGGAAGTTCTGGAAATCTATGAGAATGCTCTGAACGACGTGATGCCCGAGGTTTTCGCCATTGTCAAGGAAACGGCCAAGAGATTCGCCGAAAACGAGGAGACCATCGTTACAGCAACGGAATTCGACCGCGAACTGGCCGCTGACCCGCGGAAGGACTTCATCACGATTGACGGAGACAAAGCCATATACCACAACCATTGGACGGCCGGCGGCAATGACCTTAAATGGGAAATGGTCCATTATGACGTACAGCTCTTCGGAGGCGTCGTGCTCCATCAGGGAAAGATTGCGGAAATGGCCACCGGTGAAGGTAAGACCCTCGTCGCAACACTTCCGGTGTTCCTCAACGCCCTGACCGGCAACGGTGTCCATGTCGTTACGGTGAACGACTATCTCGCCAAACGAGATTCAGAGTGGATGGGGCCGCTTTATGAGTTCCACGGTCTTTCCGTTGACTGCATTGACAAGCACCAGCCTAACTCTCCGGCCCGCCGCAAGGCATATATGGCAGACATTACGTTCGGTACCAACAACGAGTTCGGTTTCGACTACCTGCGTGACAATATGGCCGTATCACCGGCCGATCTCGTACAACGGGCTCACAACTACGCCATCGTCGACGAGGTCGACTCCGTGCTTGTCGACGACGCGCGTACGCCGCTCATCATTTCCGGACCGGTACCCAAAGGCGATGTGCAGATGTTTGAAGAATATCAGCCGCTCGTAGAACATCTTTTTGAAGTACAGCGTAAACTTGCCACACAATATCTCGCCGATGCGAAGCAGAAAATCAGCGAGGGTAAGATGAAGAATGACCAGAAACTCACGGAAGAAGGTTTTCTGTCACTTTTCCGTTCCCACAAAGCCCTTCCCAAGAACAAGCCGCTCATCAAATACCTGTCGGAAGAAGGTATCAAAGCCGGTATGCTCAAGACGGAAGAGACCTACATGGAGAACAACAACAGACGTATGCCGGAAGCCGTTGAGCCCCTCTACTTCGTCGTTGACGAGAAATTGAACTCATGTGACCTCACCGATAAGGGAACCGACTGGCTCGCCAAGCAGGTCAACGACAAGGAACTGTTCGTCCTTCCCGACATCGCGTCCCAGCTCTCTGCCCTTGAAAACGAGAAACACCTCAGCGACCAGGAGCGTCTGGACAAGAAAGACGAGATGCTCAACCACTATGCCGTCCAGAGTGAACGCGTCCACACCCTCCAGCAGCTGCTGAAGGCATATACAATGTTCAACAAGGATGACGAATACGTGGTCATCGACGGAGAAGTGAAGATTGTGGACGAGCAGACCGGCCGTATCATGGAAGGTCGCCGCTGGAGCGACGGACTCCATCAGGCTGTTGAAGCCAAGGAGCACGTCAAGGTCGAGGCTGCGACACAGACGTTTGCGACAATCACGCTCCAGAACTACTTCCGTATGTATCACAAGTTGGCCGGTATGACTGGAACGGCATCAACGGAAGCCGGCGAGTTCTGGGACATCTACAAGCTCGATGTCGTTGAGATTCCGACCAACCGTCCCGTACAGCGCAAGGATATGGACGACCGCATCTACAAGACGGCACGTGCGAAATACAATGCTGTGATAGAGGAAATCGAGAAGATGCGCAACGCAGGCCGGCCGGTTCTCGTCGGAACGACCTCCGTAGAGATATCAGAGCTTCTTTCCAAGATGCTCAACATGCGCAAGATTCCCCATCAGGTGCTCAACGCCAAGCTGCACCAAAAGGAGGCCGACATCGTTGCCCTTGCCGGACAGAGCACCAACGGCCTCGGAGCCGTCACGATTGCAACCAACATGGCCGGCCGCGGTACCGACATCAAGCTGTCTCCCGAGGTGAAGGCAGCCGGAGGACTCGCCATCATCGGCACGGAGCGTCATGAGAGCCGCCGTGTTGACCGACAGCTCCGTGGACGTGCCGGACGTCAGGGCGACCCTGGTTCATCCGTGTTCTTCATCTCACTTGAAGACAAGCTCATGCGTCTTTTCGGTTCTGAGAAGATTACCTACCTCATGGACAAGCTCGGTTTCAAGGACGACGATGTAATTGAGAATTCAATGCTGTCAAAACAGATTGAACGTGCGCAGCGCAAGGTCGAGGAGAACAACTTCGGCATCCGCAAGCGTCTTCTCGAATATGACGACGTCATGAACAAGCAGCGCACCGTTGTCTATGAGAAGCGCCGCCACGCCCTCATGGGTGAGCGCATCGGCATGGATATCACCAACATCATCTGGGACCGGGTCGCAAACATCATCGAGACCAATGACTATGAAGGCTGCAAGGAAGAGTTCCTGCATATCTTCGCAATGGAAGTGCCATTCACATACGACCAGTTCTCAAACATGAGCAAGGACGCTCTTTCGGAAAGTGCCTTTCAGGTTGCCATCGAGACATTCAAGCGCAAGACCGAACGCATCGAGTCCGTTGCATGGCCCATCATCAAACAGGTATATGAGAACCAGGGAGCTATCTACGAGCGCATAATGGTGCCCATCACCGACGGCCGCCGTATGTACAACATCCCTTGTGACCTGAAAGAAGCATACGAGACAGAATGTAAGAGTGTCGTAAAGCAATTTGAGAAGATGATTCTTCTCCACACCATAGACGACTGCTGGAAGGAGAATCTGCGAGAGCTTGACGAACTGAAGCATAGCGTTCAAAATGCTTCATACGAACAGAAGGACCCGTTGCTCATCTTCAAGCTGGAGAGTGTGAAACTCTTCGACAATATGGTGAACACCATGAACAACCGCATCACCGGTATTCTCATGCGTAGCGCCATCCCAGAAATGCAGCCGCAGGAAATGCCAGAGGCTGCACCGGCTGAACCGCAGCCGCAGCGTCAGCAATACACCGAGACAAAGCAGAACCTCAGTGAGGAGCAGCTCACCGATCCGAATCAGGCAGCAGCTGCCGCACAGGACACACGTGGCCGTCAGCAGAACACCCCGATTGTTAAGGATAAATTGCCGGGACGCAATGACCCATGTCCATGCGGAAGTGGTAAGAAGTTTAAGAATTGCCACGGACGCGGACTCGTATAAACATTAAGAGCAAATCCAAAGCGTCCGGAAGTCGGCGGAAACACCGTTCTTCCGGACGCTTTCTTTCTATCACAAAATTATCCATCGTGAACAAATCCCATTCCAACATAATATCAATAGACGGTCTCAGAAAGAATCTGAGTTCAGGATTCTCCATCGACATACCTGAGTTTAAAATCAACAGAGGAGAGATTCTCGGCCTTGTCGGCAATAACGGAGCAGGAAAGACAACAATGTTCAGACTAATGCTCGACCTGCTCAAAGCTGACGAGGGCAGCATAACGATGACAGTAAACACAGATGAAGGTCTGCTGGAAGCACGCCAACAGACAATGGTCATATCAGAAAGTGAGGCGTGGAAACAATACGTAGGTGCATATATAGACGAAGGATTTCTCATTGACTTTCTGACAGCAGAAGAATATTTCGATTTTCTCGGAAAGATTTCCGGTATCAGCCGTGAAACGCTTGACGGCTATCTAAAGCCATTTGAACATTTCACCAATAATGAGATATTCAGCAAGAGGAAACTGATACGCGACATGTCTGCTGGCAACAAGCAGAAAATCGGTATCATTTCCGCTTTTTTCAGACATCCCGACGTCGTCATCCTCGATGAACCGTTCAACTTTCTCGACCCGACGGGCCAGAACATCCTGAAACGTATAATCACAGAATACGCCGGACAAACCGGCAATACGGTCATCATCAGCAGTCACAATCTGTCCCACACCGTAGATATATGCTCCCGCATCGTCCTTCTCGAACGCGGGCGTATCATCCGCGACATACCTAATAATGATGTCGATGCCGCCATTGAACTGAAAGAATATTTCGAGATCTGAGCCGCCGTCATCATCATTTATAGGTATTTTAAGCTCGGCAAAGCCATTTACAACCGTATTGCAACAAAAAAGTCGTACTTTTGCAGCAAAATATCATTCAATCATGAAACTTTCAGAACTCAAAACAGGCGAAAAAGGAGTTATTGTAAAGGTACTGGGCCACGGAGGCTTCCGCAAGCGCATCGTGGAGATGGGCTTCATCAAAGGCAAGATTGTGGAAGTACTTCTCAACGCACCGCTTCAGGACCCGGTAAAATATAAGGTGATGGGATATGAGGTCTCGCTGAGACATGACGAGGCGGAAATGATAGAAATTATTTCCACCGATGAAGCCCGTGATTTCGGCAAGCAGGAGAGCCTGCACCCAACCTCACCCGTCAGCAGCGATGACACATGCGATTTCATCCTTACGGACAAGCAGCTGCGTGATGCGGCCATGAAGAAGCGCCGCATCATCAACGTTGCATTGGTCGGAAACCCGAACTGCGGTAAGACGTCGCTCTTCAATTTTGCTTCCGGCGCCCACGAACGCGTGGGCAACTACTCCGGTGTCACCGTTGACGCCAAAGAGGGACGGGCTACATTTGAGGGATATGAATTCAATCTTGTCGACCTTCCCGGAACCTATTCTCTTTCTGCTTACAGTCCGGAGGAATTGTACGTCCGCAAGCAGATCATCGAAAAGACCCCTGACATTATCATCAATGTCATCGACGCAAGCAACATCGAGCGTAATCTGTACCTGACCACCCAGCTCGTGGACATGCACCTTCGCATGATATGCGCCCTCAACATGTTTGACGAGTTTGAGAACCGCGGTGACAAACTCGACTACCAGAAACTGAGCCGCCTGTTCGGCGTCCCGATGATTCCCACGGTATTCAAGACCGGCCGTGGTGTCGATCTGCTTTTCCATATAATAATAAATATGTATGAAGGCGTTGACTTTCTGGACGACAAAGGCAATATCAATCCGGAGGTCGCAGCCGACATACAGCAGTGGCACGACACCTACAGCAACGGTGTCATTGCCGACCACGGAGAAGACTTTGCCCACGGAGAGCGGCCCAACAACAGTGTCTACCGTCATATCCACCTCAACCACGGACCGTTGATAGAATCATGTATCGAAGCCGTCAAGACGGAATTGCAGCATGACGAGCAGATACGTCACAGATACTCCACGCGCTACCTCTCAATAAAACTGCTTGAGAACGATGCTGACACAGAAAAATTAATTCGTTCACTGCCAAACGGCCGGCAGATAATTGACGTCCGCGACAGTCAGGCCGCACGTATCCGCAAGGAGACCAAGGAAGACAGCGAGACGGCTATCATGGACGCCAAATACGGCTTCATCCACGGCGCGCTTCAAGAATCGGAATATGAGGAAGGCAAGAAGCAGGACACATATCAGGTGACCCATCTTCTTGACAGCATCATCACCAACAAGTATGTCGGATTTCCACTGTTCTTCCTCCTCCTGTATGCCATGTTCCAAGTGACGTTCTCACTCGGCCAATATCCTATGGACTGGATTGAAAGCGGCGTTTCGGCCCTTGGCGAGTGGTTCACCTCTTCCCTACCCGACGGCCCACTGAAGGACATGCTGGTCGACGGAGTGATTGGAGGTGTCGGTGCTGTGATTGTCTTCCTGCCTCAGATTCTCATCCTCTACGCTTTCATATCGTTCATGGAGGACTCCGGCTATATGGCCCGCGCCGCCTTCATCATGGACAAACTGATGCACAAGATGGGACTGCACGGCAAATCGTTCATCCCCCTTATCATGGGCTTCGGATGTAACGTACCCGCTGTCATGGCCACCCGCACCATCGAGAGCCGCCGCTCGCGTCTCATCACCATGCTCATTCTGCCGATGATGAGCTGCTCGGCCCGTCTGCCTATATACATCATGATTACCGGTACTTTCTTTGCGGCTCAATATCGCAGCCTCATCATGATCTCCCTATATGCCATAGGCATATTGATGGCAGTCCTCATGAGCCGCATCTTCAGCCGCTGGCTTGTCAAGGGAGAGGACACCCCATTCGTCATGGAGCTTCCGCCCTACCGTTTCCCAACGGCCAAAGCGACATTCCGCCATACATGGGAGAAAGGCAAACAGTATCTCAAGAAGATGGGAGGCGTCATCCTCGTGGCCAGCATCATCGTCTGGGCATTGGGATATTTTCCCCACGACGACAGCCTCGACACCCAGCAGCAACAGGAGCAGAGCTACATCGGCCATATCGGTAAAGCTATCGAGCCCGCGTTCCGTCTTCAGGGATTCGATTGGAAACTTGACGTCGGCCTGATTGCCGGTGTCGGAGCAAAGGAGATTGTGGCGTCAACGCTCGGAGTGCTTTACAGCGGTGACGACAGCGTTGCCGATGACACCGTCGAGGATACAGGCAGCAAATATTCCGCGCTCTATCAGAAGATGTCAGCCGACGGCATTACCCCGCTCATCGCTTTCTGCTATCTGCTCTTCGTCCTGATATACTTCCCGTGCATCGCCACCATAGCCGCCATCAAGAACGAAAGCGGTTCGTGGCGCTGGGCCCTGTTCGCCGCCGGTTATACCACCATGCTCGCATGGGCCGTTTCCGCCGCCGTATATCAGATCGGCAGCATGTTCGTCTGAACGCCCCCCGAACAATCATATCGGTGTGATATGGTAAAGCGGGGATATAGCAAAATGATATGCAAACCGGTCCTCCAACTGTAGGGGCATAATCTTGTTTTTACCCGTCATGATGTTCCGTCACGGGCAAAAACAAGATTATGCCCCTACAGTTGGAGGACCGCTACAGCGTTTTTTATCTTCCGAACAGCTGTCTGTGGATGTGAGACGCCACGGTGTGACGTCTCTACAAGTCCCTTCATCCGCGCTGGCGCCTCCCCTTGGGGAGGTCGGGAGGGACTTTTCAGAACTATTCTTACAAACACCTCAAAATCCTTGCAATATTCTGAAACGAAAATCATTTGACCGCAAATTCGCGAGTTTTGCGCGTGCATCTTTTTATCGCTGAGCCACAGGACGTTATCACAAAAAGATAGAAAGTGTGCAACTTTTTGTATGTTTTTATTCTGCCGTAAGGCCCTTACGAGGTTGCAACGAGGCCCTTGTCGCATTGCAACGGGGCCGCCGTCATCATGCGAAAGCGGCCCCGTCGCAACCCCGGGAGGGCCTTACGGCTCGGCAACGGAAGATTTTTTGGAGGGCAACAGAGACGGAATGTCAAGATTCCAGCTTTACCGCTCTCTGGTTTACGAATTTTTAAATGTTAAATTCCGTGATATTTATTCAACGTAAAGACGTCGTTTTTCAACTCAAAGACACTATTTTCAACACAAAGACGCAGAGACGCAAAGTTCAGCGCAGAGACGTTTTTTAAAATTCAACACAAAGACACAAAGGCTGGCGCAAAGTCATATATGACCATGTATCTCTACGTCTCTGCATCTTTGGCGAATAAAAAACGTCTCTGCGCTGAACTTTGCGTCTTTGTGCCTTTGCGTTGAATTAAAAAACGCCTCTGCGCTGAACTCTGCGTCTCTGCGTCTTTGCGTTGAATTTAAAAAACGTCTTTGCGTTGAACAAAAAAGCATCTTTGCATTAAAATAAATGTTGTTTTCTTCATTTCTCCACCATCTGGAACATATAGAACACTATTTGGAACATGAGCATAACACATCTTTTCCTTTTTTTGCTACCTTTGCACGGACATCAAGTACGACCGCAAATTTCATCGAAATTACCAATAATATCATTACATAAAACCAAAACAAAATGAGAAAACACTGTTTTCTAACAACAGCGGCAGCCTTGCTGTTATCCATCACGGCAGGTGCACAGAGCAAGCTCTATCCGCAGCTTTTCGACCTCGACGAGGTGACGATAAACAGCGGACCTTTTCTCCACGCCATGACGCTCAACAACAAAGTGCTGCTCGAATACGACGCGGCACGTCTGTTGCAGCCATACGAGAAGCAGGCCGGACTGCCGGAGAGCGGAAAGGCATTTGAAAACTGGGGCGGTGACCGCGGACTTGACGGTCACGTGGGCGGCCACTATCTCTCGGCGCTGGCCATAGCATGGCGCTCGTGCCCCGACGCAACGGTCAAGGCACAGCTGAAGGAGCGCATGGACCAGTTCGTAAACCGCCTGAAGGAATGTCAGGACGCGTGGGACAAGAATGAAAACGCCGTAATGCACGGCTATGTGGGCGGTGTGCCCCACTCCTACGACCTGTGGGCAACGTTCGCCGAGGGCAATATGACGGAATATTGGGCCTCTTGGGTACCTCTTTATAATATACACAAGACCTTCGCCGGACTGCGCGACGCATGGCTCTACGGCGACAACGAGACGACACGCGACATGTTCCTGCGCCTGTGCGACTGGGGCGTCAACCTCATCTCCGGACTCACCGACCAGCAGGTTCAGGACGTGCTCGGCAATGAGCACGGCGGCATAAACGAGATGTTCGCCGACGCCTATCAGATGACGGGCGACGCAAAATATCTCGAAGCGTCAAAGCGCTACGCCCACAAGTGGCTGCTCACGGGTATGGCAAACCGCCGCGCCACGACCATCGACAACGTCCACGCCAACACACAGGTGCCTAAGGTCATCGGTTTTGAGCGTACATACCAGCAGGACCGCACGGCGCAGTATGGCAAGGCGGCCCGCTTCTTCTGGACCAACGTCACCACGAAGCGCACCATCGCCGTGGGCGGCAACTCCATAGCCGAGTGGTTCCCCGCAAACGGCGAGTACGGCAAGTTCATCACGAGCATCGAGGGCGTTGAGACATGCAACTCGAACAACATGCTCAAGCTCTCGGAAGACCTCTTCGCCGACGAGCACGACTCGAAATATGCCGACTTCTTCGAGGGCACGATGTACAACCACATCCTCTCCTCGCAGCATCCCGAGACCGGCGGCTACGTCTATTTCACGTCGGCCCGCCCGCAGCATTACCGCGTCTACTCACAGGTCAATCAGGCCATGTGGTGCTGCGTGGGTACGGGAATGGAGAATCACGGCAAATATGCCGAGTTCGCCTACGTCCACAGCGGCGACTCGCTCTTCGTAAACCTCTTCATGCCGACGACGCTCAACTGGCGCGACCGCGGCGTGACCATCACTCAGGAGACCTCCTTCCCCTACGAGCAGGCTTCGCGCATCACCGTCAACAAGGGCGGCGAGTTCACCCTCTGTCTGCGCCACCCGTCGTGGGCTGACGGTTTCGCCGTGAAAGTCAACGGCAGCGAGATTACGGCCACAGAGGTCAACGGCTATCTACCCGTCAACCGTAAATGGAAGAAGGGCGACGTCGTTGAGATTTCCCTGCCCATGAAGGTCAGCATCATGCCGCTGCAACACTACACCGACTATGTGGCGTTCAAGTACGGCCCGATTCTGCTCGGAGCCAAGACCGGCACCGACAACCTCGACGGACTCTTCGCCGACGAGAGCCGCATGGGCCACGTGGCCGGCGGCGTTCAGAAGAACATCTACACCGCTCCGCTACTCATCGGCAGCCGCGACAATCTCGTCGGGGCCGTGGAGATGACCAATCCGGCGAAACTCCACTTCCGCATCAACGGCTACTACAGCGACCCGAAGTGGGCCGACCTCGTGCTTGAACCGTTCAGCGGCATCCACGACGCGCGCTACATGATGTACTGGCTCAACGTAGACGGTGAGAAATGGGACGAAATACGCGCAGGATTAGAGGCCGAGGAGGCTGCCGCACAGCTGCTCGAAGCACGCACCATCGACTATGTCGTGACGGGAACTCAGCAGAGCGAAAGCGACCATTTCATGAAACAATCCGGCTCTAACAGCGGTTCTTACAACGGTGAGTACTACCGCGACGGTGGTGGCTGGTTCAGCTACGAGCTTCAGACCAAAGGCCATACGGACAACGTCACGCTGATGGTCCGCTACTGGGGCGGCGACGGCGGCAACCGTAAATTCGACATCCTCATCGACAATCAGCTGATAGCAACCGAGACACTCACTGGCGGCAAGAACGAGTTTGTCAACGTTGAATATCCCGTACCGGCGGAACTGCTGAAAGACAAGACCAAGGTACGCGTCAAATTCCAGGCCCACAGCGGCAACGTGGCCGGCGGTGTCTACTACGTCCGTCTGCTCATGCCGGAGTCTGAAACAGGCATAAAGACCGTGAGGAGGACCCAAGCAAACCCTAATAAGGCCATCTACACGTTAGATGGCCGAAAGATGAATACCTCCGATCCCGAAACACTTCCATCTGGAATCTATATCGTCAACCGCACGAAAGTTGTCCGATAAGCCCTGATCTTCAGGAAGGGATTTGTTGAAAGATAAGCAGGTCAATTAGCTTATACTTTGCTGAGACACGGAGACACAGAGCGTAACATAACTCTGTGTCTCCGTGTCTTTCATGTCACTGGCATACCCTTACATGTGCGGCATCTTCATTCTTCGCGATTGTCATGACCGCACTAAGCAAAACGCGACGATAATCATCGCTCCAAATGTTGCATCGGAGTGTCTTTTTCGTGAAACGCCCTGCCGCAGGGCGTTTTGGAACAAATAGAAAACCATTTGGAACATACGGAGAACAAGGTTTTGAAGAATTTAAATACCTTTGTGACGTGAATTCGAAAGTCGAGGACACTAACTTAATTAACAAAATATTTAAATGAAAACAAAACTTTTACTATTTGTAATGTCTCTCGCATGTTGCTTTAATGCGAATGCAAGAGTTGAAAAAACAACGCTTGACTTAAGCGGAATGAAACAGCTTTTTGCTTGGGCTGGAACAGCAGAATTTAAAGACAACATCCTGACAACAATTGGAACAGGTGATAATAATGATGCTGTTAATTTGGGATTTGGTCTCACCGGATTAGGTCTCAACATTGCAGATTATGACAGAATCGTTGTAAAAGCACAAGTTAAGACCAAGTTCGCCGGTTTCCATGTACGTGTCTTTGATAATGGCGACGGAGGTAACTGCCAAGTAAGTCTTGATGGCAACAATCTTGAAGAACAGGTCATAACAATAGATTTTCAGAATGGAACACTAAAAACAAATAATGACATACCAGCAGGAAAGGAACCTTCTGATATGACCGTTATCAATGAGGTATATATATGGACCATGAGTGTTGGTTCTCTTGCAATCAATGAGATTTATCTTGAAAAGGACATAACGGATTACGATGAAGTTTCCAGCAAACCGGGCATAACATCTTTTGACCTTTCACAGATGACCGAATGTCTTAACTGGGGTGGAAAAGCATATTATGATGCAAACACCCAAATACTGAAATATGAAGGGACTCCGCAACTCAATGAGGATGGAAGTGAAAAGAAAGATGAAAATGGAAACACAATCTATGGTTTAAATTATCGCTTAGGATTCAAAAATCTCGAATACAATGTTGCAGACTATGATAATATAGTTATTAATGTTCAAATGAAAGAAGAAGGTGGTTGGCATGCTCTTCATCTGTTCGTAAGTGACTATGGTCAATATGGGAACTATGTATATGAAATCCCCAAAAGGAAGTTAATGCAGACTTTCAAAATTCCTTTGAAAAATCTAATGACTAATAGTGATAATGGCGACAACACCCCACGTAAGATTGAAACTATAAGGGAAATATCATTTTGGACAATGTCCATTGGTGCAGAGTATATTGTGAAAGAGTTGTATTTGGAAAAATCAAACGAGCCCGTCACATATCTCACCCGCGAGAACCTCACCTCCGACAAGTTCGGCACAATCTGTCTGCCGTTCACCTCAGCAAAGCCTGAAAACGCCTATATATATAATGTGAAGGGCGTGGACAGCAAGGACGCTCCTAAGACCCTCTACATTGAGGAGGCTGAGACACTTGAAGCCGGAAAGGCATATATATTCCAGAGCACAAACAATCAGGACATTGTCTTCACAAAAACCGGAGGCGAGGAAGTGACAGAACCGATAAAGAATGAAGCTCTCACCGGAGTGTTTGATGGCACAGAGAGTGTTCCCGCTGGAGAAAAATCATATATCCTGAAGAACGGCGAGTGGAGATATGTACCACAAAATAACAACAATACCGTGGCAAAGTATCGCGCTTACCTGAATCTGAACAATGCGGAAGTCATCAGCGAGACATCTGCAACCAAGTACACCCGCATGCAGGTCAACGGCGGAGGCACGACAGGTATCAACGTCATCAATGCCGCTGCTGAAAACGACAACACTACAATCTACAACCTCAATGGCGTGAAGGTGGCTAACCCGACAAAGGGTATATACATCAAGAACGGAAAGAAACTTATTATCAAATAATTAAAAGTTGTGGAAGATGGTCCGGTCGTCCTACATGGGACACCACAACGGCAAACCGTCGCGGACGGCCGGCATCTGACAAAAAAAGCGAATAACAATTAAACAACAGAAAGAAACGACTATGAACAAGAAAAGATTATATGTCAAACCGGCAACAACAGTCGTGGACATTGAGATAAACGGGACTCTCCTCAGCGCAAGCGTGGAACAAAAGCAGACAATGACTTTCGGCTTTGAAGATGCCAACAATGGCGACACGGGAGACTCCAAAAAACACGGATTCTCGGTATGGGGATTCGATGACGACGAGGAATAATGATTTTAATATATGTTTTTCATTAAAAAGTTATTGGTAGATAGTTTTAGGTAGTTAGTAGTCAATAGTTGATCAATGATGGCTTTTGAAGCAATTTATCATTACTTCAATAGAATCTGACCAAGAGGGCGGCACGCCGCGACGGTCATACTGCCCTCACTTTTTGATGATTTTGCAAACGGATTAATCGAATCCGCTGACAAAGAACAACAAAACACGGAAGAAGCCGTTATCAAGGCAGAGGCCGCAAACAAAAAACGAGAATAACAACAAACAATTATATTAACTTCAAAAAAGTGTTTTTAATATGAGACAGAAACTTTTACTTACAGCTATGGCAGCCATGATGACTCTTGGCGCTGGAGCACAGCAGAAAGTTAGTCAGTATTTTCGCGTGAGTGACTCCAACTTCAACGTGCATCACGCTGACAATGAGGACAACCTCAATTCATACAACCCGCTTCAGAACTCGTTCACTATTCCGGGAGAGTTCGGCGCCGTTTCATGGTATTTCGGAAGCCCCTATTTCTGGGAACCGGGCATCGACATGTCAAAGTACGAGAAACTGGTCATCCGCGTGAAGTCATGTGTCGGCAACGACCTCCAGTTCCGCATCTTCGACCAGGAGGCAGCAGGCGGTAACGGCAACGAATATCTCATGCCGGACGACATAGTGGAAATGGATGAGGAGGTAGAGTATATGATTGACCTCACTGAAGATCTGGAACTTCAGGACGGCAGCCGCAACCTCAACCTCACCAACATCAAGTATTTCGTTTTCTGGAACTACTGGGACAAGCATAACGACGCCGACGGTGACGGTGTGCCTGACTATCCCGTTCCTGAGGCGGAGGTGACGGTGACCCTCAGCGCCATGTATCTTGAGCGCACTCTGGCCAACGGCGAGAAAGACTATGTCGACCTGCTGACCACGAACACGCTCCAGTTCACCGACGATTTCCTTGGTGAAGAGGCTTCCTACCGCGACAACGGCGGTGTGCTCCACCTCAACGAGAACGCCAACGCCGGAATCTACTTCGACGATGCGCCCGCCGACTGGAGCGGCTACAAATATCTCGTCGTTGTTCCACAGGTGCCTTTCGCAGACCCGATGCCCACCATCCGCTACCTGCTCACCGACGCCAACGACAACGTCTTCGATGGCGGAACCCTGCGCCACGGTTTCTGGAACCGTCCGCGTGCCGCCGTTCAAGACCTGTCGGCCATCACATCTACGCCGATGGACGGCGACCTGTATCTTTCCGACTTCGACCCGTCACAGATCTACAGTCTTGAATGGTCAGTTTGGGGAGGCGTCCAGATTGTGGAATACGGTCTGGCCGGCGCATGGCTCAGCAACACTGCTCCCACCTACTCCACTGGAGCCGGTGAAAGCACCGACGGTGTCGGCGACTTCGTCATCGACAACGCAGCCGAGAACACCATCTCGACAATCTGTCTGCCGTTCACGGCAGCCCTCTGCGGTGCTCAGGTCTATGACATAGCCGGTGTGGACAGCAAGAGCGAGCCTACGGAAATCTACGCAAAGCCCTACACAGGTCTTCTGGAGGCCGGCAAGCCCTACATCATCCGCTCCAACAGCGAGCGCAACATCACGGCTTTCCGTGCCGGAGCTGACGAAGTGTCCGCTCCCACGTCCAACGGCGCACTCACAGCCAACACTTTCCCGACATACTACGTTGAACCTGACCAGAACTATCTCGTCCTCAACGCCGACGGCAACACCTTCGAGGCCGTGACGGGACGTTCAAAGCGCGTCAACAGCAACACAGCCTACGTCAACTTCTCTTTGCTGGCCGAGACAGAAGACCCGGGTGAGGGACTCGTGTTCAGCGTCACCGGCGTAGACCCGTCCCTCAGCGGCATCATGAACGTCGAAACGGCACGTCCAGCAACACGCGACAACGCCATCTACACCATCAGCGGCGTACGTGTGAAAAACATGACTGAAAAGGGCGTCTATATCGTCAACGGAAAGAAAACTGTTGTTAAATAAGTCAATATTAAACCATTTTTGAACAAATAGCGAAGTGTGCGGAACATACAGCGAAGCCACTTCGCTATTTTTCTA
>ULPR01052640.1_pt1 | contig 30662 bp, 24 predicted proteins | sample 1953681 | NCBI WGS metagenome assembly ULPR01 (sample SAMEA4835634, study PRJEB28245) | human gut metagenome | biome: gut microbiome; material: fecal sample | place: Denmark | collected 2008 | reverse complement strand
CAGCGACCATCTGCCTCTGGTGGTGAGATTCAGTTCCGGACCGTGAGCGTCACCGCATTCGCGTGACGGCGGTAGTCCGGCGGTCAAAACGGTGTATTGCAGTGAGTTGACGGCTTTTTTATGCACACCGCAAGCACATGTGTGCGCAATTTCACCGGCAGTGTTTTAAAATATTTTAAATACCCTGTTTTAGTTGGTCTTTTTCATTATAATTACTTAATTTTGTAATCAGCCGTGTCACATTCCGGGCTTTTTGGAGCGGCGTGGATTGACAGGCTGATAAACATCAATGAAAAAATAACAACACCGGAACAAATATGTTTGAAAATCTAAGCGACAGACTTGAACGCAGTTTCAAGATTCTCAAGGGTGAAGGAAAGATAACCGAAATAAACGTAGCCGAAACTCTTAAGGACGTGAGAAGAGCGTTGCTCGATGCCGACGTGAACTACAAAGTGGCAAAAAGCTTCACCGACGAGGTGAAAAAGAAGGCACTCGGAATGAATGTACTGACGGCTGTGAAGCCCAGCCAGCTCATGGTGAAGATTGTGCACGACGAACTTGCCGAGCTCATGGGAGGCGAGGCGGCGGAGCTGCACCTCACAGGCAAACCGGCGATAATACTCATGAGCGGTCTGCAAGGTTCGGGTAAGACCACCTTCAGCGGAAAACTCGCCAACATGCTGAGCAACAAACAGCACCGCAAACCGCTGCTCGTGGCGTGCGACGTTTACCGTCCGGCTGCCGTAGAACAGCTGAAGGTGGTGGGCGAGCAGGTGGGAGTGCCTGTCTATTCGGAACCGGGCAACACCGATGTTGTGGAGATTGCCATGCACGCCATAGCCGAGGCGAAGGCAAAAGGCAACGATGTGGTGATTGTGGATACAGCCGGACGACTCGCAGTGGACGAGGCGATGATGGACGAGATATCCAATCTGAAGGAAAAACTCAATCCTGACGAGACTCTGTTCGTGGTCGACTCAATGACGGGTCAGGACGCCGTGAACACGGCGAAGGAGTTCAACGACCGTCTCGATTTCGACGGAGTGGTTCTCACCAAGCTCGACGGCGACACACGCGGAGGTGCCGCGCTGTCCATACGCTCGGTTGTCACGAAGCCTATAAAGTTCGTAGGTACGGGCGAGAAGATGGATGCCGTGGACGTGTTCCACCCCTCGCGAATGGCAGACCGCATACTTGGCATGGGCGACATCGTGAGTCTTGTGGAGCGCGCGCAGGAACAGTTCGACGAGGAGGAAGCCCGCAGGCTGCAGAAAAAGATACAGAAGAACAAGTTCGACTTCAATGACTTCCTCGGTCAGATAGAACAGATAAAGAAGATGGGAAACATAAAGGACCTTGCCGCGATGATTCCGGGAGTGGGCAAGGCTCTGAAAGATGTTGACATAGACAATAACGCTTTTAAGGGCATCGAGGCTATCATACGCAGCATGACGCCTAAAGAGCGCACCAATCCGGAGATTCTCAACCAGAGCAGACGTATGCGCATAGCTAAGGGAAGCGGCACGAGCATCCAGGATGTGAACCGTCTCATCAAGCAGTTCGACCAGACCCGCAAGATGATGAAGATGGTGACAGGTGGCTCTATGAGTAAAATGGCTGGCATGATGGGACGTATGAAGGGTATGCCTAAATTTTAAATAATCATTATGCAACTGATAGACGGAAAGGCAACGGCTGCGGCCATAAAGGCTGAAATAGCCGAAGAGGTTAAGAATATAGTTGCCGGAGGCGGCAAACAACCGCATCTGGCGGCAGTGCTCGTGGGGCATGACGGTGGTTCGGAGACTTATGTCAGGAACAAGGTCATTGCCTGCGAGCAGTGCGGATTCAAGTCGACACTCATACGTTATGAGGACAACGTGACGGAGGAGGAGCTTCTCGGGTGCGTCGACAGACTCAACAAGGATGAGGATGTGGACGGATTCATCGTGCAGCTGCCGCTCCCCGCGCACATCGACGAGCAGAAGATAATAGAGGCGATAGACTATCGCAAGGACGTTGACGGGTTCCATCCGATAAATGTGGGACGCATGGCGATAGGGCTTCCTTGCTTCATCTCAGCCACTCCACTGGGCATCCTGACACTGCTCCGGAGGTATGACATCAGGACTTCGGGCAAGAAGTGCGTCATCCTCGGACGCAGCAACATCGTGGGAAAACCCATGGCGCAGCTGATGATGCAGAAGCAGTATGGCGACTCAACGGTCACGGTGTGCCATTCACGGTCGAAGACTCTGAAGGAGGAATGCCGTGAGGCTGACATTATCATCGCTGCTATAGGACAGCCGGACTTTGTCACCGCCGACATGGTGAAGGAGGGCGCGGTTGTCATCGACGTAGGAACGACGCGTGTGCCGGACGCTTCACGCAAAAGCGGATTCAGACTCAACGGTGACGTGAAGTTCGATGAGGTGGCTCCGAAATGTTCATTCATAACGCCTGTTCCGGGTGGAGTGGGTCCCATGACGATATGCTCGCTCATGAAGAACACGCTTGCCGCAGGCAAAAAAGAGTATTACAGACAGTGACGGCAGAAGAGTATTACAGGCTCGGTAACGAGTGCCGGCAGCGCGGCGACTGGAAGCATGCCATCGAGAATTATAATGAGGCAATAGAGCTTGACCCTCAGTCGCCTGCGGTAGAGGCAAAACAGATGGTTGAGAATATCCTTGACTTCTACTGTAAGGATATATATAATCCATGAGGAAAAACCATGTGGCGGACTTCTTGCGCCCTGACTGCACAGGTGAATGGCGTTGGCGGTTTTGCCACATATTAAAAACATAAGGACAATGGGAAAATTTAGAGGTGCTATTGTTGTAAATACCGACCGGTGCAAGGGCTGCTCGCTCTGCGTGGAGGCTTGCCCGAAAGACGTTATTGCTTTGGCACGCAAGAAGGTGAATGTGCATGGTTATCCGTTCGCCGAGGTGGTGAGTCCGGACGACTGCATCGGTTGTGCGTCGTGCGGAATAGTCTGTCCCGACGGATGTATAACGGTTTACAAGAAAAAAATGGAGGATTGAGTTCTATGGCACAACATGAAGTAACACTTATGAAAGGCAATGAGGCCATTGCCCACGCCGCCGTCAGATGCGGCGCAGATGGCTTCTTTGGCTATCCGATAACTCCTCAGAGCGAGATAATCGAGACGTTGTCGGTAATGAAACCATGGGAAACGACCGGCATGGTGGTCATTCAGGCGGAAAGCGAGGTGGCTGCCATCAATATGGTTTACGGCGGGGCAGGAGCCGGAAAGAGGGTTATGACCTCCTCGTCAAGCCCGGGCGTGGCACTCATGCAGGAAGGTATATCATATATGGCGGGCGCGGAGATACCCGGAGTGTTTGTAAACGTGCAGCGCGGAGGTCCCGGACTGGGGACAATACAGCCGTCGCAGAGCGACTATTTCCAGTCAACGAGGGGCGGAGGAAACGGTGACTATTATGTCATTGTGCTCGCTCCGAACTCGGTTCAGGAAATGGCTGACTTTGTGGACCTTGCTTTCGAGCTGGCGTTCAAGTATCGTAATCCTGCCATGATTCTCTCCGACGGAGTGATCGGACAGATGATGGAGAAGGTGGTTCTGCCTCCGCAGAAGCCCAGACGCACAGAGGAGCAGATTCTGAAGGAATGTCCTTGGGCGACGACAGGACGCAGCGCGGACCGTCAGCCAAACATTCTCACGTCGCTCGAGCTGAAGTCCGAGATAATGGAACAGCGCAACCTGCATCTCCAGGAGAAATACAGGCAGATAGAGGAGAACGAAGTCAGATACGAGACATTGATGACCGACGATGCGGATTATGTCATCGTGGCGTTCGGAAGTGCCGCGCGCGTGGCGGAGAAAGCCATCGAGCTGGCGCGTGAACAGGGCATCAAAGCCGGACTGTTCCGCCCCATCACCTTATGGCCATTCCCGAAGAAGCCTCTCTGCTCGGTCGCTAAAGACTGCAAGGGAGTGCTTGTCGCAGAGATAAATGCCGGTCAGATGGTCGAGGATGTGCGTCTCGCATTGAACGGAACGGTGAAGGTTGAGCATTACGGCCGTCTTGGCGGTATTGTTCCCGAGCCGGAGGAAATAGTTAACGCAATAAAGGAGAAGTTGGCATGAATGACATAATATCACCTGAGAATCTGGTTTACAGCAAACCGAAGCTCATGAATGACACCCAGATGCACTACTGTGCGGGTTGCTCGCACGGCGTTGTGCACAAGCTGGTGGCAGAGGTTATTGAGGAGATGGGGATGGAGAACAAGACTGTCGGAGTGTGTCCGGTGGGCTGCGCGGTGTTCGCCTACCGTTATCTTGACATCGACTGGCAGGAAGCTCCGCACGGTCGCGCACCGGCGCTTGCCACAGCTATCAAGCGGCTTTGGCCCGACCGGATGGTCTTCACCTATCAGGGCGACGGTGACCTTGCCTGCATCGGAACAGCCGAGACCATCCACGCGCTCAACCGCGGAGAGAATATCGTCATAATATTCATCAACAACGCCATATACGGAATGACCGGCGGACAGATGGCTCCAACCACTCTCATAGGTCAGAAGACAAGTACCTGTCCTTACGGACGTGACCCTGAGCTGCACGGCTATCCGCTCAACATGACCGAGATTGCCGCCACTCTGCGCGGCACTTGCTACGTCTCGCGCCAGAGCGTGCACACTGTAGGGGCGATAAAACAGGCGAAGAAAGCCATCAGAAAGGCTTTCGAGGCATCCATGGCAGGAAAGGGCTCGTCATTGGTTGAGATTGTCGCGACATGCAACAGCGGCTGGAAGCTCACACCGGTGAAGGCAAACGAGTGGATGGAAGAGAACATGTTCAAACAGTATCCAAAGGGTGATTTAAAAGACACGACAAACGAATGAAAGCAGAAATAATAATATCCGGATTCGGAGGACAGGGGGTCTTGTCAATGGGCAAGATACTTGCTTATTCGGGACTGATGGAAGGCAAGGAGGTCACTTGGATGCCGGCGTACGGTCCGGAGCAGCGTGGCGGAACGGCAAACGTGACTGTCATTGTGAGCGAAGAGCGCATTTCATCACCCATTCTCAGCCATTACGACGTGGCGATAGTGCTCAACCAGCCTTCTCTCGACAAGTTTGAGCCGAAGGTGAAGCCCGGTGGCATATTGATATACGATTCTTTCGGAATAATCAATCCGCCCACCCGCAAGGACATCTCTGTGTATCGCATCAACGCGATGGAGAAATCTGCGGAGATGAAAAACGCCAAGGTGTTCAACATGATAATCCTCGGAGGTCTGCTGAAGGTTTGTCCTGTAGTGAGCACGGAGGGTCTGAACTCGGCTCTTTACAAGACTTTGCCCGAACGGCATCACGCCCTCATCCCCCTCAACATGCAGGCTGTGGATGAAGGAATGAAGCTGATTGAGAAGCTGTAAGGTGTCTCTTGTCTGACGGACGACGCCTGTCTGACAGGCAGAGACATATATATAATAAGGTGTCAGAACAGCATACGGCACACGGTTGTTGTGCGGTATGTCTGTTCAGGCACCTTTTTTTTGCCATGACAGACGCTTTCCGGCGTCGCAGCCTGCGGATGTTCACATGCGCGGATTGACTCTGTGTGCCTGCGGTTGTCATCGATGTGTTATGCGCGGGTAATAAAATAAATATAATAATGTGGCTTTTATATTGCCGTAATGACAAAAAGTTATAACTTTGTAGAGTCCAATCTGATAATAACATAACCAAAAACCTGCTATACATGTATAAGAAATTACTCATTTGCGGAGCAATGGCCATGCTTCCATTGTTCAATTATGTCTGTGCGCAGAACACCACCCAGACAATGTACATAGACTTCGGGGAGCCGGACAACGATTCGCGCGGCCACCAGACAACAGGTGCGGACGCCAACGGAAACTACTGGACGAATGTGAAAAGTTCGGGCAACAACTATCTCTATCCGAACACTTCGTTCGACGTAGTGAACTCCAGGAACGAGCCGACCGGTTACAGTGTGTTCATAAACACCCGTTTCATGACCAACGGACTGAGCGGAGGAGGCGGACTCATCTCGCCGTCTGCCGGACTTCTCGGCGACCTTGCCGTGGCTACGGCTACCGAGGACTACATCTTCCTCGAGTCTTTCCAGAACTACAACTTCATAACGTTCCGCGGTCTTGACAAGAATAAAGGCTACCGTTTCCATGCTTTCGGAAGCCGCAATACGGAGGAAGTGCGCTCTGCGGAATTCCTGTTCCGGGGTGAGAACAGTTGGAGCGGATTCCATCAGATGTCGGGAAAGGGCATAGGAGACGGCGGATACAACGGCAACAACAACAAGATTCTGGAAAGCGGAATAGTGTTTCCCGACAGAGACGGAAACATAACTTTCACGATAATAAAGAAGAACATCAACGGTATGGTGCACGTCAACGCCATGAAGATAGAGGAGATTGACGGACTGGAAAGGCCTAACACAAACCTTCGTCTGGCGCAGCGCATCTACATAGACCTTGGCGAGACCGACAACAACTCGCGCGGACACCAGACCGTGGGAGCCGACAGGAACGGCAATTACTGGAACAATCTCACCTCCGGAAGGGCTTCGAGCAACCAGATACCAAAGGGAACGAAACTCAATCTCGTCAACTCCGACAACACCGCAACGGGCATCACGGCAGAGACTCTGCAGATGATGGAGACTAACGGGGTGAACGCCGGAGGTGTGAACAACCCTACGGAGGAGAATCTCGGAGACCTTGCCATACAGACGGCGACCGAAGACTATGTGTGGGTGAACGACGACAACGAGCGTCAGATACGCTTTTCCGGACTGGACAAAAGCCGCTGTTACAAGCTGCACATATTCGGAAGCCGCATCGTGAACGAGACCACAGACCGCAACAGCATCTATACTGTGGACGGACAGAGCTCGTGGAGCACATGGCTCACCACTACAGGACGGTGCATAGGAGGCTTCGACATTCAGGGAAAAGCCATTCAGGGTAATGTGAGGAATGTCGCCGTGAGCGATTATATCTATCCGGACAAGGACGGAAATATTCTCTTCACGTTCAAGCGCGAGAGAGGAATGGCACACGTCAACATCATTAAGATAGAGGAGTATGAGGGTGGCGAACGCCCCGCCGACCCGCGAGAGTACAGGTCGATGACCATCACCGGCACAGCGTCTGAGGACGGCAAGGATGTGGCAATGCGCGAGCTGCGCCGTGACAACAGCCGTACCGGCATCTTCGAGGCGTATCTGCGTATGCAGCCGGGCACATACAGCATCAGCGCGACCGACACAAACGGAGAGCGTGTGACGCTCGGTGCGGCTGACACAGAAGGCGGTCTTGCCGAGGGCGGAGCCCCCATCGAGGTGACAGAGACACAGGTGGTGCGTGTGAGATATGACTCGCGCAATAATGAGTACAGCGTAACGCCTCTCGTGCTCTATGTGAAGGGCAACATCGTCCCTGACGGTACGACGGTGGAGTATGCCGGCAACGGAGTGTGGCGTTCGGAGGTCGACATGAACGAAGGATATGTATTCCTCTTCTCCGACAAGTATTTCTATTTCGCATTCAACAACAGCGACGAGCTGGCTGTGAAGCGTCTGTCCGGCAGCCGCGACAAGGTGGCGATGGCATCTGAGGGATACAGCGTGGAGAACATACGTCTCAACCGTGGTACATACACCGTGTCGCTCGACATGAACAATTATGTATTCTCTCTCGACGCGCCGATAGACGAGTATAAGATTTCGGTGTTCGGCTCATCCGTAGCCAACGGACAGGGAGCCACCGACTTCCATGGCTATGCCTATCTTTACGGTAACCTGATGCGCACACGTTATCAGCGAAAGCAGAGCGACAATCCTTTCACCGTTTCGGGTGTGTCGATAGGAGGAAACAACACGCAGAACCTGCTCGACCGTTACGACGAGCTCATACACGACTTCGGACGCTATGTCATCATAGGTCTGTCCATGGGAAATGAGGGCATACACGAGGCTTCCGACAAACAGGCACTCATGCAGAAGTTCAGTGACAACATGCAGAAGATAATAAGAAAGGTGCGCGAAGACGGGAAGATACCGGTTGTGATGAACAACTATACGCGCGGAGACTACACCCTTGACGACTACAAGTACATCAAACGCATGAATCTCCTGATACACGAGTGGGATGTGCCGTCCGTGAATACGCTCGGAGCGATAGACGACGGTACCGGCAAATGGGCGACGGGATATATGGCGGACAACGCGCATCCTACAACCAACGGTCACAACGAGTTCTTCTATGCCATGCCGCCGTCGCTGTTCGACGCTCTCGAGGACGGAAAGCCGCAGCCGGAACGCGACATGAGCGGCGGGGCAACGCTCTCGGGAGGTGACGTGATAGAGTTCCGTGGCGAGAACATCCTGCATCCGTTCACGGTGAGCATAAGGTTCAAGGGCGGTGATGCAGGACGTCTGTTCACTGTGGAGAACTCTGCCGGAAGCGTCATAGGTCAGGTGGACATAACCGCTGACGGCACCGTGAGATACACGTCATATCAGGGCAATCAGATTGAAGGCAATGTGTCTGTGGACGACGGAGCATGGCACACAGTGACAGTGTCCCACTATTATGCGCAGAAACGTGTCATCCTCTATGTGGACGACAGTCAGGCGGGCGAGCTTGCCGAGCGTCTCACTCCGGGCAAGATGACCGTGGGCGACGCTTCGGGCAGCGCAAGCCGCACTCTGGGCGAACTGTTCTTCTGGCGGTCGGCGTTCAATCCGGAAGAGGTTGAGGCTCTTGTCAGCGGACGGATGCTCAAGTCGAGTCTTGAGATATACTCTCCGCTCAAAGAGCTTGAAGCCGGAGAGATAGCCAATCTGGCACAGAGCAACAATGCGGCTGTGTTTGTGAAGAACACTTCCTCGGGCATAGTCGGTGTGGAAGGGAACGGTGACGGACAGCTCAGCGTCGGCACGTCAGACCACACCATAACCCTTTCTGCCTCCTCGCCTGTGGACGTGCGCGTGGTGACGGCGGACGGAAAAGAGGTCTTTTCGGGCAAGGTGGACGGAAGCACCGACGTTAGCGGACTTTCGTCCGGACTGTACGTGGTGAACGGAAGGAAGGTAGTGCTCCGCTGAGCGTGGAGGGACATACCGTCCGGTGAGCGTGCTCAGGACACTCACAAACTTATATGAACTAACCGGCTCAGATGCCTCCGGCAGACAGAATTGTTGCGGGAGGCATCTGTTTTTTTGTGCGGCATGTGCTGAAAGCGTATGTTCAGATTGTCATACCGGTTATTCATATTTTCCGAAAGTATCTCCGGCATCGTGCCAATTATAATATTTTTCGAATTTAAATGTATTTTTTTGGCATTTATTCTTGGAGCGTATCCATTATTTTCGTTTCTTTGTAGTGAATTGATTATTTGCGGATAGTATTTATTTACAAACCAAATTAAATTATTGGAAAGATGAAAAGATTATTTTTAATGGCAGCGGTCATTGCATCGGCAATATCGGTTTCTGCCCAGACGGTGACTGAAAGCAAGACATTCGACAACTTCTATATCGGCGTAAACGGCGGTGTGGCGACTGCCACAACGGGACACGGATGGCTCAAGAACCTCCAGCCCAATGCAGGACTCCGCATCGGACGCAACTTCACACCGGTATTCGGACTGGCTGCCGAGAGCAATGCCTACTTCAAGAACACCAACGGTACGACAACGGGTACGCTCGTAAACTATCTCAACACATCGTTGCTCGGAACGGTGAACCTCACAAACTGGTTCGGCGGATACAAGGGTGAACCGCGTCTGTTTGAGGTTTCCGCACTCTACGGATTCGGATGGGGTCACCGCTTCGGACATCCTTCGTCAGCCTACAAGACTGACGTTCTCACATCGAAGGTGGCTCTCGACTTCGCCTTCAACTTCGGTTCTGACAAGCAGTGGCAGTTCTATCTCGAGCCGTCCATCAACTACGGGCTCAACGGTGCGGGCTATGATGGCGTGAAATACGATATCGACCGTTCGTTTGTACAGCTCAACGCTGGTATCGTATACAAGTTCAAGAACTCGAACGGAACGCATAACTTCAAGATTGCAGAGCTGCGCGACCAGTCTGAGATAGACGCTCTCAACGCCAAGGTGAACAGTCTTCGCGGTGAGCTGAGCGGCAAGGACTCTGAGCTGGAAGCAAAGAACCGTCAGATAGCTGACCTCGAGAAGGCTCTGCAGGACTGCAAGAACAGCAAGCAGCCTGTATATGTAAAGCCTGCGACAGCCACCAACCTGCAGCCGACAGTGCTCTTCCGTCAGGGCAAGAGTGTCATCGACCCGGCACAGTATGCGCCGATAGAGCTCATCGCCAACTACATGAAGAACCATCCGGACGCAAAGGTTGAGATCAAGGGATATGCTTCACCGGAAGGCTCGGCTGAGCTTAACCAGAAGCTGTCTGAGGCTCGTGCCGAGGCAGTAAAGAAGGCTCTCGTAAAGAAGTATAAGATTTCGGCTAACCGACTCTCCACAAAGGGTATGGGCGCTACCGACAAACTGTTTGAGCAGGTAGAGTTCAACCGCGTGGCAACATTCAACGACAACACCAAGGGTGAGTAATCGTTAATGTGTGTAACATCATTCCCCGGTGCCTCAGGCATCGGGTTTTTTTGTTTATGTGAGGCTGTGGAGTAGGGTGCTGCGGACAGAGTGGCGTCGCGCCGGATGCTGTCCGGCGGAGTTATTCGTGTGGATAGCCATGCCGTTATGCAGGTTCACGCATGTTGGGGCTGCGCTTTGCGTGAGGATGACGTGAGTATGTAAGACGCTTGCGACGGTCTGTCAGTTGCATAAATATGCAGTTGTGACTTGACTTTATTTTGACAAAATAAAATCGTGAAAGAGAATGCGGTGGGGCGGTTCGCCATGTGTCCGTCGGTGCGGAAAAGCCTTTTCCGCAGTCTGATAATGCCTGTGGAGGGTGATTACAGCCTGTCGGGATGTGTGGAAAAGCCTGTTTTGCGTTCCCGGAAAGGCTTTACGGTGGGGTGGGAAAGACCGTTCCGGCATACGGAAGAGCCTTTCCTGCGTGACGGAAGAGGCTCTTTCGCATGGCAATAAAGTGTGTCCTGCGGTGTCTGTCGTGCCAAATGACTTACGCTCAACGGTTTGGCTGAAGTGCCTGAGAATCGCTTATTTGCGCCCGGATGGCGTTTGGCTGGCAAATACACGGGTATCGTGGAGTTGGTGGTGTATAAATATTCATGCGGCGGTGGGGAATGTATAAATATACGGTCAGCCAAGGTCGCGATTCGGACATCAGTAAGATTGTGTCCAATGCGTTTTTTTATGTGTGCTTTAAAGCGGGTTTATTCATTGCCGCCTCGTTTTGTTTATTTTGGTGTATTGTAAAAGTAGAGACGCAAGATTTTGCGTCTCCCGAGTTAGCTTTGCGCGATATGACGGCGCGTATGTGTGCCGATGAAAGTGTGTACAAATAAAGTAGAGACGCAAGATTTTGCGTCTCACGAGGGAACTTTGCGCTATATGGCTGTGTGGATGTTTGCCAATGAAAGTGTGTGTAAATAAAGTAGAGACGCAAGATTTTGCGTCTCACGAGTTAGCTTTGCGCGATATGGCAGTGCATATGTATGCCAATGAAAGTGTGTACAAATAAAGTAGAGACGCAAAATTTTGCGTCTCCCGAGTTAGCTTTGCGCGATATGGCTGTGTGGATGTTTGCCAATGAAAGTGTGTACAAATAAAGTAGAGACGCAAGATTTTGCGTCTCCCGAGGGAATTTTGCGCTATATGGCGGTGCGGATGTGTGTCGGTGAAGATATGCTGTATCTGCTCGTGAGACGCAAGATTTTGCGTCTCTACTGGCTGGCGCGGCAGATGTGATGTCTTGTAGGAATTGCGGGAGCATGCCGCAGACTTTATTGTGTCTGCAAAACCTCCTGCAATCCGTTTATTTTCTTTAGACTCTTCATTATCTCTTTCACCTCACTGCGGTCGTGTACGCGCAGTTCTATGAGTCCGTCGAATATGCCGTCGTCGCTCGATATTGTGACTTTGTGGATGTTGATGTCCATTTTGTCTGATATGACATCAGCCACATCGTGCAGCATACCCTTACGGTCGATGCCCCGTATCTCTATTGTCGCGTCGAAGAACATCTGCTTGTGCATGTCCCATTTCGCGTCGAGTATCTTGTTTCCGAAGCTTGTCTTCAGCTTGTCGGCAACCTTGCAGTCGCGTTTGTGTATCTCTATGCGGTTCTGGTTGTCGATATATCCCAGTATGTCGTCGCCCGGTATGGGGTGGCAGCATCCCGGATATATGAAGTTGTCGATGGTCTCTTCAGAGATGATGACCGGCTTTTTCTTGTTGAATCCTTTCTCTACGATGAGCAGAGCCTTCTTCTTTATGTCCTTGTTTGAGTTGCCGAGGAAAGGCACGAACTTGCGCCACGTCTTGGAGTTTTCCTTTTTCTTGTCGTTGAGCGCGTCCAGTTCCTTGTTTCCGAGCGTTATTGTCTTCTTTCCGATGTTGAGGAACAGGTCGTCAGGCTTCTCAATGCCGTGGAGCGCGCATAGCTTGCTGACCACCGCCATATCCATCTCCCTGTCGTTGGCTTTAAGCCATTCTGTGAGTATCTGTTCGCCCTCTTTCTGTTTCTCTCTGTTGAGACGGCGCAGTGTCACCTGTATCTTGCCGCGCGCCTTTGCCGTAGACACGAAGTTGATCCACGACGGTTGCACGTGCTGCGACTTGGATGTGAGGATCTCTACCTGGTCTCCGCTCTGCAGCTTATGGCTCAGTGGGACGAGCTTGTGGTTCACTTTCGCCCCTATGCAGTGTGTCCCGAGGAATGTGTGTATGAGGAACGCGAAGTCGAGCACGGTGCATCCGGCAGGCATGGTCTTTATCTCACCTTTGGGCGTGAACACGAATATCTCGCTGGCGAAGAGGTTCAGTTTGATGGTGTCGAGGAAGTCCATGGCGTCCGGCTGCGGGTCGTCGAGTATCTCCTTTATGGTGCTCAGCCAGTTGTTCAGTTCGTTGTCGTCGTCCACATTGATGTCGCCCTCCTTGTATTTCCAGTGTGCGGCGAACCCCTGTTCGGCTATCTCGTCCATCTTGTCGCTCCTTATCTGCACCTCAATCCATTGTCCCTGCTTTGACATCAGCGTGACGTGCAGCGCCTGATAGCCGTTTGCCTTGGGATGGTTCACCCAGTCGCGCAGGCGGTCGGGGTGTGACTTGTATATCTGGCTTATCGCGACATATATCCTGAAGCATTCGTTTATCTCCTCGGCGCGTGTCTTCGGGGTGTATATTATGCGTACGGCAAGAATGTCGTATATCTCCTCAAACGTGACGTGTTTGTTCTGCATCTTGTTCCATATGGAGTAAGGGCTCTTCACCCTTGCCTTTATCTGGTAGTTGATGCCCATCTTGTCGAGAGCCTCACGTATAGGAGTGGTGAACTGTTTGAACAGTGTGTCGCGTGAGGCTTGTGTCGATGCGAGCTTCTCTTCAATAGAGGCGTATTCCTCGGGATGCTCGTATTTGAAGCTCAAGTCCTCGAGTTCGGTCTTTATCTTGTTCAGTCCGAGCCTGTTGGCAAGCGGCGCGTAGATGTAGAGAGTCTCTCCGGCAATCTTGTACTGCTTGTTTGCCGGCTGGCTCTCAAGCGTCCTCATGTTGTGAAGGCGGTCGCATATTTTTATCAGGATGACCCTTATGTCGTTGCTCATCGTGAGCAGCAGCTTCTTGAAGTTCTCCGCCTGAGCCGACGCCTGTTCACCGAATATGCCGCCGGAAATCTTTGTCAGTCCGTCGACAATCTGTGCGATCTTGCTTCCGAAAATGTTCTCGATGTCCTCAACCGTGTAGTCAGTGTCCTCTACAACGTCGTGCAGGAGTGCCGAGCAGATGCTTGTAGAGCCGAGCCCCATCTCCTCGCATGCTATCTGCGCCACGGAGATGGGGTGGAGTATGTACGGTTCGCCCGACAGGCGGCGCACGCCCTTGTGTGCCTGTCGGGCGAAGTTGAACGCCTTTGTTATTATGTCAACCTTCTTGCGGTGACGTGTTGACAGATAGGTGTCGAGCAGATGCTGGAACGCATCGTCTATCATCTTAGCCTCGGAGGCTTCTTTCTGTTTGTCTTTAAGATTCAGGTCGTCCATAACTATGTTGTTTTAAGGTGAATGCCTGTGTATGGTTTATCTCACTCTGATTTTCTTTCCGGCGCGTATGTTTGTTCCTTTTATGTTGTTGAGTCGTTTAAGTTTGCTTACAGTAGTATTGTTGCGCTCGGCTATCTCAGACAAAGTGTCGCCCTTTCTTATGGTTACGGTCTTCGCTCTTGTGGTTCGTCTGCGTCTTGTGCTCTTCCTTCTTGTCGCGGCTACGGGTGCGGTCTTGTTTATCTCCACCTCCGTACGCTTGCTCAGCAGTTGCTCAGCATTGTGTGCGTAGATGCGTTCCTCGTTGTCTATGAAACTGCTTACGAGTGTGGCAGGGAGCCTTATCGCCGATGCCTGACTGTTGCCGTTGACAATGTCGCGGCGGTATTGCGGGTTGAGCTCCTTTATCTGGCTGACGTCCATGTTGAGCACGCTTGCTATCTGTTCGAAGTGCACGTCGCGGTTCACCACCACCGTGTCGGTCTTCACGGGCAGGTCCGCGCGCATCGGACAAATGTTGTGGTCGCAGTAGTAAGTCATGATATAGTTTGCCGCGATGAACGCCGGGACATATCCTCTTGTCTCTTTCGGCAGGTAAGGATAAATCTGCCAGTAGTCGGTCTCGCCTTTCGAGCGGTGCATTGCCTTCGTTATGTTGTCCGGACCGCAGTTGTATGCGGCTATCACGAGGTTCCAGTCGCCGAATATCTTGTACAGGTCCTTCAGGTAGTGTGCCGCTGCGTAGGACGATTTTATGGGGTCGCGCCTTTCGTCAACGAGTGAGTTTATCTGCAGACCGTAACGTTTTCCGGTTGTAATCATGAACTGCCACAGACCTGTTGCGCCCACGCGCGACACGGCGTTGGGATTGAGCGCCGACTCCACCACAGGCAGATATTTCAGTTCGAGCGGCAGTCCGTAAGCCTCGAGTGCCTCCTCGAATATGGGCATATAGAAATTCTGTATTCCCAGCATCATGCTTACCGAATGGCGCAGCTTGATGCTGTAGCGGTCTATCATCTGCTGCACGGCGTCGTTGTAAGGCATTTCTATGATTGTGGGCATCTTGCTCAGTCTCTCCTTATATACTTCCTTGTCGTATACGGGATTGATGTCGGGCATGTTGCATGTGGTGTCCGGCTTCAGATAGGTCTTGATGTGATATTCGCTCAGTAGGCTGTCGAATTCGCATGTCATGCCTCCCGGCAGCTCGATGGTTTCTTTTTCTCCTTTTTCGTTAGTTACGGTTATCTCCGTATCGTCATTCACTGATTGCGCGTTGGCAGGATTGCAGTATCCTATAACGATTGCGGCTATCAATAAGTTTATTCTTTTCATCAATGTCTGTCTTAATTTTTCTGAATGGTTATGTGATGATTTCGTAACAGGGGAATGACTGTCTGTCAGAAGTTCAGACTACAGCTCACTCCGATGGAATTTGATTTCAGCGATATCCTGTTATCGTTGTAGTTGTTCATAATGGTCGGTTCGACGCTCAGACTGAGATTCTTTGATATGTCGAATTCTGACAGGGAGGCGTCCACATAGGCGTCGATGACAGAAAGGGCGTATACGCCCACGAGCACGAAAAAGCTCATGTCGCGCCATCGGCGGTAGCGGTCTTTACGGCTTTTGAACAGCTTTTTGTAGCGTTCGATGTTCGTATCGTCTATCTTGTTGCCCAGATGCAGGAACTGGTTGTAGCTCTGCGTGTTCGGGTCATCGTCCATAATGTCAAGATAAGCCTGCGAGTAGTCGCGGTACATCTGGTTGTTCCACTGCATCGCGTATATGCATCCTACGAACCCGCCGTATACAATCGGTATCTTCCAATACTTGCGGTTGTATATCTGTCCTGCCCCCGGCAGAACCAGAGCCAGCCACAGCGCGCGCTTGGGATTGGGACGCCATGTTGCCCAGTCGCGCCTGGCTTTCTTCGCCACCGAGTCGGTTGACGCCACAAGTCTCAGACTGTCCTCGTGCGAGAGTATGCTTTCTGCGCTTATGACGCTGTCGTTCCGGCTTGTCTCCTGCCATGTGGCGGACGTTGCGACGGTGACAGTGTCCGTCCTGCATGCCGTGGCTTGTACGGCGACAGGCATGCATGCGATGACGCATACCCGCAATATGTCGGATAAATGAAATCTCACTTCTATTGCTCTTTCATTTTATCGAATATGTTCATGATGCGTTCCAGTTCCTCCTCATTGGCGAAAGGAATGGTTATCTTGCCTTTGCCTTTGGGCGAACAACTCATCTGAACCTTTGTGTGAAGGAAGTCGGAGAGTCGGCTTCTAAGCATGTTGAACTCCTCTGGGAGCTTTGCCTTTGCCGCTATTTTCTTCTTTCCGCTCTCTATGTCCTCACCGTTCTTCAGCTGTTGTGCCAGTTCCTCTACCTTTCTTACGGAGTATCCGTGTTTCTGAACCTCGTTGAACAGCTTTATCTGGAGCGACGGACTGTCCACGGCAAGCAACGCCCTGGCATGCCCCATGTCTATTTCCTTTTTCTGAAGAGCCATCTGCACCTGTGCCGGCAGGCGGAGGAGGCGCAGATAGTTGGTTATTGCCGTGCGGCTCTTTCCCACACGTTCAGACACTTTCTCCTGTGTCATGCCGTCCGCTTCAAGCAGATGCTCGTATGCAAGAGCTATCTCTATGGCGTTGAGGTCTTCTCGCTGGATGTTCTCCACAAGCGCCATCTCCATCACGTTCTCATCCTTTATGGTGCGGATGTATGCTGGTATCGCCTCCAGACCTGCCAGTTGTGACGCGCGCCACCGCCGTTCTCCAGCGATGATCTGGAAACGGTGCTCGTCTGTCTGCCTCAGTGTGATGGGCTGTATGATGCCTATCTCGCGTATGCTGTTGGCAAGTTCCTGCAGTGCCTCGCTGTCAAATTCCCTTCGCGGCTGGTTCGGATTCGGCTCAATCTGGTCTAACGGAATCTCGTTTATGGTAGATGTGCCTTGCGTGCGCACGCCGTTTGTGTCGATTAGCGCGTCGAGTCCTTTTCCTCTTTCTATATCGTCGAGTCCTCGTCCGAGAACGTTTTTGCTGAATTTCTTGTGTACTGCCATGGGGCGTTCTTATTATGTGGGTTGTCTGTTGTGCTGTTGCGGAAGGACGTCACGGCAGCATGCATGTCTTGTCATGATACGTCTTATGCATTCACCGTGTGCCTTCTCTATGAAAAAAAACTCTTGTCTGCCTGACTCTTTATCTGTTCTTGTTTATTATTTCCTTTGCAAGTGCAAGATGGTTCTTGCTTCCAGTCGAGTCAGCGTCATACAGAATTACCGGCAGTCCGTGGCTCGGGCTTTCGCTCAACTTGACGTTCCGCTGTATGACTGTTTTGAAAACAAGTTCCTGGAAATGGCGTTTCACCTCGTCATAAATCTGGTTTGCGAGTCTGAGACGGCTGTCATACATTGTCAGCAGAAATCCTTCTATTTCCAGCTTCTGGTTCAGTTTGCTCTTTATTATCTTTATGGTGTTAAGCAGTTTGCTGATGCCTTCGAGCGCGAAGTACTCGCACTGCACGGGGATAATCACCGAGTCGGCTGCCGTGAGTGCGTTTACCGTGATGAGTCCGAGCGACGGGCTGCAGTCGATAAGGATGTAGTCGTATTCGTCGCGGATGGAGTCGAGCAGCCGTTTTATCATTTTCTCTCTGTCGTTGAGGTTGAGCATTTCTATCTCTGCGCCCACAAGGTCAATGTGGCTCGGTATTATGTCGAGACCGTTTATGTCTGTTGTGTAGATGGCGTCGCGCACGTCAGCGTGGTCTATTATACATTCATAGAGCGAGCAGTCCACTTCCTTGAGGTCGACACCGAGTCCGCTCGATGCGTTTGCTTGCGGATCGGCGTCAACAACGAGTACTGACTTCTCCAGCGTAGCAAGCGATGCAGCCAGGTTTATGGTTGTCGTCGTTTTGCCTACACCGCCTTTCTGATTAGCTAATGCAATAATTTTTCCCATCTCTGTCCTATGCTTAGTTAGTCGCACGAATGCCTTGCACGTAGCAGAATGTTGCTTCATGACGTGGTGATGCATCCGGTTAAAACTATTGGCAAAGATACATATTTTATGTGAGAAACCTATATTTTAAACCTTTTTTCGTATTTTTGCATGCAAATTAAATGTAAATTTATGAATGAAAAAAGGCCTTTGATACTCATTTCAAACGATGACGGATATCATGCACGGGGCATAAACTGTCTTATCGATATGCTTTCTGATATGGCAGACCTGCTTGTGTGTGCTCCGGAGTCGGCTCGTTCGGGTTTCTCGTGTGCTTTTTCTGCCAACACACCGCTACGTCTGAAGCTGCGCAGACGCAGGGAAGGCGTTGACGTGTGGTCGTGTAACGGCACTCCGGTTGATTGTGTGAAACTTGCCCTCGACAGCTTATGCGACGGCAGAAAGCCCGATATGGTGATCGGAGGAATAAACCATGGAGACAACGCAAGCGTAAATACGCATTACAGCGGTACGATGGGTGTGGCTACGGAAGGGTGCATGAAATACATCCCGTCGGTGGCTTTCTCGCTGTGCGACCATCGGGATGACGCCGATTTCGAGCCGTTGCGCCCGCTTGTGAGAAGCATCACGGCGAGGGTGTTGCGTGACGGTCTGCCTACAGGAGTGTGTCTGAACGTCAACTTCCCGCTCGTAGACAAGTTCCGTGGGGTGAGAGTATGCCGCATGGCAAAAGGCACATGGGGCAACGAATGTGTACGCATGACACATCCGCACGGCTACGACTATTTCTGGATGACGGGCGAGTACACCAACGACGAGCCCGAAGCCGAGGACACGGACAACTGGGCTCTGACTCACGGATATGTGGCAATAACACCTACAACGATAGATGTCACCGCATATGATATGATAGGGAAGATGAAGGACTGGACTTTCTGAACATACGGACAGCGATGAAATATTATCTTATAGTGGGCGAGGCGAGCGGCGACCTGCATGCATCACGGCTTATGAGAGCACTGAGGGAGAAGGACACTCATGCCGAGTTCCGCTTCTTCGGAGGCGATCTGATGTCGGCGGTAGGCGGAACTCGCGTGAAGCATTACAGTGAGCTGGCATACATGGGCTTTGTTCCGGTAATCACGCATCTGCACGTCATCATGCGCAACATGTCGCTCTGCAAGCACGACATAGTGGAGTGGAGCCCTGATGTCGTGATTCTTGTGGACTATCCGGGCTTCAACCTCAGCATAGCGCGGTATGTGCACGCTTCCACGGACATACCTGTCTTTTATTACATATCGCCAAAGATATGGGCGTGGAAGGAGTGGCGGATAAAAGATATAAAGCGTGATGTGGACGAACTGTTCTCGATTCTGCCGTTCGAGATTCCTTTTTTCGAAGACAAACACGGCTATCCCATACACTATGTGGGCAATCCCACGGCTGGAGAAGTGGGCGCGTTTCTCGACGGATACAAGGAGACGAAGGCGGATTTCTGCCGTCGTGTCGGACTGGACAGCTCAAAGCCGGTTGTGGCTCTGCTGCCCGGAAGCCGCCGGCAGGAGATAAAGGACAATCTGCCGTCTATGCTTCAGGCTCTCGCGCAGTTCCCCGACTGCCAGCCGGTGCTGGCATGCTCGCCCGGCATACCGTCTTCCTATTATGACACTTTCGCGGTGGGCGGGACTCTGCACAGTGTTCGCGACGAGACCTACGCCCTGCTTGCCAATGCCGACGCGGCTGTGGTCACTAGCGGAACGGCAACGCTTGAGACGGCTCTTTTCGGCGTTCCGCAGGTCGTGTGCTACAAGACACCGCTGCCGCAGCTCATTTCATGGCTCCGCAGAAAGCTCATTCATGTGAGATACATATCGCTTGTCAATCTCATAGCCGATGCGGATGTCGTGCCGGAACTTGTAGCCGACACGTTCAGCACCGGTAACATTGCGCGCGAGCTGTCGCTCGTCCTTCCCGGCGGTGAGGGGCGTCAGCGTATGCTTGACGGCTATGCCGAGGTTAGAAGGCGTCTCGGCAGCGACGACGCATCGCAGAACGCGGCGGCGGAGATGTACCGTCTGCTCACGTCAGACAGGCGATGTCGCAGAGGGTGACAAGGATAAACGGACAGGCGGTGCCATGGAGACTTCTCTTCACATGGCACCGCCTGTCGTTTCACTGGCTCCCGTTTATTTCGCGAAAGCGTGTCTGTAGCCCTTTATCTTGTTCCATGCCCCGCGCGTGAAGTCAGGCACTGCCACTGGTGCGCTGCCGTTCTCGATAGACAGCCTGGTGAGATCCGCCATGCAGCACCATTCCGCAAGGTCGTAGACATCCATGTCGAGAGGCAGTCCGTTGTGCAGACAGTAAACCAGACGGTAGTCCATTATGAAGTCCATACCGCCGTGTCCGCCCACCTTTCTTGCCGTTTCCTCAAGCTCCTGGTGTATCGGATGCTTGTATTTCTTCATCAGCATGTCCTTCACCTCCTGCGATACAGCCGAGTGCATGTCAAGCTTCTCGTGGTCGGGAATGCCTGTCGCAGCCGACTTCTCGGGACGCAGGCAGTACTGTTCCACCGGATATTTGTTTGCAAAACCCTCTGTTCCGGTGAGCTGGTACATACGGCTGTACGGACGGGGATTCATCACATCGTGCTGTATGTGTATTGTCTTGCCGTTCTCTGTGCGTATGAACGTCATTGTGTGGTCACCGTTCATGAAGTCGGAACCGTCCTCGTTCTGCAGCTTTCTCACCAGTTTCGGACCGCTGACAGCCTTAGTGTCCATAGCCACGAGTGTCTTCATGCGGTCTCCGCGGTGTATGTCGAGCAGCTGGCATGCCGGTCCCAGTCCGTGTGTGGCATACACATCGCCTCTGTGTTTGCGGTTGTAGTCAAGGCGCCAGTTGTTCCAATAGTACGGCCAGAAGTCCTCGAGATTGTGTATGTATGACCCTTCCACATGCAGAATCTCGCCGAACACGCCGTGCTGCGCCATGTTGAGAGTGGTCAGTTCGAAGAAGTCGTACACGCAGTTCTCCAATTGTATGCAGTGCTTACGGGTGCGTTCGGATGTGTTTATGAGCTTCCATATCTCCTCGAGGGTCATCGCCGCCGGCACCTCTATTGCCGCGTGCTTGCCGTGTTCCATGGCGTAGACACCCATTTGGGCATGATGTTTCCAGTCGGTAGCGATGTAGATGAGGTCTATGTCGTCGCGTTCGCACATCTTCTTCCATGCGTCCTCGCTGCCGTAATATATGTCAGGAGCGGGTCTGCCAGCCTTGGTCACGATGTCGCGGGCGTTCTCCGCCCGCTCCTTCACTATGTCGCAGAGAGCCACAATCTTTGTTCCAGGGATGTGTGTCCATCGTTCCACCGCCCCCGGTCCGCGCATTCCGAGTCCGATGAATCCCACTCTTACCGTGTCAAGCGGCGGTGCGGTGAGCCCCACCACGTCTGTCTGTCCGGCAGGACGTTCGGGTACGGTGACCTGAATGGGTGAATAACTTGCCACGCTTTTCGGCGCGCAGTTCCATAACAGCAGCGTCGCGGCAGCGTAAAAAAGAAAAAAAAGCAGATTCTTTTTCATAATAGAGTAATAAGGTTGAGTTATTATATTCCGGCATATACCGGTCTTTTCAGTTTAAGGTCTGACGCGGATGCGGTGTGCTCCGCATCAGACAGATTGCCGTGTCAGAACAAAGTGAGTGTGTACAGATATACCACGGCTGCGGGAATAGCCATGAGCGACGAGTCAAAACGGTCGAGCATGCCTCCGTGTCCGGGCAGTATGTTCCCGCTGTCCTTTATGCCCATGGTGCGTTTGAAGAGCGACTCCACAAGGTCGCCCCATGTTCCGAACAGCACCACGACAAGTCCCATGCCTATCCATTCAGTAACGGACATTACTGCCCCGAGCGTCTGTCCGTCGGCATTATGGTTTTCCACGTATCCTATAACCGCAGCCACTGCCAGCACGAGCAGTCCTCCGCCGACGCTTCCCTCCCATGTCTTGCCTGGGCTTATTCTCGGGAACAGCTTGTGCCTGCCGAAGAGCGAGCCGAAGCAATAGGCTCCGGTGTCGTTCGCCCAGAGAAAGACGAATATGCTGAGCGGTATCAGGTAGCCGTACACCACCTGTCCGCCGTAATCCCTGAATGCCAGTATGTTTATGGTGGACAGCGGCAGAGCCACATACATTTGTGAGAGCATGGTGTATGCCCAGTTGTTTATGGCGTTCTTGCTTTCTGTATACAGCTCGCTTATGAAAAGGTAGATGACGCTCAGCAGATAGGGTATGAACACTGCGGAGGGCGTTATGCCGCTGCAGAATCCGGCGACGGCAAAAAAGAGGTAGACTCCCGCTGCGGTGGAGATGAACCTGTTCACCGTCACACCGTCTATCCTGTTCACCAGCCCGGTGTACTCCCAGACGGTCAGTCCGGTGACAAGTGCGAAAACAGCTATCATTCCTTCGGGACACATAAAGCATGTCACGATAATCGCTACAAACAGCACGCCCGTAATAGAACGTGTGATAAGATTTTTCATTTTCTCACTCATGGGCTGTCTTTTTTCTATGTTTGTCAGTCTTGTTTTCCCTCTCCGTCGCCGCCGTCTGCTGGCTGTGCCGTTACGGCTTTGCCATCATTCTTCCGCTCCAGCGACTTCTCGTGCTCCGCCTGTGCCTCTTTCACAATGTCGGGCATGTCCTCCAGCTTCGGCGTGTCGTCCTCCATTATCTCTTCCGATCGGCTTATCCACGGGCGTTTACCGAATATTCTCTCCACGTCCTCGGCGAATATCACCTCCCGTTTGAGCAGCAGTTCAGCCAGCTCACGGTGTCCTTCCTTATGCTTTGTGAGCAGTTCCTTGGCACGGGCATACTGATCGTTTATCATCTTCAGCACCTCGTCGTCTATTATCTTAGCCGTTGTCTCGGAGTAAGGACGCTGGAACTGGTACTCCTGATTGTTGTAATAGCATATGTTGGGGAGCTTGTCGCTCATTCCGGCATACGCCACCATGCCGTAGGCACTCTTTGTGGCGCGCTCCAGATCGTTCATTGCTCCTGTCGATATCTGCCCGTTGCACAGCTCCTCAGCGGCACGTCCGCCGAGCAGGGCGCACATCTCGTCAAGCATCTGCTCCTTTGTCGTTATCTGGCGTTCCTCCGGCAGATACCATGCGGCGCCGAGAGCGCGTCCTCTCGGTACGATGCTCACCTTGACAAGCGGGTTCGCATATTCGCAGAACCACGACACTGTGGCGTGTCCCGCCTCATGTAGCGCGATGGTGCGTTTCTCGTCGTAGGTCATCACCTTGGTCTTCTTCTCCAGTCCGCCTATAATTCTGTCCACGGCGTCGAGGAAGTCCTGCTTGCCCACAGACTTCTTGTTGTGGCGCGCCGCTATGAGAGCCGCCTCGTTGCACACGTTTGCTATGTCGGCTCCTGAGAATCCCGGAGTCTGCCGCGACAGGAAGTCTATGTCCACAGTGTCGTCGGTCTTCACCGGTCTGAGGTGCACCTGGAATATCTCCTTACGCTCGTTGAGGTCGGGCAGGTCCACGTTTATCTGCCTGTCGAAGCGTCCGGCTCTGAGCAATGCCTTGTCGAGCATGTCGGCGCGGTTGGTCGCCGCCAGTATGATTACGCCGCTGTTGGTACCGAAACCGTCCATTTCTATGAGCAGCGCGTTGAGTGTGTTCTCCCTCTCGTCGTTGCCTCCCATGGCGGGGTTCTTGCTTCTTGCGCGTCCCACGGCGTCTATCTCGTCTATGAAGATGATGCACGGAGCCTTCTCCTTCGCCTGTCTGAAGAGGTCGCGCACGCGGCTTGCTCCCACTCCCACGAACATCTCCACGAAGTCAGAGCCGCTCATCGAGAAGAACGGCACGCCCGCCTCACCGGCGACAGCCTTTGCCAGCAGGGTCTTTCCTGTTCCCGGAGGACCCACGAGCAGCGCGCCCTTAGGAATCTTTCCTCCCAGATCGGTGTATTTCTGGGGTTCTTTCAGAAACTCGACAATCTCCTGCACCTCCTGCTTGGCAGCCGCTTGTCCGGCTACATCCTTGAACGTTATGCCCAGGTCGTTGCCTTTCTCGTACATGCGCGCCTTGCTCTTGCCCACACTGAACACGCCTCCGCCCGCGTTGCCTCCGCCCATGCGCCGCATGAGCAGTATCCACAGCGCGATGCCGAGGATGAATGGCGAGAGGTTTATGAGCAGGTTCATGAACGAGTTGCCTTTCTCGTTCTCATAGCTGAAGTCGGCTATCTTCCCTGCCTTCTGCATTTCGGTGAGATATTTCTCAAGCTCGTCCACGGAGCCGAACTCCACGTTCACCGCCGGCTCAGGTCCCACCTGCTTCGCGCTCTTGCCGAATACGTCGCGTATGTTCTTGGCGTTCACATACATGGTAAGCATGTTGCGGTCCTTGTTCACCACCACGCTCTTGGCATAGCCTTTCTCCACATACTCCTTGAACTTTGTGTATGTGGCTTCCTGTTTTGCCGAGCTTCCCACGGCGAGGGCGTCTCCTCCGCCAGTGATGAAGAGTATGCCGAGTGATATAAGTATGACCGTGTATATCCAGTTCATGTTGAACTTGGGCATTTTCGGCTGGTTATTGTCGTTCTGACGTTTCTTCTCGTTGTTGTCCATATTTATGTGAAACTACATTGTTCCGGTCTGTTATATATATAATAATGTGATGCTTGCATGCTCCGACGGTATCACTCAACGTCGGGCAGACGTGTCATCGGAGCGTCTTCCCACAGGTTTTCAAGGTTGTAGAACTCACGCGCCTCCGGCATGAACACGTGTACCATGGCGTCGATGTAGTCCATTGCCACCCACTGGCTGTTGCCCAGACCGTTCACGTTGACGGGTTTCTCGCCCGTTTCCGTCCTCACTGTCTCCTCCACCGAGTCTGTTATAGCCTCCACCTGCGACGGTGAGCCTCCCTGGCATATCACGAAATAGTTTGTTATTGCTCCGTCGATGCCTCTGAGGTCTACAATGGTTATGTTCTGTCCTTTCTTTTCCTGAATTCCTTTTGTTATTGAGTCTACCAGTCTGTTTGTTGTTTCCATTTATGCGAATTTTGTTGTTCCCGGTCCGGACCGGTGTCTCCGCTTCTGTGCGTCAACGGCTTCCGGATTGCGGATTTTTCGTTTCTGTTGTGTGATGATGTCTTTAGTAAATGATGCACAAAGTTACATCTAATAATCTGAAAAACGAGATAATACTGCCGTTTATTTGTTTTTTTTAGAAAAAAGTTGCTGAAAATGTTTGTGATTAAAAAAAAATGTGTACCTTTGCAGTGCAATTCAGAAATGAAGAAGCAAACATATTGGGATATGGTGTAATGGTAACACTACAGATTCTGGTCCTGTCATTCTTGGTTCGAGTCCGAGTATCCCAACTCAGTTCCGGATGTATCGAGGCGATGCGTCCGGTTTTTTTATGCCCTGAAAGTCTGTCGGGGCGCGCCCGTACGGCTGAGACCGGAGCGGTGGATGCATGGTGGCGGTGCGCTGACGGACGGTTGTATTAACCCCGGACCGGTCATCATACTTCCATTTTTATTTTGAGCTGCTGTCAGCCGGATTGTATTCAGCTTTATCGAAGATGTGGCGGTCTGCACCGGGAAAAAGCTGAACGCAAGATGACGGCAGCAGTGCTGAAGGAGTGGCTGTCAAAAGTAGAGACGCAAAATCTTGCGTCTCACAAGGAGGTAAGCCCGATTAAACAACGCAATGAGATGATGGACTAAAAGCGGCATGGGTGGACGTGAGACGCAAGATTTTGCGTCTCTACAAGCTGACGCCATCAAATTGATGCACATAAAAATCACCGAGACTGACGCATCCAGCCAAAGTAGAGACGCAAAATCTTGCGTCTCACAAGGAGGTAAGTCCAATTAAACAGCGCAACGAGATGATGGACTAAAAGCGGCATGGTTGGACGTGAGACGCAAAATTTTGCGTCTCTACAGGCTGGCGCCATCAAACAGATGCGCATAGGGCACTATTCGGTTTATCTGAATGATGTTTGCCGGTGGATTCTTATACATGCATAAAAACGCATAAATATACATTTTCATAGTAAAAAAACACGACAAAACAAATCTGTGAAATAGAAACGGCGTTGCGTGGAAAATGCCGTTGCGGCACGCGGAAAAGCCTTTTCCGCATCCGTTTCAGCCACTCTGACGTGCCGTCGGCAGCTGTCCGTGGTGCGGAAAAGGCTCTTTCGCGCTGCCGCACGGCCTTTTCTGTGTGGCGGAAGAGACCGTTTGAAGGTGCGGAAGAGGCTTTTCCGTAATGCGGAATGTACCGTTTCGCCTTGCCGTGAGACTGCCGTCGTGGCGCGTTTTTGTGCAATGGATTGATTGTCAGTGATATATCAAAAGGGCACAATACCTGCGTATTTGCACTGGAAAGTGCGTTCGTGCGCAAATACGCGGCTCTCGTGGAGTTGGCGTGCGTGTTTATGCGTTTTGCAGCCCGTACTAATGCATATTTATGCAGACACTTGTCTGACTTGCTCGGAGAGCGTTGTGGCGTGTTCCGACGGATGGCGCGGCGCGCGGAAAGTGGCGTGGCATGCAGTCGCAGGAGTGACCGCGATTGTGTCTGCGCGGCAGGATGGGGCATAAACGAAAAAACGGGCAGCCGGCTGTTGCCGGTTCCCCGCCTTTCTATATAAAATGTTCAATAATCTCTTCTTAAAGAAGAAGACATCAGATTGATGTTATTTCTGTAAATCAATCTTATGTCCTAAGCTTACTGCCTTGGCAATGATTACTGCCACGATGGCAAATGTGATAAATGTTACCATAGTCTTTTTACCTTTCTTTTAATTTTAATTTGTTATCCTTTTTGTCTTTTCGACGCTGCAAAGGTAATACGAATTATGTACCGGACAATGGCTTTCCCTTTAAAACTCCATGAAAGCGGGGTTTTATTGACGTACGTCAAAGAAACCCGTCTGAATGTTACGAAAATATGACATTATGTCAATTATTTGCCCGATATTGTGACATTTTGTTCTTGCATATGACTTTTTGTCATGCCAGGCATGCTTTCTGCCGCTGCCTTAAAGACTTGTCACAGCCGTCATGCAGACGGTGTGGAGGTGGCTTCGGGAGCGTTTTGCCGTGAAGCTAAAAAATGTTTATTCGTAGTATATAATTACATTATACGATGGTTTTTTCGTACATTTGCATTATGTATATCAATAATAAAGAACACTGACATAAACATTGGAACGCAGAAAAACATTCAACGATATAATGAAGGTCCTGTTCTCGCTCTTGCTTGGCGGACTGATACTCTACTGGATGTATCGTGACTTCGACTTCAAGAATGTCGGCAGGGTGCTCGTTCACGAAATGGACTGGACCTGGATGCTGCTGTCCTTTCCCTTCGGCGTGCTTGCCCAGATGTTGCGCGGATGGCGTTGGCAGATGAGCCTCGAGCCTATAGGGGAGCATGCGAGGGCGTCGGTAAGCGTCAACTCCATTTTCCTCTCTTATGCCGTAAGCCTTGTGGTGCCGCGCGTGGGCGAGTTCGCGCGGTGCGGAGTGCTCAAACGCTACGACGGAGTGTCGTTCACGAAGGCTCTGGGCACTGTGGTCACCGAGCGCATCATCGACTCGCTGCTCTTGCTCGCCATAACGCTTGTCACGCTGTTTTTCCAGTTGCGCGTGTTCGACAGCTTTTTCAGACGCACCGGGACCAACATCGAGACGCTCTTCTCACGGTTCTCCACGGCGGGCTACATCGTCACTGCCGTGTGCGCCGTTGCCGCTGTGGTGCTGCTGTGGGTGCTTCTGCGCAGGTTCTCCATATATAATAAGGTGAAGTGTACCATAAACGGCATAATGCAGGGCGTGTTCTCCCTGCGCGGAGTGAGGAACATGCCGCTCTACGCTCTGTTCACCCTGGGCATATGGGTGAGCTATTTCCTGCACTACTATCTCACGTTCTTCTGCTTCGAGGCGACCTCCTCGCTGGGCATGGCGTGCGCCCTCGTGACGTTCATCGTGGGAAGCATAGCCGTCATCGTGCCCACACCCAACGGAGCCGGACCGTGGCATTTCGCCGTGAAGACAATGCTCATACTCTACGGGGTGGGTGAGACCGACGCGCTTTACTTCGTCCTTATAGTACACTCGGTGCAGACGCTGCTCGTCGTGCTGCTGGGTGTGTGGGCGTGGATCGCGCTGTCTTTCACATCAAAGAAGACCAATGCCGTGGCATGCGCCGCATGACACAATAACCAACATAACCGTTTAAACACAACAAAAAAGCTATGACAGAAATCAAAAACCTGAAACCTGAGTGTGTGTGGAGAAACTTCCACGCGCTTACGCAAGTACCGCGTCCGTCAGGACATCGTGATAAAATACAGCAGTTCCTGCTCGACTTCGCCGCCAAAGCAGGCGTTGAGGCATTCAAGGATGAGGCAGGCAACATCGTGATGCGCAAGCCCGCCACTCCCGGAATGGAGAACCGCAAGGGCGTGATAATGCAGGCACACATGGACATGGTGCCGCAGAAGAGCAAGGACAGTGCGCATAACTTCGAGACAGATCCCATTGAGACGTGGATAGACGGGGAATGGGTGAAGGCTAAAGGAACAACGCTCGGCGCCGATAACGGTATGGGTGTGGCTGCCATATTGGCTGTGATGGAGGACAAGACACTTGTGCACGGTCCGGTGGAAGGACTCATAACGGCAGACGAGGAGACCGGCATGTTCGGCGCCAACGACCTGCCCGAAGGAGAACTGCACGGTGACATTCTGCTCAATCTCGACTCTGAGAGCTGGGGACACTTCTGCATCGGAAGCGCGGGAGGTGTGGACGTGACTGCCACCTTGGAGTATAAGGAGGTGCCTGCCGACAGCTCCGACGCCGCAGTGCGTGTGGTGCTGAAGGGTCTGAAGGGCGGACACTCCGGACTGGAGATTCATCTCGGACGCGCCAATGCCAACAAACTGATGGTGCGTCTTGTGCGCGATGCGGTGGCAGAGCTTGACGCACGCCTCGCCACATGGCACGGCGGAAACATGCGCAACGCCATCCCGTTTGAGTGCGAGACGGTGCTGACACTGCCGAAGGAGAATGTTGACGAACTGAAGGCTATGGCGGAGGAATACCGCGAGCTGTTCAACAGCGAGTTTGCTGGCATTGAGAACGACATACAGCTGTTCGTGGAGGATGTTGACACACCTGCTACTGAGGTGCCGGAGGATATACAGGACAATCTCATCGACGCCATCTACGGATGCCACAACGGCGTGATGCGCATGATTCCGTCGTTTCCCACAGTGGTGGAGACGTCGTCCAACCTCGCCATAATAGAGATAGGCGGAGGCAAGGCGGGCATAAAGATTCTGGCGCGCGGCTCACGCGAGAGCTACAAGGAGTACATAGTCACCACGCTGCAGAGCACGTTCAATATGGCTGGAATGCGCGTGGAGACATCCGGCGACTACTGCGGATGGGATCCGAACACGCAGAGCGAGATACTCCGTCTCATCACGTCTGAGTATAAGGAACTCTTCGGTGAGGAGGCACACGTCGTTGTCGACCATGCCGGACTGGAGTGCTCCATCATTCTGGGCAAGTATCCGCACCTCGATGTCGTGTCGTTCGGACCGACCATCCGTTCGCCGCACACAACGGGCGAGCGTTGTCTCATATCCACGATAGAGCCGTTCTGGACTCTGCTCACAAAGACTCTGGAGAACATTCCTGTGAAATAAACGCTGTCAGCCACAGACCGTGACGCCCCGAAGCGCGCCATCGCCTGTGGCTGACTTTTTTATCCCAAATCCCTTTTCCGCCCTTCCTCCCAATCGCGCCAGCCAGTAGGGACGCAAAATCTTACGTCTCCCGTCCATCCATATCTCATTTAGTCCCTCATCTCATCGCTCTGCCCAATTGCGCAACCTCCCTCGTGAGACGCAAGATTTTGCGTCTCTACTTTTGCCAATCACATCATTATTACTGCTTTCCTTATTCATTCTTCCAATTGCGCCAGCCAGTAGAGACGCAAGATTTTGCGTCTCCCGTCCAGCCATATCGCTGTCAGTCCTTCATCTCATTGCACTGCCGAATTGCGCACATTCTCTTGTGAGATGCAAGATTTTGCGTCTCTACTTTTGCCAACCACATCATTATCGCTGCTTTCCTTATTCATTCTTCCAATCGCGCCAGCCAGTAGAGACGCAAGATTTTGCGTCTCCCGTCCAGCCATATCGCTGTCAGTCCCTCATCCCATAGCACTGTCTGATTGCGCATACCTTCTCGTGAGACGCAAGATTTTGCGTCTCTACTTGGGTTGGCACCATAATATGACTTGGGCTGGGGAATAATGTAATACGGGCAGACACCATGATGTAATGCGGATGACTATATATATAATAATGTGTGGATATA
>ULPR01009934.1_pt1 | contig 30752 bp, 24 predicted proteins | sample 1953681 | NCBI WGS metagenome assembly ULPR01 (sample SAMEA4835634, study PRJEB28245) | human gut metagenome | biome: gut microbiome; material: fecal sample | place: Denmark | collected 2008 | reverse complement strand
CAAAGGGCATTCCTTTTCTTAGAAAAGCAAAATTATCTCTGTTTGTCAGTATGTCTTCTTCTGTTTGGGGACGATTTTCTTTACCCGCTTCACATAAAGCATAAGTATCGTGGTATCGGCGTTTTAATTTCGGAGACAGAGAATATCCATTAGCTGTTATTGCATCCCATTCCAATTCTGTGCCAAAAGAAGATATAAATCCCTTTATATCAATTTTTGCGATGTCATAATCAATTAGTGCTACAAAGTCATAATCAAATTCCATCTTATCCAGATACTCCATATATAGGTTTCTGTAATCAATATATCTTTGTATTCTTCTCCTGCTGTTCGGTAAATAATATGACTTTTCTTTGGGAATGTTTTTATATTTACTTTCGTCAAAATCGTTACATTCTGCGAAAACTTTCCCGTTGTCACCCTTCCATTTTGTTAATACATCCTTGGTCGTATCTATACTATTATTTTCAAACACTACAACCCTATAATCTTGAAAGTACGCTCCTATTTTCTCAATGGTCGGTATATTGTTTTTTATTTCTGTTCCACAATCTCTTACCATACCACAGAACACGATTTTTTTGTCCTTTATATTTTCTTTACCGTATTCATACAGCTTGTTATATAAGTGAAGATTTCTCATTATTATATTTTTTGTTTCATCTGTGAATAACATACATAATTCTGCTCCATATCCTTATCGGGATACTGTTATAACTCATTGCAGATTTAAAAATCTTTGGATTCAGTCTCACGTCATTTGGGAAACAAAAATCTTTGCTATTACCAGTATCCATCACGTGCTTAAACCGACTCCACTTCTTGCAGTTTGTTCCGTCTCCATCAAAACCGTCATTGTCAACCTTGCTGACTATAGGGAAAAGTGACAGCTTGTCTTGAAGGAACTGAGAAAAGCCAAAGCGTATCGCCCATGAGTTTCCCCACCCCTCTTTTACAGAACGCAGCATCCTGAAGCAATCGCTCCCACCCCACCGGTTGAAAGCCTTTGCCATTTTAGCATATCTTTCCCAATCTTTCAGTTCCCAATCAACAGTGTTCCAACGGTCAGCCCATGTCGCCCATCCCCACGAGCTGCTGCGCGTGCAGAAATAAGCATCGTAATGATAGCTGGAAGGAACCTTAATCTTGTTACTGTATCCACAAACAGAAAAAACTTCCTTTTTATCTGCATACAAGTCCAGTCCTTGGTTCATGAACGACAGGAAGTTTCGGGACAGCACAAGGTCATCTTCCAGCACGATGGCACGTCCATACCTGTTTATAACATCGCTCACACCTGCTATAATGGAACAGCCGAGCCCTTTATTCTCTTCAGAAAAACAGAACTCGACAGACTTAAAACCTCTAACAGACTTGACATAACGTCTCACTTCTTCCACCTTTTCCCTCTCTCCCGACTTATTCTCACGTGGCCCGTCGACAAAGACAAACAACGGGCTTTCCGCTGCTTCGTCATTTGCCAGCAAGGACGACACGGTGTCTGTCAAGGCCTCCGGACGGTTAAATGCAAAAACAATGATAGGAGCAAATTCCATTTCTTTATCTTCTTTTCTTATAGGCTTTGTATGCCTGTGATTTTCCATTTATTGCTGTTTACATAGGTAAGCACTCAAATTAGGGCTTACAGAATGTTCCCAAATGGCAACGGTTTTCACTGTCCCCACCATCCTAATGGTGTCTATGTTTCCACAATACAGGGAACATGCAACGTACATGTATTGTCACCCAATGGAATGCAGCCGCGGCGATTCCATAATACCTGCGTTCGAGATGGAACGTCTCTTTTGGCGGCATGCCGTTAGGGCGATGGAGCATCTTCCAGCGCTGAATAAAGGGAACATCAGGATTGCACCATTTGTCAAGTGCCGGATGTTCATCACATTCGCCCAAAGCCTCACCCACCTGACACATCTCAATGCCAGCTTTAGCAGCACGCAATCCATAATCAAAATCACCCTTGCTATGGGTAAAATAATAGTCCAAATTCCCTATAGCGTGATACACGACAGACGGTACCAGCACAATATTGCCATTGAAATAATCCACACGCTGCAATCTGCCATCCAGAGGAGCAACACCTTTTCCATGCAGTCTTCCGCCATAAGTCACGGTTTTGCGTGTCCGCGAATCGACCGTTGCTCCGATAATGACACATCGGCTGTTTTTCTCCTCCGATGTCTTTATCAGAATAGCCAGAGCCCCATCATTCAAGAACGTGTCGTCGTTCAGCCACAGATAAGCATCATAATCTTTCGTCTCCGCGGCCTTTTTCCAAGCCGTGAACATGCCACGGTTCCAAAACAGAGTCCCGTCTCCCGGCACAATGTTCACTTGCGGGAACTGTTCTTTCACGGCCTCCGGTGTGCCGTCAGTACACCCGTCATCGGTAAGATAGACATCGATGACATATCCTGCGGGGATTGTCTGTCTGTACAGGTTGCACAGACATTGCAGGGTTTTCTCCTTGCGGTTGTGTACCGTCAGAAGGACAGCAATAGTTCTCATAAAAAATAAATATCTTTGATTAATTATCATTTTTCTCTACAGAGAAAGAATTTCGAGAAAATCTTTCTTGAAAAAGAAAAACACGCATCATCATTATAACCATAAAACAGCTATACGCCATCAAATAGACCATGCCAACAAAATCCCCCTTTGAATGTTCGGACTGTTATACTGACACCCGGTTTTTCCAACAAGGCACTCGTCATGTTCCGATGTTTCTGATGAACCTTGCTGGATTACCCGCCCAAATCTGATTAGCCGGAACAGACTTTGTGACAACGCTTCCTGCCCCAACGATTGAATTTTCACCGATTGTAACGCCTTTCAGTATCAAACAGCGCGCACCGACAAAGGCATTGTCCTCAACCACAACAGGAGCTGACCGTCTATACTTCAAATCCTCCCCTGATGCACGTATCACAGCGTCAAGAGAATGAAAATCAGAAGTATATACGCAAGTACCGCCACCGATCTTGACATTATTTCCTATCGTAATATCTGCATGGGCTATGAGGGCTGTCTGCGATATACCAACGTTGTCACCTATAGTCAAAGAACATCCGCGATCAACGAAGAATGTGCACGGCTGCGGCATGCCTATCGGATTATGGCTAATCCCGTTGTTCATAGAGAAATTACGTCCAATCCGCATGCCTTTAGCGCCACGCGCCACCATCACGTATGGCACACCACCTGTACGGAAAGACGCATAGCTCACGCCATTGCCCAAAAACCGGCAAGCAGAAATCAGATGATTATATCTGCCGGAAACCGCCAGCCACACCCGCCGCAGCATCTTATAAATCATAGTTTTCATCTGCTCAGTATGTCGTTGTAGATATGTATCAGCTGTTTGGCATTTGTTTCTCCGTCATGTCTTGAGGCTGCGGCCAACCGTTCATTAGAAGATAGCGTCTCACACAATTCCCTATTTGCAAATATCTCACACATACGCATGGCAAGCAAAGGCGTCTCTTCAAATCTATACAGGAAACCTGTCTTTCCGTCCTCAACCATATCCATGCTTCCACCTACGTAACTGGCAATAACCGGAATTCCCACAAGCTGAGCCTCACCGACAGAATTAGGAGAGTTCTCTATGGAAGAGGGACATACAAACACATGCGCCTTGGCATATTGTTCAGCCATGGCTTTCTCATCCAGCATGCTTACATACTCTATAGAATTGTGAAGATTGTTTTTCTCTATCAGTTGCCTACAATATCGTGCATACCCATTCAACCTATAGACAGGCATCGTCAGGGTCTTGTGACCGGCCAATACTATCTTTGTTTCAGGATAATGTCTTAACACAAATGGCATGGCTTCAAGAACCTTATGCAATCCTTTTATCGGATAATGACCCTGACTGAGAAAGATTGTGTGCCGTTCGCATCTTTCCCAATTCCATGTCGTATTATAAAATGCATGACGCAGGGTTTCATTACAGAAATGATACTTTACCTTTGGGTTGATTGCCCACACACAAGACTTGTCCCAAGACGTGCGGCCTATCACATGACTGACAGAGCCAATCAGTTCACGTTCATATACCCCGCGTCGGCTCATCTCCTTTTGTTGTGCCAGCAATCCATTTCCTCGCAGGATATCTTTGAATGTTGTTGTCTTTCTTATAGTTGTCTCACTCATTCCTCCCATGAAATAATCTGCATAGACGCTGACAAGCCCTTGAATAGAGACAACAACCGGAACCTCCCGGTTTTTTGCTGCTTTTGCACACGCCAATGAATGGGGATATTCCGTTCCATGAATATGCACCAACTGCGGCCGTTCCCGATTAATTATATCAGAAAGAAACGCCTCTTTAGCCTCGTCATATCTCTTATTTCCTTTTCCTACAGGAACAAGATAATACTTTATGGCATACTTATCTATACACAGCAAACGCTTACCATCATATAGAGACACTACAACTAATTCAATGTCCGAAGCATAGTCCAATAGCATTTTTGCTCCAGACGCCATCCATCCGCCAACAGAAGGAGCTTTAACGCCAATTTCAGAACAAGCCTCCGGAAATAAAACATTTGAAAGCCAAATGATTTTCATTATATATTCTTTAATCGTCTTTTCCCTCAAATCCGCTACTTCCCTCACTAAGTGCTACATATATGAAGAGAAATGGGCTTTTGGTTGGCAAGCCGAGCATTAAGTCCAGTCCCATTCATGCCTGTAGCACTTTGTGAGGGGAGTTGAGGATTTGAGGCTTATTATTGATTTCATTCTTAATGACAAATTTTATTTTCTCAAAACAGAATTAATCCATACACTAAACTGCAAGTCTGTCATATTTCTAAATTGCGGAGAATAACACATAGCTATCATCATCCACAAAGCAATAATCATTGGAGAATAGCTATAAAAATCTTCAACCCAGCCATAGGCCCATCTAAATGCCACATAAATTCCTAACAATTTCATAAGTATACAATTGGAATGATATACAGCTAAATATGATGCTTGTAAATATATCAAACTTAATAGTATAAGCCCTATAATACCAGACCATGTAAATATTGTAGGCCAAAGAGCCTCATTGGCATACCGTTCATATCTTCCTGTTTTCAGTTCTTCTGCCATGTGGCTTCCAAAAAAAGAAGAATCATTTCCACGTGCCAAGCTACGCCCACACACAACATAATCATTATTTAAAGCGGACATTATAACTTCTTCGTATATAAATGTACGCGTATCTGTTGATAAATCCTCCTCTACAACTTTACCATCTACAATCTTCTTTTCCATATATTTTCCCTCTCTTGATGACAAATCACTGAAAATATTAAATCTACCCGTCAGACCTAAGACCAACAACACTATCGGCAGAACAAATAACATTATATGCACTATGCGCAACATTTTATCCGTTATAAGATGCCGGAAATAATAGGCAAATATCATCACAACGGCCAGACCTGCTTTGATAACTTGACTACGTGCACTTAAATCAGCACACATCATCAGCAATAATACAAAAATAACAAGTAAACGCCATTTCCTTTCTCTCACATACGGAAAGCAACATGCCAATATGAGTAGCGGACCCAAATAGAAGTGGTAAGCACCACGAGGCAAAAACAATATAAAGACGAAGAAAAATGGAATTAAAGCATAGCGCAACCACAAATTTAAAGAACAATGCAACACTCTTTCATTAGCGAAAGCATATACAAACAATGGTAAAGACATTGCAAAACCACCAGTTATCAGACATTTATAATCCCAATAATTCTCTGCTACAAAAATTCCACGTATGAAACAAATAAGATACCACAACAAATAAACTTCTATAATCCTTATCGAATCTGTTTTTTTACGATAATACAACAAAGTTAATACAATTATAAAAAGGAGCCCCCATAACATTGGAACATTAAAAAAAGGTATTTCGCTCCATTTGCAACCTTCATTGAATGAAACAAATAGAATAAGCCAAGCTAATCTATATTGTTTGTCAACAATCAGCTTATGCAACATACACAAAATCTTTAATTCGGTTTATTATTTTTTGTGCCAAAGATTTCCACGCATCTCTGTTAACCGGTTTGTTATTTTTATCTATAAGCCCAACGGTTTCAAACTGAGCTTCTAAATGATCTTTATTCCATGACAGAATATTGAATAACTCACGCAACCCTTCTAAACGACAAGAACTTGCTTCTGTCTGTTGTGCATCTTCTGTATAAATCACAGGTGTCTGTAATCCCAAACAAGGAAGAGCACAGTGAATACGGGAAGTAACAACAAGACTTGCCCGCGCATATTTTTTCACAAGCCTCTCAGCTTCTTCTAGTCTGGATGGATTATTCGGGAAACATCGCGTATAAGCTTCATCTTGCTGACAAATATACTCAGCATTTAAAAGTGTTTCTTGTGAGAAGAATTTAGAATATTCTCTAAAAAAAGTTGTAAGTATCATCTTTTTTCTCAATCCAGTCTTGCTACTGGGATATTTAGATGAAATAGAACTTATCCTTCTATAAAAAGTTATCAAATACAATGCATTTACTATAATACTTTTAATTCCCCAATTGGTTCTAAAATATGGATCGACAAAATATATCTTATCATCACGCTGATTTAATGACACTCCATATTTATATCCCAATGTCAATGTCATGCAGCCGGAGAAATATGCATCAACCCCATTATCTTTCAGCATCCGTTGTGTAAACCAATCTCTACAGCCTATTGGCTCATGTTGTTTTAAATACTTTATACTATCAGCATCAAGTAAATCTTTTTTCGCCTTTGAGTTAAAATGAACAGCGATGAATAACGGATTTATGTTGTCAGAAGGAGGCCATTGTGATGGATTGTGCATATACCACCCATTCATTATTACCTTACATTCCTCACCAGAATAATCTTTTAAACATTCACGTTCTATAAAACCATCTATACGTGGCAAAAACTGGGATGAAGCCAATGCCTGAATATAATCACCTATATTAGTTTCACGTTCTAAACCTACAGCTAAGAGTTTGTATTCCATTGTTCACTTTTTTTATATTACCAATAACATCCATCTTCTATGCTCTTTGATTTTTTGGGGACATAATTATCTGACGGATATACCCAATTTTCATTGAACAGTTCACTAAGATAAGCGCTACTACGTCCTAAACTTTTTGCGCCATACTCCGGATTGTCCCAACGCTTCCCCCTAATTCCAAACAGGAGCTGCAGCGCTCCGGCCAGATGGACGGCCTTGTGGCCTGTACGCTTCACATGGGCTGCCAACGGAAAACCATAAGCTCCGCAACCGATGAGAGCTATGTCGTACGGCTCGCTGTCTATTGCTCTTTTCATGCTGTCAAGAGCTTCAAACCAATCACCGAAACCGCTGCTCTCGCCGCCAAGGCTCTGCACCGCTTTTATTACGCGGAGACTGAATTCCGGCAGCACATCACTGTTTTTGAACAACTCATGTCTGTGGTCACGATACTGCTGCTCCATCAGTTCGGCAAAAGGATGGACCACGACAACACGTTTGCCAGCCAAAGCCCTGCTCCAAGGATTCTTTGCCCAATAAGGTTCTATGCATACCAATCCAGTACGGACAACATCTGTCGGAGTACAGTCGGCCACACGCATCACGTCTGTCGTCCAACACGCCAGCACATCAACTTCACGCGCATCTTCCAGCATCATCCGGCAGAACCTGTTCAACATCTGGTCCGTGGGCGGAAAGAAACCGCTCCACTGCTGCATCTGGTTCATGACACTCTTATTCCACCACCACTCCGATCGTTCCCCCCGTATGAATTTCCACACGGAGTGGTTATTTGACGAAACACCAAGATAATTGATTATGGCGGAAAGCTCCGTACTTCCAAACCGCGCTATCATGCAAGGTTTTTCATCAATCAGAAGATTGTAGATTATCTCCGATGCCTTGTCAGAGTCCATCTCACGCTGCATGGCCGGTGGGAGATAAGCCAATCCGCACTTCTTCACTATTCTGCGAAGAGCCTTCAATGCAAATATCTGAAAACGATTCATATCATTCAACAAAAATGTTTCTTCAGTCTCATACCCGCTTGATGCAATATCAGGGACAATACTATTGTCAGAGGCAAAGACACGTATATAGGATTATTAAACACAAACAAATGATGCACCAAATAGACATCCATGCTGATAGTGGACAGGTAACTGACCTGCTTTAGCAAATCATGTCTATCCATCTGTCTGACCGCGAGCGAGATTGTCAGTACTGCAATGATGCACGTATGGAAATATCGGAGAGACTTCCTTCTTGGACGCATGGTACGGCTTGAGGCTGTCGGAAAATGAATGACAAAAAACGCTCAAAACGCCCTCTAAACTGCATCAAGAGTGGTCACTTTTGAAAATTTTTCATCGGCGGACGCAAATAACAGAGTTTTGCGCGTGCAACTTCAACTAACTGTCAGTCAGACGGTTATTCCATTTTACCCGAATCTGTGCAATCCCAAAGCGCCGGGAAACCGTCTTTTTCGGCCGAAATGTCAGGATTTGTTCTGCCGTAAGGCCCTCCTGGGGTCGCGATAAGGCCGTTGTCAGCATGCGGCGGCGGCCTTATCGCAATGCAACGGACGCCCCATTGCAACCCCGTAAAGCCCTTACGGCAAAACCGTCACCCGCCCGCCATGCTTTCGGCACCTTTCCGCCGTTCTAAAACGAGATTTTCTTTTGTCACCGATTTTTGCATAGCAATGTTTACACCGCGTGACGTCTGCCTCTCGTATGCTGCCAACCGCACTACTCAAGGCAGTGGCCGAGTCGGACATCCGTCCATGAATTTGGACGTCCGACGGAGGGTCTTATAAATGGCTGTCAATCAGCGGCAGTATTAACACGTATGATTTCCGGCAACTTACTAATATCAAAAGTTCCATCGTTCTCCACCATTATCCAATCTTCACTATTTGGATAGCCATGCCAGAAATTCTTGGGACAAACCTTTATGCCTTTGCACAGCAATGCCGGTTTATATGAGAAACTGCTCTTACTCGTAATAAGCAAGTCGGCATATACCATGTGTAAGAATGAATCCTGAGCTCCCATGCCCATACACCAATGCAGATTTGGGTACTTTGCAAACTCAGGGTAGTCTTCGGGAAGGCCCTGTGAAAAAAAGTAGATGTGTATGGGTTGGGGCTGACTTGCGCTAAAATGTGTATATACTTGTGATAAAACTTTCTCAAAATAGTCATTTGACAGATAGCGCATAGCGAGATTGGGGTTTGACGGGTCTATCATAATGTCGCCACGACGCACATGGATTGCGATATTGAAATGTTCCTTAGAATATTCAAGATTGTCGTTTTTCCTTGCCGGTGCATGATAGAATTTCTGCTGTATTTCATCCATAACGCCGTATTGATTTTTATAGAATTGGTCTTGCTCGCACAAGAAAACAACTTTTTTCCCACTATAAGATGATATTATCTGTTTAATAATCATTATTGTTTCAGGACTGTTCTCACTAAATAATGGTATTCTGCGGACTTTCCATCCTGCTTTCTTCAATTCTGAAACAGTTGTTTCTCCTTCACCGACCCCCAAAAACTTTTCCCATTGGTCTGTTGAAAAACTTATATGAGCAAACTTCAAGCCAAATTGTTTGCTCCAACACAGTCCTGCAATCCAGTTGGCCAGCTGATGTCCAATGCCAGCACCGGGATTGGGACGTGCAGCAAGATAGAAATTTGATGTCTCAGGATTACCAACATCCTGATGAAACATGTAATTCCAATAAGAAGGATAAACATATATCCCCAATATGCCCAGCAATTTTCTATGGAGTTTTCTTTTGATTTTTTCTATGGTAAACCTTTTCATTTGCTCTGTATCGGATATTTATTTCTAATATTCGTTATTTACCAATCACTGGATACCCATGCAGTCTCCATAGAATTTTTGTTATATACATATATATTATAGCCATTCTGTTTAATATCGGTTTCGTCAGTAGGATTTTCTCTATACAATTCAAATAGAATTCTTTACACTCTTCAGACATCCCGTCAATCAACATTTGTAATCCAGTATAATCATAAGTTTTTAGCTTGGAAAGAAATGTATGTCGTGTCTCATACTTCATAAAGATTCCACACACTTTATTCTTCCGTTTGGTAACATTCCATTCTGCTATTACCATATTTCGCATCAAAATATTGTCTGCCAGCTTTTTTTGTTCCTTCAGTACAGACGTTACCTGCCCCGCCACACCTCCGTTATATACTGTCAAAGGCATACCAATATAAAGACAACGGCTATGAAGTGCCACACGATAGAGGAATGTAAAATCCTCATTAGACTTTTGCCCCTCTATGAATAACCCGAACGTATCAAGATTGTCTTGCAATAGTTTTGTCCGGATAACGGTAGCTGATATATGTGCAAAGACATGAGGGTTATAGAAAAAGTTTATTTCCATAACCCTATCTGAATATTTTGTAGGTACAACAGAACGCCTCACCCTTGTGATGACATTTTGTTCGTATCGTCCTGATAATAACAGCTCTACGTTTGTATATGTATTCTGTATATCCATCACAGTTTGCAAGTAGTTCGACAGCCATTCGTCATCAGCGTCAAGAAAAGCGATCCACTCGCCTTTTGCTGTTTGTATTCCCGTATTACGTGCCACACTTACACCTGCATTTGTCTGATTAACAATACGTATTCTATCATCATGAAAATTCTGCTTGATAACTTCCACTCCATTGTCTGTGGAACCATCATTTACTATCACGACCTCAAAATCTTTATAGGTCTGATTTATGACGGTATTCAGAGTGTTTACTATCGTATGAGCTTTGTTGTAAAGTGGTATAACTACTGAAATCATATTTATCCGTTTATTGCTGATTAAAATATTTTAACTTTATCGATAACACTACCTACTATTTTCTTTTCATCACATTCCATAAATAAAAGCCAGAACAAAGTACAAATAGCTACTGTTGATATTACATAAGCCGTTATTATTCCAACTAACGATTGGACATCTATGCAATATTTATTGAATACCAAAAGTAACAAACAAACACTTATTGCCAACGACCATAACGGCAAAGACACTTTTACCAAAAATGAAAGAGGAGAAAGACCTACATATTTTTTTGTAAACAACAATGCAAAAAAATACACGAAGACATTGCCAAACACAATGCCAACAACATATAACATATATGGCGGCATACCAACATAGAAGCATGTGTAAATAACAGGAAGTTGTAATACGTTAGACAAAGTTGAACAAATAGTATAATACTTTATCTTACCTGTAGCCATTACACAACTTGGCACGGTAGTGAACTGCATTTCTATGAAAGACCTTATTATCTGCAATCGAACGAATATAATGCACCAGTCTGGTACATTTTTCAACCACAATTCCATACAATAAGGTGCATATACAAAAATGGGCGATACCACGATAAGATATATTAGAGCTGAATATTTTGCTCCAAAAACCGTTGATTTTATCAAAAGCGCATTATTATGCGCTCCTACACTCTTACTCTGTATAGGATTGAGTGCCTTCAGCATATTGGAAGACAAAGCCTGCATTTGACCATTAAGTTGAGAAGCTATTCCCTGAGCAGCATTAAGCAATGTACCAAAGAAGTGGTTAAGGATAATTCCTTGACCATAACTGGAAACCATGATGATTGTTGTACCACACAAGTTCCATCCTGCAAACCCCGTCATCTCACGCATCAATGCCTTGTTGAAATATAGCCGTGGTTGAATTATACATTCTTCATAATGCCGGTGACAATATATCTTCATGATAGTTAGCGTTACAAGTGGTATCGCTGCCATCAATGCACCATATACAATCAACTTGTCCGCTACAGTATATACACAAACAAAAGCCACGGCCAATTTTAAGATAGACTCAAAAATACCCACAATAGCATAATACTTCATGTTTTCATGGGCATTCATCACTGCATCATACGGAACATTCATCACCGTAAACATCGTGCTGACAATAAGACTGCCATATACTACTTTTGCCGCCTCCACTCTGCCGGCAGGAATATTCAGAATGCCGTTGAAAAAGACATAGCCGGCCACGAGCAACAACAGGCCCACTATCACTGAAATGGCTGAATGCAGAATAATGCTTATGTTGAATATGCTTTTCTGCTTCTCCCGATTGCCTTCACCCTCTGAGTAAGACATGAAACGCTGCGTGGCTCCAGCCATCGCAGCATTGAGGAATCCGAGCATGGCGATTGCTCCGCCAACGATATTAAAAATACCGAAGTCGGACGCACCAAGCGAATTGAGTATCAGACGAGTGGTGTAAAGCGAGATGAACATCGTAATACCCATCTTCGCATAAAGAAAGCCTGTGTTCTTGATTATCCTATTTGCAGTTGACATGAAAAAAGGAGCCTGAAAGATATTAAAAGAGAAAATATCATCCAAGGATGATACACTTATCACCTAAAAATTGTAACATTAGCCATACAGCTAAAGCTACATTCCAAACATTAAATATAATTTCTGTATCTTACTATATAAGAAAAATACTTCTTATCCTGCTATAGCAGATGTCACACCTTTGGCTTTCAATTCATCTTCCAATGCATTGAAAAGATAGATGTCACCTTCTTCCAAAAAATGTTCATCTGAAAGCAAACGTACATACAAATCACTATTAAGAACAACATCAATTGCGGAATCATAGCTCGTATCATATTTTGACATAAGCTTGTCCACCAAAACATTGACCGTATAATTCAATACATCGTAATTCGTAGCCATCAGTTTCTTAAGTTTAAAATCGATATCGCATAATCTGAGCAGAAACAAACCTGCAGAGACTTAAACCTGTCGTAATGTATCAATGGGGCAATCTCAGAAAAAGTCTTTCCTTCTGTTCTTATTTTCATAAAATGCTTTTTCAGTCCCTTGTCTGCTATCGGTCCTATTATAATATCAAAGTCTGGACGTTTAAATTTAGGATTGAAACGATTGTTCCATACAAACTCTGCCCATTCCTCGTTTGCATAAAAACGCTTGATACGCAAATTGCCGTCAATAAGCTTTTCAAAATCAATGGAATATTTGTTTATTATTCCATTGTCTCCGAAGTTTTTATCAGCCCAATTCCTTGCGGTCAATCTATCGTATGTCGTATAAAAACATACACCAAAATCACGACCCGCTTTGCCTACATTCCAACGTGGCTTATTTATATGCCTGTCAGAACCATGGTATAGATAAACATTCTTTCCCATCAAACCTTACCGGACATTATTTTTTGCAGGTTACGCACAACCTCTGCGTGTGGAACCGATGAAGATTTGCGGGCAGCACGATAGATATAACTGAATGTGCCATCAACAGATTTCAAATCACGGACAGCATCTGCTATAGATTTTTTTTCTTTATCGGCATAAGCACGAATATAGTCCGTCGTGAGACAAATCTGACGGAATGTCAATTTGCCTCCACGCTGTCTTTTCTCCAATCGGACAACGTGAGATAAATCACCGGCTTTATATAACACTTTATTCGTACACATCAGCTAAATATATTATTCACTTATGCAAAGATAACTATATTTTTATATATCCACAAATTTTCTTAGCAAAACCTTTATATTCAATCCCTTCTAAATATATCCCGCGTATAAACCTTATCTTCCACGTCATCAAGACAGGCGTCATATCGGTTGGCGATGATTGCCTGACTCTGGGCCTTGAAGGAATTGAGGTCATTCACAACCCGGCTGCCGAAGAACGTGCTGCCGTCTTCAAGCGTAGGCTCATAGATGATGATGTCTGCCCCTTTCGCCTTAATACGTTTCATGATTCCCTGAATGGCAGACTGGCGGAAGTTGTCCGAGTTGGATTTCATCGTCAGACGGTAGACTCCGATTGTACAAGGACGCTCCATTGTGGCCTCATAACCGTTGTTATTATTATAGGTATAATAACCGGCCTTCTGAAGCACGGCATCGGCAATGTAGTCCTTACGCGTGCGGTTGCTCTCGACGATGGCCTCAATCAGATTTTCAGGCACGTCCTTATAATTTGCCAAAAGCTGCTTTGTGTCCTTTGGTAGGCAATAGCCACCATAACCGAACGAAGGATTATTGTAATATGTACCGATGCGGGGATCGAGACCGACGCCGTTGATTATGCTCTGTGTGTCGAGCCCTTTCACTTCAGCGTATGTGTCAAGCTCATTGAAGTAGCTCACGCGCAGGGCAAGATAGGTGTTGGCGAAGAGCTTCACGGCCTCAGCCTCTTTCATGCCCATGAGAAGCGTATCAATGTCTTCCTTTATTGCGCCCTCCTGAAGAAGCCGGGCGAACAGCTTGGCAGCCTCCTCCATCCTGGAAACGTCCGTAATCTTCATGATGGCGTCGTTCTCCTCCTTGAAGTCCTCACGGGCGATGATCTTAGGATAGCCCACGATGATGCGGCTGGGATAGAGATTGTCATATAGAGCCTTGCTCTCACGCAGGAATTCGGGAGAGAACAACAAATTGAACTTCGTCACTCCCTTGGCTGCATATTTCACGTAAAGGCTGCGGGTATAGCCGACAGGGATGGTGCTCTTGATGACCATCACGGCATCGGGATTCACCTCCAGTACAAGGTCTATGACATCCTCGATGTGATGGGTATCAAAGAAATTCTTCACCGGGTCATAGTTTGTCGGAGCGGCGATTACAACGAAATCGGCATCACGGTATGCTTCGCGTCCGTCAAGGGTCGCACGTAAATTCAAATCCTTTTCAGCAAGGTATTTCTCGATATATTCATCCTGTATCGGAGAAACTCTGTTGTTGAGCTTCTCAACCTTTTCAGGTATTACATCAACTGCGGTTACCTGATGATGCTGAGCCAATAGCGTTGCTATACTCAGACCGACGTAACCCGTGCCGGCTACGGCAATTTTAATGTCTTTGAAAGTATTCATTGTTGTCTTATTCTTTGTTATCTAAACCTTTATGCGCTTATTACCGTTATATACAACTATGATGACAGAATTATCCTCTGTCATCGGAACACCATAATCTAAATATATACAGCTTATCCTGTCTCAACCGTCCAAAAACAACGATACCGGTCAAAACATCCAATTACTTATTCTTTTATCCCCACCGGCTCCTACATACCATCCGCCTTCTGCGGCGCAACTGTACACATCATCGCGTTTACGTTCATGATAACGGCGTTGAAATCGGAATCGCAATCATGCCGGTTCTGCTGTTCCGCTTCCTGAAGACCCAACTTTGCAAAAAAGACTGCTTCGTTGAAAAATCTCATTGCATAATATGTCAGGGAAAGGTTTGAGAGGTTTTGGACATTGTGAGGGTCGTAAAGCAGAACCATATTGAAATCATTCAAAGCCAACGGCATCTTCCCTTGCAGACGATATGCGATTCCTCTTTGGAGAACAGCCATAATGAAGTCACAAGGCAAAGACGCGTTTATGACTTTCGTCAAAACTTCGGCTGCCTCTTCATTTTTATTATCTTCACGGAGCAATGACGCTTTATTGATGTTGGACTGATAGAAATAGGGCATTATTTCTATACAGTGATTAAGATAGTTCATGCTCTTTTCTTTCCACAATCCGTCCTTCTTGTCCGTGGCAAGTTTCGCTTTATTATAATATGCCATCGCCAGATCGGGATTGAAAGTCAGAGCCTTGTCATAATATTCATCTGCCTTTGCATATTCTCCAATAGCAGAATAAGAATTGGCGATATTCATCATCAGATTCTCGTCCTGCGGATCTATTTTCAGCCCTTCTTCATAAATCTCGATACTCTTTCTATAGTCTTTAATGTTGACGTAATAATTTCCTAAAGCGAAGAATGGAGCCACCGTCTTGGTATCTAATTTTGAGGCCATCTCATAATCTGCCAATGCTTTTTCATGCCTTGACAACAACAGATAAGCGTCACCCCGGCATATATACACATAAGCGTAATTGATTCCCTCTATATCGCCGCTTGTTCTGAGAAAATGAGTGTATTCCTGTACCTGTCTTCCCGGATCCGGAATATTGGCTATTCTTGTCAATGTATCATAGAAATTCTGCCGGTAGGTGCTCTTGTCCAAAATAAGTTTGATCTGTTCTTCTGCTTTCGTGACAATGTCTTTCTGTGCCTTGTCTGCCTCCAACATCACCTCACGGTTTTTGGTCTCAATGCTGTTGAACTTCTCCCCGATGCTACGTTTCATTTCATTGAGTTCATGTATCTTTTGGTCTATATTCCAAAGGGCAAGAACCGAGAATACCAAAAAGACAATCGTGGTGACCGTTCCCCACAAGGATATGGCGTCGCTTGGCAACAGTTCTTCTATATGCCATCCCAAACCACTTGTATGAAACCATACAACCAATTCGACTACGGCAAACTGGATGATTATAAATATAAAATATTTCAAATATCTCATATTCTGTTCCTCTCCTCAGAAGTCTGTTATCGGTCGGTCATGAGGATTCTTTCCTCACCGCTCTATCTCCCAGTCATCCACGGTCCGCCGCTCGCTGTCGAAGTTTATGCCGACTTTCACGACGGGCAGTCCGCAGAGAGCGAAACGGGAGGGATAGTCCCTGAGGTCGATCTGCTTCACGGCATCGGAGGCGCTCTTGTTGAGCTTCAGCTCTATGACATAAAGGGTGGTCGGCGTGCGCATGACCATGTCCACACGGCCGCGCGGCGTGCGCACTTCGATGTCGGTGTATATACCGAGAAGGGAGAAGATTATGTAGAGAACCTGCTGATAATGTCCCTCGTAGTCTGTATTGTCACAATAAGGGACGGTGAGCAGGAAATCATGGAGACAGCGCAACATTCCGTCCATATCGTCCTTATAGAGCGCACGCGCCATGTTGATGACGGTTGACGTGGTCAGACGGGAGTCCGGTGTTATGTAATAAGGTATCAGGCTTTTCATCAGTCCGATGCGCACCTCATTGTTGGGAATGTCCAGCAGATAGCTTTGGAACATTGCGTCATAATCTTTGATGGTGATATAACCGCTCTGATAAAGCAATGCCGTCATGCTGCACATCCGCTCCGTCGGGGCATCAAACTCGGACGCCATGGCTTCAATGCCGCCGATGCATGAAGGTGTCACACCGAATTTCCTCAGCATCTCTATAAGATATGTTGGAGTGCCGCTGCCAAACCAGTAGTCGTCCAGCTCATTGTTGGCGAAAGCGTTCAAGAGACTGAACGGATTATATATATCGGGCGAAGGCAATGTGAAATGATAGCCGTCGTATTTGTCTTTCAGTTTCCTAACAGCCTCATCACGTGTCAGGCCGAGTTCCGAAGCCAAACGGTCTATGTAACCACTCATCTGACCGAGCATTTCTTCCTCCGTTATGCCGCAGATGGCCGCATACGGTTTCTGCATGCTGATATTCGTGATATTGTTCAGTTCGCTGAAGATACTGAGCTGCGAGAATTTCGTTATGCCCGTGAGGAAAACAAAGCGCAGATAAGGGTCGCAGGCCTTCAGCGGAGAATAGAAATTGCGCATCACATCACGGAGCACCGGCAGGTCGCGTTCCTCGTGCATCACGTCGAGAAGCGGGGCGTCGTATTCGTCGATAAGCACGACAACCTTGCGTCCGGTCTGTTCGTTGGCGCGCATGATGAGTGCCGTCAAGCGGTCATTATTGTCGACAGCCGGCTCGGTTATGCCATATTGTTTTTCATAAACAGCCATTCTGTTGCCGAGATACCTTGTCAACTGTTCCTTATCCAAATGCTTGCCAAGGCTCATGTCGAAATGCAACACGGGATATTCCGTCCATTCCGTCTCAAGCCCTTCAATTGCCAATCCCTTGAACAGGTCGCGGCGTCCCTCGAAATAGCTGCGAAGCGTGGAGGTGAGCAATGATTTCCCGAACCGACGCGGACGGCTAAGGAAAAAATACTTGGCATCGGAATGGGTCAAACGGTAAACGTATTCCGTCTTGTCTATATACAGATAGCCATCCTCCATGATATTGGAGAACGTCTGTATGCCAATCGGACACCGCTTCAACTTTTGCATTTCCATAATCCTCACTTTCTATTAATTATGTTACGTTCGCAGAGATAGTGCAAACGAGTGCAATGGGGAGCTTGCTCACAAATTGCCGAGTGCAGTCTATCTTATGCAAAGATACTACTTTTTCATGAAAACACGAAACAAACGGACAAGTTTCAGATGACCATTCAAAACAAATAACCGTATTTCAGCATTATTTCCTGAAGGTCTGTCTCATATCGTCTTCTTGCCTCCCCGTCCGCCTGCGGGCTGCCGATGATACCGTCCATCTCATGGAGAATCATGCGGCCCGCTTCCATGATAGAATTGAGACGTTCCCCGAGCTGCTCCGCGAAGGGAGCATAGTAGTAAGCGATTTCTTCGATGATGAAGGAATATGTAGTCCAGGCTTCTGTTGTCCTCATGCGTCCTTGGGCGAGCTCCGACTCGACGTGTTTACGCAGATAACCGATGTTTTCGGCCTGTGCCGCGATGTCCTCCGGCGTTTTTATGGGGTGGAAATAACGGTCGATGAGTGCCTGACGCTCTTGGAGATTGCGGGTTTGGAGACAAGAGTCCCGGTCTCTCCCCTGCTCCACCTCCTCGAACTTCTCGGCGTGAACCCCTGAGACGGCGACGCTCATGCCGCCGACATCCATCACGAGGCGGCGGTCACGGTCGATGCGTATGACGTAGCCTTCCAGTCCGGCCAGCTCTCCGGAGATGATGCGGAGCAGGATGCGGTTGCGGGCATAGTAGTGGAACGGGCGGAGCAGAAAGCGGAGGCGTTCGGGAGCGATAGCGTTTATGCGCATGAAAGGGCGCATCTGCGAGTCGGCAATCTGCGCGACGCGGCCGGTACTGCAGTTTTTGCAAAGATGTGACTGTGGGAATTTATCGTCAAGATAGGCCTGGATGTCCTCCGGACGGCCTTGCATGAAGATGAGTCCGCTGATGGTCGGCATTTCTTTTTTCTGCACCCGCCGGCTGCCGTCTTTCTTGAAATAGCGCAGCCTCTTATGTACGAAAAAGCTCCTGTCGTCCATCGTCAGCTGCTCCTCAAAGACTTTCACCCTGCTGTTATGGACAAAGATGTAAGACCATGTCGTGGGGTCCGGTTCATGATGTCTAATCTTCTCCGGTGAGTTTGCCGTGCCGGCAGGCTCCTGATGTCTGACATTCTCCGGCAGAATCTCCTCTGCGGCCTCCGGTTCAGAACGTTCCTTTATTTCCGGGCCAGTCGTCGTGTCTGGCTCAGTAACGTGAATGCCTCCATGGGAGCAACGGCTCCCGTCAGCTGTAGAAAAGGAATCCGTACCATCCGGTTTCATAAATTCCGTCCTACTCTATGTCCTCAGCTGCCACCGTGCATGACGGTTGGTGAAGCTTGGTCAAACCTGATTTTATGTGCATAAGCTCATTCGCAAAATGTCTTTTCTTTCACGAGCTTTCTCTTCCGGCTGCCCCTTTTCCCATGACGGGCGAGAGACAATCCGCTGCAAAGGTAAGGCTTTTCTTTGGATTAACCGTTATATCCTGCCATTTTTCTTCCGATTGTGGAAGAACTTCATACAAAAACATCGGAAAAGTATCGGGATATTCCGAAAGGTTTTTCTGACATTTGGAGTGATACAGCCACATGCTTCTCCGGTAGGAACACAGTCTCGTCTTTGTCCGCAAACGACATATAGAGATTAAACACTCCGCTTACGGACAATGATGGTGTTGCAGAACGCACACCTTACCTGCCACGGTGAAGGAGCATGCTGTGTATATATTTATTGTATGAGCACATATCACTCCAAATGCCGGATATCCCTTATCTTTACAAAATCATATCATGAAAATCATTCGTTTTAGCCCGTTTTCAGGCCTTTTTGCAGCTGTTCTGAGCCGTTCGGGACCGGTTTTCTGCACGGAAAAGCAGCGGGCGGAGAGCCGTAAGGCCCTTACGGCCTTTCCGGAACGAAGATTTCCGCGGGTTTTTGGTTGCCGTTTTCGGGCGAAAAAGCGGCCGTTTTTCTGCCGTAAGGGCCTCCTTGCTCTGCAACGGGGCTGCTTTCGCAGTGCAACGGCGGCCTTACGGCAACGCAATAAGGGCCTTATTGCAACCTCGGGAGGCCCTTACGGTGGGACCGCCGCGTTTCCACGGCGAAGTGGTGAAAATGCCGCCGCCCGTAAACGGCTATGAACGAGACGGTTAGAAAATATGTAAATATTCTCTCACCGGGACCCCTAAAATTTGACACGCCTGAGATTTCATTATTTGCGCCCGCGGCGGAACATTTCCAGAAGACTGGTACTCTCGCGGACTATAAAACAGGAAAAAAGAAGACAATCGTCCCCGCCGACCATCACGGGAGAAGGTACGGGTGGCCGTCTTCAGAATAAGGTGTTGCAAAACACATACTGTTGTGACACCGGCGGACGCGGGACGGATGGACTGGAGACGGGCGGGGATATGACGAGCGGGAAGAATACACATTAATTAAATAAGCAGGACGCAGCAACCGGCCGCTCATTGAAGCTCCGGAGATTCGGGGCATGCGCGCCAGAAAAGGCAGAATGTCCAGAACTGAATAATACATGCGCCGATTACTTGCACACCTGTCCGCACGCCCTCCGGAAGCTACGGTTCGGGGACGGGATACGGAATGTTCCGCCTTAATTGCGAATTTTAATGCGTTTGGACGGCCGTTTACAACTTTTTTTCTTAACTTTGCACCGCAAAAGTAAAATCAAAACAGAATTTATGGACGATTATCACGCGGAGAACTTAACACTTTAGGTGCCGTGGATAGCTCCCGGAGAGCTGATCCGCCGCGCCTGTTTTGACTCGCCGAAAAAACGGAGGATTAGCAATTATGAAGACTTACTGGAACACAACCGGAGGGCTCAATGCCCTTGAGGAGTGGCAGCCCAACTGCTGGATACAAGTGACATGTCCCACGGAGGATGATCAGGAGGAACTGGAGAAGCGGTTCAAGATTCCCGACTATTTCTTCTCGGACATCAGCGATACCGACGAGCGTGCACGTTATGAATATGATGACGGCTGGATGCTCATCATCCTGCGTATCCCATACGTCAAGGAGATACGCTCGCGGACGCCCTACACCACCGTGCCGCTCGGCATCATCCACAAGCGTGACGTGACCATCACGGTCTGCTACTATGAGACCAACATGATGATCGACTTCGTCAGCTACCAGCAGAAGCGCGGAGAAGGCTTCACCGACCACGTGGACATGATTTTCCGACTGTTCCTCTCCTCTGCCGTCTGGTATCTGAAGCGGCTCAAGCAAATCAACAGCCTCATCGAAAAAGCCAAGCGCAACCTCGACCGCGAGGTCAACAACGAGTCACTCATCGGCCTTAGCCGGCTTCAGGACTCGCTCACTTATTTCATCACGTCCATCCGCGGCAACGAGACACTGCTCTCGAAGCTGAAGTTCAAGTTGCAGATAGACGAGCTGGACGCCGACCTCATAGAAGACGTCAACATCGAGATTACACAGGCCCGGGAGACGACCAATATATATTCGAACATTCTCGAATCGACAATGGACACCTATTCGAGCATCATCAACAACAATATGAACACGGTCATGCGAACGCTCACGTCCGTGTCCATTCTCATGATGTTCCCTACGCTCATCGCCAGCCTCTTCGGAATGAACCTCGTCAACGGCATGGAGAACAGCCGCTTCGGTTTTGCCATCGCTCTGGTCCTTTCCGTCGGCATCTCAGCCATATTCTGGTGGATTTTCCGTCACAAAAGGCTCATTTGAACGTAAAAATGAAAAAAACGCTTGAAGTTTAGGCGATTACAATATTTTTACGTAAGTTTGTGGCTGAATTGATACAAAAGTGACAGCTCTCCGTCATCTGCGGAGCAGTTGGAAACGGCTTAGCCGGGACACGTCCTGCGGTCAACACCGCCGGCGTAACGGCAGAGCCGTTCAGAAAGAAAATCCAAAACGAATCATCGACTAAAAAGGTTTGAAATGATGGACTCTCAAGAAAATGCCCTCGAAATGGGCAAGACAGAAGACGTGAAAAACGTGGCGGAAACCGCTGAAACCGTTGCTGAAACCGCAACAGAACCCGCGGCCAGCCAAGTAGAAAACCCCACGGAAGAGACTGAGGCTCCCGAAAAGGAGAACTTCCGGAAGGTCTACGCGACAAAGAAGGAAGTGCTCGGAAGAGTGAAAGAAATAGCCCATAGCGAGGAGGCTCCCATCAAGGATGAGATTGATCTGCTTAAGACGGCTTTCTATAAGATGCTCACTGCCGAACGTGAGGCTGCCCACAAGGCTTACATCGACGGGGGAGGTGATCCGGAGAGCTATCAGGTCGTGCCGGACGAGGACGAAGAAGCGTTCAAAGCCGAGATGAGCATCATCAAGGAGAAGCGCACACGCATCTTCAAGGAGCAGGAAGCTGAAAAGGAGGAGAACCTTAAGCGCAAGTTGGACATCATCGAGAAAATAAAGGCTATGGTCACTTCACCCGAAGAGGCCAACAGATCATATCAGGAATTCAAGGCTCTGCAGCAGGAGTGGAAAGAGATAAGGAACATCCCGCCCGCACGCTCCAACGAGGTATGGCGCAGCTATCAGCTCTACGTCGAGCAGTTCTACGACCTGCTCAAGCTGAACAGCGAGGCCCGTGAATATGACTTCAAGAAAAACCTCGAAGCCAAGACGCGCCTCTGCGAGGCTGCCGAGAAACTGGCTGAGGAGGAAGACCTCATCAGCGCTTTCCACCAGTTGCAGAAACTACATCAGGAATACCGCGAGACAGGACCTGTGAGCAAGGAGCTCAGAGAGGAGATATGGGCCCGCTTCAAGGCCGCATCGACCGTCATCAACAAGCGCCACCAGCAGCATTTCGAGGACCTGCGCGCCAAGGAGGAGGAGAATCTGGCCCGCAAGACGGCCCTCTGCGAGAAAGTCGAGGCCATCGCCGCCGAGGAGAACAAGGGCTCGAACGACTGGGAGCGCCACACCAAGGAAATCATCGAGGTGCAGGCCGAATGGAAGACCATCGGATTTGCTCCCCAGAAGATGAACGTCAAGATATTCGAGCGCTTCCGCGCCACCTGCGACGACTTCTTCGAACGCAAGGCCGAATACTTCAAGACGCTCAAGGAGACGTTCAAGACCAACGCCGACCGCAAGCGCGCACTGGTCGAGAAGGCCAAGGCCCTGCAGGACAGCACGGACTGGAAGTCGACGGCCGACAAGATGATGGCCCTGCAGAAGGAGTGGAAGACCATCGGAACGGTGCCCAAGAAGCTGGGCGACCAGCTTTGGGAGGAATTCCTCGGAGCGTGCAACCACTTCTTCGAGGCACGCAACTCGGCCAACGCCGGACAGCACAGCGAGGAGCGCGCCAACCTCGAACAGAAGCGCGAGGTGGTCGCCAAGCTGAAGTCTCTCCTCGAAAATGCCGCCGACGCGACGCAGGAGGCTGTCCAGAAACTCGTCGAGGAGTACAACGCCATCGGTCATGTGCCCTACAAGGAGAAGGACAAGCTCTATGAGGAATACCACAACGTGCTGGACAAGATATACAAGGAGCTGAACATCAGCGTTGCCCGCCGCCGTCTGTCCAACTTCAAGAACAAGCTGAAGAACGTCGCCGAACAGGGCGAGAACGCACTTGACAACGAGCGCGCCCGTCTGATGCGCCAGTATGAGACCATCCGCAGCGAGGTGCAGACATACGAGAACAACCTCGGCTTCCTCAACGCTTCGAGCAAGAAAGGCAACAGCCTCATCGACGAGATGAACCGCAAGGTCCAGAAGTTGAAGGACGAAATGAATCTTGTTCGTGAAAAAATCAAGGCCATCGACGCCGAGAACAAGGAATAAGAACTGTTTGCAGGCGCACAGAATGAAAAGGAATTGTGAGTCTCAATAACGATAGCTGTATTGCTATCAACACAGCCCACGATGTCAAAATGCATCGTGGGCTGTTATTTTTGGTCGTTATCAACAGTTCTTTGGAAAACACATCATAATAGAAACTATCTTACGAACACCCGCGACTACATATCTACCACAACGTGAGAGACGCCAAAATGTGCCCCCTACGATATACCTTTCCCCTCTCCACCGCCCAAAACGAACAAAAAACGGGCCAAAATTAAAAAAAGTCGGCAAAAGCTTTGTTGGTTTCAAAAAATGTAGTACCTTTGCACTCGCAATCGGGAAACAAACCGAAAGCAACAGAAAAATTGGGATATGGTGTAATGGTAACACTACAGATTCTGGTCCTGTCATTCTTGGTTCGAGTCCGAGTATCCCAACAATGAGACGGCGAATAGAGCAAAAGCTCCGTTCGCCGTTTTTAGTTATAGACGTGACGGACCGGAAATTGCAGGTCAGTCAGAAAATGGGTCAGTCAGAACCCCCGATTGCAAATCCTGGATCAGACCGGAAATTGCTAATAAATCCCAATTTATTTTGCCGTTACTCTGAATTACATTACCTTTGCGGGCAATTATAACACACATTATATATATAAATGGAACAAACAGACAATTTGGTTCAAGCCATCATAAATGGCATACAGGAGAAAAAAGGCAGCAACATCGTAATAGCAGACTTGAATAACATAGAAGGAGCAATCTGCCGTTATTTTGTGATTTGTCAGGGCTCATCGCCGGCACAGGTCGAAGCTGTCGCCGATTCCGTCAGCGAATATGTACGCATCAACGCGGGCGAAAAACCCGTCAAGACGGTCGGACTGACAAACGCCCAGTGGGTTGCGATGGACTACGGCGACGTCATGGTCCACATCTTCCTGCCCGATGTCCGCGAGTACTACGACCTCGAACATCTCTGGGAAGACGCCGCCATCACCCACATCCCCGACCTCGACTAATCCATCAGCTCCCGACGGCCCCGCGGCCGGAGGACATCATCAGTCACTTAACAAAATGAGTATGGACAACAACAATCAGAACAACCCCAAGATGAATATGCCCAAGTTCAACATGAACTGGATATATATCATCGCCGGAATAGTCCTGCTGGGAATCTATTTCACACAGGGAGGAACGGAGAACTCCAGCATAAGGACGGAAGCCTCATACCAGCAGTTCCAGACCATGGTCAACAAAGGCTATGCCTCGAAGATTGTGGTCAACAAGGAACAGAACACGCTCCAGATGTATGTCAAGCCCGAACACATACGCGAAGTGTTCAAGCAGAGCGTCCAGCAGACCGGCAAGGAGCCTTCCGTCTCGGTGCAGTTCGGTTCTGTCGACCAGGTGGAACAGTTCGTCAACAACGCCCGTCAGCAGAAGAAGTTCACGGGTGACTACAGCTATGACAACAAGAAGGAGAACAACTTCATCAACATGATGATATACAATCTCCTGCCGCTCGTCGTCATCATCGCCGTCTGGATATTCATCATGCGGCGCATGGGAGGAGGAGCAGGCGGAGGAGCAGGCGTCTTCAACGTCGGCAAGAGCAAGGCCAAGATGTATGAGAACGGCGGAGAGATAAAGGTGACGTTCAAGGACGTCGCCGGACAGGCCGGTGCCAAGCAGGAGGTGCAGGAGATTGTCGACTTCCTGAAGAACCCGCAGAAATACACCGAGCTGGGCGGAAAGATACCCAAGGGAGCGCTTCTCGTCGGCCCTCCGGGCACGGGAAAGACGCTGCTGGCCAAGGCTGTGGCCGGTGAGGCGGGCGTTCCGTTCTTCTCGATGAGCGGAAGCGACTTTGTGGAGATGTTCGTGGGTGTCGGCGCGAGCCGTGTCCGCGACCTGTTCCGTCAGGCCAAGGAGAAGTCGCCGTGCATCATCTTCATCGACGAGATTGACGCCGTCGGACGCGCCCGCAGCAAGAACCCGGCCATGGGAGGCAACGACGAGCGTGAGAACACGCTCAACGCGCTGCTCACGGAGATGGACGGATTCGGCACCAACAGTGGTGTTATCATCCTCGCCGCCACAAACCGTGCCGACATGCTTGACTCGGCACTAATGCGTGCGGGCCGTTTCGACCGCCAAATACACGTCGACCTGCCCGACCTCAACGAGCGAAAGGCTATATTCAAGGTTCATCTGAAGCCCATCAAGACCGACGATACGCTTGACATCGACTATCTCGCACGCCAGACGCCGGGCTTCTCGGGTGCCGACATCGCCAATGTCTGCAACGAGGCCGCCCTCATCGCCGCCCGCCACGACAGCAAGACCGTCGGAAAGCAGGACTTCCTCAACGCCGTCGACCGCATCATCGGCGGTCTGGAGAAGAAGACAAAGATAATGACCGACAGCGAGAAGCGCACCATCGCGATACATGAGGCCGGCCACGCAACCATCTCGTGGTTCACGGAACACGCCAACCCGCTCGTCAAGGTGAGCATCGTGCCGCGTGGCCGGGCTCTCGGAGCCGCATGGTATCTGCCCGAGGAACGCGCCATCACGACCAAGGAGGAAATGCTCGACGAGATGTGCGCGACGCTTGGAGGCCGTGCCGCCGAAGAACTCTTCACCGGAAAGATTTCCACCGGAGCCATGAATGACCTGGAACGCGTGACGAAGAGTGCCTACGGCATGATTGCATTTGCCGGCATGAGCGACAAGCTGCCGAACATCTGCTACTATAACAACAACGAATACAGCTTCCAACGCCCCTACTCCGAGACCACGGCAAAGATCATGGACGACGAGGTCCTCAAGATGATCAACGAGCAGTATGACCGCGCCAAGCGCATCCTGAGCGAACACAGCGAGGGTCACGCCAAGCTGGCCGAGCTGCTGGTGAGCCGCGAAGTCATCTTCGCCGAAGACGTGGAGGCCATCTTCGGAAAGCGCCCGTGGACGAGTCGTGCCGAAGAACTGCTCGAAGCGCAGCAGCGTGCCGAGGCCGAAGCGATGGCGGAGCGCCGCGCCGAAGAGCTGGCACGACAGGCGGCCGAGCAGAACGGTGAGGCCGCCGAGACCGGTAACGACACGACAGTAGAGCCGGCAGACGCAGACAACACTCCGGAGAATACTAAATAGTTGCTCCGGAGAGGCAAAATAATACGACAAACAGAATGTTGTCACACAACAAATAAAAAGTATCAACGTATGAAAAACTTCATAGTGCGCGCCATCACCGGTGTTCTCTTCGTGGCAGCCATCGTGGTCTGTTTCCTCAATCATGCCGCCATGACGCTGCTCTTCGCCCTCGTCACGGGGCTGACCGTATGGGAGTTTACCGGTCTTGTGAACATGCGCGACGGCGTAGACACCAACCGCTTCATCTCGACCGTGGCCGGTGTCTATCTCTTCTTCGCCATGACCGGCTTCTGCAGCAGCCTCACACCGCCGACAGTGTTCATCCCCTACCTCGTGACCATCATCTATCTGCTCATCGCGGAGCTGTATGCGAAGAATCCCGACCCCATCAACAACTGGGCATACACGATGATGGCGCAGCTCTACATAGCCCTGCCGTTCTCGCTGCTCAACGTCCTTGCGTTCCGCGCGACACCCGAAGGCGTCATCTACACCTATCTGATGCCGCTCAGCGTATTCGTCTTCCTGTGGCTGAACGACACCGGAGCCTATTGCTGCGGCTCGCTGCTGGGACGTCACAAACTCTTCCCGCGAATCAGTCCGGGAAAGAGTTGGGAAGGCTCAATAGGCGGAGCCGTGGTCGTCATGGCCGCCGCCGCCCTGATATGGCATCTCACGGAGAGCTACGGCTTCAACGACCTGTCGCTGAACATATATGAATGGATGGGCCTCGGACTCGTTGTCGTCATCTTCGGAACATGGGGCGATCTCGTCGAAAGCCTCTTCAAGCGCACCCTCGGCATCAAGGACAGCGGCACGATTCTGCCAGGCCACGGCGGCATGCTCGACCGTTTCGACTCCTCGCTACTCGCCATTCCGGCCGCAGTGGTCTATCTCTACACGCTGACACTGTTCTAAATAAAGAACAAGAACAACATAATATCATAACGCAAAGACGCGAAAACGCAGAGAACAGATATGAAGTCTCTGCGTTTTCGCGTCTTTGCGTTATGCCTTATCCTATCAGGAAACCGTCTTCCACGTTTCTACCGCACCCTATTCCGGATGCACCTCGTCGGCCGAGGGCAGCTGTTTCCAGCCTTCTCCGAACGTGTCGTAGGCATCGGTGACTACGACAAAAGCACGCGGGTCGGCCTCCTTGATCTTGTTCTTGACGGCCGTGACCTCCTTATGGCTCACGACGAGAAAGAGCATCTCCTTCTCCGCACCGGTATAAAGTCCGCTGCTCTTGATGCACGTTGCCGTGCGGTCGAGGTCCTTTAGGATGAAACGGTGGAGCTCCACCATCTTTTTCTCACTGATGACGAAGAGCAGCTTGTCGTCCTTCGCACCGTTGATGACGTATGCCAGCACGCGGGCCGAGACGAAGATGGATATGAGCGAATAGAACGAGAGCAGCCATGAGGGGCTCGACGCGTCGTCCGAACTGCCCACACCGAAGCCGATGACCACCAGTCCGAAACACACGACGCACGCATCGACCATCATTATACCTGTCGAGAAACGGATGTGGGCGAACTTCTGGAGTATCATCGCCACGATGTCGCTGCCGCCGGTTGTCGCCTGATTGCGCACCACGATGCCCTGACCGATGCCTATCAGTGTCGCGCCGACGATGCTCGTGAGCATCAGGTGGTCCGTCATGTCCATACATCCGCCCAGCAGCTGGGCCGGGTCGAGCCGGTGGAGGGCCTCGCTCGTGGGGTAGATGAGCGCCGACATGACATTCATGATGAGCGGCGTGGTCATTGCCGCGACGAGCGTGCGCGACCCGAGCTTCGCCCCGAGCAGCCATGCCGAGAGAATGAGCAGCGGTATGTCGAACATATAGCCGAACGTTCCCACCTGAATGGAGGGGAACAGATTGTGCAGCACGATGCTCGCACCATAGACTCCGCCCGGCACGATATTATAGGGATTGATGAAGAAAACAAATCCGGCGGCCATGACGACACATCCGATGAAAATGCCCGCCCACGACAGCCACCAGTCCAGATGTGCGGCCGGACTGCAAAAACGCTTCAGTCTCTCTGCAAAACTTTCCATACGACAATCAAATTAATATCTTTCCATAATACGGTTAAATGAATATGCAGCAAATATACAAAACTTTGCGCTAACCGCCGCTTCCGCAATCATATTTTTTCTTAATCGGCTGCAAAAAGCAGCAAAAACGTCTCCGTCCGCCCCGCACGGAGCTATAACGGTACCGCCATTCCACTCTTGGAATAGCATTTTATTCATTCAGACTATACGTTATCTCGTATTTTTATCGTACATTTGTAGAATTAAAACGACCACGACATTTTCTAAGTAATTACCTAAGCATGTTGCAACAATTAGCTTATACTTTGAACACAGAGCCACGGAGACACAGAGGACAATATTACTCTGTCTCTCCGTGGCTCTGTGTTCAAAAAACTTATTATAAAGTAATAATGAAGACTTACCTAACAACTATAAAACAAATGAAACGAACAATCATCCTTTTTGCGGCAACGCTGGCCTTCGGCCACGCCGGAGCCCAAAGCCACGACTTCGGCTACCCCTACAAGCCCGTGGCATTCACCTCCGTCAAGATTACCCCCGCAACGTTCTGGGGCGACCGTATCAAAGCCGCACGCGAGACGACGATACCTCTGGCCTTCAGCAAATGCGAGAGCGAGGGACGATATGCCAACTTTGTCAAGGCCGCCAATCCGAGCGACACCTACGACGTCGGCAAGTTCATGGGATTCTCATTCGACGACACCGACGTTTACAAGACCATAGAGGGCGCGAGCTATCTGCTCCAGACATATCCCGACAAGCGGCTGGAGGCATATATCGACAGCGTGCTCGACATCGTCAGCGCCGCACAGGAGAAGGACGGCTACCTCTATACCGCCCGCACCATCAATCCCGCCAAGCCCCATCCTTGGGCCGGCAACCGCAGATGGGTCAAGGAGGAGGACCTCAGCCACGAGCTCTACAACCTCGGACACATGGCCGACGCGGCCTGCGCACACTATCAGGCCACGGGCAGCCGCAAATTTCTCGACATCGTCAAGCGTTATGCCGACTGCGTCATCCGCGAGGTCGGCCCGGCCGAAGGACAGGCTCACGTCGTCCCCGGCCATCAGATAGCCGAGATGGCGCTGGCCCGGATGTATGTCCTCACGGGCGACAAGCGCTATCTGGACGAGGCGAAATATTTCCTCGACATGCGCGGCAAGACGAAACGCAAGAACGCATACAGCCAGAGCCACAAGCCGGTGACGGAGCAGACCGAAGCCGTGGGCCACGCCGTGCGGGCAGGATATATGTATGCGGGCATGGCCGACGTGGCCGCACTCACGGGCGACAGCTCATATATCAAGGCGATAGACGCCATCTGCGAGAATATCATCGGCAAGAAGTATTATCTCACGGGCGGTGTCGGCGCACGCCACGCGGGCGAGTCGTTCGGCGCCAACTACGAACTGCCGAACCTGACGGCCTACAACGAGACCTGCGCGGCCATCTCGATGGTCTATCTCTTCCAGCGCATGTTCCTCCTGAAAGGCGAGAGCCGATATATCGACTGCCTCGAACGAACGTTATATAACGGTGTCATCAGCGGCATGTCCGTCGACGGCGGCCGCTTCTTC
>ULPR01008559.1_pt1 | contig 30955 bp, 32 predicted proteins | sample 1953681 | NCBI WGS metagenome assembly ULPR01 (sample SAMEA4835634, study PRJEB28245) | human gut metagenome | biome: gut microbiome; material: fecal sample | place: Denmark | collected 2008 | reverse complement strand
GCAACGCTCTGAGACTTTAGTAGGGTTGCGGATTTGAGGCTTATCTATAATACCAGCTGCACCATAGTAATTATAAACTTTGTTTTTCTGCTTATTACGAATAGCGGAAGATACTGGTTTTCTCTCTCCATCACGATTAATTAAAAGTTCACCTATGTTTGTAAGACACCATCCATTTGGCAACTTGTTCTCATAATGCGGCTTATCAGAAGTCATCGGACTATCGCTGCGGCGAAAGATGATGTTGGTTATCATCTGCATATAAACAACAAAGAATAAATAGTAGTTTCAGTTTCCTCTTTATTGTGTGACTCGCATGAGCATGTGTTCTTTTGTTTTACTTGTGGTCCAACCATATGTGAAAGTTATTCATATTATGGCTTCGCAATTCTACTGCTTTTGTATTATGTAGTGTCCAGCCTTCTATTGGGTGTGAGAAGCAGCATCGTTATGTTTGACGGGAAACGAGGTGGTAGCTGGTGTAGAACCCCAAAATTGTCCGCCCCGCCCCCGCATTTCATCATTGTCCTGAATTATCCCCTGGTTTATCGGGTGAGCCGAGCCGTGTCCTGTACGGATGTAGAGCGTACTACTGAAAGCCCAAAGTGCATGATTAACAAAAAAAGAGGAGAACTTATCGTTCTCCTCTTCGTGACTCGCATGGGGCTCGAACCCATGACCCCAACATTAAAAGTGTTGTGCTCTACCAGCTGAGCTAGCGAGTCGCTCACAGCTATCATTTCTGAAAGCGAGTGCAAAGTTACTAATATTTATTTTACTGTGCAAATAATTTCCTTACTTTTTTACCCGTTTCGTATTGTGATGGGTAACAGGGAGTTTATGTCTATTCTTGTTCTGGTCATTTGGCTCGCTGTGGGTGGTAGCGGTGGTATGTCGTTGTGCCTGACTGGAGCTGCCGGTGTCGTGGCATCGCTGGCGGGTGTCATGGCGGTAATGGCGGGGAGTCTATTGCTGTTGAGACTGTTGACTCTCAGCCTGGCTGGCGGGCTCACCAGCCTTCTCCTTGGTCACATAGCGTTGCCAGTAGGCGATGATGAGGGTGGTGAGGGGCAGGGCGATAATCAGTCCGATGAAGCCCAGCAGCGCACCCCATACCGACAGCGACAGCAGCAGTATGGCTGGGTTGAGGCCCATGGCCTTGCCCATAATCTTGGGTGTCACTATCATGTCGGTAATCAGCTGTACCACAGCAAAGAGCCCCACAGCCAGTCCGAAGATGAACCAGAAGTTCTGCCCCGTGTCGGCAGCTTTGAGCATGGCAAGGAATGCGGTGGGGATGAGGGCGAAGGTGTGGAGATAGGGCACCAGGTCCATGATGCCGATGAGGATGCCCAAGCCTATAGCCATGGGGAAGTCCATGATAGAGAAACCTATGCAGAACATCACGCCCATACACAGTGCCACGAGACCCTGTCCGCGGATATAGTTGTTGAGTTCGCGCTCCACGTCTTTGGCCAGCACGCTCCAGAAGGGGCGGTTCTTCTTCGGGAATATGCGTATCCAGTTGGTGGTGAGGTATTCGTAGTCGAGCAGGATGAAGAACATATAGAGCAGCGTGATCATCGAGGCGATGATGCTGATGATGACGTTGGCGGTCTGACCCACAAAACTGAACAGCTTGGGCATGGCGCTCTTGACGGCATTGTTGAAGTCGTCGCTGCGGAAGAAGCGCTCCACCTCGGTATGGTTTTCCTCGACCCATGACGAGATATATGCCGTGAGGTCATTGGTGTGAGTGGTCTGTCTCACCCAGCGGGCGAGGATGTCGCCGAGCTTCTGAAACTGCTCAATCATAGGCGGGATGATGAGGTAGACCACTCCGCCGATGACCGCCAGCACCATGACCATGGTGATGACGATGGCGAGCGCACGTACCCTTACGCCCATCTTGTGCTGCACAAACTTAACGATGGGGTAGAGCAGATAGGCGAAGAGCCATGCCACACAGAAGGGCAGCAGCACTCCGCTGAGATAGTTGACCAGACAGAACACACCCAGGGTGAGTGCCACCAGTCCGGCGCGGCGTATAAACAGGTCAAAGGTTATCTCCTTGCTCATATTCTTGTCATTCTTCTTGGTTGTCTTGTCCTTCCTCCTTGACGGCTTGCTGATAGCAGGCGCGGCAGAGAGGCTCGTACTCCTGGGCCTCACCCAGCATTACCCGGCGGTCGTTCTTGACCAGTCGGTGACTCACGTAGGCCAGCGCGCCACACTTCACACAGATGGCATGCACCTTGGTCACCTCGTCGGCCACGGCACACAGCGCAGGGATTGGGCCGAAGGGTACTCCCTGGAAGTCCATGTCCAGTCCGGCGATGATGACGCGCACGCCGCGGTTGGCCAGCTGGTTGCACACATCGACCAGGCTCTCGTCGAGGAACTGGGCCTCGTCGATGCCCACCACGTCGATGTCTGACGACAGCAGCAGTATCGATGCCGAGGCGTCGATGGGTGTGCTGGGGATGGCGTTATGGTCATGGCTTACCACGTCTTCGTCTGAGTAGCGGGTGTCTATCGCCGGCTTGAAGATTTCCACCTTCTGCTTGGCAAACTTCGCGCGCTTCATTCTCCTTATCAGTTCTTCGGTCTTGCCCGAGAACATCGAACCGCAAATCACCTCGATTCTTCCGGGACGATGGGTTTCTCTGTATATATTCTCCATCATAATGCTACAAAATTACGAAGAGCTTTTTAGTGGAGCAAGAGAAACGCCGCTTTTTTGTCTCAATCACCACGTTTTAACGTTTTTTCCTTTTTACTAATTATTTTTTTTGACCTAATGGTTATCGATACCGATATTTTTGTGTAAGTTTGCAACCATATATGGGTACATTATATATTATACCGACACCTGTGGGCAATATGGAGGACATGACGCTCCGCGCCATACGCATATTGAAAGAGGCCGATGTAGTGCTTGCCGAAGACACGCGCACATCGGGCAATCTGCTCCGCCACTTCGACATCAAGAACCATCTGCTGGCCCATCACAAGTTCAACGAGCACGGCACCACCGCCGGCATCGTCGAGCGGCTCAAGGCAGGCCAGACCGTGGCATTGGTGAGCGACGCCGGCACTCCCGGCATCAGCGACCCCGGATTCTATCTGGCGCGCGAGGCAGCCAATGCCGGTGTCGAGGTAGTGTGTCTGCCCGGCGCCACAGCCTGTATCCCCGCCATCGTGGCGTCAGGTCTGCCCTGCGACAGGTTCTGCTTCGAAGGCTTTCTGCCACAGAAGAAAGGACGGCAGACGCTGCTCGAGTCGCTGCGCGAAGAGACACGCACGATGATATTCTACGAGTCGCCCTACCGAGTACTCAAGACGCTCCGGCAGTTTGCCGAAGTCTTCGGCGAAGACCGCCAGGTGAGCGTGGCGCGCGAGATATCCAAGCTCCACGAGCAGCACGTGCGCGGTACTCTGGCCGAGGCCATCGCCCATTTCACCGAGAATTCGCCACGAGGAGAGTTTGTTATAGTAGTGGCTGGTAATAATAAGAAATCTAAAAAGGAAAAACTATGAAGCAATTGAAGTTATTCGCATGCCTGGCACTCCTGTTGCTTGGCGCTTGTACGGGCAAGAAGTCATCGCCTGACCTGGTAAATATGGAACAAAACGACTCGCTGCAGCGCATCATCGCCCAGCGCGACAGTGAAATCAATGACATGATGAGTACGCTCAATGAAATCCAGGAAGGGCTGAGCGCCATCAATCAGGCTGAAAACCGACTGAGCATAGCCCGCAAGGGCGAAGGCGCCAACAAGACGGCGCAGATTAAGGAGAACATCAAGTTTATAGCCAATACCATGGCCCGCAACCGTGAGCTCATGAAGCGTCTGCAGCAGCAGTTGCGCGAGAGCCGCTTCAACGGCGACGAGCTGCGCAAGACCATTAGCAACCTCACCCAGCAGCTCGACGACAAGGCGCAGGAGCTGCAGCGGCTCAAGGCCGAACTCGACGCCAAGGATATACACATCGCCGAGCTCGACGAGAAGATAGACAACCTCAACGACAATGTCGAGAACCTGCAGACCGACGCCCAGCAGAAGGCGCAGACCATCAGCAACCAGGACAAGCAGCTCAACACCGCATGGTTTGTCTTCGGCACCAAGAAGGAACTCAAGGAACAGCATATCATGGAGAATGGCAAGGTGCTGCAGTCTAACTTCAACAAGAACTACTTTGCCAAGATTGACATCCGCATCGACAAGGAAATCAAGTTCTACTCCAAGTCGGCACGCATCCTCACCATGCACCCCTCGGGCAGTTACACCCTCACTCCCGATGTCAACAAGCAGTATGTGCTGCGCATCACCAATCCACAACTCTTCTGGTCTACCAGCAAGTATCTGGTGGTGCTCGTCAAGTAACCCCATACACCCACGCCAAGGCCCTCCCTCATCACGAGTGGAGGGCTTTTTTCGTCTACGAATATTTTCTGCAAGAATTATTGGAATCTTTGGAAATATCCGATTGTGCAGATAAAGCATGAGTATTTGCTGTCTAAAAGTATTGACTACATAAAACTACAAAACAATGATTGAAAAGATAATGGAACCCGCTGCCAAATGTGCAGAGGTGGTGTCTAAAGAATGTGTGAAAAAAGGTGCTGAAATTGCTGGTAAGATTATGGCTCTTATGATATCTTACCTCATTACAATATGGCTTACGTCAAGATATAAAGACAACGTCCATAAAGAATTGTTAGACAAGCATGACGAGGAGACTGCCAATAGACTGACCGAACAATTCAACATAGAAGTAGAAAAGCTCAAAAAGGAAATAATGGAGTTGAAGAAGGAGCTAAACATAACAAAAGAAGAGGCGGAGTCTCGTTTCAGAGAAGGGGTTATTGGTATTTGCAAGAAATTTGGCATATCGCCTGACAGCGTCCTTAAATAAGGCTGCCTGCAACTGAAGGATATATTGCCCTCCGAGCTCATCGGGGGGCTTTTGGTATACGCTCGGCACGAGCATTGGCTGACGGGCAATGTCGCTTTTCCCTTGAGGATGATAGGGAGAGACTCTATAGTAGAGATGTCATCCTCGGCAGTGTCTCTTTCCCGCGCCAATGTCGTCGGAGATGCCATTGGTGGAGCGTCAGACATCACTGGCAACGCCGGGACCATCATTGTTGGTTCGTATCGGACGATACGCGCATCCGCATCGGACGGTACGTGCATCCGTATCGGACGGCACGTGCTTCCGTATCGGCCGATACGCGTCAGCAACAGTCATCTCCGCGCTGCTGAATGGCGTGAGCATGAGACTCTTTGGTGTCTCGTTGAGTGTGGGCGATATTGCGGTTCGCGTTGGCAGCGTTGTGGTTATCTACGCGTGTGGTTTCGCAAGGGGTCAACCCTGGTCAGAAATCTTCTGCAGGGCCTTTACTTGTTGGTCGTTCTTAGTAGGGTAGTGTCACGGGGCGTTCATCTCGTCGCGCGCCTTCTCCCACAGCTTTGCGAAAAGGAGGAACTGGTAGGCGTCGTCTCCCATATTCTTGCAGCAGGATGACTTGTGCGTTTTGAGTTCGTCAGCGGAGTAGGTGTAGACATAGTCCTCTATCTCGCGGTTGGAAATGGTCGTACGGGTCTGCGTCCGCCACAGTCTGATATCCTCCGTGCGGAAATACTCGTCGCTCACGGTGTTGCCGGCAGGGCTGAAGTAAAGTCAGACGTCAAACTGGTAATCCTGAATGGTTTAGGCGGTTGATATATGGTTGACAAGATGATGGATGGAGGCATTGCCTTTGTCTTGGATTAAATCTTTGAGGCAATATGTTTGTAAGATTTAGGGAGAGGGAGATGTGGTCTCCTTCTCCCGTTTTATATTCTCATCAAATTTCAATAGTTCCACAATCTGTGACACAAATCAAAATAGAATTGTCCAACAACTTGTTGGGAGAGTGTTTCGCCCCAATTTGGGCAAAGTCAACTGCGTTTAAGGTGTAGCCTATGGAAATGTATTTACGCCACAGTCTTTTCCGTTCCGGGCTGTTTCTTGTAGCCGTATTCTATGAGAAGTTCATCGGTGAGGTAGATGTCGCTCATGGCCTGCATATCGGCGATGCCCTCATCCATAAGGATAAAGGTATTTGAGTTGTAGAACTTGTCAAGAGCCTCGTCAAGGGAAATTCCAGCTTCCTTGGCGAATGCCTTGACGATGCGTCCATATTTCATCTGAAGGATAGTCTTGTTTGTTTCCATAACATTATAGTATTATAGATTTGACATAATGCAGGTTTCTGTCAAGAAGTTCCTGGCTCGTAATGCATATTTGGTTGTTCGGTTTCTTGTAAATCAGCATGTCAAGAGCTTGCTCTTTGGTATATATACCCTGCATGTACAGGTCAACGGTGTTGTAAACCTTATCGTCGGCTATACCACCTTCTATTATGTCATACAGTGTATGGCTTTGAAGCCTCCGGCATGCAACAATGTAATCAAGCCACTTGCCGTCATACTTTTCAAAGACATGGGATGTAAAGCCTTCCAGGTTCTCGTCAAAATGATAAATGTTGAGAACGGCAGAATTATAGAGTCTTATGAATCTCTCGGCATATTTGTCAGCCTGAGACCGTAAACGGGTAAGGTAAAAGCCTTTTCCGAAGTCAAGGCTCTCACGGGAGTGAAGGATGTCGGGCTTATCGACAACTACCCGGGAGGAATGGTACAACGTAATCATGCGACAACCCCTTTCTCCTTCATCACGGATATGAGGTCGTCGGTGATATACTGCTTCGAGAAAGTGTGGAGCACGTCATAACATGGGATTATGTAATTGCTGATAATCCCCGATTCGCTCATCTTGCGATAAACATCGCGTGTGCTCATCTTCATCCTCTCCGCTACGCTTGAGACGCAGAATATTACAAAGTCCAATGTTTCTGAATTCATATCCAGTCTTTTGTGCAAAAATAAGGATATTCGTTGGGATTAGCAAGGGAAATCCTGAAAATCTTATTAATTTCCATCGTTTTCCCACATAATGCAAAAGGAGTTACGATAGTCTTCGTAACTCCTTTTGCAGTAGCGGGGGTGGGACCCGAACCCACGACCTCCGGATTATGAATCCGACGCTCTAACCAGCTGAGCTATCCCGCCATTTGTGCGATTGCGGGTGCAAAGGTAGTGAAAATTTTCGTGCTTGCAAAATTTTCGGACACTTTTTGTCTCTTTTCCTATGTTTTTTTTGTTGCGACGCCTTCCGGCGCCTCCTCGGATGGACGCAAAAGCGGCGGCGGCAGTAATAAAAAGTGAAAAAATAAGGAGAATATGAATAATTTATGCTAACTTTGCACTCAAAATTATGTACACGCGTATATAGTCACCACGTACATTATGCTGCGAATAAAGAAATTAGATATATTCATCCTCAGGCAATTCAGCCTGCTCTTCTGCGGTACGTTCTGCATCAGCCTCTTTGTTCTGATGATGCAGTTTCTGTGGAAGTTTGTAGACGAACTGATAGGCAAGGGTCTGACTCTCGACATTATGGGTCAGCTGTTCTGGTATATGGGCCTGATGTTCGTACCCCAGGCGCTTCCGCTGGCACTGTTGCTTTCTTCGCTTATCACTTTTGGCAACTTGGGCGAGAGCAGTGAGCTCACGGCCATCAAGGCTGCGGGAATCTCGCTGATGCAGACCTTCAGGTCGCTCATCGTCTTTGCAGTGGTCACCACCGGCGTGAGCTTCATATTCCAGAACCAAATAGGCCCTATAGCCAACCAGAAGATGGCCCAGCTGTTTATCTCGGTAAAGCAGAAGAGCCCTGAACTGGAGATACCCGAAGGCATCTTCTATAGCGGCATCCCCAACTGCAACCTCTATGTGCAGAAGAAGGACATGAAGACCGGCAAGCTCTATGGCATCATGATTTACCGCATGACGGCCAGCTATGAAGACCATGCCATCATCCTGGCCGACTCGGGTATGCTGCAGTCAACGGCAGAGAAGAAACACCTGCTGCTCACGTTGTGGAGCGGTGAGTGGTTTGAGAATATGCAGACCCAGAGCTTCGGCGATGCCGCCTCGGTGCCTTACCGCCGCGAGACGTTTACCGCCAAGCGCATCGTGCTCGACTTTGACGGCGACTTCAGTCTGATGGATGCCTCCAGTCTGTCCAACAATGCCAAGGGCAAGAGTCTGGCCGAGCTTCAGCGCGGCAAGGACTCGCTCACGCTGCACTACGACAGTGTGGGCGCCGACTATATGGACTATGCCCGCATGACCTACTACCGCCAGGACAGCATCACACCCCACCAGCGGCTGGCTGTGGCAAAGATTATCAAGAGCCAGTCGGTGGACTTTGACTCCGTGTGTGCCAAACTCTCGCCCGACGCTCGCAAGAATATGGTGAACAGCGCTCTCTCTGATGTGCAGAGCGCCAAGGTGGACTTGGACTTCAAGAAACTGATAACCAATGACGGTGACCGACTGATACGCGAGCACAAACTCGAGTCTATCAAGAAGTTTGCCCTCGCCCTGTCGTGTCTGATATTCTTCTTCATCGGTGCGCCGCTCGGCACCATCATCCGCAAGGGTGGTCTGGGTATCCCCATCATCGTGTCGGTGTTTGTGTATATCATCTACTACATCCTGGACAGCACGGGATATAAGATGGCACGTTCGGGAATATGGTCAATATGGTATGGCACGGCACTTGCGCCGGTGGTGCTCATCCCCACGGCGGCATTTGTCACCTACAAGGCTTCGCACGACTCAATGGTGTTCAACCTCGACCTGTGGCGCAGTCTGGCCATGCGCGTGCTGGGTCTGCGTCTGAAGCGCCATGTGCCCATGAAGGAGGTTGTCGTAGACGAGCCCGACTATCGCGGCGATGCCGAGAAACTGGCGCAGATAAGCCGGGAGATACTGGAATACTCGCGTCGTCACCGTCTGCGCTCGGCGCCCAACGTGATAAAGGTGTTCTTCAAATACTCGCCCGACCACGCCATAGAGAAAATCAATGCCCGACTGGAAGAGGTAATCGAAGACCTGTCCAACACTCGCGATGTGGTAATCATCAACGAGATGAACTTCTATCCCTACATCGCCACCAAGGCCCATACGCGTCCCTTCGAGCGCCGATGGCTCAACATTCTGGCTGCGCTGTGTCTGCCCCTGGGCCTGTTTCTGTACATTCGCATGTGGCAGTTCCGCATCCGTCTGTTCAATGACCTGCGCGACATCCAGCAGGCCAATGCCAACATCATATCGAGAATAGAGAAGATAGTATAATATATATAATAAGGTGTAATCACTCAGACAAGAACCAAGATTATGACTGATTTCAATATAGATAATATAGAGGCAGCCGTCAAGGACTTTGCCGAAGGTAAATTTGTGATTGTGGTCGACGATGAAGACCGCGAGAATGAAGGCGACCTGATTATCGCCGCCGAAAAGATAACACCCGAGAAGGTGAACTTCATGCTCAAGCATGCCCGCGGCGTGCTCTGTGCCCCCATCACCATCAGCCGTTGTGAAGAACTGGACCTGCCCCATCAGGTCTCTGACAATACCTCGATGCTTGGCACGCCGTTTACGGTAACGATAGACAAGCTGGAGGGCTGTAGCACAGGCGTGTCGGCACATGACCGAGCCGCCACCATACAGGCTCTGGCTGACCCCGCATCGACTCCGCAGACCTTTGGCCGTCCCGGCCATATCAATCCCCTCTACGCCCAGGACAACGGCGTGCTGCGCCGTAGTGGCCATACCGAAGCGGCCATCGATTTGTGCAAACTGGCAGGTCTCTATCCCGCCGGCGCACTCATGGAAATCATGAACGAAGACGGAACGATGGCTCGTATGCCCGAGCTGTGCAAGATGGCAGAAGAGTGGGGCATGCGCATCGTGTCTATCAAGGACCTTATCGCCTACAGACTCACCAAGGAGTCGATTATCGAGGTGGGCGACGAGGTGGAGATGCCTACCGAGTATGGCGACTTCAAACTCATCCCCTTCCGTCAGCAGAGTAACGGTCTGGAACACATGGCACTCGTCAAGGGAGAGTGGCGTCCGGACGAGCCCATACTGGTGAGAGTGCACTCATCGTGCGCCACCGGCGACATCCTGGGCAGCAAGCGCTGCGACTGCGGCGAACAGCTGCACAAGGCCATGCAGATGATAGACCGTGAAGGTAAAGGCGTGCTCATCTACATGCAGCAGGAAGGTCGCGGTATCGGACTGATGAACAAGATAGCTGCCTACAAACTACAGGAGGAGGGTTATGACACGGTGGATGCCAATGTGCATCTCGGCTTTAAGCCCGACGAGCGCGACTATGGTTGTGGCGCGCAGATGCTGCGTCATCTCAATGTCCACAAGATGCGTCTGCTCACCAACAATCCCGTGAAGCGTGTGGGTCTGGAGGCTTACGGACTCGAAATCGTGGAGAACGTGCCCATCGAGATTACCCCCAATGTCTACAACGAGCGTTATCTCAAGACCAAGCGCGACCGTATGGGCCACACCCTCCATCTTAAATAATATAGGTTAAATCACCGTAGATGGGATAGGGTAGGCCGCGGCCGGGTTGTTTGCAATAATATAGAACAGCCTATATAAGAACGTTAAAAAGTATATTATGATTAATTTGTCAGATTGTATCAATCGCCTGGCTCCATCGGCTACGCTGGCGATGTCGCAGAAAAGTAGCGAGATGAAGGCCCAAGGCATTGATGTCATCAATCTCAGTGTCGGAGAACCAGACTTTAACACTCCCGACCACATCAAGGAAGCTGCCAAGAAGGCTATCGATGACAACTATTCGCGCTATTCGCCTGTGGCGGGCTATGCCTCGCTCAGGGAAGCCATTGTGCGAAAGCTCAAGCGCGAGAACGGACTTGACTACACGCCTGCCCAGATATCGGTGTCAAACGGCGCCAAGCAGGGCGTGTGCAATACGGTCATGGCGCTCGTCAACAAGGGCGACGAGGTCATCATCCCGGCTCCCTATTGGGTAAGTTATCCACAGATGGTCAAGATGGCCGACGGCGAACCGGTCATCGTGAACACTGGATTTGAACAGGACTTCAAAATGACTGCCCGGCAACTCGAGCAGGCCATCACTCCCAAGACCCGCCTGCTCATACTCTGCTCGCCAAGCAATCCTACAGGAAGCGTCTATTCGCGTGAAGAACTGCGGGAATTGGCAGAAGTGATACTGCGCCACGACGGCGTATATGTTCTGGCTGATGAAATCTACGAGCATATCAACTATACCGGACATCATGAGAGCATTGCTCAGTTTGAAGGCATGCAGGAGCGTTGCATCATCGTCAACGGTGTGTCCAAAGCCTATGCCATGACCGGCTGGCGTATCGGTTACATCGCTGCCCCCGAATGGATAGTCAAGGGATGCAACAAGTTGCAGGGCCAATACACCAGCGGCCCATGTTCGGTAAGCCAGAAAGCGGCTGAAGCTGCCTATGATTCGCCTCAGAGTTGCGTGGAGGAAATGCGGAAGGCGTTTGAGCGTCGTCGCAACCTTATCGTCGACCTGGCCAAAGATATCCCCGGCCTCGAGGTCAACTGTCCACAAGGCGCTTTCTACCTCTTCCCCAAGTGCAGCAGCTTCTTCGGAAAGAGCGACGGCACGCGCGTCATCAACAGTTCTACCGACCTGGCCATGTATCTGCTCGAAGAAGCCCATGTAGCTACTGTCGGTGGCGATGCTTTCGGTGATTCCGATTGCTTCAGAATGAGTTACGCCACCAGCGATGAAAATATTCGCACGGCCATGGGACGCATTAAGGCTGCGCTTGGCAAACTCAAATGATATACGCCATCTAAAAAAGTCACAAATATCTTGTTAAAACTTCTTAATTAAGTGGCGGATATATATTAATTTGCTATCTTTGCTTGTCAAAAGATACAATCAGTTCAATTGTGCAAAACAAGGGAAAGAAAACAAGAAGAAATAGATTAACTTATAACATTTTATTAATAACCAAAAATTAATTGTAACATTATGGCAACTACAAAAAAAGCAGCCCCCAAGAAGGGCTTTCAGGGAGTTAGAGATGCAATTTGGATCATCGTTGTTTGCTTCGGTCTGGCCGTAGCTTTCTACGAGGGATTCCTCGGTAACGGAGCTAACTTCCACGGTGGAGACAACAGCGGTGAGCCCGCTAACCTGCTCGGTACAATCTACAAAGGTGGTATCGTAGTACCTGTAATCTTCACTCTGTTGTTCACCGTTATCGCACTCGGTGTTGAGCGTTTCTTCGCCCTCCGCTCTGCTTTCGGTAAGATGTCTCTCGCTAAGTTCACTGCTGAGGTTAAGGTAGCTATCAAGGCTGGCGATTTCGCTAAGGCTCACCAGCTCTGCGACAAGATGCAGGGTACTGTAGCTAACGTAGTTAACGCTTCTCTGAATACTTATGAGGAGATGGAGAAGACTACTGGCGTTAAGAAGAGCCAGAAGATTGCTAAGATTCAGCAGGCTCACGAGGAGGCTACTCAGCTTGAGATGCCTACTCTGCAGATGAACCTTCCTATCGTAGCAACTATCGTTACTCTCGGTACTCTTACCGCTCTGTTCGGTACCGTTGTTGGTATGATCCGTTCATTCGCCGCTCTGGCAGCAGGTGGTGGTGCTGACTCACAGGCACTTTCTACTGGTATTTCTGAGGCCTTGGTTAATACCGCATCTGGTATCTTGACATCTTGGTTCGCCGTTGTTATCTACAACTTCTTCACAAACAAGATTGATAAGCTGACTTACGCTCTTGATGAAGTTGGTTACACTATTGCTCAGACATACGAAGCCAACCACGGAGAAGAAGCTTAATTTTTGCTAACCCTTTAAAAATTTATCGCTATGGGTAAAGTAAAAATTGAGAAGAAAGATGTCTGGATCGACATGACTCCTATGTCCGATGTCATGGTGCTCCTGCTGACATTCTTCATGTTGACATCAACATTCGTGAAGAATGAGCCAGTAAAGGTGAACACCCCTGGATCGGTTTCGGAGATTAAAGTGCCCGAGAAGGACGTGCTGACCATCAGTGTAGCCAAGGATGGCAAGGTATTCATGAGCATCGAAAATGCCAACGACCTCGTTAGTGTTGTTGATGCCATGACCAGCCGATTTGGTGTGACTTTGAATGGAGCACAGCGTGAAGCTCTCAAGAAGCATTCAATGCTTGGTGTGAGCGTAGAAAAATTGCCCGCATATCTGAGTCTTCCCGAAGACCAGATGACTGACGCCATACAGAAAGAAGGTATTCCTACCGACAGTATCGACAATGGCGATGGCAAGAAGGGTATGAGCGAGTTCCAGTTGTGGGTTGCTGAAGCTGTCTTAGTCAATGAGGATATGAAGATTGCCATCAAGGCAGACTCTGACACTCCTTACAAGACAGTGAAGACTGTAATGTCTGAGCTTCAGGATATGAACCAGAACCGCTATTATCTTATCACTTCTTTAAAGAAAGAGGAGGACTAAAGAATGGCAAAGCAGAAAGCAAGTAAACAAAAGAAAATGAATGTCCGCGTAGACTTTACGCCTATGGTGGATATGATGATGCTTCTTATCACGTTCTTTATGCTCTGTACGTCTTTGGCCAAACCTCAGACTATGGAATTGAGTATGCCAAGTAATGACAAGAACACGAAAGATGAAGACAAGTCTGTGACCAAGGCTTCTTACACCATTACAATATATGTAGGTGCCGATGACCAGATTTACTACATCGCTGGTTTGCCCAAATACGATGACCCTACCTGCCTGAAGAAGACAACTTGGGGTAAGGACGGTATTCGTAAGGTGCTCATTACCCACGTTACTGAAGATGGCACTCAGCCTGTACAGCAAGTGATGTTGGCCAAGGCTAAACTTGATGAAAAGAAGCTCAACGAGCCCAACTTCCCCGACACGCTCTACAACAGCGAGCTGTCTAAGATTAAGGCCGGTGACCTCGGTAATGGCCAGAAGATTTCGACCATGACCATCATCATCAAGGCTACTGACAAGGCCAGCTACAAGAACTTGATAGATGCTCTCGATGAAATGCAGTTGTGCAGCATCGGTAAGTATGTGATTGATAAAGTTAACCCAGACGACCAAAAGCTGCTTGATAAGGCAGGCGTTAAGTAGTCGTTATTGTTGAATTATTAAAATTAAGAAGACTATGTCAAAAATTGATTTGATTTCTTCAGACTGGGTTGATTTGGTATTTGAAGGGCGCAATAAGGCCTACGGTGCCTATAGACTCCGTAAGAGCACTACCAAGCGTAACATCCTCGCTATGGTTGCAGTTGTAATACTGTTGATTGTTGCCTTTATCATTCTCACAGTCAAGAATTTTGTAGACGAGCAGCGTGCCAAGGTCGCAATGACCCAGGTGGCTGAGCTTACTAACTATGACCAGCCCAAGAAGAAGGCTGAGGTTAAGCAGAAGAAAGTCGAGGTTGAACCCGAGCGTGTTGTAGAGCGCGTAAAGAGCTCTATCAAGTTTACCGCTCCTGTCATCAAGAAGGATGAAGAGGTGAAGCCCGATGAAGAGCTTAAGACTCAGGACGAATTGATGAGTACCAAGACTGCCATCGGTACCTTTGATGTAAAGGGTAACGATGATGCCAATGGTGAGATTCTCAAGGCCAAGGACGTTATTGCCGAGCCCGAGCCACCTAAGCATGAGGAGGAAAACAAGGTATTCGATATCGTAGAGCAGCAGCCTTTGTTCCCCGGTGGTCCTGCGGCGCTTATGAAGTATCTCTCTGAGAATACTAAGTATCCCGTTGTAGCCCAGGAGAATGGTGTTCAGGGCCGTGTAACTGTACAGTTCGTGGTTGAGAAGGATGGTTCTATCTCAGACGTACACGTTTTGAGAGGTGTAGACCCATCACTCGACAAGGAAGCCGTACGCGTGGTTAAGTCAATGCCACGTTGGACTCCTGGTAAGCAGAATGGTATTACCGTTCGTGTGAACTACCGCGTTCCTGTATTGTTCAGATTGCAATAGTAAACGTTTGAATAATGAAGAAGACCGTATTCTACAGTATTGTAGGATTAACACTTTTCGCCTGCTTTTGTCTTTCTTGCTCCGGTAAGAAAAACAAAAGCGGACGAACAGATACATATTCGTCAGGGGTGGCCAGTTTCGCCTCTGACGAAAGTTTTAGCCCCATTATTGATGAGGAAGTTGAGCTCTTCCAATTCACTTATCCCCAGGCTACGCTCAAGCCTATCTACACCAACGAGTCAGACGCTATCACGATGTTGCTGCAAGGAAAGATTTGTCTTGCCGTGACAGCCCGCGATTATAGGGATATGGAGCGTCAGAGCTTGCGTGACAAGAGTTTCAATCCCCGTGCCATACCTATCGCTTACGATGGCTTGGCGCTTATTGTCAACAAGGCCAACAATGACACCTGTATATCTGTCAAGGATTTTGCTGCCATCATGTCGGGCAAGATTACCCAGTGGAAGCAACTCAATCCCAAGTCAGACAAAGGCGAGGTGCTCATAGTCTTTGACAATAAAAAATCCAGTACCGTCCACTTCGTGGAAGACAGTATCCTTGGCGGCAAGCCCATTACCAATCCCAATATGGCAGCCACCAACAACACCGCCGACGTCATCAAGTATGTTGAAGAGAATGTCAATGCCATTGGCATTATCGGCAGCAACTGGCTCAATGACAAGCGCGACACCACCAACCTCACATTCAAGAAGAATATCCGTACGATGTCGGTTTCCCGGCTTGACAAGGCTACGCCCGAGAACAGCTGGAAGCCCTATCAATACTATATTTATAATGGCAACTATCCCCTTTCGCGCACCATCTATGCGCTTCTCAACGACCCGTTGCGCGGTCTGCCGTGGGGCTTTGCCAACTTCATGCACTCCCCCAAGGGCCAACTCATCATTTTCAAGTCCGGCCTGCTCCCTGTTCAGGGCAACATCACCATTCGTGATGTTAATATAACCAAATAGCCGTAACATTGAGAATTGGTAAAACGTCCTATAATTAAGTAACCCTAAAAGTTAGAATTATGAAGTCGATTAAATATTTCTTTATCGGAGCTCTGCTGATGGGTTTCAGCGCTCCCGCAATGTCACAGGATATGAAGAGTGACATCGAGAACATTAGTAAACTGGTTAAGGAAAACAAGTCCAATCCTGCTGCTATCAAGGATGAGATTAAGGCTTTCCGCAAGAACTACAAGAAGAACGCTGAGGCACTGACAGCTCTCGGCCGCGCTTATCTTGATGTCAAGGATACCGCCAATGCCGTGGCTTTGGCCGAGAATGCCTTGAAGGTCAACAGCAAGTATGGTCCTGGTTACGTGCTCATGGGCGATATCGAAGTTGCCAAGGACAATGGTGGTAGCGCATCCGCTTGGTTTGAGCAGGCCACTATGATGGATCCCCAGAACATTGAGGGCTACCGTCGTTATGCCCAGGTCAACAGCAAGGCCAACCCCACTATGGCTGTGATGAAGCTCGAGGAACTCCGCAAGGTTCGCCCCGACTATCCCGTTGACATCATCTCTGCCGAGATTTTCGACAAGGCTGGTCGCCTCGAGAAAGCTGTCGAGTATTATGACAAGGTTGACCGCAGCCAGATGGAAGACTATCAGCTGGCAGCCTATGCCACCGACTGCTTCCTGCTCGGCAAGTACGAGAAGAGTCTTGAGATAGCCCAGATGGGTGCTGGCAAATTCCCTTCCAACTCTGCCCTCAACCGTCTGTGCATGTTCAACAACACCGAGTTGAAGAAATTCCCCGAGGCAGTGGCTGCCGGCAAGGCTCTCTTCGCTTGCGAGGGTGCCAAGATTTCTGGCAACGACCACCTCTATTACGCTACTGCGCTTAAGGGTAACAAGGAGTTAGACAGCGCTATCGAGCAGTACATCAAGGCTGCCGAGGTGGCTCCCGAGGACAAGGACCTGCAGATTTCTGTTTACAGAGACCTCGCCGAGGTTTATGGCCAGAAGGGCGACATCGACAAGGCTGTTGAAAACTTCAACAAGTACATCGAAATCTCTCCCAAGCGCACCGCTTCTATGTACGGTCAGCTCGCTGCTCTCTACAAGAACCAGGCTGCCAAGGTAGAGGGAGCCGAAATGGAGAAGTATCTGCTCGAGGCCGACAAGGTATATGCTACCATCGCCGAGCAGTTCCCCACCTTTGCTGACTACGCTACTCTCCAGCGTGCTCACATCGGCTTCCAGCTCGACCCCGAGACCAAGACTGGTGCTGCCAAGCCCCACTACGAGAAGCTCGTAGAGATTATCAAGGGTCACGAGACCATGGATGACCACGACAAGGCCAACCTCCTCGAGGCTTACAGATATCTCGGCTACTATTACACTCTCGCCAAAGAGAACGACAAGGCAGCCGAATACTGGCACAAGGTGCTCGAGCTCGACCCGGAGAACGCTGCCGCCAAGGCCGCTCTCGGTATCAAGGAGTAAGACAACCATTCAACCATAATAGCAGAGCGGGAATAAGTTCACACTATTCCCGCTCTCTTTTTTACCCGTTTCCTTATCCCCTTTATCCCATTCCTATCCCCAATGAGTGCAGAAGAACAGCAGAAGAAAGACCTCATCTATATGTCAAAGGCCCTCGAGCAGGCCCGCATAGCCCTCGATGCCGACGAGATACCCATCGGAGCCGTCATCGTGTGTGGCGACCGCATCATCGCCCGCGCCTCCAACCTCACCGAAGCCCTCCACGATGTCACCGCCCATGCCGAGATGCAGGCCATCACCTCTGCCGCCAACCTTCTCGGTGGAAAATATCTCAAGGGCTGCACCCTCTATGTCACCGTCGAACCCTGCGTGATGTGCGCTGGAGCCCTCGGCTGGTCCCAGATAGACCGAGTCGTCTATGGCGCCCCCGATGCCAAGCGCGGCTATGCCCTCTATGCTCCCCATGCCTTCCATCCCAAGACCCGCGTCACCGCCGGAGTGATGGAAGACGAGTGTCGGCAGCTGATGCAAGATTTCTTTAAGGCCAAGCGTTGACCGGCACCCGCTTCGTTACAGTTGCACGGGCTGACGCCACTATTTATTTGGCTTCCTATGAGACGTTACCTCTTTCTTGTCTTCCTCGCCCTGTGCTGCGCAGCGTGCACCAGGCGCCGGTCGGCCTCCGAGCCTGCGCTCCCTGCCGACAAAAAGCCCTTTACCATCCACCTGCAGCCCTATGAAGATTTTCCTCAACGCGAGGCAGAGGCGCTGCGAGCCTCCATCACCCAGGCACTTGGCAGAGTCTATCGCGGAGATTGGTCGCATGTCGAGGTGCTGCCCTGCCGCCCCCTGCCGGCTCACGCCTATTACGAGCCACGCCAGCGCAATCTCGCCACAGCCTTGCTTCGCGACCTCTCCGTTGCTGGTCCCGACGCTTTTGTTATAGGACTTACCCACAAAGACATCTCCTTCAACATCCACAACACCAAGAACTACGGCATTATGGGCCTTACCACCCGTGGCCACTTCAAGACCTTCGTGTCAGACTATCGCGCCAAGGGTGACAACTTCCTTGCCGTCATAGTCCACGAGTTTGGCCATGGCTACTACAAAGCCCCACACTGCACCGCCCCCACTTGCATCATGTGCGATTACCAGGTGCATAAAGGCAAGCCCTTCGTCTATGGCCTGTGCCCCGCCCATCAGTACATGCATTAACCCCCTCACCATTATCCATTCCCCCCTTCTGCCCCTGGCGGTCGCTGCAGAAGGGGAGATTGCGTTTCCCCCTCTCCGCCATTGCCTTTATCCCCTTGCAGCAGCTCGTCGCCGGCTCGTAACGGAAGGAACGAGCCCTCGTGCCTATTGCCACGTGCTTCCGTATCGTATGTCACGAGCCCACGTGTCAATTGATACGAGCTGCCAACATCCATCTCGGTGGCGACAGACGGCGTCTGCGTGGGGATGAAGTCCAATGAAAATGCTCACGGTACAATGATATGGAGTTTCATCTATATGTAGAAAACTACTTTACCCTCCTTTCTTATTTACAACTGAAATCAATATTAGGACAGTCTATTGTCATAAATATCCAAAAAACCAGCTCAAAAATCTGGAATTATGCTTTTAATACTGTATCTTTGTAGATAATTTAATGATGGTGAGTTATGAACTTTGCAGAATTAAGGTCAGCGATAAAGAACAGTATTGACCTGGACTTTCAGGTAGCCAGCAGCCGACTCCAGACCACAATATTCGGTCTTGACAGGGCCGACATATTGCCGCTTGTAGTAGAAATCGGCATCATACCAGAGGATATAAAGCACGACTCAACAGAGGAGAAGCTATATACCAAGGTGTCTGACATCCTTTTGGCCAAGTCGCTCAGTGAGATGAATCTCGAGGTCGCTATATTGACGCAACGGAGTGACAGTGCTGATATTATAGCGCAAAGTCGTTATCATGGTTATAGCCTGGTCGGTGATGCTAAAACCTTCAGGCTCAGCAGGACCGCCAAAAATGCCAAGGACTTCAAAGTAGTTTCTATGGCTCAGTGGAAGGGCGATTGCGATTACTCTGTTTTGGTTTGCCCTTACTACCAATATCCCAAAAGCGTTAGCACGATTTATAAGGAAGCTCTCGACCACAATGTCTCTTTGTTCAGCTGGGAATACCTTTATATGTTGCTAAAAGAGGGAGTAAAAGAAAGCCCTTCCTGCAATCTTAGAGAATTGTTCAACCAAAGTGCGATAATAGCCAATGCTACTACAGTGGTCAATGCCAAAGCCAACTTCTTGCAGCAGCAGAACGTGAATATCGCCGATATTATTAATATGCCGCAAAGTAGGTTTGACGATTATCTTAAGGAAATCGTCAAGATACTCGTAGAACGCGGCAATGCCGAAATTGGTTATTACGAGAGTGAGCAGCAGCGCGTAAAGCAGTTGAGTAGAGAGGATGCTATCAACGAGCTCCTTAAATGTCTGAAGCTGGATAACAAAATCTCAACGATTAAGCAATTTATTGAGCAAATACAAAAATGATAACGGACTATATTGATAAGATAATCAATGGTAATTGCGTGGATGTGATGAAGCAGTTACCTGACAACTCCATTGATTTGGTCGTAACTTCACCTCCATACGACAATCTGAGAACATATAAAGGCTATACCTTCCCTTTCGAGGATATCGTTGCCCAATTGTATAGGATTATCAAGGAAGGCGGTGTGGTTGTCTGGGTCGTTTCCGACGCTACTGTCAATGGTAGCGAGACCTGTACCAGTTTCAGACAGGTACTAACCTTCGTTGCAAAAGGTTTCAAGTTGCACGATACGATGATATTCCAGAAAACCAATCCCGTACCCCAAATATACAGGAAGAGATATACCAACGTGTTTGAGTATATGTTTGTTTTCTCAAAAGGCAATGTGGCTACCCACAATCCTATTAAGGTCCCCTGCCTCCATGCGGGATTAGAGCTAAAGGGCACAACCTATAAAAACTATTCCAAAGGTGAACAATGTCGAACTAAATTGGCCAATCCTGTAAAGGCCGAAAAACTTAAGGGTAATATCTGGGAATATGTTGTTGGTAAAAAGGCTGTAGACCAAGAGGCCAAGAAGCACCCGGCTCCTTTCCCTTATGACCTCGCTTTAGATCATATAAGAAGTTGGTCTAATGAGGGTGATGTCGTTCTTGACCCTATGTGTGGTAGTGGTACAACCTGTGTGGCTGCCAAAGACTCTGGTAGGAAATACATAGGTATTGATATCAGTAAAGAGTACTGCCAGTTGGCTGAGAGCAGAATTAAGATGCACTCCAATACAGAGCCGTCACTATTTGTCAACATGGGTGGTTTCGCCGTTTGTCATAAGTGCTAATGGCATTGGGGGTAGTATTTGCAGACAGCTACATACAGCCAGCGGTCATATCTTTATTCTCCTTGTCGCCACCTCCGCCTCCGCCATCATCTACATAACGCCAAACGAGCACGGCCTTTTGGGTCGTGCTCGTTTGGCTTATTGGGTGGAGCGGTATGTGGGCTGCTGTCGGCTTGTCTTTGGCGGTGTGGCTATTGGGCCTTGTCGTCGTCTTCGTCCACATAGTCTACATATTCGCCTTCGTCGCTGCCGAATATCTTCTGGTTTGACTGCTCCGGTGTGCGCTGGTCTATCACGCCGTCGCCTCTGCCGTTGTCGGTCTTGCGGTTGGTGCGCTGGGCGTTGCCGCCACGTAGCTGGTCTATGGCGCTTCTTACGCGTACCCACAGACCTACGCCCATCACGATGATGGCTATGATGCCTACGATGAAGATGAAGGCTATGAGCTTGAAGAGTATCATTGCTGCTTGAGTTTGTCAGTGAAATTCTTGAACACCGAGACCAGTATGTACCACACGATGATGAGCGATATGCCAGCTACTCCACACACGAGCAGGATGGGGATGCAACAGAGGATGAAGATGTACTTCAACTGGTTTTCGGCCCATCCCCAGTGCTTGAACTTGAGTGCAAACATGGGTATCTCGGCTATGAGCAGATAGCAGCTCAGCAGTATCAGCACCAGCAGTAGGGGGAGTGCCCAGGGCGAGCTCTCCAGCTGGTCGCGCCATCCGAGGATGAACGAGCCCCAGAAGAGGGCGTTGGCGGGGGTGGGCAGTCCGATGAAGCCCATGGACTGGCGCTCGTCGAGATTGAACTTGGCCAGACGCAGTGCTGAGAAGGCTGCCATGACAAAGGCTGCGAAGGGGATGTAATCGCTCACGGGCATGAGGAAGGCGGGGTAGTGTACCATGGTGAGCTCGAAGCCCACGATGGCTGCGGGTGCCAGTCCGAAGGTGATGTCGTCGGCCAGCGAGTCGAGCTCCTTGCCTATGGGCGACGATACGTGGAGCAGTCGGGCGCTCATGCCGTCGAAGAAGTCGAAGGCTGCGCCTATGACAATCCACAGGAGTGCGATGTCTACATTGCCTGAGAAGGCATGGAATGTAGCAATACATCCTGCAATGAGATTGCAGGATGTCAGTGTGTTGGGGATAATTTTCTTGATGGTCTGTAACATGGTTGTATCAGTCCTTTAGTTTGGCTATCACTGTCTGGTCGCCCGTGGTGGTCTGTCCCATCTTGACACACACCTCGGTGCCTATGGGCAGATATACGTCTACGCGCGAACCGAACTTAATGAAGCCCAGATGTTCGTCGATGAAACATTCCTCTCCGGGCTTGGCGTAGGTCACGATGCGGCGTGCCACGGCGCCGGCTATCTGTCGGCAGAGGATGTCGGTACCCTCGGGCGTGGTAATCATGATGTCGGCGTGCTCGTTTTCCTCGCTTGCCTTGGGCAGCCATGCCTTGTGGAAGTTGCCGTTGCGGTGGTTTACAAACTTCACCTTGCCGTCTACGGGGAACCAGTTGGCATGCACGTTGAAGAGGCTCATGAAGATAGACACCATGAGGCGGCGCTCATGGAAGTACTCGTTCTCCTCTACCTCTTCGATTACTACTATCTTGCCGTCGGCGGGCGCTACGACCAGCCGCTCGGTGTCCTCGCTGCCGAAGTAGCGTATAGGACATCTGAAGAAGTTGAGGATGATGGCATATATGGAGCCGAAAATGACAAGGAACGACCAGAAGGGAATCTTGGTCTCAAACGAACGGTGCAATATCAGCGCGACGGCGGCAATGAAAATGAAACCATAGATGATGGTGTCTGTGCCCTCGCGGTGGATACGTATCTTTTTTAGTTTTTTAATTCTATTGCCCATAAGGTTACTCTATATTCTATGCAAAGATACATTAATTAATGTGATGTCGCAAATATTGGCCGCGTTTTTTTTGTGGATGTCGGCAAATGTATGTAACTTTGAAACCCCAAACACAATTTTCGCCACCATTATGGAAGATTTTATACACCTGCACGTACACACCCACTACTCTATACTCGACGGTCAGTCCAAGATACCCCACCTGGTCGACAAGGCCATTGCCGACGGCATGCGCGGTATGGCGGTCACCGACCACGGCGTGATGTATGGCATCAAGGAACTGGCCGACTACTGCGCCGGAGTCAACAAGAAGCGCAAGGAGGAGGGGCTCGAGCCTTTCAAGCCCATCCTGGGTTGTGAGATGTATGTGGCGCGCCGCCGCAAGGAAGACAAGGTCAAGGAGATGGGCGACAACAGCGGTTACCACCTCATCGTGCTTGCCAAGAACTATAATGGTTACAAGAATCTCATCAAGCTCGTCTCCAATGCGTGGACAGATGGCTATTACTATCGTCCGCGTACCGACCGCGCCGATCTCGAGCGCTACCACGAAGACCTCATCGTCTGCTCGGCATGTATCGCCGGCGAGGTACCCTCCAAGATTCTGCATGGCGACATCGAGGGAGCCCGCGAGGCGTGTGAGTGGTATCATCGCGTGTTTGGCGACGACTATTATCTCGAGCTCCAGCGCCACGAGGTGACCGACCCCACCATCCTGGCCAACCGCGAAGCCTTCCCCCTGCAGCAGAAGGCCAACAAGGTGCTCATCGAGATGGCCCGCGAGTATGGCATCAAGCTCGTCTGCACCAACGACTGCCACTTTGAGGACAAGGAGACCGCCGAAGCCCACGACCATCTGCTCTGTATCTCTACGGGCAAGGACCTGGACGACCCCAACCGCATGCGCTACTCCAAGCAGGAGTGGTTTAAGACCCGCCAGGAGATGAACGACATCTTCAGCGATGTGCCCGAGGCGCTTGCCAACACCACCGAGATACTCGACAAGGTCGAGATATACAGCATCGACCACGGCCCCATCATGCCCTTCTTCCCCATCCCCGAAGACTTTGGCACCGAGGAAGAGTGGCGCCGCCGCTTCACCGAGGAGCAGCTCTTCCACGAGTTTACCTCCGACGAGAACGGTGAAAACCCGCTGCCTCCCGACGAGGCCCAGAAGGTGATAGACCGCCTGGGCGGCTACGACAAGATATACCGCATCAAGTTTGAGGCCGACTATCTGGCCCACCTCGCCTACGAGGGCGCCAAGGAGCTCTACGGCGACCCGCTGCCCGACAATGTGAAGGAGCATATCAACTTCGAGCTCCATGTCATGAAGACCATGGGTTTCCCCGGTTACTTCCTTATCGTGTCAGACTTCATCAATGCCGCCCGTCGCGACCTCGGCGTGTGGGTAGGTCCGGGTCGTGGCTCGGCTGCGGGCTCGGTTGTGGCCTACTGTCTGGGCATTACGCGCATAGACCCGCTCAAGTACGACCTGCTGTTCGAGCGTTTCCTCAACCCCGACCGTGTGAACCTCCCCGATATCGATACCGACTTCGACGACGACGGCCGAGGCAAGGTGCTGCGCTGGGTGATGGACAAGTACGGTCATGAGAACTGTGCCCACATCATTACCTATCAGGCCATGGCCACCAAGAACTCCATCAAGGATGTGGCGCGCGTGGAGCGTCTGCCCCTCGACAAGGCCAACGCCCTCTGCAAGGCCATCCCTGATCGTCTGCCCGACGGCATGAAGATGAATCTCACCAATGCCATCAAGGCCACGCCCGAACTGCGTGATGCCGAGGCGTCGTCCAATCCCCAGGAGCGCAACACCATCAAGTATGCCAAGATGCTCGAGGGCACCGTGCGCGGTGTGGGTCTCCATGCCTGCGGCTTCATCATCTGCCGCGACCCCATCAGCAACTGGGTACCCGTGTCTACTGCCGACGACCCCGACTTCCCTGAGTTCAAGACGGCTGTCACCCAGTACGACGGCCACGTCATCGAGTCTACCGGCCTTATCAAGATGGACTTCCTGGGACTGAAGACTCTCTCCGAGTTGAAAGAGGCGGTAAAGAACGTGAAGCTGACCAAGGGCATCGATGTAGACATCGACACCATACCCATCGACGACGAGCTCACCTACAAGCTCTACCAGGAGGGCCGCACCATCGGTACCTTCCAGTTTGAGTCGCCCGGCATGCAGAAGTATCTGCGTGAGCTCCATCCCACCGTGTTCGAAGACCTCATCGCCATGAACGCCCTCTATCGTCCGGGCCCTATGGACTACATTCCCGACTTCATCAAGCGCAAGCACGACCCCTCGCTGGTGACCTACGACATACCCTGCATGGAGAAATATCTCAAGGACACCTATGGCATCACCGTCTATCAGGAGCAGGTGATGCTCCTGTCGCGCCAGCTGGCCAGCTTCACCCGAGGCGAGAGCGACGCCCTGCGTAAGGCTATGGGTAAGAAGAAGAAAGCCATCGTAGACGCCATGAAACCCAAGTTTATCAAGCAGGGACAGGCCAACGGCCACGACCCCCAGGTGCTCGAGAAAATCTGGGGCGACTGGGAGAAGTTTGCTTCCTATGCCTTCAACAAGTCTCATGCCACCTGCTACTCCTGGGTGGCCTACCAGACCGCCTATATGAAGGCTCACTATCCGGCCGAGTTTATGGCTGCCATCATGACCCGCCGCAAGAGCGACATCAAGGAGATTACCAAGCTCATGGACGAATGTCGCACCTACGGTGTGCCCACCCTGGGCCCCGATGTCAATGAGAGTTACGAGAACTTCGGTGTAAACCACCATGGCGAGATACGCTTCGGACTGGCTGCCATCAAGGGTATGGGCGAGGCTGCCGCCACCGCCATCATCAACGAGCGCGAGGCCAACGGCCCCTTTGCCGATATCTATGACTTCGCCGAGCGCGTGGACTTCCGCAATGTCAACCGCAAAGCCTTTGAAAGCCTTGCCTACAGCGGAGGCTTCGACAGCTTCGGGCTCTATCGTGAGCAGTATTTTGCACCTTGTGGCAAGGAGGGCTCGTTCCTCGATGCCATCGTGCGTTATGGCCAGCGCTTCCAGGCGTCCAAGGCCGAGGCTGCCACTTCGCTCTTCGGTGCAGACGATGTAGAGATAGCCCATCCACAACCATCCAAGCCAGAGCTGTGGAACACGCTCGAACGACTCAACAAGGAGCGCGAACTGGTGGGCATCTATCTCTCAGCCCATCCGCTCGACAACTACGAGGTGGCGCTCAAGCACCTCTGCAATACCCAGTGTATCGACATCCGCGGTCGCGACACCGACATGGAGCCGCTGAGCAAACTGCAGGAGGTAACCTTCGGCGGAATCATCACCGAGTCGACCGAGCGCTTCTCCAACTACAGTGGCAAGCCCTTCGGTATCATCCAGATAGAAGACTACAGCGGCACTGGCGAGTTGAGTATCTTTGATGCCGAATGGCCCAAGTGGAACGGCATGCTCAAGAAGGAGTATCTCGTGCGCATCACCGCCAAGTGCGTGGAGCGCTACCGTGGTTCGGGCAAGTTCCAGCTCAATATCGTCAACGTAGAGTTCCTCGTCGATGTCAAGAACCGCGGCATCACCAGCATGACGATAGGCATAGACTGCGACAAGTTTGACGAGGAGCTCGAGGACAACCTCGCCACCAAGCTCAACGACAACCTCGGCCAGACACCCCTGCTCATACGCTTCTACAACTGTATGGACCAAAGGGGAGAGATAGTGATGCGCTCGGCCAAGAGCGTCAATGTGACCAGGAAGTTGCTCGACTTCCTCGACGAATATCACTTCAGCTATCAGTTCAATACCTGACGACTCCCTCCGCTGCGTGACGGCGGTTGCAGATACGAGAAATGGTTCGACAGCAGCTCAATGCAAGCTCTGTCGAACCATTTCTCGTATCTGTAGTAAGGGTGTTATCAGTTGTGGACCAGCGTGCCTATCTCTTCGCCGTCCATCACGCGCTTGAGGTTGCCCACCACATCCATGTTGAATACATAGATAGGCAGATTGTTCTCCTTGCACATCGTGGTGGCGGTGAGGTCCATCACGCGCAGGTTGCGGGTATAAATCTCGTCGAAGGTGATGTCGTGAAACTTGGTGGCAGTGGGGTCCTTCTCGGGGTCGGCGGTGTAGATGCCGTCTACGCGGGTGCCCTTGAGCATCACATCGGCCTCAATCTCTATGCCTCGCAGCGACGAGCCGGTGTCGGTGGTGAAGTAGGGGCTGCCCGTGCCGCCCGAGAAGATGCACACGCGGCCGTCTTCCATAGCCTCGATGGCCTTCCACTTGCTGTAGAACTCGCCGATGGGCTCCATGCGTATGGCGGTGAGCACCTTGGTCTTTACGCCCTCGGCCTCGAGAGCCGAACTCAGCGCCAGCGAGTTGATTACCGTGGCACACATGCCCATCTGGTCGCCCTTGACGCGGTCGAAGCCCTTCTGGCTGCCGCTCAGTCCGCGGAAGATGTTGCCGCCGCCGATGACGATACCTATCTGCACACCCATCTCGTGTATCTCCTTGATTTGGCGGGCATAGTCACCCAGTCGCTCAGGGTCGATACCATAATTCTGATTGCCCATCAAGCTCTCGCCCGAGAGCTTGAGGAGGATTCTCTTAAATCTTGCCATAGTCTTATTTGTATTTTCAGATGATAAATTCCACTTCCTTGAACGCATAGCTGCGCTGCCGGCCCTCGCTGTCGCGCAGACTGAGCCTGCCGTCGTAGGCCACGCCCACCAGCTCGGCGTCAAATTCGCCGTCGGCGTCGCGATAGCGGTAGAAACCCTTGCGGCGGTAGAGCGCCTCGTGATACTCGCGGCTTATGCCAGCATAGTCGCCCTCCAGCACCCGTCGGTAGTAGTCGTCGAAGGCTTGGAGGATGCGCTCGAGCAGACGGTCTATGCTCTCGTCGCTGCCCGTAATCTGGCTGAGCGACACGGGGTTGGGCGCGTCGCTGGTGAAGCGCCGCTGGTTTACGTTGATGCCCGTGCCCAGTATCATGCGCTTCAGTCGGCCGCCGCTTACCGCCGTCTCGATGAGCGTTCCGCTGAGCTTGCGGTCGCGGTGGTAGATGTCGTTGGGCCACTTCAGCTCCATGTCATCGGCATAGGCATCGAGCGCCCGCTTCAGGGCCAGCGCTTCGGCCATAGCCAGCACAAACTGGTGGCCTATCGCCACCTCCACGGGGCGTATCTGTATCGAGAAGAGCAGGTTCTGTCCCTCAGCGTCCTCCCATCGGTTGCCTCCCTGTCCGCGTCCGGCGGTCTGGTGGCGTGCTGTGACCACCACCACATCCTCATCGCCCCGATAGGCGTGTAGATAGGTATTGGTCGAATCAACGGTGTCCAGTCTTATCACTCTCATATCACTCATCTACTCAGCAGCAATGGGTTGAAGGCATCCTCGGTGTGTATCACGTCGCAGTGGCGCGAGTCCATGCCCACCACGGTGATGATGTCAAACCTCACATCGGCGTCAATGCCCATCTGCTTGACATAGGCATTGGCGGCAATGGCGAGATTGCGCATCTTGGTCTCGTCGACGGCCAGGATAGGGTCTATCGTCAAGCCCTCCGAGCGCGTCTTCACCTCGACGAAGACCAGCAGGTCCTGCGCCTCGGTAATGGCCACGATGTCCAAATCGCGCTTGCCCAGTCGCCAGTCGCGGTCCTTGATGATATATCCATGGTTCTCCAGGTAGCATGCCGCCACCTCTTCTCCCCATTTGCCTAAGTCGTTGTGTTCTGCCATAACTGTCTGCAAATGTAACACTTTTCCGCCACTCAGCCAACTAAAGGCAAGAGAAATAGGCTGCGCCCCACCAATATTGCCGCCACCGCCGCTCCTGGTTTCCATCTCCGCCGCTTAAGGTGCAGCGGAGTTTCAATGACAGTGTAATGGCTAAATTCGAGTAGGGTGGTTATGCAAACTTCTCCTGGAAATGCGCTATATTCAGCTAAATGTGTGTTTTTTTGATAGATTTAGCTGAATATACGCCATGTTTTAGTATTTTTGCAACTGAAACATTGATACTTGAATATGTTGTCTGATACGAAAAGTTGAGTAATCTATTAATAAAAATGGCTTTATGAGTAATACTATGCTTAAATTGTTCTTCGCCTGTATTTGTATAGGCTATACTGTCTCTATAAATGCTCAAGAAAGCATAAATGGAAGAATATTAGATGAACATGAACAAGGATTTGAAGCTGCAGTTGTCATGTTGGTATCTTTACCTGAGAATGTTCTAATGGAGACCGCTGTAACCGATAGTACTGGGCGTTTTCATTTGCCAGTTCATAAGGGTGAATTCCTTTTATGCATAAGGTCATTGGGGTATAAGGAGAAAACGAAGAATATCACCATATCTGGCCCTAATACCATTCCCGACATCTATTTGGAGCCTGATGAGATTTTTTTACAAGATGTTGTGGTCACAGCACGCAAATCACGTCCAATTACGTCTTTTTCAAACGGAAAAGAAATATACTATAAGAGTTCATATCTCTCTACATGTTAAATTATTAATTGCTGATAACTATGAGACTGAAGCCAAAACTCCTCAATGCAATAATATTAGAATTGACAATGTTCCTTTCAATGCAAACAGCTTTTGCTGCTTGCAAACAGTCATTTGCCGCTCAACAAAAGAAGGTAGCGACTATTAGCAAAAAGAGAGTTGTCAAGAGCAAGAAGAGAACCTATAGCAAGGCTTCGGCGCGTAAATATTCGCATAGGGAACTGAACGCCATTATGCGGATACTTGAGCGGAAGTTCCTGTCGGAAGACAAGACCCCGGCCTTGCGAAATGTTGTTGGATTTGGAATGGGATCCAACTCCATTGATGTTGCGCTCCGTTGGAACACGAAGGAGAAGCAGCAGGAATTTCGTAGGCAGATTTACAACTCGCCCGCCATCAGGTTTGAGGGCAAGTTGGACCCTATCATCGACAACAGGGAAGGCGTGAGCACCTACCAAGGCATCTCCCTCAAGGCGGAGAAGCCTTCCTATCCATTGGGCACCACGGAGATCAGATTCACGATTACCAACCATAGTGGCGAAGAATTTGTGTATGGCGATGCCTATAGCATCACGGCCCAAGGAGCGGATGGCAATTGGTTTGTTGTGCCCACCGATTGCTCGTTCACGGCCATCGGTCATGTTTTAAGCGATGGTCAAAGCGGCACCATCACGGCCCATCTTTTTCCCGATATTCTTCCAAACAATCCTGGCGTCTATCGCTTCTGCTACGAAGAAAACATAGATGGCAATAAGGTGCTGCTTATGGCAACCTTTGAGTTGAAGTAAATAAAAAAGAATTATTGCTTATGAAAATACTCTTCAGTTTATTGGCATTTTGTTTATTTGCCTCATGCGTCCATTCCCAAGAGGTGGTGGACACGGTAAGTGTGCGTGTACAGTATCGTGCATTGTATAAACACACGCAGGAGTAAAAGGAAGCGTATGATGATATAAATCTGTTGGATATAGGGAGACATTCATCTCGGTTTTATAGCCAACGGTTTGAGCAGTTTCTGCATCAGCGTGATTCTGTGAAGAGGGTGAATACCGACCCTATGAGCTATTTGCAGTTCCTGGCAAATACGTTTGGCTCTAAGAAAGGACGCGAGTATGAAGTTTATAAGTACATTCCACAGAATGGCACTCTCACTTATACGGATGTCCTGCACAATGACTTTTTCTTCTGTTATGAGGAATCCATTCCGACGTTTTCTTGGGAACTTGCCGATGGTGACACTATTATTATAGGTTGTCTCTGCCATAAAGCCGTTTGTCAGTTCCGTGGGCGCACTTGGACAGCGTGGTATTCGTTTGACTTGCCTTTTGATAATGGTCCATGGAAGTTAGGCGGTTTGCCCGGACTCATATTGGCGGCTTCTGAAAGCCGACATGAATTCTCGTTTGTTGCCACAGGAATAGAGCAAATGCGGCAAACTGCAACTATCTGTTTTCAACCTAAACATTATTTGCGTTCTACTCCTGTCAAGTTTCAACATCTGCTTGAGGATTACTGGAAAGACCAATGGAATACCACTAACCGCTTGCAAGGCAGTGGATATAGTGAACCGCCTAAGGCACAACGGACTTTCAATGCATGTTTAATGGACAAATATGAATAAGTGATATGATATATATATAACCTGTTGGCGGAATTAATTTAGTGCATACTTAATTCTGCC
>ULPR01052064.1_pt1 | contig 32370 bp, 28 predicted proteins | sample 1953681 | NCBI WGS metagenome assembly ULPR01 (sample SAMEA4835634, study PRJEB28245) | human gut metagenome | biome: gut microbiome; material: fecal sample | place: Denmark | collected 2008 | reverse complement strand
ATCCCGTATTTTCCATTTACACAAAATATTTTATAGTGCCGTAAATAATGTATATTATATAAGTTCTCAACAATTCACATCTCGAATGGCAAAAAAGATGCTCTCTTGTACATTACCTTATAATGGATAGCATTACATACATATGATTAAAATTGTCTTACTTTTATTTCTGTACATGCCCGATGATGGTACTATTAGTTTAACAGTGCACAATTACTGTGACTCTCTTTTATTCAATACCAGTTCCGTATATGTTCCAAAATATAATGCAGATAATAAGCTCGCAACCCTTTTAATTATAATGATGTCACATTCTTGATGAACTATAATCCAAAACTTGAATTACGGTTACTGGAAGAGGAAACGGTAATTTTACCTAGTGTAAGCATCTATTGAGGCTGATGGTATATTTGAAAAATAGCTCCAATTCGATGCGATTCAGGGTCGATTCGAAACTAATAATGCCTAGCTGCATTTATTCGGGAAAAGTCTTATTAGATTTTTTTATCTAATTATATCGTAGAAGTTTTGTCATGTTCCACCTTTTCTTAATTCATATGATTTTACTCAGGATATTTTTCTACCAATGTTCAGGTTTTTGTTTTGGCAGACTTTCATGCAACTATTAGGAAACTGGTGCGATCTGTTAGTACGTATCTCTAGCACCTTCGATTCGGCCGATGTTGGCATGGCATCTTTCAGCTTTTCTTCGTTAGTACTATCAATGAAAGTACAGAAATAAACAACCACTATAAGGTTGTAAGGAAGGTTAATAAATTCTCAACAATTTTCCTGAGAAGCGTTCCATAACATAACGAGATTTGGTGTCATAAAATGTCATGCCAGAATGTTGAGTTCCTTAAACCTTGTCTTGTAAGTCTTTTACGCCTTTTGCAGTATGTCATGATTTTTACAATATTTTCCTGTATCATCATTTAGAGATAATACTGAATGTATTGTCTTTAATCTCTTGTATTAGGCCATGTTTTATAAGGACCTCTTTATAACACCACGCATAATGTTCAATTGTGTATTTATCGCCAGACTTCCCCGTATTTTGCATCATATTTAAAATTTCATTTAAGATATCGTCTGGCATATCTTTCCCAAATATTTGCTTATGTAAAGCAATGAATTTCTTAGGGATATTCATCGTTTTAATAATCAAGTGAATAATTGTTGACATTATTTGTAAAAATACATGGGGAGGAATTGGGGATATTTCTTCTACTTTTTTCCCATCATTTAAATTGTCTTTCTTTAATTTTAGATTTAAATTAAATAATTCTGTCTCATGTTCTTCTTCTTTCATATCAAAAACCATTACTAACATGAACTCATCAACAATTAGAAGTAGGTTATTATCTTTTATGTCCATACAAACGGATGTGCCATGTCCTGTTTTCTTGGAATAATCTATACATCTAAATAATGCATATTTAATATTAAGATTATCAGTATTTTGAGAGGTTAGAGCATATCGTAATCTTTCTTCTAATTCTGGTTTTAATCTACTTCCTAAATGTTCTGTAACTGATGCTCTCCAAACTACAGAACACCAAAAAAGTAAGGCGTCGTGAGGAGATACCTTTGTATTCTTTGTATTTGTCTGTTCTGTGAATCGTAAACTTATACTAGGTGCATATTTGCTTTCAAGAGAGGCGAAATATTTTTCACAGTATTTGCAAAATACATGATCTTTAATGTCATAATTTTCTCTGCTATAAAGTTTCTCTTCATTATCTGTTATTGCTTTACGTTTGTCTTCATAGATATCTCTTCCAAAATATGTCTCAACAATACCATTTTTTATTTCAAAACCAATTTCGTTATCTCGTTTTCCTTCCCCATTTATACGTTTCATTAAAAAACTAGGGATGATATGAGAGCCAGTTTTGTCAGCCTCATGTTGTTGGCATAATAAACAGTTATTCATAAGATATTTTTTAATTCTTTCTTAAAAGTTATGATTTGTAGTGTATAGAGAGCGAAGTGCAAAACATATTAGAGACCAGATAGTGTTTTATCTGGTACTGTTCTTTTCGTTCAGCTATAATCTTCCAATCTTTCAAAGTTAGCAAATAATAACTCTATTCGCAAGAGTTCCGTTTTCTACATCTGCACAAAATATATTGTACTAGTGCCTAATTGGTATTTTCCTAAGTATATCAATAACTTTTTTATTCCATTAAAATTTCGCATTATAAGACGCAAAGTATTACTGAATAATACGTATTTTACTAAATACTTACATCGAATATATTATTACATAAGTTTGCAAGATGGTTCTTAGGCTTTGAAGTCTTTTCCAATACGTTCGATATATTTTACGAATTCTATCTTAATTTTTTTATTTATGTCTCTCATATTCTCATATTTATCAACCGGTATAGTTCTTACAAAATAATCTAATATGCTATTATCTAAAGGCTTGTCAAAATGTTTATTATATTTCTTTATAATAGAACTAACTCGAGATTCTACATATTTTTTCTTATCTTGGTTTGATAATCTTGTAAAGTGTCCTTTATAATCAAATCTCGAACGTAGTTCTGGAGATATTTTCGTCGGAAATTCTTCTTTTGTGATATTTGAAGTAAATATAATTACAAACCCATTGATGTCTATTTCTATTGCCTGAGAACTAACCATTTTCCCACTTTCCAAAACATCCAAAAAGAAGTTGAATAATGTTGCATTAGATTTTTCAAATTCATCTATAAGAATAACTCCTACATCTGTATTACGAACGCGCATAAATATTTCTCCATCTTCACTTCCGATATATCCGCGTGCGCTACCTATTAATGAACTTAATGAAAATTCATTACTATAATTACCGAAGTTAATTTTAGCAAGTTTATCAGTGCCCCCTAAACACTTATAAAGCGCTCTTGCTACTTCGGTTTTACCTACACCGGACTCTCCTAGTAAAAACAGCGACAAAACTTTATGCTCTCCAATCTTATTAAATAGACGAAATGATTTTGCTATTTCATAAAAATCATCTTTAAATTTTTCATGACCATATAAAGAATTTCTAAATGAATCAAAAAATACTTCAAACTCTCCAGAGTTTAAATCTGTAATTTTTTTATGCTGTTTATGGTTTTCTGCTATTTTCTCAGATTGTTGATCAAAGTATTTACTATACTTATTTTTAATGTCATTAAAAGATTCAAAGCAATATCTTAATTCATATTTGAATATGTCAAGTTTTTTATTGTCACAAATAAAAATAATATTTTCATTAGATAAAAGTCTAAAAATGGGTTCTCCTATTGATTGGATGGCATCAGGATTATATCCTGTTAAAACAGAGATGTCAATAACATAAAATCCTTTATTATACTTTAAAAAATTACTTTCATCTTTGAGATTGTCTAAAAAGATACTTAAGCTAAGTATCTTATAGTTCATAGAGTAGAACATTTTTTTTAAATATTCATAATCACTTTGGTCGTAAAATAACAATTCTTTTTCCATCCTTATTTATTATTCGAATGTATATTTTGGATTATTGCCAACAAATCTATATAATGATATTTAGAATTATCTCCAGAACTTATAAATGTCTTATATGTCGGTTGATCTATTGGATATTGGCTTTCTTGTATTTCTTCAAATTCTGTTGGTTTTCCAAATTTAGGATGAGCATTACCTAATTCTGCAAAATATTGAAAAGTATTGCCTAATTGATCAATGTTAATTGTTCCTTTATATATTCCCAAGATACTAACTTTACCAATGAATAAATCATCTACACTATATGAACTTTCAAATTCATTCTCAAATGTAACAGGAATTTTGATTATAATTTTATCTTTTCCATTTTCCAATCTACCTTTTATCTTATAAGCATAATCTTTGAACATTGAATTGAATAGATTGGTAATGTCAAATCCATTTACACCTGGGACAGTCAGATTTTTGAATGCTCCGCTAGTAAAGAGTTTAACTGTCCTTAATTCTACTTCATTTTCTAATGAGAGTGCCACATTTTCAATCAATACCAATTCACCTTCTTTGATATTATGATCAAATTGAGATATACTTTTACTAGCTTCAATTACGTCATTTAGGATTATAGATTTTGTTGTTTTAACTTCTATTGTCTCTAATACTTTTTTTGATGCACTTCCTCCTATATTCGCATCGGCATTGCCTTCGCCATTAAATAATTTAAGAAAGCCTAATCCCATTTTGCTACCTAAATGTAAAGAAGCATTTCCTTCGGTATTATTTTGAACTGATTTAGCAACTGTAATAATATTACTAAACATCATTTTAATTTCATATACTTTCGGGTAGTTTATGTAATATATATTAAATGTCATATTTTAGTAATTATGATTTTAAATTGATTAATATATGAGTCGTCTTAAGTATTATATATCTGACTCACAGCCTCGGCTGTTTCTTTCATCATTTGCCGTAATGACTCAGGGGCAATAACCTCTATTTGTGCACCAAACGAACGTAGCAAAGAACGTAACTCATAATTATTTTGGACTTTTAAGGTTATCTTCCAATATCCATCTTCAAGAGGTGTTGTCACTGCTGATTGAGATTCATGAAGTGGCTTAGTCACAATATATCCAATGGCTTTATCACTAACCTTTAAAATGACTTCTTCTACAGGAGCATTTGAACGCGAAACGCCGACGATATCGCTAAAGTATTCTTTAAAATCTATTCCTTCAGGTTGTATTATGTATGGTTTAGATGTTTCCTTTACTCCTTCGATTCTATCAATTGCAAAGTTTGATAGATAATCCGAGTCTTTATGTTTGCCGATCAGAAACCAGCGATTATTATATTGTTTAAGATGATAAGGAGTAACAATTACAATTCTAGCATCCTTCCCAAATGGATGATATATAATTTCAATGATCCTTTTGTTAACAATTGCATTAAAAATGGGTTTATAGTATAAATCCATTCCTTTAAGATAGGGATTATGCTGAAAACTTACAACTGAATCCAGATTATCTCCTAATTTACTGGTCGTATATAGTCTTTTTTCAAGGTCGTTTAACCACTCAAATTGTGGTACTCCATCGAAACGTTTAAGAAGTATCAATGCATCATAAATCAAATTGAGCTCTTCTTGATTGATCGGTTGATTTTTGATGGAAGCCCCTTTGGTATGGTATCGGTAATATTTTCTATGCCCATCTCGAATGGCATCTATATCCATACCATATCCTTCTTCACTTTCAATGAATTTTAGATCTTCTTGTACTTGACGTTTTTTTACTCCGCAACCATCTTTCGTTTCTCCATTATACAGATAGAGCGCTTCATTGCAGGCATCTACTAAATCCTCAATATAGTAACGCCTAGACCAATTGCTCAGGCATTTATCTATAATCTGGTATCTTAACTGTGCATTCTTATTCGTTGGCATAGGCAATACTATTTATCAAACAATACAAAGCTAATTATGAACAATGCAGTCTTTCTGCATTGTTCATAATCTTTTATATTAGATTTTCTAATTTATCTACTATTGCAGCAATTTCTGTAGAATCAATACTTCCGTTCTCATGGTCAACTGTAGTAAATAAATTTACTCCTTCGATGTAACCGATTGATTTATAAAAATCTCGTTTCTTTTCCCATGATTCCTTATAGGCAGGATTATCTAACATTCCTAAATGTTCCCAAAGGATGGTATCTCCAGATGCATCTTCAAAAGTAAAATCAGGAATACATCGACGGCCGTTATCTTCTATCATTTTCTCGTATTCAAAGTCAATACCTCGTTCATATAGCATATTAGCAATAATTACTTCAGACTTGCTACGTACGATTAATCCTGGCTTTAAGGTTGTGTGAATCAATCCTTCTACATATGGAATGTTTGAAATATCTTCACGTACAGATGTAGAGAAAAGATTTGAATTCCGTTTAGCTAAAACTGACATCTGAGGTTTAGAATACTCGATTAACCACGATATATTATCTTGTATCAACAGAATTAATTTCCCTCTTGCTCGTGTTAAAGCTGTATAGATTAGTTCACGTGAAAGTATACGTCCACTCTTTGGAAGAACAACCAAAACGATCTTAAAATCACTTCCTTGACTCTTATGGATAGTTATAGCATAAGCCAAGTCTATTGTATTATCAGCCTCATCTGACTTAGAAGAATAATATGAAAATCTCTTGTTGGGTAACCCAGTAAAAACAACTGTAGATTTCTTTTCCCTCTTATTTGCATAATTAACAAAACCTATTTGCCCATTTGAAAGTTGACATTCTTCTTTACTCGTAGATTTCTTGCGTTCATTCTTTAATTGAATGACCTTATCTAGAACAGATATGGTAATAGGAGCTATTTCTATTGAAAAATTCTTATTTATACCAACCCACTCTTGGAAATACGAATTAATCTGGAATGTTCCCCATACCGGATTTTTTACCGGTGATAAAACCTGAAAATTTTCAACCTTTGACGGATCGTTTAAGGCTTTATTTACATCATCAAGTCCTATAGATTTACGAATCTTATCGGATAAAGATTTACCTTCCTCTTCTGGCAACTCTTTTTCAATGGCCTCTTTCAAACAGTCTTTAAGGTCGTTTTCATCATTCCAAGTATAAACAACCAGGTCATTATTAAGATTTCCTTTGGCAACTTGCTCAAAAATAAGATCGGAATTCTTTGCAGGTTTTTCTCCAGAGAACCATGATGCTAAAGTCAATATGTCAGAGTCTCCTGTATTAATAGTTCTTACAACATATCGCAATTTTGTTATTGCCGATCTTAAATATTCGTCTTTATTATCCTTTAGGTAGTTAAATAAATCAGCAAATGGTCTGCCAGGCCCAATAGGAGGTAATTGAAATGGGTCTCCAATTAAAATTATTCGATTAATGCTCTTTAAATCCAATGCTTTCATTAAGACATAAAAGTCCTTACATGTAAGCATGGAACACTCGTCAATAATGACATTTTTTGCTCCACAGTATTTACGTTTTTCTGCATCTTCAGGAACACAAGGTGTCATTGTATCCCAGTCAAAGAAACCCTGACGCGTCAGAAATTGCGCAATAGTTAGGGCTTGAATACCTGCTGACATGTTACCTAAGCGAACTCGTGCTTTTCCTGTAGGAGCCAAAAGGAGTGTACCTTCTGCTTTTATTTGTGGCGATTTTAAGAAAGCTTTGACAACTGTAGTTTTGCCTGTTCCAGCTGGACCTGCCAGTACAGAAAGGCGCTTACTGCAGAACATTTCCAATGCCTTTACCTGGTCAGCTACAGCATTACGGCATCGCTCATTTGCTTCATTGTAATCATCAATAGATGCTTTAACAATCGTATTCCAGTCTTCTTTTACTGGTGATTTGACATCCTTTGAAGCACGACCTTTGAATATCTTACGCAAATAATCATCAATTTCTTTATATTCCTTCAATTGCAATGCACACCTGTCATCAGTATTAAGGTATACAGTTTTTTCTTCAATGAACTCTTTGTTTGACATTAAATAATTATATGGCAGTTGATGATTGTCCGCAGCCAAACAATCTTTTATATATAACTCAATCTCGTTTGCCGAAATTAATGTATCACCATCACTGAGACTTGCCACTAGTTTTGAAATGATAAATGAGCGGATCCTTCTATTATCAATTACGGATTCCACTAGTGAAGGAGCTTTTGGAGTCCATTTCCCTTGAATCTTATGGTCAGCCATTACTCCAAGATCAATCATTTCAGTTGTAACTGGAAGATAATTTTCAATAAGACTCTCCTCGCTGATAATATATGGATTATTTAATAATTCATCGTAGCAGTCAGGACAATCAAACCACCATTTTATTACTTCCGAATTTATTTCAAAACGTGATAGCAGTTCCAGTACCTGTCTTTGGTTACTTAGAGTATTTTTCCAAAGAATACGATAATGAGTAAGTTCACTTTTATATACGGAATCAGGAAGAGACAATTCACCTTTCATCAATTTATCAAAGGTTTCCCATGGATTATCTTTAACCCCACAATATCCATTATTTCGTAAATCTTGCTCAATTATATACGCATAATTTACCCCTATTGCTGATAGAGCCTCGGCGAAAGCAGGAAACGGACCTATCATATCCTTCACCTTTGCAATTTGGGAATCTATCCACAAAATTTGTTGTTTCCAGTTTCCTCCAACCAGCCCATGTTTAATAACCGATTCCAAGCACTTTCTGTCAACATTAAGAATAATCAGCATACTGTGATTGCTAACATAATCACAACCGTAGGATAATTCATTAAAGATAATCTGGCTATTACCTAACTTCGGGATAGTAATTTTTATTTCATCAATTACTTCTTGTTTCGATTTACCTGTTTGGGCTTTTACATAGTCTTCATCAAGTGACATATATTCATGGTATGGCAAAAGAAATCCTTTTGACTTCTTCAAATCAGTTCTTATGCCATGCTCAAAGATCAAATCCCAAAAAGGATATGTATAATCAGTTGTTGTGTCATATGTTTGTACCAGTAAAACTTTGGCGATTTCACCTATACCAACAATTAATTTTGCATCTTCATCAATTGGATTACCACTTTTGCAATAAAAAACTCCGAGTGAAGTGCCAGCTTCTATATTTGATCTAAAGTGATTTAATATTTCAAACTGTCTCTCTTTTCCATATACCCAAGATGTAGGAAACGGTGCAGTTTCATCATCAGACATATTCGGATATTTATGATTCAGTTCTTCCTGATAATCACGAGATAGATATCGGAAAGGTATTCCAAAAAAGCTATATGGTTTAAGTTCTATTGTTGTAGGTAAGAGCTTTGCATGTGGAGTCTCTCCAAAAGCATAAACATGTTTGAAGATTCTTTTATATGGCTTCTCATTCATAAAGCCACCATTCTCGCCAACACAAGCAGGTAATTGATCTTGCTTGAGAGAATTCCAATCCTTTCCTGCATACGTTTCTTCTTTGTTCTCATCTTTTCTTTCAGATATATTGTGAAGCATCATGCAGAATGGATTATTTTTCGGACATTGACAAATAGTTCCATTCCATTTATTATCGTGCCAAGGCACACGGATTGATATATGTTTCATGATAATCGTCTTATTTCGTATTAATATTATTTCCTACAATCTTGGCAAACGCATCAGCACATTTCTTAATATCTTCATACTCTGCTAGTTTTTTGCCACTAAGGTTATCGTCTGTCCAATCTTCAATATCTTTTGCATACACATCTTTGATGGAGCTTTGTAGTGATTCTATTTTAAGAGGAACAGGAAGGTTATTTATTTGCATATCATCAATGATTCTTTTGAAATAAGCAAAATCACCTTCTATGATAAATCCCTTATCTGCGGCTATACGATAAATCGCAATCCAATGTCTTTGCTTGCTCAAAGGTGACTTTTTAGGCTCATATCCAATAAGCTGGCAAATGCTCTTTTTCAAAGTTGCGATTCGTTTTTCTTCTGGCCAATCCTTTACGTTCGCTTCAGCGACCAGTTGTTGGTCATCATTTTCTTCATTATAATATGGATGCAACTGAATTACTTTATGGACATAAGAATTTTCTTTGTGTACACTTTCTGACTTTTGTATTTCATGTCCATTTATTTCCAAATCTGTAATAGATGAACCCGTGGAATAGAAATACATGGTCAAGATGATGCTGATTGCAGTATCAACTTCCTGTTCTGAAGCAGTAGGAGAAATATGTGATTCACTGTTTCTCCAGCCTTTAATGAGCATAAGGTATTGATATAGCTGCTGCTTTCCTTCATCCGTGCTGTATTTCAGATTCCACAGACATTTGTGGGCATAAATCACGTTTTTCCAAGTTACATCTTCACCGGGATTTTGGGCAGGAACTTCATGGCCTTTCATCAGATAATACAATTTCTTCAGATATGCTTCAAACTTGGTGACTAATAAATTAAATGCCACAAACTTATCTACTATAGTTGCTTTCTTACCGTATAGATTTGTAAATGCCCGCTGGATAAACATGCCTACATTGTCCAAAGAGTCAATTGACGGTGTGTCTATCACATAGAATACGCTGTCTATAATCTCGTCTATAGGACGCATTTGTGGAAGCACTGTGGTCAAAGTTGTTTTCAGAATACTCCGGATATTATCTTTTATGACGGCTACGTCTACATGCTGTACTTTGTCTGTAACAACGTCTTCGTCTTGCGGCACCTGTTCTTCTTCGGATTGATAATTCTCCTCCATATTCAAGTACGCTTTCAGAATACGTTCTCTACAACTGCTGTCCAGAATAAACTCTCGAAGTAATTTGTCTGCTTTGGGAATAACCAGACGAGCCGGAACTTCTGTACCTTCTACTTTGGCAATGAACTCACGAGTCTTGGCCATATTCAATGTCAGTTTCAGGTTGTCAAACTGACTGAACTCATTCAGATTCTGTTCCGTTACATTACGACTCATGATGTGCTCCAGTTGACTGGAGTTTATACCAGTCGCTTCGGCCAGAATCATTACTTGTTTGTGCAATTCGCGGAATTGGTATTCTGCGATATAATCATAAATCGTCTTCCCCGGCGACAGGTGTAAATCTCCACTTTGCAGGTCGTGTAGGATAATCATTGCCGTACGCTGATCCTTTTGTGAAAGAGATGCAAAGGTTTTGTGCAACTCTTTAAAGGCTTCTTTGGTCAGTTCGCTTCCCGGACCGGACATATAGAGGTTCTTGATGAACTTCACAAACTTGGAGTTGATATATTCGGCATCAATCGTACCCGTACCTGTTTCTGTGATATAGGTGTCAATAGGATAGTCAAAATCATCTCTTTCCGTACTGCCCCCTCCATTACCTTCAAACAGTTCCCTGTATCGTTGCAGCAGAATAAGGTAAGTCTGTTCGTCCAATTCCATCTTGACGTAGGTATAAGTATCGCCATGCTGGAACTCATATTCATCCTTATCCCATGTGAATCCTTGCAGTTTGGCTGCTTCCAGCAGATGAGTCATCTGGCTGAAATCTTTGGCAAACATATTCCTGTCTTCTCTTGCTCCTGGCAATTTTGTAAAGTTTTCGATTTTTTGTGCCTGGAATATATCCCTTATGTGCAAGAACTTCTGGTTGATATTTGTCAGATTACTTTCCAGTTTATCGACAAAAACACCTAACGGCCTGTCCACATATACATCGAGTGCATCATTGATATTCTGCTCCATGGTGTAAGGGAAGGAGTAATAGCGGATAATGCCGAAAGGCTTGTCCGGACCAAACAAGCGGTTGGTACGTGAGAACGACTGGATAATGTCCACATATTTCATTACCTTATCCACATACAGCGTATTTACCCATTTGGAATCATAACCTGTCAACATCTGCGAAACTACAATAAGCAAGTCTATCTGCTGTGCGTGATCATGTTCTATATTGAGGTAAGGCTTCTTATGTGCCAGTCTTTTGGCCACATCCTTTTTGTATTTGGCGTAGGTGGAAAGCTGGAATGTTGTTCCATATTTCCGGTTATAGTCATCCAGCATCTCCAGCAAGGCATCTTCCTTGGCGATTCCGCCATCAGAATTGTCTATGTTGTTGTCGAATACGGCCACCACATTCAGAGAAGAATATTGCTCCTTGAATATCCGATAATAAGCTATTGCCTCAGGTATATTCTTTGTAGCTAGAATGGCGTGGAATTTACCGTTCTTGCTCAGTTTATCCCTTCCGCTTGCGATGTCGGCAGCAACAGCCTGATGATGAACAGGCTGCTGATACAAGTCTTTAGGCAGATAATGTTCTATTCCGTGTAAGGTTTCATCTCCTTCCTTATAAGTGTCCGGCATCTTCAGTTCATTCATGAATCGGTTGTAAACAACCATTTTCTGCTCGTCATTTTCAATCTCTTCAATGCTATTTACTTTCAGTTGGGAGAATGCCACTTTTTCGCGAAGCTCATTGTCATCGTAGGTTCTTACCATATACGGATCGAATCCCAATACGTTGTGATCAGGGATTCCGTTGGCGATGGTGTATTTATGAATCATGTCGCCGAATATGGTTTCGGTCATGATTTCATGCTTGGCGTTTTCTTTAAACACCGGTGTGCCCGTGAAGCCGAAAAGCAAAGCTCTTTTGAACGTATTCTTGATACCTATCAGCATATCGCCGAACACACTACGATGACATTCGTCTATGATGAATACCAGTCGTTTGCGGTCTATAAAATCAATATCGTCCTGCGAAATATCTTTCCCTGCTTTGATGTTCGACATCTTCTGAATAGAGGTCACAATCAATCGGTCGTCGTTATCCGTACTTTTGAGCTTGCTCAACAGGATGGCCGTATTCTGCGTATCCTGAATCGCTTCGTCTTCTCCAGCAAATCCACGATATTCGTCCAACGATTGCACACTCAGCTCGATACGGTCCAACAAGAATACTACTTTGTCGGCATCGCCTGAATTGGCAATGAGTTGTGCCGACTTGAAACTGGTCATGGTCTTTCCGGAACCGGTGGTATGCCACACGTATCCGCCACGATGCTGATGAGTATCCCAGTTGGTCTTATGTGTTATGTCACTAATTTTGCTGGCTGCAAAATACTGATAGCTGCGAAGTACTTTCAGTGTCTTGTCCTTATCGTCGGCAATAGTATAATAACCAATTAGCTGATGAGCCATGGGGATGCTGAGCAAGTCGGATACAATTCGTCTCCAGTCTCGTATAACGGTGTTGTTAAAGTCTTCCCAATGGAAATAGAATTCCGGCTTGAAATTCTCTTCTTTGCCCGGATTGGCAAAATAGAGTGTCTCTTCCGGAGTCATGGCCACGAAAATCTGCACCATCTTAAAGATGCCGTTGCTGAATACGCCTTCGTGGGTATAACGCTTAATCTGGAAGGTAGCCTGACTTACATCAACTTTTGAACGCTTCAGTTCGATATGAATCACCGGCATACCATTGATGAGCAACATCACATCGCCTCTTCTGTCACCGCCCAACGGGTGCGAAGCTTTGAAACGAGGTTGGCGGGCAATCTGGTAGCGGCTCTGTCCGGCACTGATTTCGCGTGCATCGAAAATCTTCAGATAGACTTCCTTGCCGTAATTATTTGTATCGGCAGGGTTGTCGCGTTTGATGCATACCTGTCCGCCATTAATAAACATATTCATGGCGTATGGGCTGTCGCACAGATTCACCTGATCGAGGATTTGGCGCATCTCGCTTGCGGTAAGCGGATAATTACCCAATTTATTGATGTCTCTGTTGTTGTCAAAGAGAATTTTGGCCCAGTTATGAATCAAATCTTCTTCTGTGGGTTGTACAAGGACTTCCTTTTCCCACCCATGATGGGGGAGAAGGTCAACCAAGGCTTGTTCAAACTGATTTTCTTTGACGAAATATTGTATGTCGTTTATATTATCCATATTTACTCTATTAAAAGTTTGAATGATATTTATACAAACATTTTATCCAGACAAGCTGCCTTGATTTGTTTTAGCTTTTCAAGGCGTTGGGTTTGGAGTGAAATTTGTTTATCAAGATTTGAAAAGAATAATCCTATTTTGATCTGTTCATTATAACAAGGTAATAATACATTGGTAGTATATATTTGCTTTTTTGAGATACTAGGGATATTAGCAGCTTGCTGTTCTTTTAAGTAGCTATCTTGTTTACTTTGTAAGAAGTAATAAATAAATTCCCAATTATTATTATTGATTCCAATAGAATAGCAACTGTTTCCTGCCCAAAATCTATTTTTGTATTTACTTATAAACCCAGCATTAGCTCCTCTCGCGCTAATTATTATTTTAGGTCCTTCCTGATTAAAATAGTCATAATATCCTGTATTAGTAATTCCACCATTGTAAACAGGGTATGGAGCGTTGGCTCTCTGTTTGGTTTGTATCACAAATTCTCCAATACTAATAGAACTAATTTTTCCAAGAATTTCATACTTCCATTCTTCTTCAAATCCTTTAAATCTGACTTTAGGTACAGTTTCTCCTTCTTGTGGGAACATAGATTGTAGGCTTGCTGCCTTTACTTGTTTTAAAGACACAAGTTTCTTTGAAGTGCTTTGAATTAATGAATCTAATGACTGGAAATAAGAGGCTATCTTTTGTTGATTAATTATTTCTGAAGGATAACTAATTATAGTTTGGCATATAGATTTTTTAGATATACTTGAAATTTTTGTACCTTGAATATATTGTAATAATTGATTATGGAATGCTGAAGAATTTAGATAATAACCAAGGTAACCTTCTGCAAACTTAATAGTTGGCCGACATGGAATTGTATGTAAACCAGCAACTAAATCTGTATCATTATGAGTTATTATTTCAATGCATTTGCCAACTGTATTATCTTCTGCAGCATCAGCAAATACGATATCGCCATTTATTAATGGTGATAACTTCAATAACTTATATGCGATATTATCATTTATGATATATGGTATACTATTTCCTTCATCAGCATATAAACATTCACTAAATTTAATTAGAATATCGCCATAATGAATATTCTTTACATTACCATTATCATCTGAAAGTTCTGCTCTAGAAAGACTATTGTTTTTGAGAAATTTGAATGCTCTAGAAAAAGATGTCTTTTCCCATAATATTGTTGATTTACCTATATGTATATATTTTGTATTCATAGAATAATGTTTTAATTATTAATCAACTCATTAAGCCCCAAAATCGCAAACTCATCTCCGGTCAGTTCATTAATAAGACCGGACAATTCTTTTTGAGATTTTTCCACGTCCTCATTCAAATGCTTGTAACTTACGGCATACTTTTTCCCTAATGCACACACTTTATCTTCAAAAGTAGATAAGACCTCAGCGAGCGTTTCATCAATACCATAAACAATAGGATCAATCCATTTTTTATGTAGGAATAAAGAAATATTTTCGTCTGAAAGGTCCTCTATCGCTTCTACCGTTTTGTCAATAAGAGCCAGGTTTGTCTTCTTAATTTGTTTGTTCTTGTTTTTCTGCTCCTCCCAAAGTTTGACAATCTTCTTCAGTTTCTCTTTTGTTTCTGCTTCCACCATATCCTTTTTGGCTTTTGCTCCCGCAGTAATGGCTTTCTTATCAAAGGCATTTTCCTTTTCACTATCCAAATAAGCCTCAGACTCCTCTTCCGAGAAGTTTTCACGGATTTCATCCAGTTCACCGGAGATTTCTTCTACTCGCATCTGCAAATCAGCAATTGCTTTCAAATCGTCCTGGAATTTTTCCTGTTGTACCAACTCAAAAGGAATAATACGGCCTTTCAAGCCATCCGGCACTTCAATTTCTTCGTTGCCTTTCTTTACCAGCTTATAAGCAGGTTCTACCACTCTTGCCGTTTCTATGCCTTCCTGCTGTATGGTCTCAATGTCGTTGGTAATGCCCTGCCAGTTGTCAGCTAACGCCTGATAAGCTGCATATCGATCTGTGAGAGGCATTCCATGCAAGCGGGCAAAAATATCATCGGAAATAGCATCCAACTCTTTTTGGGGATTTGCAGTCGCCATCTGATCAATCAGTCGGTGATGAACACTATCGGCAAAACCTTCGAAAGCCTGTGCGAACTTCTGTTGAAAGGCTTTTACGTCTGTATTCTGTTCTACAACCGATTGAGTATCTTCTGTCTTCAACTGAGAATAAGGTTTATCTGTATCCGCTACAAACAACTCCTCGCGCAAAGAAGGAAATGTGTCCCAATATTTTTGAAGTTCATCAATCTCGCTGTGAGGGATGCCTCCGAACATAGTAGCATAGATGTCAAACTTCTCAATAGGATCACTGGAATCTACATAACGCGGTATATTCAGATTGTAACCGTTTCGACGGATCTCTTCACGGGACACTGCACGGGAATATCCGGGAATCGTCTTTCGATCGCGTACCGTATCGGCAATACGTTTGATGTCACATTCGCGCAACTTATTGTTTTTTCCTTCCTTGACAAAACCCTTCGAGGCATCAATAATCAGCACGTCGTCATTGTCACGATGCTGTTTGAGCACCATGATGAGGGTAGGGATACCTGTACCAAAGAAGATTTTGGCCGGCAGTCCGATAATGGCATCGATGTTGTTCTTCTCAATCAAGTTGCGACGGATTTTGCCTTCCCCTTCACTATTTTCATCGGCATCGCCACGGAAGAGAACACCATGGGGAAGTACAATAGTCAGGATGCCGTCCGGTTTAAGGTGATGGAGTTCATGAAGCAGAAAGGCGTAGTCGGCTTTGCTTTTAGGAGCTACACCATAATCCTTGAAACGCGGATCCAGTTCACGGTCGTTGGCATCCCACTGTTGCGAATAGGGAGGATTGCTGACAACAGCATCCACGTAAAGCGGTTTACCGATGTCTCCGCCATCAGTCTGCAAAGGCCAGTCCTCTTCCAGAGAATCGGCACAACGGGTATTGATGTTATCCGGTTTGATGCCACGCATCACCAAGTTCATACGGGTCAAGTTGTAAGTATTTTCCTTCAACTCCTGTGCATAGTATTTCACCTTGTTCTTGTCCTCGATATGACGGCCTATTGCCTTACCAATGGTAATCAGCAGAGAACCGGAACCGCTTGTCGGGTCATAGATCTCTATCTGGTCTTTGTCCTTATGGTGTTCGGCTACAATTTCAGACATCAGGATAGCCACCTCGTGAGGTGTATAGAATTCTCCGGCCTTTTTCCCGGCATTGGCTGCAAAGTTACTGATAAGATATTCATATACATATCCCAGCACGTCATATTCCTGACGACCGTCTGTGGGAATGTCCTTGATTAGCTTGATGAGATCCTTAATGGCGCGTGTCTGTGAGGCCGGGTTCTCACCCAGCTTACTCAGTCCGGCCTGTAATGTCTTGAAGATGTTCTCATAGACATGTTTGTAATGAGGACTGATCAGGCGGTCGAAACTGCTGAGTGCTCCGCTCAAGTCAGCCACACTAAATTCAGAATTGGGCTTTAGCCAGGTACCAAACAGGTTTTTGTATTCAATGAAGTAGCCAATGTTGTTTCTGCAATACTCCATCATCATAACTGCTTCCTGATTCTCATGATCTTCTACAAGTGTCACAATATCCTCATCAGTCCATCCGATACTGTTCAGATAGTTCACTTCGTTGTCTGACAGGAATTTATAGAAAATCAAACCAAGAATATAATCTTTGTATTCGTTGGCTTCTATCTTGGAGCGCATCTTGTTGGCAGATGCCCATATCTTATTGGCAAGTTGTTGTTTGTTCATAAAATCAATTTTGAAATTAGCTTATTCTATGTGTGAATATCATAAGCAAAGGTGTAAATAAAGGATGCAGACATTCTGCATTTATTGAGGATACTTAGTATATAGAAATCTCATTCATCAGACTCTCTGAGCAGGTCCTTAACCTCCACATTAAGTACTTTAGCTATTTGAAGTAGCATTTCCAAACTAGGTTGTGCCGTATTGGTACACCATTTGGAGATGGTAGCAGGATCTTTCCCCACTTGCTCTGCCAGCCATTTATTGGTCTTTTCCTTCTCGGCGAGCATCACTTTAATTCGGTTTATTTTTTTGTTGGGCATATCTCATCTTTAATTAACAATAATACAAATATAATCCTTTTGCCTAAAAGAGCAATTGAGTTTTAATTAATAATTAGCTGTATAAGGAAATTTTATTGCGTATAATTCAATTTTTACTGTATTATGGCCAAAAACAATGTATCTAGAAGATTTTGATCAAGATAAATTGTTTACTTTTGAAGTATAGACAATCTTAAAATTGATTTTTATGAATGATAATATTGAATATGAGAAATTTACTCAAGAAATTTATAATGAGATTTTGAAGAATTTGTATGTAAAGAATATAGATGTTAAGCATAATGTGAAATTGACGGGAAAGTCAGGCCAGAAGCATCAAATAGATGTGTACTGGGAGTATCAATATGATAATACCACATTTAAGATTGCAATAGAATGTAAGAATTATAACCACACAGTATCTATTGGTAAAGTGAGAGACTTTTTTGGCGTTCTTTATGATTTGGGAGATGTCAAAGGTATAATGGTTACCAGGAAGGGTTATCAGGAAGGTGCAAAGAAGTTTGGTGAGCATTACGGGATTGATTTAATGGAATTAAGAGAACCGGAAGAGGGAGAGGCTATTGTTGCTGAAACCACATTAACTATTGATAGTTCTGTTAGACATATACTTTTTCAGGTTGATGAAGATTGGGCTAAAGCACTATGCAGGAAATAAACATCGCTGATTATCAGATAGTTAGGTGTTAAACGGTAGAAAAGTGAGAAAACTGCTCAAAATAATTTTCAAAAATCGCATTTTTAACGTAATTAACATTTGTTAAGACGGTAAAAGCCCCAGGTTGACTCAAAATCGGCAAAAACATAGAGTTTAAGCTGCTTTTGAAAGGATGTGCCCCCTTTATTAAACTATAGGATAAGTTCTTTTGTTCTTTCATTCGGTTGAATATTTCGTTAAATGTTGATATTTTATGCTCAATATATTGTGGCGAAAAAAGTAAGCGTTTTACACCCTTTGACTTGTCCACCTGGATGAATCGAGCAGATATTTCAGAGAACTGAGTGAACATATCATGGAGAATTTCATGGGTTGTTATGCTTCGATATATTTACCTGGCTCGAATGATTCATGCTCCCCATGAAATACATACCCCAACTGATTGGACACACATTTGGTATTGCCTATCTCGACATCCACGTTGTAGTGGGAGTGGCCATATATCCAGTAATCGATGCCGCTATCCTTGATGTAGTCTTCCAGTTCAACCGTGAAAGCTCCGTTAGCTTGGCTTTCGGCAAACTTGGGGCATTGCATCTGGAAGGATGGGACATGATGGGTTACGACAATTTTTCTTCTGGCCTTGCTGCTTGATACGCCGTTCTTCAGGAAAGCCAGGCACTTTTCATGTTCGCGGTTGAAATCAGCAAAGGTGAGAATATCGCCATTGAAGATGATACGCCGGAAGTCGCTTACCACTTGTTCCGTATAATATGCCTCCTTCAGGGGAATCCTGGCCCACAATGTGGTTATGATGAAGTCAATGTCACCTATATGTACTACGGCATTATAATAGCTGTGAACATTAGGACGTATTTCAAGGCAATAGCCATCGTTCAGCTTTGCGATGTCGTAGAACTTGTAGAACTCATGGTTGCCCATACAGGCTATTACCTGCTGGTAGTTCTCCGATGCCCAGTCCCAGAAGGGATGTTTGGTATAGTTGTCACCCCCCAAGTAGCCGATGTCGCCAGCCAGAACGAGAATGTCCCCTGTCACTTGCAGGGGATTCTCCTTCAGGTATCGCCAGTTGTCGGCAAACTCCAGATGGAGGTCAGATGCATACTGTATCTTCATGACTGTTCTATGGCAAATAATCCATCTAATTGTTCAAGCAGAGCCTCGATGAACGAAGGATCCTGGTCAAGAGCCTTTGCAAGAGGCTCTGAGAGGGCATCCCAATCATTTCTGATTGAGGCGACAAATTCTTTTATGCAAGTGACGATTGGCTCTGGAGCCGTAATCTGACTGTCTTCCATGATGACCACGTTCTTCAGCACGTCAGAACGATTCTTCTTTATGTCCTTGCTGTTGACATGCTTGCCATTAGCCTTGTCCTGCAAAAGATTGAGGTAGGCACGTGACTTCAGGGCGATGAGGGCTGCTGAGTCAGCATGGCGAAGCCCGTTGGTCAGTTTGCTGTGGTCGATGGTGAAGTGATAGAAATCATCATCCATGATGATTGCACTCAGGCTTGACGTTTCCTCGTCCACAGGCAACGGCTCAATGGTCAGACCCTTCGGTTCGCCGAGAATGTCTGGATGCCGTGACAGCAGTTCAATCATTTCGGGATAGTCAGGCTTGCCATTGACAAAGCGGTATAGCTCGTACTTAGGAACTTCCCCTTCAGACTGCTTGCGCTTTTCTGGGCGATAACCGCCTTCACGCACGAACTGCCAGAAGTGTTCGGCAAAGTCTGCGGTCATCTTTTCGACAATGACAATCATATCAATGTCGTGGGTTGCACGAGGACGTACTGCCGTCCCGGTCATAGCGATGTCACAAGCCGTGCCACCGATGATAACGTAGTTCTCTGAGTAAGCTTCAAATGCTTCGCGGAATTTCTCTAATCCTTCCATTCTATATCATTAATTAAACGTTCAACTTCGCCTTCCACTCGTGGGTCTGCATCCTCACGGAGTGAAACGGCCAATGATAGCCTGTCCACCCATTCGGCTTCAGTACCAATCTTGGTGACAGGCGGGTATTTCCATGCCTCAATGATGATGTTGCCGTCGAACTCATTAGGACGTACCAAGGTTCCAGAACTCCTGAATTCACGGAGCTGTTTGACAGTCATCATGATGATCCTTTCCGGGTCAGGGTTGAGCCATGTATAATGTGCCAGGGCATTGATGCCACATGCAGGGTAGTGTTCATCTGAAAGCAGGTCATCACAGAAGATGCGTTCTTCAACAGGATTGATGAGGACGGATTGAGCCTGTTCCCACAGATCCTTCCCCGTCTTATCGAAGTGGATGACTTTCCGCTTGGAACCATCGGCTACCTTCTTACACAGTCCCAGGTCTTCAAGGCAAGTAATGCCAAGCGTAATGCTTGCATATGAATAAGGCATTTTGTCTTCTATGTCTCGTGCTGCAAGTCCTTCGATACTTTCTATCTGTAAATGGTAGAGCAGCAGGTATTGGGCTACTGGTGTCAGAGCCTTTGCCTGTTTTGTCTTGCGAATACGCTCATTAGCCAGAAGCATCGGCAGATGAACATATTTGTCGGATGCGATGAAATAAACATCCTTGTCGATAAGCCTTTGCCGTTCATAGGCCGGACATGTCGGCAGTAAGAATACCGTGGGACGTTGTAACAGCGAAGTAAGATTGCTGGCTGTGACAGACAGACTGCGAGGCGAAGCAATCTTGCCTTTGGGTTCTGCGAAAAGTAGTGACATTCCATGGAACTCGCCATCGTAGAACTTGTATGCAAGAGAGTCCCCGATGGTGACACCTTTCATCTGCGCTTTGCTTCGTTCTTGCAGCTGTAAGGGTCTTCCTAATATGACAATATCTTTCGTTTTAACCATTCTGCTTCATTTTAATACACCATTAAAACGATACAAAAGTATTAAAATAATCTGATATGACCAAAGGTTTTTCCATTTATTTTGCTTTGTGCATCAAAAATCGGATGTTTTATGTTTTGAAAGACTCTATAATCGCAACTTTTTCCTGTTTAGACCTCCGCCTCGTCCTCTACAACCTTGCCGAAATCACCGGCAAAGGACAAAGAACCCCACACAAAACCTAAACAACATCTTTTCTTTCAAAATTGCGTAAAAGGATGTATCGATGAGTAGCGGCGTTGAATAACAGTAAGTTACGATGATACAAGTCAATAATAGCATGTAGCGATGATGTAGCAATATGTAGCAAAGTGTAGCTATAGCTATTAAATGTAAATGGTGAATCCATGGTGATTTGATGGTGGAATGAATGGTGAAACGAATCACCATGCTTCCACCATAGGCGTTAATGTTAAAATTAAGGTCCGATTTGTTAAATTTGACTTGGCAGAAATCGTTTTGTTTTTTGCCAAGGGTAAAACTCGAAACTTGTTTGAGGTGGGTTGTCCTGGCAAATGTAAGCAGCCCTTCGAGTCATTTGCGATGCTCGAAGGGCTTTGGTTTATGCAGGCTTCTTTCCAATCAGTCTGTTAAACTCGCTGGCATAGAATACCCCAAGAAGGTATTGCTCCAGCTGCTCCAGGGGCAGATAGTCGGTGCATCTTGTCCCGAACTCTCCTGGCTTCTCTACCACATATACGGCATACCTTGCCCCACAACGGGCATCGGCTGCACGGAGGATGGCTTTAGGGTTTATCTGAGTGACCCATTGCTCAATCATTGTTTTTCTCTGCTTGTTGGTCATATCGCCTAATATTTAGATAGATACCATTCATTGATATTCCAGACCTCAATATCATAGTTGGTTTCATAGCCTTGCGTCTGGTAGGCAAACTCCAGTTCCTTGCGGAGCCTGCGCCTTGCCTCGGCTTCTAACACACGCTTTGAGGTCTTTTCAATCTCGTCCTCGTCAAAGAACTCATCCAGCTCTATGCGGTGGTTATTCACGATGGCATTCACGGCAGCCCATTTGCTGGTGAACACACCTGCACATTCCCGATGGTTTGTGCTGTGCCATGCGTCAGTCTCGTAAACAACAAATATCTGTCTCATATTGCTTGTGTATTATTGGGAATAGGCAGCTCCATTGCCGCCTATCCCCGAAGTTGTTTAATCTCCAATCTCCGAAGTGATGAAGTCCATGTGTCCGGCAAAGATGTCATCTGCCTCAATCTCATGTTCATTCCCCCGGTCGTTCTTCTCGTCACCTATGATGGTGAGACCTCCGTCCTTGTTCGCTCTGACGGAAAGGATTACCACGTCACAAGGCTCGTCATAGTCATAGGCTGCTACGATGGGGCATTCACCCTCGAAGTGCCATTCATAGCCATCATCCACCTTCTCGCCATGAAGTTTAAGTGCTGCTGCAAGTTCTTCCTGCTCACGGTGCTTCACCTCCTTCACACTGTCATAGATGGAAAAGTCCTTCAGTCGTCCGCTACGTGTGGCGTGAACTTCTTCGCTGTTCTCCTTGTCGGTGTCATACTCATGGAATTGCACTGGCACAAAGTCGATGGGTGCTGCCATCCAAGAAATGTTGTTCAACGAATAGCCGTGCTCGGAAAGGAACAATTCTATTTCGTCCTCCAGCATGTGGTCGGCTACGTTCAAAACCTCGATGCGCACGTTGGCGCTGTCCATTACGATAATCTTCATAATCTGCTATGTTTAAGGGTTATACATTAGTCTTTATCATAGAGCCGTGAGAGGAATGCTTGCAGTTCTGCGTCCTCAATCTCAGCAAGGGTGCAAGGCTTGAAATCCTTGTCCAGCTCAATCCTCAAAGTGCCAAGTCCGTACTCGCTTGCATCATAGGTGATACTTGCCATTTCGGTTGCAGATTGGTAGCCGTACTCCGTCTCTTGCAGTCCAGTAACGATGCCATAGAGCGTGAAGTCATTGCCTTCCTGCTGTCCTTCCATGATGTACCAGCGGATATTGCCAAGGTAAAACACTGCGATGCAAAGAGCATCCTTCTTCTTCGCGTCCTGAGAATACAGGGGATAACTGCTCAGAGCCTCTGTCAGCTCTGGAGTAATCAGTCGGTTGTTGAATTGCGTTGTTGCCATATTGCTTGAAATTTTTATTTCCCTTTTATCAAAGCCTTTCGGCTGTGTTGCGGGAAGATTTTTCTGCTTTCAGAAGTGCGGATAGGGCAAATAAGGCAAGACTGTCGTGAAGAATACTCTTTAAGCAAAATTTGCCTAAAGGAAGATTGTTCACGGGACACGCCTTGCAGTTTGACAAATCCAAGGTAACTTCGCAGAAAAATGATTCCCCAGCTATACAAAGCCGATATGATCAATCGAAAGTAAAGAAGGAGATGGAACTGAACGATTGAATTGCAGGATGCAAACTAAGTCATACATGAATGACGGTGGGGTAGCGGCAACGGTACGGCTGCCAGATGAACGTCAAAGCGAGTGAACAAAGACCATTTCGGAAAGGTCATCAAACTGAGCTGGCGAAGAATGTAGTCAGCCCTGTGGATGCCAGGGAGAAAGGTCTCTGTCCTCTCGCCGTTCATCCGTTCCGCTATCGTGCCATCGGCTCAATAGCAGAACCAGCCCTGCCGTTCCGCTTTCGGATGGGCGTAGTTCTTTGATACCCTGAGGGCAGAAGCGAAGAATGAGGTCAATGGCATAGCAGGGCAAACAAAAGACGAATGGACGGGATTCAGATGAAGAGCATGTTCTCCAACGGAGATCATCCTCGACTGATGAAGCCTGTCGTTTCGTGTTTGCCCATCCCTCAGAAGGTGTCCTTGGTCAGTGCAGCTGTGCTTCACCGACGTAGGACACTTTCTGAGGGATATGCGCCATGAGAGGAGAATGAAAAAGTCCTGCCTGGTTGGGCAGGACTCGCTGGCTTCAGCACAGTACAATGGTAGCCCAATCTATGGGTTTTCCTTCCTGCTTCATCTTTTCAATCAGAGCCTTAATCTGATCCTTTTTCTTGTCTGTCACACTATCGTCTCGTGTTTTTCCAAGAGTCTTTTGTACTCTTCGTTTTCAGTCTTTTGCTTTGCCATAATGATTAGAAATTGTGGGCAGATGGTTAGTCTGCCCGTTACCTTTTACTTTGTCTGGAAGCACACTCTGCCTTTCCTGCGAAGTTGCAGCACAAGGTGATACTCCTTGTTCAAGTCTGCCAGCTTCTGTAGTTTCTTCCGGGTGTCCTCCGTGTTCTCCATCAGAGAAGCGTAAATCAGATTTCCGACTTGCCTTCCCTCGTTAACGTCAAAAGCCTTGAAGCCTTTGCATCCGTCAAACTTTGCATATACGATGTGCCAATCCATATTCACTGATTTATTAGTCTACAAATTCAAATTCATCCCTATAGCAGGTTATTTCTGCTCCACTGCCTAATACGATGCAGGTGTACTGATAGCCATGATAGCCACCGTCTATGCTATCCAAATCCACGCTGATGTCCCAATATCCACGATAGGGAACAAATAGCCTTGCGTATCTCATTGCATCCTCCTTTCTTCGTTAGAATGGCATGTCCTTCTCGTCAGGTGCTGGAGCGTCCTGCGGTGGCTGGGGCGTGTTCTTCGCCTTAGCTCCTTTCTTGGCAGCCTTCTTCGGGTTGTCGTTCTGCTCCTCTTTCTTCCCTGCATTGACGAAAGCGATGCTGTCCGCATTGATGGAGATTTGTGTGTGGCTCTCGCCTTGGCGGTCTGTCCACAGCGATGTTGAGATAGTTCCCTCCACGAGAATGAGCCTGCCCTTGGTGAGATATTCAGCCAGACGGACATGGTTCTCCCTGCTGCTGCGTACCCTTACCCATGTAGTGATGTTCTGACCTTTGGAGTAATCATCAACGGCTATGTCAACCGCCATGAATGTTCCGTGCGTTCCTGTGATGACTTGGCAATCCTTGCCGATGCGTCCGATAGTGTGCGTGTAAAGCATAATCTAAAATGTTTGATGGTGAATAATCGAATGAAATCTAACTCTTTTCTTTTCCCTTTATTCAGGAAATCTGCTTTGCAGAGGGAAGAAGAAGGCTCACTTGGCCTTCTTCTTTGAAGTTTTCTTCTCCTCCGCAGGAGCCTCTTCCTCCTTGCCGGGAGTCTCATAGAACTTGGTGGCTACCAGCAGCACTCGCTGATGCTTGACACCTTCTTGATCGCTCCATTCCTCAGGCTTGAAGTAACCTTCCACGGTGAGCATTGCACCCTTAGTGAGCTTGTCGAATGACTCGGCGTTCTCGTTCTTACGCCATGCTTCCACGTTGACGAAAGCCGATACGCGGTTGTTCTCTTCGCCGTTCTTCTCGTTACGGCCGATAGCCAGTGAGAAACGTGCTACTGAAGCGGTTGTGAACTGACGGATTTCTGCATCCTTACCTACGAAACCTGTTACTGCGAAATTGTTCTCGATCTTTTTCATTGTTTTGAATTTTTAGAAGTGAAACATTTATTTTTTTACGTTGCTATCAGAGTTGGCAAGGGAAGTATGGGAATGCAAGGAATTTCCGAATTATTTCACCCCTGGGCCTAAAAGTTTTTATTGGATGCCCTGCAGACGGCAAAAGTTTTTGAAAAAATTCAGGGAATAAGGTATCTGGTACTTGCAGAATACGGCTTGCACTAACTTTGCGACGGAAAAAGTAAGTGTGACTCGCTTCGCCCGGAAAAGTCATCGATGAGGAAGTCGGAATAAGAACAATTTAGTGACAGATACGAAAAGGAGGATGCCCGGCTGTCCAACGCTCAGACTGGGCACGTCATGGCCATCGGACGTAGAAGGACACGCGAAGGGGCTGCGTATCATTCCGCTATAAGCAGGGAGCATGTAGAACGATGAATGTCCATTGGCAGGTAAAGGGGCTGTGACGTGGAATGAAATAAATGAAGGAATGGGAAAGAGATTGAGAATGTAGTAAAAGCAGTCTGTAAGGTATCAGGATGTGGACTACTACAGGGATGGAAGGGAGGATTTTTGAAAAGCAGAAGAAGGTCAAGTGAGCCATCATTCAAGAATGATAAGAAAAAGGGGATAACAGTGAGATACAATTCTTGTCTTTTGTGAAAAAGTGTAATAACTGGTAGTATTTGATAAGAAATGAGACTTTTTTTTGTTAATCTGATGAAGATTTTTCTGGATATTGATGGTTGTTACGAGATAATTTATTAAATTAGCATCAAAATTTAATTTTATTGTTCATGGAGAATTTAAATAGACTTAAAGCGGTACTCGCAGATGCTGGTCAAACCAACAAGTGGTTGGCAGAGCAGCTGGGCAAAGATCCAGTGACCATTTCGAAGTGGTGTACGAATACCACTCAGCCTGACTTGCAGACGTTATCTAGAATATCTGATTTATTGAATATCGATATTCGTGAACTTTTAGTTAGCAGGAATCAACCTGTTCAACCTCTAACGAAAGATATTAAATAAGATGAGTTTCGCACTTACATGGTTGATGTAGCCTGTGGAGATAGTAGAAGGTTGCTTGCACTGGCGGCTTTCATGCATAATATAGGGTTTAATTCAAGTTACTTTGATTAAATAGGGCATCTTCTATAAACATATACAGCCATGTAATTGCAGATTATCTATTTCTAGGTGGAATTATAATTTCAAATTAAATTTGTTGAATGTGGGAAAAATAGAGATTTATAGAAATAACTTTTCTTTCCATGCTACTCGCTTTGAGGAATGGATGAATGGCCTTTGTTATAATAAAGGGACATTTGAAACCGATATAGTTGCCGAATCAACAAAACGGAATATTCATTTTTATATATCCGAAATTGGAAATTTTAAGATAAGTAAAACTTCCGTTTTTGAATTTGGGGATGAAATTACGGAATTGGTACTGGATAGAATTATATATAATCATATTCAGGCTAATGGTGATTCATTAACGCCAATAGAGTGTCAATTATTTAGAAGTGGAGTAGGAGTTTCCTGCATCCGATTTACAATGCCTTCTCCTTTAAGAATTATCGAGTTTTATGGTTATACAACTGAAATAGGGCAGAAACATCGACACGCATATGTTGAATCTATTTCAAAAGAATCCGCAGAATCAATTATTTCTCAACTTAAATCTACGCATCAATATGATGAAGATAGTTTAATGAACTCAGCATATAAGCTATTTGAGGAAAACAGCAATGCTTCTACAAGTGCCGAATTGGATGGGATAGTTGAATCATTGAAATTGTTTGTCGAAGTATATAAGTTGTTATTTCAAAATAGTATTGAAGAGGGGAAAACGCCAATGCTTATGCCAAAGGTGTATTTCTTTATTGCTCTATGTAACTTTAAAATATGCAACATTAAACAAGCTTATGTTGTTGCAAAAGAAGGTTTGAAAAAAGTTGATTCCGTAATAAAAGATTCTGTTTTTGTTAATTTACCACCTAATTTGTTAGGTTCCGAAGATTTAAAGCATTTGATTAGTGTTATCGAAAATCAATTCCCCAACGTTATTCATTCAAATTATGGTGACGTGATGTTGGATCCATGTGTTATCGATACAGGAATTATAAAATCTATGGAACTAAATAGTTCTCCTGAGATTGAATCTTTGACGGTTAATGAGTTGGAAAAAGGGTTGAAAAAGCTATGCTCTATACAGGACTCCTTAAAAAAGTTGTATAAAAAAACGCAAAGCGGTAAAGTCGTTGAAACAATTGAAAAGATTGAAGAATATAAGTATCCATTTTATTATGCATGGATGGCATTAGATGCAAACACATGTCCTGAAGTAGAAGAAGGAACAATTCACACGTCACTATTTAATTCTTATATTTCAAATCTTGATTCTGAAGTAAATAGATTGTGTAAAACTCTAAATGAAGATTCATTATTTCGTCGAATACTAAAGAATGACAATGTTACAGATTATCTGGTAAAATTATATACCCTTATCTTGGATAATTTGACTCATGCTAACATTAACATAGAAATGTTCGTTAGTCATAAGAATACAATTGATATAGAAAATGTCAATTTGCAAAACAAGAAGTATGATAATGAAGAAGAACAAATACCTTCAATTTTACGGGAAGTTTTAGTGTTTAAATCTAATGAGCACCAAAGGTTTGAACATGGCGTTCCTGTTAAAGGTTTACAAAAATGTTTGAGAACTATTCAAATAGAAGTAAATAAGAATGGGTGTAAAGGCTATGATATAAAGCCTGGAGATGGCTTTATAGTAAGAATGTTCAATAACGATAATGGTTCTGCTCAAATGTCAGCTAAACCGATGAGACTATATAAAAAAGAGGACGACATGATAGAATTAAGAGGTTATCCTTTAATGGCTATCTCTCCATTTGGTTGGCAACCTGTTGATTATAGCGAATACAGTCTTACTTTACATCTCGAAAATGGAGCTTGGAAGAAATGTTGTTTACACCTACTAGACAGAGATGTAGTTATTGAATATAGATATAAGAACACTATCAATAAAGATTTGCTTGAATAATAATATAATTATAATTGTTTATGAAATACATAATAAAAGAAATTCTAATAGAAGATTCTATTTCTGATGGGAAAGTTCTTCTGGCTAATGTTACAAATGCGGATGATTTAAGACCAGAGTCTGATCTAAGCATTTTTGCTTTTCCTTATTCTGACGATTTGGAACAAAGCCTCACTCAGTTAATCTGTAGTTCTAATAGTAACCTTTCATTTTGGGAACCTAACGAGGATGATTTTGTCGAAGATACAATTATTGATGAATATGGTGATGAGATAATGGTATTTAAATCATTAGATTTGGTTCCAGAATTTGAGCTTGACGATGATTATGATGACGAATATGATGAAGAGGATTTAGAACGCGAAGAGGACATGTTCGCTCTTGAAGACGAAACAGAAACATTCGATTCAGGAATTGAGGTTTATGAAGATAAAAGCATCGATGAAGATCCTGATGATATTTTTAATGACTTTTATAATGAGGATTCATATATATCTGATAAACGTTATTCCGAAGACGAACTCAAGAAAATGTCTGTTAGAGAGAGACACGCAGAATGTTCTAAATGTTCAAAGGCAAAGAATCTTGGTGGCCTAATTGACTTTTATACATATTTCTTTTATCATGGATGTCAGGCAACGAATGAGTATGTTGTTCCTGGGTTGGCTTACTTGTATGGAAGAGCAAAAGACGTTGATAAGTTAAATCAAATATTGACGAAATATGCTTTTTGCTTATGGGAGTTATCTCAACGCTCAAAAGAAGTAACTCAATCACTGTTAGAAATTGGTTTGTCTTATCCATATATTTCAAATCAACAGGTTGATTACCTGGAGTCATTGTATAATGACCCCAAGTATTGTGAGATGATGGATGATATTCTTTACGACAAAGAAAAATTGCCCCGAAAAATATCTGGAATTACTAAAGATGAATTATCTAAAACGAATGACACATTCTCACCTAGGCTGCTAAAAGAGGTTTACAATTGCTTCATTCTGAATCAAAGGGCCCAGAATAAAAGATATGATGAATACACCGAATATTTTGTATATGTTAGAAGGACTAATAGCATTATAAAGAAGGAATATGGTCAAGTGGGTTCAGGTGAATGTGTTATCGGAGGTAGAGGTACATTGAATATGAAGTCGTTTATTGAGTTCATTGAACCCAAATACGGTAAAGAGTGTTCTAATTACTTTCTACGAGAGGTGTTGAAAAACAAACCTTGGTATAATGATACAGATAGTTTAATTCGCTCATATTTTGAATGGGTTGATTGGGACCTATTAACAGATATTGCAAAAGAGTTCTTTGCTCATGACACCCAGAAAATTGATGAATTGAAAATGGATATTGCTTTGCTATATTTAAAACGCTTAAATAAAAAAGAGTAATTTTCTTATCCTAAGGTAACACATAGATAAATCTTTTTATATGCAACAATTATGATGAGACTGATTTCAAATGGCGAACCGTATGTCTATACTCACCAATGTGCATGTGGTGAGAATAAAGGCGATATAATGTCAATGGAAGGAGTGCAGCACTTTCTTGTAGAGACGCTGTATGAGAGTTTTTGTCATTGCGGCTCCAACATAAGAAGGGTGGGAGATACGTGGAAATATCATAATGTAAGAAAGCCGGGAGTCTTTCAGGGGTTGTTCTCGTCGTTAAAACAACAACCAGATCTAATTTACAGAATGGATGGTGACTCACATGATACCTGGTTTTATGTTATGCCCAACAAGGATGACATTTCTTTACTAGATATGAAATTCATTGCCAAATCTGTAGAAAAGCGCGGAATTTTGCCTGTATTAGTGGTTGGAGACTTGTGGTGTTTTGATACAAACGGCCAGAAGAATATCTGTGGTGCAGCGTATGCTGCAAAGTTTGAGACAATCTCATTGTTAAAGGATAAAAACAATCCGTTACCGCAGGTGCTCTCTCAAAAGCAACTAATTGAAAAGATTGCCTCGTGTTGGCAAAACCTAGATGTAGAAATTTTAGAACCTTATCTTGATAAAGATTTTCATTATACTGCTGATGCTGTCTTTTATGAGATGTCAAGTAGGCGTGAGTATATGGGTTATTTACGTGCCAAATTCGAAAGATTGAAGGACGGTTCCAATCCTATTGGTATCAGGATTGGACGAATGGATGGAACTGATGACTTTGCTCTTCTGTTGCATCAAGGCGCATATAATCAATCTTTGCTGATAACGATTCAAATTAGCGAAGGACGTATAACACACATGAGAATGAGTGAATATGAAGTAAATTGCTGACAGTGCTCTATGAAATATTTGTATATTATTTTAGCTGCATTGCTTTTGGTGTGTCTTGCTCCAATGCCCTATGGCTACTATCAATTGGTGCGATTCGTGGCTATGGTTATGTTTGCGGTGTTCGCCTATAATAAGTGGCAGAATGGTCAACAGTTATTGGCTATTGTTTTTGGTGCTTTGACACTGTTGTTTCAGCCGTTTATTAAGGTGGCTCTTGGGAGGGTGATCTGGAATGTCACAGATGTTGTCATTTCCCTGGGATTGATAGGTTTATACCTATATAAGAAAAAAAGTGTTAGTAATTGAGGATGTTGTTGCGGGCTTCTTTCTCCTATTCACATATTTAACGTGAGTTCGACGAATTCAGAATAAACTCAAATCCGTGTCTAATGTACGCTGCACATTGATGCAGGGCTTTTTGGGAAACATACAATAAGCGGCGATAGCCCCAAGTAAGTTCACGATGAAATTGTCAAGGCACCTGTGCCTTGAGTGCTCCACTTGAGCAACGTTCTTCAACTCGTCGTTTATAGTTTCTATGATGGCCCGTTTCCTGAGCAGCAGCTTGTCCGACATCCTCATCAAGGCTCCTTTCATATTGCTTTTGAGTTTGGTGATAAGCTGTATGCCATCCACGAATAAGCGCTGGAAAAGATTCTTGCTGACATACCCTTTGTCTGCGACCAACTTTCCGTATATGAACTCCACAAAGGCCTTGTATTCCAGCGGTTTCCTGTCGTCCACATCTCCCGGAGTTATCATGAAGTTCAGCAATTCACCCATCTCATTGCAAATGAGATGGAGCTTGAAACCGAAGAACCACCCCATGGAACACTTGCCCCTTTGCGCTATGCCCTTGAATACCTTATGGATATGTATCCGCTGGTTCTTGCATACACTCAGAGGGGTGCTGTCCACGAAACTTATGCAAGTGCATTTCCCGAGTAATACTTTCTTGATGAACAGAGCCAAAGGTACCGCTACCTCTTTTTCAAGTTCCACAAACCGATTGTATGAAACAACATCCGGGAAAAGATGACGCATATGACAGCAGACCTTCTCCAGATAGAAATGCTTCAGACAGCGGTAGCCGGAATCATGGAACAGTATCATAATCATCATGATTTCCGCCTTTGACATAGTCGATTCACGGTAATAACTACGCTTTTTATCTGATTTCAGCGTATATTTTGCCATCATTGTGTCAAAAAACTTGCAGAAATCATCTGTCATACAAAATAATTCCGTAACTTTGTCCTCGGTGATCGTAGCGATTATTGTTTGTAACTCTTTGTAATTCAACACTATAAAGGTACAACAATTTTCGCTAATCACCAAATTTACAGACATCTATAATTCGTCGAACTCACGTTAATTTAATTCCTATCACTGCTGTCCGGAGAAATTTTACCACAGCGTAAGCTG
>ULPR01030963.1_pt1 | contig 32703 bp, 23 predicted proteins | sample 1953681 | NCBI WGS metagenome assembly ULPR01 (sample SAMEA4835634, study PRJEB28245) | human gut metagenome | biome: gut microbiome; material: fecal sample | place: Denmark | collected 2008 | reverse complement strand
TCTGTCTGTGAACAGATAATTATTCAGCAGACCCTAAATAAGGTTAGAAATAACATTTAGCTTAACACTATGATTGCAAAAATACAAAGATTGCCCTGCAAGAAGGATGTAAAATAATCCAAATGTTTGTAAAATACTCCGGTTTCATCGAAAAACTTCAGCATCCGGGCTTTTATGTCACGCATTTGCAAGAAAGTGTATTCAATGACAAATACATATATATGCTAATTGCTATATTTGCTGTCGGAAACACCGGAAGTCCGGACGTATCAGTCGGATCGGGACGGAAACGGAAATAAGCTAAAAACCATAAACATTCTACTTCTATTATGCAAAAATTAATTCTAACCTTCTTTTGCCTCATGCTGTCCCTTATAACAGCAACAGCGCAAACAGGCGAGACAAAGATCGTAACAGGTACTGTCTTTGATGAGAACAATGATCCTCTGCCAGGTGTCACCATTTCCATACAAGGGATGAAACAAGGCGGAACTGTGTCAGACATCAACGGCAACTTTTCCATTAAAGTCCCTGTCGAGTCGGAAGCTATCACTGCTCTTTTTATCGGATATGAGAAACAGACCGTCAAGATCAAGGACAAGAACAAGGTAAAAATAAAGATGTCCGTCGCTATCAACGAACTTGATGAGGTAGTGGCCATCGGTTACGGCTCGGTGAAGAGAAGTGACGTGACGGGCTCCGTGTCAAAAGTTGACGGCGACCTGTTTGACGACAATCCTACGACAAACCCTGCCGAGCTACTGCAAGGTCAGATGTCGGGAGTGGAAGTCACGACACAAAGTGGCGAGCTTGGCGGCAACGTTCAGATACGTGTCCGCGGTGCGGCCTCCTTGAATGCTGACGCCAGCCCGCTTTATGTTATTGACGGCGTGCCGATGGAAGAGATTGATGAAGACAATCCGCAAGGCATTGCCGGCATAAATCCGCAGGACATAAAGAGTATTGAAGTCTTGAAAGATGCCGCTTCGGCGGCAATATACGGTTCGCGTGGTGCAAACGGTGTTATCCTGATTACCACCAAACTGCCACAGAAGGCGCAACCGACGACCGTACAGTTTAACGCCAGCTACTCGTTACAGCAACTGGAACGAAAAGTTGACGTGATGGACGCGGACGAGTGGATGGCAAGCGCATCTAAATATATTGACGCCACATACGTGAACAAGTACGGCCATCTGGGAGCGACGGCAGAGGATGACTATGGCACGCGCATGGGTATTGTCGGAAAGTTCAACAGCGCATACTTCAAAGACCCACGCTGGGCAAACGGCGGTAGAGGCGTCGGTGTCATAACCTACACTGACTCTAAAGGTGTCGAGCATGAGGTGGACGACTATGTCGGCAACCTGATGAAAGTTGACTGGCAGGATGAGTTCTACCGTCTGGCACCGATGCAGAGCTACAATCTCACGCTGAGCGGAGCCACGGACGTGACAAGATTCCGCGCGAGTGTGGGTTACACTAATCAGGACGGTATCGTGCGCGGCACGAACAACAAGAAGCTCAACGCCAACCTCAATCTTGAGACGAAGTTCCTCAAGCGGTTCACCTTCGGCATCAACGTGGCGCCTTCGCTCGGTTGGCTCAGCGGTGTCAACACATCGGGAAAGTTCTCTCTGGCAGCGACTGTGTTGAGAAAAGCCCCTGTCGTGGAAGAAGACAATGGCGGACTGTACCAGAGTGCATATCCTTATCCCGCATATACATGGGGCGGCACGGCCATGAGTCCCATCGCATACGCTGACGACTATGACTATAGCCGCAACACATTGGGCGTGAAGACCACCGCTTTCATACGGGCGGACGTCTTTGACGGACTGCAGGCGGAAGTGCAAGGCAGCTTCAGCGCAGGAAGTTCGGAGATAAAGAGTTTCGTCCCGGGCACGGTACAGAGCGGATGGTCTACGGCCGGACCAAGCGCAAACACCAAGGCCAGCATGAGAAAGACCAACTCGGAGAAGTATCTTCTCCAAGGAACGCTGAAATATCTGAAAACGTTCAACGAGAAGCACACGGTCAACGCCCTGCTGGGTATATCGCTGGAACATCGCAAAGGAAACTATTCGTATGTCGCGGCAAAGGATTTCCCTGATAATGAGAAACAAAGTTTCAATCTCAACGACGAGACTATAACATCAGCAACATACGTGACACAGACTCCGACGAAGTTGATGAGTTATTTCACACGCTTCCAATACTCGTATGACAACCGTTATATCATTAACGGCAGCGTGAGATGGGACGGTTCAAGCCGTTTCGGCGCGGACAACCGCTTCGCCTGTTTCCCGGCCGTAAGTGCCGCATGGCGCATTGACCAGGAAAAGTTCTGGACGAATCTGATCGGCAAGTCCAAATGGTGGAACCAGATGAAGCTGCGCGTCAGCTGGGGTTCAAGCGGAAACAACCGCATAGACAACAGCGCGGCAAAGGCTCTGCTCAACAACACCAACTACTCATGGAACGGAACTATCGCTACGGGATATTCGCCTGCGACACCGGACAATCCGCTGCTGAGCTGGGAGAAGACACAGTCGTGGAACTTCGCCCTCGACATGGGATGGCTGAAAAACCGGCTGCAGCTCACGGTGGAATACTACAACAAAACCACAAAAGACATGCTCTACAAACGGGCGATACCGGCCATTACGGGATTCTCAAGCGCATGGACAAACGTCGGAAACATACGGAATGAAGGTGTGGAATTTGATGTCAAGACCACAAACATCAAGACGAGGAGCTTTGCATGGCAGACGATATTCACTGCCGGATATAACCGCAACACAGTGTTGGATTTGGGTGAGAACGACATGATCATGTGCGGCCGTCCCACCGGCACGCAGATTTTTCAGGTCGGACAGCCGTTGCGTGCATATTATCTTTATGAGGCTGTGGGAGTCTATCAGACAGAGGAAGACCTTCGGAAATATCCCTGCATGACCGACTCACAAGTGGGAGACCTCCGCTTCAAAGACCAGAACGGAGACGGCGTGATTGACGAAAACGACCGCACTATCGTGGGCAAACCTACACCGGACTGGACATTCGGTATGACAAACAAATTAAAGTATAAGGATTGGGAATTCAGTTTTGTCATCACAGCGCAGACTGGCGGCAAGATATGGAACATCCTGAGCGAGAACATGGACTATCAGGGTATGAACCTCGGACAGTACAACACCTACAGATGGTGGACAGATGCATGGTATTCTGAAAAAGACCCGGGAGACGGCAAGACCCCAAGCGTGTACAGCAACTCCGGCGCAATCGCCAGCTGCTATTCCACACGATGGCTATACTCTACGGACTTCATCAAGCTGAAGAATATCACGCTCGCCTATAACTTCCCGCAATTCAACAAGAAGAGTACATATATCAAAGGACTGAGACTGTACTTATCCATACAGAACGTAGCGATGTGGGATAAATATGATGCAGGCTATTCACCTGAGACAAACAATGCGACGTGGAAAGAGCAGGCCGACTATAACTACGGTTCCCATCCGCTCAGCAGAATCTACACTCTCGGCGCAAGCCTCAGCTTTTAACCCAAACGTTGTCGGGTAAATCCAATATAACAATAAAACAACAATAAGATTATGAAGAAGACCATATCATATATTTCGAAAGTCTTTCTTGTCGCTGCGGTGCTTACAGCAGGAACGGAAGTCCTTTCCTCCTGCTCCGACTATCTTGATGTCGAAGTGGGAGAACAGAAGACCGCCAAGGAGTTCTATAACAACGCATACGAGATGGATGAAGCGCTGAACGGTGTGTACAGCGGAATGATGAGCATACCAATGTATCAGTGGTATCTGAGCGAAGTCCACTCCGACAACATCTGGTCCGGAGCAGCTTCGGAAGGAAAGGCCAACGCATACGGGGCAATCCATCAGTTTGCCAGCACTTTGAGTGAAAACAGCACATTGGACAACGCCTGGGTTGCCTATTACACCGTCATCGCACGGGCAAACTCGTTCATCAGCAGGGTGCAGGATGTGGTATATGAAGCCGACTCGCTGAAAATGCAGCAAATCGCCGAAGCCCGCTTCCTGCGAGCGCTGGCATATTTTGATCTCGTGAGATTTTGGGGCCGTGTGCCTGCCACGACAGAATCAGTCACTGTGGACATGGCTCTCACGCTGGGACAGAGTGAACCGGCGGAGATTTATGACAACATCATTGTCCCCGACCTGAAATTCGCCATTGAAAATCTCAACGAGACTCCTCTCACTTACGACGGAGCATACGCCACTGACAACGGCAAGGTCCTGAACGCATCCAACACCAACTACTCAACAGGAAAGCCGACACCAAGCGCGGCGAAAGCGGTTTTGGGACGTGTCTATATCACAGAGGCCGGTTTCCCGCTTTACAGGGAGGAGCTGAAAGAACCGGCAAAGGAGCTGTTGCTTGATGTGATAAACTACAGCAATAGCCACGGCAACCGATGGTGGGCCTCCACTGCCGACGAATGGCGCAAAATGTGGATGCACGATAATGACAACAAGTACTTCCTGTTTGAAATCCAATATGTGTGTGAGGAAGACATGGGCAATCCCGTAACATACAACAGTATCCCTAATTTCACGGGATATACCAATTATTGGAGCTACGGAAAAGGCAACGGATATGGAATCTATGCAAGTGAGGAAGCATGGAACCTCTGGTCAGACGATGAAGACAGCGAAGGCAATATCATATACGACGCACGTCAGGATTTCACCATCGACCCGACTCTCCATTCCGAGAAAAAGGTCCTTGTCATCAACAAATGGCTGGAAAGCGACATCAAGCGCGCTGAGGTGGAGCTTGCGCCCTACTCTTTCAACGCTGTGATTGAGAAGACCATGTGGCCGCAGAACTATCCCATCATCAGACTTGAAGACGTCATGCTGATGTATGCGGAGCTTGCAGGAAACACCGATGCCACGGCCAAGGAGCTGGTCAACAAAATACGTACACGCACCGGAAGACCGGCCCTTACCGAATGGCAGACTGCGGACAGCGAGCGCTTCCTGGAAGCTGTGAAAGACGAACGCCGGCGTGAGTTCATGGGCGAGGGAATCAGATGGCACGACCTCGTAAGATGGGACAACGACCTGGAGCCCATCCGCAGGATGTTCTACAACTACGGCAAAAACAATCCGGACGTCCTCCCCGCATGTATATCGGCAATGGGGCGCATACAGGATTACAGTTATCTCTATCCCATTCCATTTAACCAAATGAAAATAAATGATGGACTTTATCAACAGAATCCGGGATATTAACATTCCGCTCGTATTGTCAGCGATCTTCATCTTTCACTTAGCAGGAGAGGCATCTGCACAAAATGCCTCTGCCTCTCCTGACATGAATGAGCCGATGACGAGCGTCATCGAACGCGGTTTGACGCGTTGTCGCGAACAGGCCCTGACACTCGCAGAAACCGTCGGCAAAGAAGAGGGAAGATTTCCTCAGACATATGATAACGGACGCTTGCGTACGACACATTACAAGAATTGGGTGTGCGGCTTCTTTCCCGGCATGCTTTGGATGCTGAACGGCGACAGACCTGATGAGAAGATGGAGGAATACGCCAGACTTTTCACCGAACGTGTCATCCCGTGCAAAGACATCAAGACAACACACGACCTGGGCTTCATGCTCTACTGCTGTATGGCTCCGGCCTACCGGCAGACGGGCGACAGGCGCTATCTTGAAGCGATGATGACCGGAGCTGACAATCTCGCCCTACGGTTTGACAAACGTGTGGGAGTGATAAAGTCATGGAACGCAAAGAAACACTGGCGCTATCCTGTCATTATCGACAACATGATGAACCTCGAACTTCTGTGCTTTGCCGCAAGACAGAGCGGAAGCAAACGGCTCCTCAACATAGCGACAACCCACGCCCGGACAACGATGAAGAACCATTTCCGCGATGACAACAGTAGTTTCCACGTGGTGGAATACGACACGGTGAGCGGCGGATATAAGGAGCGTGCCACGTATCAGGGATATGCCGACAACTCTTCATGGTCAAGGGGGCAGGCCTGGGCCTTGTATGGCTTCACAATGATGTACCGGGAAACCGGCAGGCATGAATATCTTGACCAGGCCAAGAAGGTGGCTGCATATCTCTGCTCGCGCAAGGACTGGCCGGCAGACATGATTCCTTATTGGGATTTTGACGCCGCCCCACTCTCCTCAGCGAAAGGGGCCAAGAGAATCCTCTCCGACAGCAAGGACCGAGAGGGTTCCGTCCCGCGTGACGCTTCTGCAGCGGCCTGCATGGCGAGCGCCTTCATTGAACTGAGCATGTATGACAAAGAAAACGGGGAAAGATGGCTCGGAATGGCGGAACGCCAGTTGCGCAGCCTTTCCACGCCGACATATCTTGCAGAGAGAGGCGAGAACGGCGGGTTTGTCCTGAAGCATGGCGTTGGCAACCTTAACAAGAATTCTGAGGTCGACGTCCCTCTGACATACGGAGACTATTACTACACGGAGGCTCTGCTGCGCTATAAGTCAATGCTTGAAGGTAAGAAATACATAGCCGGAGAGTCCACATCTGATGACCGGCAGTATTGGATTGACCTGCTGACGAAGATTGCGTCTCCGGTAATCGACAATCTTTCCGAAGGTTCGCTCCACAGGAATATGCCGTTCGAATCAAAAGACCCAAACCGCAGGGGTGTTTCTTATCTCGAAGCTGCCGGACGGACTATCCTCGGACTCAGCGGATGGCTTTCGCTCGGTGCTGACGGGTCAGCGGAGGGAATGTTGCGTGACGAATGGCTTCAGAAGACGCGCAGGGCCATAGCAAACATGGTGGACCCGAAGTCTCCTGACTACATGCTCTTCGACTATCTGCACATCGGGGACAAGCGTTACAATCAGGCTCTCGTGGACGCGGCCTTCTTTGCCCAAGGTCTGTTGAGGGCGAAGTCACAACTCTATGACGCCCTCGACAAGAAGACGCAACAGAACATAATCAACGAGTTGAAGCGCAGTCGCAATATCAAACCCAACGAAAGCAACTGGCTGCTCTTCGCCTCCATAATTGAGGCCTTCATGCTTGAAACGACCGGCGACTGCGACAAACAGCGGCTCACATACGGCGTAAAGCGATTCATGGAGGACGGATGGTATAAGGGTGACGGCATCTACGGAGACGGTTATGACTACCGGGCCGACTACTACAACAGCTTTGTCATCAACACCATGCTCACCGATGTCGTCGATGTGATGGCGAAACACGGCCTTGTTGCCGATGATGTCCTTGACAGACAGCGGAAAAGACAGCAGAGATATGCCGCAATACAGGAGCGGCAGATCATGCCGGACGGAGCGTTCCCCGTATGCGGCCGTTCGATGGCCTACCGCTTCGCGTGTTTCAGCCAATTGGCCCAGACCGCGCTCCAGCACCGGCTTCCCGCCCCACTGACACCGGCACAGGTGAGATGCGCCATGACCGCAATGGTCAAGCGCATACAGCAGAATGACAACTTCGACAAAGACGGCTGGCTCGTTGCCGGTTTCTCCGGCCATCAGCCTTCCATTGCCGAAAAGTACATCAACACCGGCTCCCTCTATCTGTGCACCGCAGCGTTCAGTGCTCTCGGCCTGCCAGCCGATGATGAGTTCTGGGTTGTGCCGCAGACACCGTGGACTGCCGTCAAGGCCTATGGCGGAACAGACATTCCGTGCGATCACGCCCTGAGGGACTCAAAATGGAAAAAGAAATAGGGGCATCCGACATTTGGGGTGATATTTCGACTGATGTCAGCGTGATAAGTCTATATGACCGGCGATATGATGGAAGGAATGTGGAAACGTAAGGATAATATCAAATTTTTAACATTTCGTTTTCCTTCAAAATCGAGACACAAATGCCGCGTTTTTAACATTGCCACGCCGTTTTCCGGCCGAAAAAATTTGGCGGCCTTGCCGTAAGGGCCTTATTGCTCTGCAACGAGCACGCCGTTGGTCTGCAACGGGCACGTCGTCGCACAGCAACGAGCGCCCCGTTGCAGAGCAATAAGGCCCTTACGGTGAGACGTGAAATATGTAAGAATCTTTCGATGCGGCATATTTGTCTGATTGTCAGCAGGTTGCGAAAATCGCCGAAAAATCGCAAATTTTGGCCCGAGGTCGCGATTTCTCCGGACAATGCGCGTTTTTCAAAACGTTTGTAAAGATTGTTCTGAGTTTTTAACACTTTGGCCATATATCCGATTTTCAGGATTATCCAATATCCGGACTATCCTCCCAAATGTCGGATGAACCAGAAATAGGCTGTGAAAAGTAAAACATATTAATTTTAAATATTACTATAACAAAAAAAAGAAACCATTATGAAGAGATTATTTATTGCCATTGCAGCAACGGCGATGACCGCCATTGCTGACGCGCAGGTCCTGCGACAGAATTTTATGGACGGAGTGAAGCCAGGCGACACTCTTGAAAAACATGTCTATACGGAAGCAAGGGCTTCTCAGGTATTTGAAGGAACGTGGAACGGCGCTTTCAGTAAGAAAGAGAACAACATGCCTTCACCCAAGGCCGCCGAAGGACTGTCATATCCCGGATATAAAGAAGGCGGGGCTTCCATTGCGTTCGGCTATGAAGCCGGGGTGAAGGGAACTCGGACGTCCACATACACTCTGACACAAAACGGAAAAGGAGTCGGAGGCAAGGGAACCATGTATGTCAGCTGTCTTGTCCGCGTAAACGGCAAGATAGGTGTGAAATCTCCGAAGCAGATAATCAATCTGGCGACATATCCCACCGGTGCGGGTGGCCGTGCCGGAATAACGATTACACGCAGTGCTACCGAGCAGGGCAAAATAAATATGGGATGCGACCTGCAGAAAGTCCGGGTATTAAGTTCAAAGAGCATCAATATGAAAGAGACCAATCTCATTGTCCTGAAACTCGACTATAACAAGGGTGAGGTCTCGCTCTTTATCAATCCCGACACAAAAGGTGCTGAACCTGCGGCCGACTGCGTAGCAAAAGCCGGCGACGACCCGAACGGGAAATCCAGCCTCAAAGGAGCGATAAAGGCTCTCTCTATCATCAACAGCAACTCTTTCTCTAACATCCTCATCGGCAACTTCCGCATCTCTGCCGATTGGACAAGCATCTGCAACTAATGAAATACATATCTATAAAGACCGCTATCATAGCCCTGCTGGCCTTGGCCGTCTCTTCCACGGCACAGGCACAGCGGGTGAAGTACAACTTCAATTCCGGATGGCATTGGGTGACAGGAAAGAAGAATGACGTCAAGACATTCTTCCAGACGCCACTGTCCCAGAAGTCCGGAGCCCATGACTGCACTTTGCCTCATGCGTGGAACGAAGACGAGGCTTTCGCCAAGACTCTCCCGGAAATGGCCGGTGGTGTCGTGTGGTACTACAAGACGTTCCGTCTTCCCAAATCCGACAATGGGAAGAAGGTGTTCATCGAGTTTGAAGGGGCCCGTCAGGCCGCAGACGTATGGGTTAATGGCAAGTCCGTTGGGTTTCATGAAAATGGCGTCATGGCTTTTGGCTTTGACATTACACCTTATATATATTATGACCGTGCCAACGAGATATGTGTGCGCACGGATGCGGACTGGTGGTATCTTGAGCGGCCGCAAGACGGAATCGCTGGAGGAACGAAATTCCAGTGGAACGACCGCAACTTCAATTTCATGGCGGCAGGTCTCAGAGCCAATGTCAATCTCCACGTCACGGGGAAAGTCCATCAGACCCTGCCCCTTTACTCCAACCTCAAGACCACCGGTGTCTATGTCTACGGCTCTGATTATGACATAAAGGGTCGGAAAGTGACCTGCAACATCGAGTCGCAGGTCATCAACAGCACCGATGCCGCGGCAAAGGTGCAGCTGACAGCTGAGGTGACCGACCGGCAGACGGGCAAGACAGTAGCGAGGTTCAAAGGCTCTGCTGCCACCATCGCCGCAGGGGACACCGCCGTACTGAAAGCGAAAGAACTGCTCTCCGGCATACACTTCTGGTCTTGGGGATACGGCTATCTCTATGACGTCAGGACGTCACTCACCGTCAACGGCAAAACAGCTGACGAGGTGACCACACGCACCGGTTTCCGCAAAACCCGCTTCGGAGAAGGCAAAATCTGGCTCAACGACCGTGTCATGATGGTCCACGGCTACGCTCAGCGCACGACCAACGAATGGCCGGCTCTTGGTGTCAACATCCCGGCTTGGATGTCCGACTATTCTAACGATCTCTTCGTGAAGTCCGGCGGCAATGTGGTGAGATGGATGCACGTCTGCCCCTCCAAACAAGACGTCGAGTCGTGTGACCGCGTGGGACTGATACAGGCGATGCCGGCCGGTGACGCGGAAAAAGACCGTGAGGGACGCTCGTGGGAAATGAGGAAGGAACTCATGCGCGACGCCATAATCTACAACCGCAACAACCCTTCCATCATGTTCTATGAAAGCGGCAACAGCCGTGTCACCGAACAGCACATGGCGGAAATGAAAGCCATAAGGGACATGTATGACCCCAATGGCGGACGTGCCGCCGGATGCCGCGAGATGCTCAATGTCGACATTGCCGAATATGGAGGTGAGATGCTCTACATCAACAAATCCAAGAAGCATCCGATGTGGGCTATGGAATACTGTCGTGATGAGGCCAACAGACTATATTGGGATGAGTTCTCCTATCCTTACCACACACAGGGCGCCGGCCCATACTACCGCAAGGCTTATGCCGGGAAATACAATCAGAACAACGACCAGTTTGCCATTGAGCAGATACGCCGTTGGGACGAATACTATCAGGTTCGTCCGGGATTCGGAAAACGGAACAGTTCCGGAGGTGTGAAGATAATCTTCTCCGACTCCAACACCCACGGGCGTTCGGAAGTTCCGCAGCGTGTCAGCGGCGTCGTCGACGCTATGCGCATACCGAAGGATGCGTTCTACTGTATGCAGGTGATGTGGGACTCATGGGTGGACATCGAGCACAAGAAGACCTACATCATCGGTCATTGGAACTATCCGGAGGGAGTCAGAAAGAACGTCTACGTCTGCTCCACATCGCCCGTCGTGGCTCTGTTGCAGGACGGCAAGGAGATTGCACGCTGCGATTCCAGCGAATATGACTTCCTGTACACGTTCAAGAACGTAGCCTGGCAGCCGGGAACCCTGAAGGCCGTCGGCTATGCCGCAGACGGCACCACTGTCGAGTCTGAGTATGAGATAAAGACCGCCGGAGCGGCTGACCATATCCGGCTGACACTGATGAAGGACCCCAACGGTATGAAGGCCGACGGTGCCGATGTAGCCATCGTTCAGGTTGAGGTTGTCGACAAGGACGGCATACGCTGTCCGGTAGATAACCGCACCATGCACTACACCGTGGAAGGACAAGGCGAATACCGCGGCGGATGCGCCAAGACAGGTGAGAATGACAACGGTATCCTCAACGAATATCTGCCGGTGGAATGTGGCATAAGCCGCGTGATGGTGCGTTCGACGACAACGCCAGGCGACATCAGGCTGAACGTTTCCTGCCGCGGTCTGAAAAGCGAGACCATTTCATGGAAGTCCGAAGCTATGCCGGCAGAGGCGGCACAGGGTCTGAACACTTTCTTTGCGGCGGAGAGTTTGCCCGGCATACTTGACCGCGGCGAAACGCCTTTGACTCCGTCTTATACAGACAAGTATGCCACTGTCGACATCATCGGTGCCGAGACAGAGACCAACCAAGACAATGTCGCCAACGCCTATGACGACAACGAGCTGACATCATGGAGCAACGACGGCAAGCTGGCCACGGCAAGCATTACCTATGAACTCCGTGAAGCTGCTCCGATAGAGAAAATCAGCCTTAAGATTTCCGGATGGAAGAGACGCTGCTATCCGCTTGAGGTCTATGCTGACGGCAAGCGTGTCTTCTCTGGTTGGACACCTATATCGCTCGGTTACTGCTATCTCGACATCCCCCAACCGATAAAGGCCAAGAAGTACACGGTCAAACAAATCGGTGCCGGTGTTGACAAAGACGATTTCGACCAGATTGTCGAAATCGCAGGCGGACCGACAGGCGCTTTTGACAATGTTCAGAAGAGCGGAAAAGGCCGCGCTGAATTGAAAATAATAGAAATCGACTTCTTGAGAAAGCTATGATTTCGATGAAAAGATTTATTCTCTCCTTATGTGCAGCTGTGCTCCTGACGGACGCAGCTGCACTGCGTTTTAAAGACGATTGCTGATTGATTCGCTACAGCTAAAACAGGATAGCGGCTCTTTGTTCATGCTCTCGCCGAACAAGTCATGGAAAACCTCCGTGAATCCGGAAAACCTTTGTGGAATGAAGGGCAATAAATCGACGGAACGGGAGTTTATTAATACAGAGTAACAAAATCAATTTATGTATAACAACTAATTAAAAACTTAGATTTCGCACTATGAAGAAGTTTTTCAGAAACGCAGCAGCACTGCTGCTCATGATGACATGCACCACAACAGCCATGGCACAGTTTAACCTCGGCAAGGCCGCAAGCAGCGCGCTTAAAGCCGGTAAGGCAATGACGCTCACCGACGCGCAGATGGCTCAGTATGTCAAGGAGTCCATCGACTGGATGGACAAGAACAACCGCGTCTGCAAGGCCGACGACCCGCAGACGAAGAAGTATGTCGAGCGTCTCGACAAGCTGGTTCAGGGACTGGACGAGGTTGAGGGAATCCCTCTCAATTTTAAGGTCTACTACGTTACCGACGTCAACGCCTTTGCATGCCCCGACGGCAGCGTGCGCGTCTTCTCGTCGCTGATGGACATCATGACTGACGACGAGCTGCTTGGCGTCATCGGCCATGAGCTGGGTCACGTGGCACTGAAGCACTCAAAGAAAGCCTACCGCACGGCCCTTCTCACATCGGCTCTGAAGGATGGCGTGGCTTCAACCGGAAGCAAGGCTGCCGCCCTGACAGACTCACAGCTGGGACAGCTGGGCGAGGCTGTGCTCAACTCCCAGTTCTCTCAGAAAGAGGAGAGCCAGGCCGACGACTACGGCTATGACTTCCTCAAGAAGAAGGGAAAGAATCCCTGGGCCATCGCTCTCTCGTTCGAGAAGCTCCAGAAGCTGGAGCAAGGCGCAGCCAAGGGCAGCACCATGGACCGTCTGCTCTCGTCTCACCCCGATACCTCCAAGCGCATCAAGAAGATGTCTGACCGTGCCACGGCTGACGGCATAGCACGTCCGGAGAATAAGTAAAGGGAGGCCCCGAGGCCCGTGTCTTGGGCCAGGGGCCCACCCCGGCCCTCCCCAAGGGGAGGGTGTCTACGAGGTGACTGATGTTATGAGCCACAAGTCACGGGACATTGGGGAATGAACAAAGGAAAGCCCCGCACAATTCCATCGTATGGATTTGCGCGGGGCTTTGTCGTATATATATATAATATATAATGTTGTACCTATAATATTATAATATCGCACCTATTATTATATGACGTCGTACTTCTTATCATATAACGTCGTACTTATAACATTATAATGTATCCATATATATTACACCTTGCCTTTTTCATCTCGTAGGCACCCTCCCCTTGGGGAGGGCCGGGGTGGGGTCTCGGGGCCCGTGTCCCGTGTCTTGGGCCAGGGGCCCAGCGGCCTATTTCCCGTACTTCTCCGCCTGGCTCCGTATCAGCTCGACATCGTCAAAATAGTCGATCTTCATGGCGTGGCGCACCTCGTCCATCGTCTGTGCGGCCGTCTCGCGGGCCTGTTCCGTTCCGCGGCGCAGGATGTTGTATATCTCGGGGATGTCCTGCTCGAACTCATGACGGCGCTGGCGGATAGGCTCCAGCATGTTGTTGAGGATGGTGTTGAGGAACTTCTTGCACTTCATGTCACCCAGTCCGCCGCGGCGGTAATGGTCCTTCAGTTCCTCCAGATTGTGGTACTCCGGCCAGTAGGCGGCGAAATCATCGTCTGTCGAGAAGGCGTCGAGATAGGTGAAGACGGCGTTTCCCTCGACCTTGCCGGGGTCGTCGACGCGCAGGTGGTCAGGGTCGGTGAACATCGAGCGCACCTTCTGCCAAACCTCATCGGCCGAGTCGCTAAGGTAGATGCAGTTTCCGAGGCTCTTGCTCATCTTCTCCTTGCCGTCGGTTCCGGGCAGACGGCGTGCCGTCAGGTTCTCGGGCAGCATGATGTTCGGCTCGACGAGCACCTCACCGTAGGTCTGATTGAACCTCCGGACAAGCTCGCGGGTCACTTCGAGCATCGGCTCCTGGTCCTCTCCGGCGGGAACGGTCGTAGCCTTGAACAGTGTGATGTCGGCAGCCTGGCTGACGGGATAGCAGAAGAAGCCGAGCGGGATGTTGGCCTCGAAGTTGCGCATCTTTATCTCCGTCTTCACCGTCGGATTGCGCTGTACGCGCGAAACGGTGATGAGGTTCATCAGATATGTCGTCAGCTCGGCCAGTTCCGGAATCTGGCTTTGGACGAACAGCGTGCATTTCGTCGGATCGAGACCCACGGAGAGATAGTCGAGCGCCACCTCGATGAGGTTCTGGCGAATCTTCTCGGGGTTGTCGGCGTTGTCGGTCAGGGCCTGCACGTCGGCCATGAAGACGAACATGCGGTCGTAGTCGCCCGCATTCTGAAGCTGTACGCGGCGGCGCAGCGAGCCGACATAATGGCCCAGATGCAGTTTTCCGGTAGGGCGGTCACCGGTGAGGATTACTTTTCCCATAATCTTTCTATTCCTTTGTATATATGTTATTATTGTTCCTGCTTTATTCTGCAAAGGTAATAAAACTTGGGCTTATGGACAAACTTGTCGGTCAGTAACTTTCTGCCTTCAGACGTTTAGGAAATCCTGCGAGCTGTTACACGGCTCATGTAACGTTGTTACACGGCTCTTGTAACGTTGTTACACGGCCCGCGTAACAACGTTACATGAGCCGTGTAACAAGTCCGGCTGCCCCGATGCCGTGAAACAGCGGCGGCGGTGACAGTGGATGCCGAGTCAGTTGCGGCGGTATTCGCTGGGCGACTGGCCGACGTGTTCCTTGAAATATTTGCCGAGGAACGACTGGTTGGGGAAGTTGAGGTCGATGGCAATCTCCTTGATGCTCTTCGTCGAGTTGCGCAGCAGGAGACGCAGCTCCAGCGTCACATAGCGGTCAATCCACTCGTTGGGCGTGCGGTGGCTGACGTGCTTGACCGTCTCCGAAAGATATTTCGGGGTGATGCAGAGCTGTTCCGCATACCATCCCACGCGCCGCTCACGGCGGAAATTGGCTTCAACGAGACGGATGAAGCTGGTGAAGATGGTGTCCGCACGCGAGGAACGGTGGTCACTGTGCTGTTGCTCGCGGTAGACAACGTTGCTCATGTCGTAGAACATGGCCAGCACGAGCGTGCGCGCCAGTTCCAGACGGTAGTGGTTGCGCATGTCGCCGACCTTGTCCTGAAGCATGTGGAAATAGCTCTTGAACGTTTCGGCCTCGTGCTGTGAGAGCCCGACTACGGGGTGGTTCTTGGAAAAAAGGAACAGGGTCGATATGTCGCTGACGTTGCTTATGGTCTCATAGAAGAAGCCGACGGAGAGGATGATACATATCCCGGCGATGTCCTCCGACGCCTGATAGTGGTCGACGACATGGCGTTCGGATATAATGATGACGTCGTTGCGCCTCACCGTCTGCTCGTGTGCATCGACCGTATAGCGCGCCTCGCCGTGTGTGCAGAGCGCGAGGAGGATGAAGTTCATTCGCCGAGGACCCGTCGTGACGGGCAGACGGGTCAGGTCGTCGGTCGTCATGATGCCGTCGGTGTGAAGGCGGACGAGTGCCGCCTGGCTCATTCCCGAGTTGTCTGGGGCGGCTGCCGGGGAGCCGCAAAGGTCTGGATGTCTGTTCTCCATGTTTACGTATTTGTGCTGCAAAATTACGATAAATATTCGATTTGGTGGAATAAAAGGGGAAAAAGGGACACAAAACTCTGCCGGGATGCGCAGTTTTCTCGTCCGTTCTTCGTAACTTTGCAGTCAGACGGACACGTTGCGGCGCCGTTCTCCGTGGCCTGCGGAGGCGGTGGGGAGCGGTCTCCGTCAGAAACAACAAATTCGCGTAACACATGAAACATCTTATCATCATCGCCGTCTGCATGCTCCTGACGGGTTGTAAGGACGTCTTCGACTACCATCCGTACGACGTGCGCTTCGACGGCGAGTGTGACATCAACGCCCACAACATCGCGCGCATAGAGGAATCATGCCGCGACAAAAAGACCCTGCGCGTGGCCTTCGTCAGCGACACTCACGGGTGGTACAGCGCCACAGAGGCCATGGTGGCCGACATCAACGGCCGGCCGGACATCGACTTCGTTGTCCACGGCGGCGACCTGACCGACTGCGGGACGACAAAGGAATTTACGTGGCAGCGCGACCGCCTGTCGAAGCTCCGTGTGCCCTACGTCGCCATGATAGGCAACCACGACTTCCTCGGCACGGGTGACGACGTCTTCACTGTCATGTACGGGCCGCTGGACTACAGTTTCATTGCAGGACGGGTGAAGTTCGTCTGTCTCAACACCAACGCCACCGAGTATGACTATCTCGCCGCCGTGCCCAACTTCGACTTCATGGAGGAGCAGATCTCGGCCTCGGCAGAGGCTTTCGACCGTACGGTGGTCTGCATGCACGCGCGGCCTTACAGCGAACAGTTCAACAACAACGTGGCCAAGGCCTTCGAACATTATGTCAGGCTCTTCCCCGGACTGCTGTTCTGCATCAATGGACATGACCACTGCCGCCAGGCTGAGGATATCTATGGCGACGGAGTTATGTACTACGGCATCGACTGCGCCGAGCACCGCAACTACTATTTGTTCACCATCACCGAAGACGGATATTCCTATGAGACAATCAATTATTAGCCTTTTCGCCCTCCTCTGCCTCTCCGCCGCGGCCGCGGAACCCCGCTGCGACTCCATCCCGCGGCACATGACGGTGCCGGCCGACTCCATCGTTCCGGCTGACAGCGCCGGAATCTGTGCCGTGACGGCTGCAATGACGGCCGACACGGCATATTACAGTAAGTACGACCGCCGCGTCTACCGCTACCGCCGACTGTGGAACTTTCTCATCCCGACCCAGCTGATTGTCCAGAATGCTGGAAACATGGGAGTCGTCTCCGTCGGAGTGGGGTGGGACTACGGCTGTCACCGTCAGTATGAGACCAACCTTCTCTTCGGCTATCTGCCAAAATTCCGGAGCCGTGACGCGAAGATGACGCTGACGCTGAAGCAGAATTTTGTTCCGTGGAAGCTGCCTTTAACCGGCAGGAGCTATGTAGAACCGCTTTCTTTCGGAATCTATTTCAATACCGTCTTCGGTCAGGAGTTCTGGGGCAAGCAGCCAAAACGCTATCCGGACAAATACTATCCTATGCTGTCCACAAAGGTTCGCGTCAACGCTTTTGTCGGTCAGCGCGTGTCATACACCGTCCCGCACAACCGGCGGAAATTCATCAAGAGCCTCACGGCATTCTATGAGATCAGCACGTGCGACATTTACGTGCGGGCAATGGTGCAGGACGGTAGCGTGAGACTGTGGGACATACTCGGCCTCTCGCTCGGTCTGAAAGCGCAGATGCTGTGAAAAATGGAATAAAAACCGATGGAATGGGGAGAAAACGAACGTTGCTAAGAAGTTGAATAAAGCCCGATGAAATGGGGCAAAAAGCTAAACGATCAGCAACAACCATCAAAAATGGTGCAAAAAACGCATGGCTGAACGGCAACAAAACCGCGGCGGTGGCTGACGTCTTTCAGTACATCCAGCTACGGTTGAAATACTCCTCAAAGCTGACAGCCTCCACATTCTGAACCTTGTCGGGTGTCAAGGTCATGCTTCCGGATATGACGATGCTGTCTCCTGCGTATTCCGTAAAGCGCATGATGGCCTGCTCGTCGCTCTCTCCGGAACATATATAGCCCATTCCACCGATATCCAGAACCTCTCCGCGGGTCATTCCGCGCAGCGTAACGCGTATCCGGCCGCGAAATCCGCGGCCGCAACTGTATGTCAGCCGGCCCGCTGTCGCGGCAGTCAGGCAGCACTCCTGTATGCGGCTCACACGCATGGCCCTGTGCGGAGGCGTCACCTCCATGGCAATATGGTCATCTCCGACGGCTTCACTAACGGCCTTACCGTAATTTCCGGCGGCTTCATCAATGGCTTTGATGTATTTTTCTGCGGTTTCATCGTATTTTTCTCCATCCTTCACTTCGCGGGCGTTCAGCCATTTCATCACTTCTACATCGCCCGTCCGCCACTCATCTTCCGTCTCTCGTCCGTCGACATGTTCCCGTCCGTCCGCCGAGACGGTGCATCCGCACGTGCGGCACAGCCACGTGGCGTCTGTCATATATGAGAACGGTGCTGCCCTTCTTCCGCCGTGGGTCACGCGCAATCCGGAGAAGACGAGCGACAGACGTGTCTCCGGCGCGCACCAGACGGCCACGACATTTGTGTCTGGACGGAGGAAGCGCGTGACGTCGTGGCGCGCAACCATGGCACCCGACGGATTTCCGACGGCCCCCTCCGGCTCCCCCAAGGGGGAGAGACCTGCGGCATGAGTAATTGAAGATATTGAGGAAGAGGACTTCACGGATGGCAAGGGGATTGCGTCGGCCGTCACGTTATAGCCGTTCACATAGATGATGGCGGCACCGCTGACGGTCATTTCTATCTGCCCGGCAACTGCCCGGCCCTCACCCGTAAAGCTGCGGCGGAACAAGACTTGTTCTCCGGCAGCCGCATTGGGGTGGCTTATCCAGCTTACGGGCCATCCAACTGAATCCCACTGTCGGACACCGGCGGCGTCCCGTTGTTGTCCATTGGCGGTCGACGGCAGTTCTGCGGCCACTGCGGCGAGGAAACAAAAAAGTCGGAGAACGCAGAGCGGGAGCAGGGACGCAGCTGTCGGATGGTGATGATCAGCTTTCATAATCGTTCTCTGTTCCCGTTCTTACGTCCTCCGGCTTGTGCCGCAGGGTTTTATTAATATAATCGCTACATCTTTCCTGCAACTCTGGAAAGGTTTGTTCCTGTCTCTATGACATCCTCCCGGTAATTTCCGCAGGGCAGTGCGTCAGGCGTCGATATTGGCGTATGTGGCGTTCTTCTCGATGAATTCGCGGCGCGGTTCCACGTCGTCGCCCATCAGCATGGAGAATATCTCGTCTGCCTCGGCGGCATTTTCTATGGTCACCTGCTTGAGGAGGCGCGTCTCGGGGTTCATTGTCGTGTCCCAAAGCTGCTCCGGATTCATCTCACCGAGACCCTTGTAGCGTTGCGTGTGGACACTCTTGCCGTCGTCGACGCCTCCCGCCCACTTGTCGATGAAGGCCTGGCGCTGCTGTTCGGTGTAGCAATATTCCTTCGCCTGGTTCTTGTAGGTGCAGAGATAGAGCGGCGGTGTGGCGATGTAGAGGTGTCCCTCCTGAATGACTTTGGGCATGAAGCGGTAGAAAAGGGTCATAATCAGCGTGTCGATGTGAGAGCCATCGACGTCGGCATCGGTCATGATGATGATCTTGTCGTAGCGCAGCTTGTCGATGTTGGCCTCCTTGTCGCCCTCTCCTTCGACGCCGAAGCGGACGCCGATGCTCTGGATGATGTTCATGACGGACTCCGCCTCGAAGACGCGGTGCCACTGAACCTTCTCGACGTTTAGGATCTTTCCGCGCAGCGGGAGGATGGCCTGGGTGTAGCGGTCGCGGCCCTGCTTGGCCGAACCGCCGGCCGAGTCACCCTCGACGAGGAATATCTCTGAGGTCTTGGGGTCCTTGTTGGAGCAGTCGGCCAGCTTTCCGGGCAGTCCGCCGCCGGTCATCGGGTTCTTGCGCTGTACGCTCTCGCGGGCCTTGCGGGCGGCGATGCGGGCTGTGGCGGCGAGGATGACCTTGTCGCAAATCTGCTTCGCCTCCTTGGGATGCTCTTCGAGATAGTAGGCAAGGGCCTCTCCGACGGCCTGCTGGACGGCTCCGACCACTTCGCTGTTGCCCAGCTTGGTCTTTGTCTGGCCTTCAAACTGCGGCTCGGCGACCTTTATCGAGATTACGGCGGTCAGTCCCTCGCGGAAGTCCTCGCCGGCAATCTCTATCTTGGCTTTCTCTATCTGCTTTGAGATGACGGGGTCGGCGTCGGCATATTTCTTCAGCGTGCGTGTCAGGGCCATGCGGAAGCCGACGAGGTGGGTACCGCCTTCGATGGTGTTGATGTTGTTGACGTAGGAGTGGATGTTCTCCGAGTAGTCGGTGTTGTACATCACGGCCACCTCGATGGGTATTCCCTGCTTCTCGGTCTTGAGGTAGATGACGTCGTCGAAGAGGTGGGTGCGGTGACGGTCGACGTAGCGGACGAACTCCTTGAGTCCCTCCTTGGCGTGGAAGACCTCCTGACGTGTCTTTCCCTCTTCGTCGGGGCGCATGTCGGTGAGGGTGATGGTGATTCCGGCATTGAGGTATGCCAGCTCGCGCATGCGCTTGGCTATGATGTCATATTTATATTCCGTGGTGGTGAAGATGGTGGCGTCGGGCCAGAACTGCTGGCGTGTTCCGCGCAGCTCGGTCTCTCCGACGACCTTGACGGGATAGAGTGGCTTGCCCTGTTCGTATTCCTGCTGATAGATCTTTCCGTTGCGGAAGACCTGTGAGAGCATGTGTGTGGAGAGTGCGTTGACGCAGCTCACGCCGACGCCGTGGAGTCCGCCGCTGACCTTGTAGGAGCCTTTGTCGAACTTTCCTCCGGCGTGGAGCACGGTCATGACGACCTCAAGGGCCGACTTGTGGAGCTTCTTGTGTTCGTCGACGGGGATTCCGCGTCCGTTATCCTGTACGGTGATTGAGTTGTCTTCGTTGATTGTCACTTCGATATGCGTGCAGTAGCCGGCCATGGCCTCGTCGATGGAGTTGTCGACGGTCTCGTTGACGAGGTGGTGGAGACCTTTCTCGCTGATGTCACCGATGTACATCGCGGGACGCTTGCGCACGGCTTCGAGTCCTTCGAGCACCTGGATGTTGCTCGCGGAATAATTGTTTTCCTTTGTTATGTCTTCTGCCATAATTTGTTTTCAGTCTTTTATGAGCGCAAAGTTACTAAATATTTGTGAGTTGGCGAAATATTTGCGGCACAAAAAAGAGGCTGCATCCGTTAGGATACAGCCTCCTCTGTATTGTAAGTAGTTGTCGTATTAACCCAGCTTGTTCACGTGCATGGCGAGCTTTGACTTCAGGTTTGAAGCCTTGTTCTTGTGGATGATGTTGGTCTTTGCCAACTTGTCCAGCATCTTCTGGACGCTCGGATACAGTTTCACTGCCTCTTCCTTGTCAGTAAGGGCGCGCAACTTGCGGACAGCGTTGCGCATCGTCTTTGCATAATATTTGTTATGCAGAGCTCTCTTCTCGCTCTGACGAATTCTCTTGATTGCTGATTTGTGATTTGCCATCTCTATTCTTTTCTTTTTTAATTTGTAGTCCCTAGGAGAGTCGAACTCCTCTTTAGAGAATGAAAATCTCTCGTCCTAACCGATAGACGAAGGGACCATTGCGCTTTTGTTTTGCGGGTGCAAAGTTACCGCTTTTATTTAATACTGCAAAATTTTTTTAGGGAAAAATATACCAATCGGGCGTTTTTCTGCCATAAATGCCTTATCTTTGCATAATATGTTGACAAAAACCGAGGCGTTGGTGCTCCGCCACGTCAAATATGGGGACAACCGGATGATTGTCGATCTGTTCACGCGTGAGTGTGGCCGGATGTCCTTTGCCGTCACCGTGAGCCGCAGCAGCCGTGGAGGTGTGCGCCGTCAGATGCTCTCTCCGCTGTCGCTGATAGAGGCGGAGTGTGACATCAGCCGCCGCGCCCGGCTTCAGAAGCTGCGGGCCGTGCGTCTTGCCGTACCTCTGCCGTCGCTTCAGGCTGAGCCGCGCAAGCTGTCCATCGGCATGTTCGTCGCCGAATTTCTCTGCCACGCCCTTCGCGGCGAACAGCAGGGGGGGCGTCTCTTCGACTATATTTCCGACTGTCTCCAGTGGCTGGACGGCCGCGAGGAGGGTTTTGCCAACTTCCACCTTGTCTTTCTCATGCGCTTGTCGCGTTTCCTCGGCTTTTTCCCGAACCTCGACGGCTACACTCTCGGCTGCTGCTTTGACCTGCGTTCGGGCTGCTTCTGTGCCTCCGTTCCCCTCCACCGCGATGTTCTTCTTCCGCAGGAGGCGGCCCTCATACGGCTGATGATGCGCATGAACTTCTCCACGATGCACCTCTTCCGCATGTCGCGCACGGAGCGCAACCGGATGGTGGAGGTCATCATACAGTATTACCGCATACATATTCCTGATTTCCCGGAGCTGCGCTCGCTCGCGGTGTTGAGGGAGCTGTTCGGGTAAGACCCACCACAACCCTCCCTTTGGGTGGGTCTTAGGTGGGTCTGGGGTGGTCTTTCTGTCATCATAATATCACGGAATTTAACACTTGAAAATTCTAATTCTGGAGAGCGGCGAAGCCGGAATCCTGACATTCCGCCATCGTTGTCATCCGGTTTTTCCGTTTTTGTAGACCCGGGAGGGCCTTACGGCTCTGCAGCGGGGCCGCTTTCGCATGCTGACGGCGGCCCCGCTGTCTTCCGACGAGGGCCTCCCCGCAACGCCGTAAGGGCCTTACAGCGGAAAGAAAGGGGACAAAAAGTTGCACACTTCCGATGTTTTCTCCGTAACATGCTGCAGTTCAGGTGATAAAAGATGCACGCGCAAAACTCGCGAATTTGCGGCCAAATGATTTTCATTTTTGAATTCTTCACGGATTTTGAGGTATTTGTCGGGTTTCTTCCGAGTTTTTAACAGTCTGTCGCGTAGGGGCTTATATATACTTGTAGGGACATATTTTTGCCTTTCTCCGCAACAAAATGGCGGAGAAAGGCAAAAATATGTCCCTACATAGTGGTTTCTGTTCCGTTACGGCATGATGATTGTGCCGTGACGTTTCGTTTGTTTCAAAGTTCAGCCTTGCTTACTTCATCACTTTGAATGCGGGCTTGCCCTTACCGATGGCCAGCCTGGGCGCGTTGTTCTTGCTCACGGCCGTCTTGCGGGGCGCGTTGGCTCTGGTCGAGGAAAAGGACGTGTTTTCGGTGATATCCCACTCCGACTCGGTGTCCGGCCAGAAGTTCATGCGGGTGATGGTGGTACCCTCGCCGTTCTTTGCCATGATGAGCAACGAGTTCCAACGTGTGGGCACCTCGTCGTTGACGTAGGTATATTCGCCCTCGGTGTTGATCTTGTTGGTGATGTCGATGGCATCGCCGCCAGCGGCAAGCTCCGGAAGCGTATAACCGGCGTTCATGCGGTCGTCACAGTCGTTCTCGTCCATCAGACGGACGTAGGCCTCGGTGACGTTGCTCGGGCTGATTTCGAAGTTGACGCTGACCTTGCCGGCGCTCTTCTCCTTGCTGAAAATCTTTATCTGCGGGCCGACATGCTCCGGTACCGGAGGAACGATGTGGGTCTCGACCTTCTGCACTTCGGTCTGGTCGCCGTTGGCGTCTATACCGACAACATACATGACATAGTCACCTTCGCCATTCACAGGCCATCCGTTGCCGTCGCCGGGGATAAGGTCTGCGGGAGCGAAACGGCCGGCATAGGTGAACATGGTGTAGTAGAAGCCGTAGGCGTTGATGAACGACTCGAGGGCAGCCTTCTGACCGTACATCGTGCATATCTTGGTGATTTCGGCGCTTGCGGTGAAATTGAACATGGCCTCACCTCTCTCGTTGAGTCCCGCGTAGGTAGCACTGACGGTTCCGGCTGAACGTCCGGCAGATTCGGTCGTGATGAGCTTATAGTCGAAGTTGTCGCCCAAATCCTGACCTGTGGCGTCAAGGTCGCATGCCATGACGAAATAGTCGGTGCCGGCTATCACGTCAAAATCCTCATACCCGTCCGACTCGCCGTCCCGGATGGTGTATGAAGATGTTCCTGCGGCTAAGAATCCGTTGTACAGATAGTTCTTCAGCAACATAGTGACGAGCTCCGGATCAGAGTTCTCGACGGTCGTACCATAGTATGTCAGCAGATAGATGTCTATCATCGACTTCTGAACGAAGTAGTGGGCATACTCTTTCGTCGGGGAAAGGGTCTTGACGGTGTATGTGAAATAGTTTTTGCCAACCTCGTCGACGTTGACCGTCACCTGACTTTCCTTCACGCCCTCGGGCAACTTGAACGAGACATAGTCGACATCGTCAACGCTGTATTTTGCAACGACTTGGTTGCCTTTGATGAGATACATGTTCTCCTGAGCCATGCCCGTGGCGGCAAATCCTGCCACCATGATTATCATTAAAAGTAATTTCTTGATCATCGCTTTGCTGGTTTTATTTCTTTATTAACTTCTGGGCCTTCTGTCCGGCCTTCACTACGTATGTTCCGGCCGCACCGCGCGAGGCATCAATCTCGGCCTTGCCGTCGCGGCTGACGGTACGGCCGGCGAGACGGCCGGCGGCATCATAGAGTTCGACGGCCGTGCCGTCCGGAGCTCCCGTCACGATGACGGTGCTGCCACTGACGCTGAAGCGGATGTCCTCGGAGCCGGTCTTTGCGTTGCGGATGCCCGCACCATCGGCAATGAGGGCAATCCGGTCAATCTCCGCCGTCTGCCACGTGCGGCTTCCGCCCGTCATCGGCACGACACTGACCGTACCCGAGCCAATCTCGATTTTCTCCACCTCCGACATCTTCAGCGTATATACCGTTCCGTCAAGACAGAGAACGCTGACGTCCGTCTTCTGCGCCATGAGCCCAAGGGGCAGCGCCGAGAGAAGAACCATCAGCAGGGTGTACTTCCTGTTCATGTCTTTTATAAATCATTATGACTCTGTCGGTTATTAATTGAATAAAAAAAGGCCGTAGATACCAGAGCCATGTTAAGTATCTACGGCCATTATAGTTGCATTATGAAATGTTGTCTCCTGTCATTGTCCGGGTTATGCGAGAAGGCGCTTTACGATTTCCGAGATAGTCTTTCCGTCAGCCTTTCCAGCCAGTTCCTTGCTCGCCGGGCCCATCACCTTGCCCATCTCGCGGACGCCCGAGGCACCCGTGCGGGCGATGATATCACGCACGACGGCCTCAATCTCGGCCTCGCTCATGGGCTTGGGTAGGTAGCTCTCGATGACGGCGACCTGTGCCAGCTCGGCGTCGGCGAGGTCCTGACGGTTCTGCCCGGCGTAGAGGGCGGCCGAATCGTGCCCCTGCTTGGCCAGCTTCTGGAGTATCTTGAGCGCTGCCGAGTCCTCCAGCGTGTCGTTGGCGCCGGGTGCTGTCTTTGCCTCGATGAATACTTTCTTGATGTTGCGCAGGGCCTCAAGGGCGACCTTGTCCTTGGCCTTCATTGCCGCAACGATGTCTTTGCTTACTTGTTCAAATAGTGTCATGATGCTTTATGCGAATTTTATGGTTCCCTGCATTGCCTCTCGCGCGTCGTCCGGCTTGCTCGGAACGATGTCGTCGCCGCTGGCCTGACTGTGGATGTTGTCCAGAATCTCACGCGTCCGCTTGTATGTGGGCGTCGATTCCACCGCCGAGATGACGTCGTCGTTGTCCAGATCCTCCGGACTGAAGAGGTAGATGTGCGGCCGGCGCTTATATTTCTTGCTGTTGCTGTCGTTCTTGTAGAACCGTCCGCGGCGCTCCTGCCGCTGCGCCTCCATCTCCTGCGCCTCCGCAATGCGGTTGGCCTCCTCCTGAGTGTGCTTCTTTATGCGGTCCTGCATGCCCTCGACGTTGCGTATTCCGAAGCCCGTGGCGAGGATGGTGACCTTCACCTTCTTGCCCAGCTCGGGGTCGATGGCCACACCCCACTTGATCTCGAAGTCGCCGAACTTGTCCATGAAGTCGTGGACATAGTTCATCTCCTCCATCATGAAGTTGTCCTTGCCGTCGCGTTCCTCGTTGAAAGCGATTGAGAGAAGAATCTTCTTTGAGTTGAAAACGTCGTTGTCGTTGAGCAGCGGCGAGTTCAGCGCATCGTCGATGGCCTTCTTCACGCGGTCCTCACCCTCTCCGTAGCCGGTCGACATGATGGCCACGCCACCGTCCTGGAGCACGGTCTTGACGTCGTTGAAGTCGAGGTTGATGATTCCGTGGACGGTGATTATCTCAGCGATTGACTTCGCCGCCACGCTCAGCGTGTCGTCGGCTTTGCCGAATGCGGCCATGAGCGAGAGGTCGGGATATATCTCCCGCAGCCGCTCGTTGTTGATGACGAGCAGCGCGTCGACGTGTTTCGACATCTCTTCGACGCCGTCCAGCGCCTGGTCAATCTTCTTCGCACCCTCAAACCGGAACGGAATCGTGACGATGCCGACCGTCAGAATGCCCATCTCCTTGGACACACGGGCAATCACCGGGGCTGCTCCCGTTCCCGTTCCGCCGCCCATTCCGGCCGTGATGAAGGCCATGCGGGTCCCGTCGTCGAGCATCGCCTTTATGTCCTCGATGCTCTCCTCGGCTGCCTGACGCGCCTTCTCGGGACGGTTTCCGGCTCCCAGTCCTTCCTTGCCGAGCTGCAGATGCACCGGCACGGGCGAGTCGTTGAGCGCCTGATTGTCGGTATTGCACAACACGAACGACACGTCGTGTATGCCTTCACGGTACATGTGGTTGACGGCGTTGCCTCCGCCACCGCCCACTCCGATGACCTTTATGATGCTGTGCTCCTTCTCCGGAGCGCCGAAGTCCACTATATTGTTGTCTCCCATATTCTTATTGACATTATTGTTTGAATACCTTTGTTATATGACGGTTGCCTCACTATTATATAAGGAGTATATCATTATTATATAAGTCGCATGTACCTGTCGTGTGACTTCTGCCTCCTTATTATATAATAGCGGCCGCGTCATCAATTCTCTTCCTCCATGAGCTTCTTTCCGAACATCTTCGACCACTTGATGAACTTGTTGATCGGGCTGTTGGCCTTGCGCTCCTCTTCACGCCGGCGGGCCTCCTCCTCAGCTGCCTCGCGGGCTATGCGCTCTTCTTCCTCCCTCTTGCGGCGCGCCTCTTCTTCGAGTTTCTGCTTCTCCGCCTCAGTCGGAACGACGCCAGGAGGAATCTCTCCGGGCTTGCGGGGGGCTTTCTGGCGCGCGTCTCCGGATGCGGTTGTGCCCGTCTTGGCGCTGCTGAAGAGGTCTTCGGGATCCATCTCGTCACCCGCGCAGTTGAGGTCACCCTTGGCAAGAAGGCCGAGCACGGTGTTCATCATGCCGTTGCGGGCGTTCACCTCGCTGTTTCCGGACGTGATGGAGTGGGTCACGAACTTCGCCGTGCGTATCTTGTCGATGTGCGTATGGTTGACAAATGCGCGCTCGATGTTCTTCATGTTCGAGCCGCCGCCGGTCAGGATGATGCCTCCGAGGAGCTTGTCGCAGTATTCGGCGGGCACCTGACACCACACGTTCTCTATGATTTCCTCCACGCGGCTCTCCACAATCTCGATGAACTTGCGGCTCTCCACCTGTCTGTCGGCGTCGATGGAAAGGCGCAGGGAGTTGTCGATGTCGTTGTTGTCGGTGTAGGCGCAGCCGTATTTGAGCTTCATCTTCTCTGCTTCGGGCTCCTCCATCTGAAGCGACATGAGGTCCTTGGTGATGTTGGCAGAGCCGAGCGGTATGACGGCGAGGTGGCGCAGGACGTTCTTGCTGTAGACTGAGACCGTCGTCGTGTCGGCGCCGATGTCAACGAGGGCGCATCCGGAGCGCTTCTCGGCCTCCGTCAGGACGCTGTCGGCGAGGGCCAGCGGTGCGAGGAACATCTCGGCGACGTTGATTCCAGCCGTCTCGAAGCACTGGTTGAGGTTCTTGTAGAACGTCTTCCGCTGGAGGATGTTGAGGAAGTTGCCTTCTATCCGTGAGCACTGAATGCCGACGGGATCAAGCTGTGCCTGTGTGTCGACTTTGTATTCTTGTACGGCTACGTCGAGTATCTCCTGGTCGGAGTATTTCCAGTTGCGGTTGATGTCCATCAGTTCGATGACCAGGTCCTGTGTCACCTTGGTCTCCGACGGCAGGTCGCGGGCAATGACGTTCCTGACGCTGCGTATGGACTGTCCGCCCACGCCGACGTAGACCTGTGTTATTCCGGTCTTGAGCTGTGCCTTGAGCTTGTTAACGATCGTTGTGAGGCACAGGGCTGTCTGGTCGATGTTGTAGACCTTGCCCTTGCGTATGAAGGCGGACGAGTCCTCCCGGACGACTGCGAGCACGTTGATGCTGCCGTCGAGGTTCTTCTTTCCTGCGATGCCGGTCATCTTTGATGAGCCGAGTTCTATTGCTACGATAAAGTCCTTTGCTGCCATCTTATTGTCTGTTCATGTATTCTTTTCTTGTTCTTTCATTCCTGCGGTGCGGCCGTCACGGTGTGAGGGCGGTGCACGCGCTTCCTGCATATTATCTGGTTGTCAAATTCCAGGCTGATATATGAGTACTTGTTCCATCCGGCGCGGTTGAGTCCGTAGCGGTAGAACTTCTCCAGCCGGCGCAGCTTGCGTCCGGCGTGGTAGGGCCGTCCGAGATAGACGATATGGTCTCCGACGCGGGGCACCATCTCGATGGAGCCGTCGTTAAGGACATTGAGCTGAACGACCTGATTGCGCCAGAACTTGTCCTTGACGATGTATGCTGCCAGCGGGGTAAGCACTTTTGCGGCATACCGGCGGCTGATGTTTCCCGTGGCGACGATGAGGTCGGTCGTGTAGCGTGTGTTCGGCATGATGCCTCCGCGGCTGTCGAGATAGTAGTCGTCGCCGTTGTCGGCCTTGACGCGTATGAGCGGCATGCGCTGGGTGACGCTGATACAGACATGTCCGCCCGTGGTCTTGTGGCACCGGGCGCGGTCGACGAAGGGGCTTTTCTCCAGTGCGTCCTCTATGGCGCGCACGCTGACGTCGCCGAGCGGCTTGCCGAGCGGGTAGATGCCGTTCCGTGTCAGGATGCTTTTTATCTCATCGGTGTCGAGAAAGCCCTCGACGACGTCCTCGCTGATGTTTATCCTGACCTGCGAACAGATGTCGCGGCTCTCGTCCGGCTTGTTGAAAGCCGTGACGGCAAGCAGCAGATACACCGCCACGACGGTGTCAAGAGCTATGACCAATGTCTTTTTCCAGCTGAACGTCATATTTATTTTCTTTATCCGGTCTACTGTTCCTTCACTCTTTCCTGAAGCATGCGGGCCATCTGCGGGACGTAGTTGTCGAGGTCGCCGGCGCCGAGGACGACGAGCACGTCGAAGTCGTGGGAGGCCACATAGTCCATGACGTCTTCCTTGCGGACCATCACTTTCGCGACGCCCTCGCGCAGACAGTCGTATATCAGCTTTGAGGTTACGCCCTCGATGGGCTCTTCGCGTGCGGGATAGATGTCGCAGAGGACGACCTCGTCGAGCAGACTGAGCGCATCGGCGAAGTCGCGGTAGAAGTCTCGGGTGCGGGTGTAGAGATGGGGCTGGAATATGGCCGTTATCTTCCGGTCGCGGTACAGCTCGCGGAGGCTGCGCGCGCTCTGGAGGATTTCCTTCGGATGGTGGGCGTAGTCGCTGAGGAGCACGAGACGGTCGGTCTTGATCTTGAAGTCGAAGCGCCGCGCGACGCCGCCGTAGGTCTGCATGCCGTAGCGCAACTCGTCTGCCGTACAGCCCGATAGCTGGGCCATGGCCATGGCGGCGATGCCGTTCTCGATGTTGATGGGCACGGGCTGGCCGAGCTGGATGCCGCGCACGGTCTCTATCGGCGAGACGAAATCGAAGGAGATCTCGCCGTTTTCGATGCGTATGTTCTCGGCGTGGAAGTCGCCTTCGCTGAGGGAGTATTCATACCGGCGGACGCCTTCCTGCAGCCGTTCTTCGACGCGCAGTCCGCGGTGGACGATGAGCGCGCCGCCCGGCTGGATGAGCGACGTGTAGTGGGCGAAGCTCTCCAGATAGGCCTCTTCGGTGCCGTAGATGTCGAGGTGGTCGGCGTCGGCTGAGGTGATGACGCTGATCCAGGGCCGCAGCCAGTGGAAGGAGCGGTCGAACTCGTCGGCCTCGATGACGACATAGTCGCTCTTGCTGAGGATATAGTTTGTCCCGTAGTTCTTCGATATGCCTCCGAGGAAGGCGTTGCAGTCCATGGCGCTCTGGTGCATGATATGGGCGCACATGGTCGACGTGGTTGTCTTGCCGTGGGTTCCGGCGACGCACAGCGCGCGGTGGGAGCGCGCTATCGTGCCGAGCACCTGCGCACGCTTCTGTATTTCAAATCCGCCCTCGCGGAAGAAGACCAGCTCCTTGTGGTCGTCGGGTATGGCAGGGGTGTAGACGACGAGGCATGTCTGCGGGTTCTTGCATACGTGGGGTATCTCGTCGACGTTCTCCTCATAGTGGAGGAGCGCGCCCTCGCGCTCAAGTCTGTGGGTCAGTTCTGTCGGTGTCTTGTCATATCCGGCCACGACGATGCCGCGGCTGATGAAGTAGCGGGCGATGGCGCTCATGCCGATGCCGCCGGCGCCCACGAAATAGACTGATTTTATGTCTTTGAGTTCCATTGTTTCTTTAATTGGTTATGGGAGGGATGGGAGGAGCTTATGCGAGGAGGGAGGAGAGTGGAGGGAGGAGGGAGAAATGAGAACTGCCGTTCCAGCGACAAGAGTAATCATACCTCTTCACTCATCACTCTTAACTCTTCACTTCAGGAAGCCTCTTCATTCTTCATTTTCCTCCCTCTGCAAGGCGTATGACCTCCCGGGCTATTGTCCCGGCGGAGTCGGGGAGGGCCATTTTGAGTATGTTCTCGCTCAGCCGGGCCAGCTGCTTGCTGTCGGCTACGGTCTCAAGGGCGAGCTTCAGAAGCGTGTCGGGCGCGTCGGCGTCCTTGACGCAGATGGCTGCGCCGCGGTCGACGAGGGCCATGGCGTTCTTGGTCTGATGGTCTTCGGCCACATTGGGACTGGGAACGAGGATGACCGGCTTGCCTATCAGGCAGAACTCGGAGATGCTGCTCGCTCCGGCACGGCTGATGACGAGGTCGGCCGCACGGTAGGCGGCGCCCATGTCGGTGATGAAGTCGGTCACGTGGAGGTTCTCCGGACAGCCTTTCGCGGCCAGCTCACGGGCGATTTCCTCACTGTAGTATTTTCCCGTCTGCCAGACGAACTGCACGTCGCCGGCGGCTGCGGCCACCATGTCGAGATGGCGCAGGACGCTTTCGTTGACCGTGCGTGCTCCGAGGCTTCCGCCCACGAGCACGATGGTCCGCTTCTCCGGGTCAAGTCCGAACGAGCGGCGGGCCTCAGCGGGAGTCATCCGGCTCTCGATGAGCGACTGGCGCACGGGATTGCCCGTCTTCATCAGCTTTTCGGCCGGGAAGAAACGTTCCATTCCGTCGTATGCTACGCATATCCTGTCGGCTCCCGCGGCCAGCATCTTGTTGGTCACACCGGCGTAGGAGTTCTGCTCCTGAATCAGGCAGGGGATGCCCATGGCGTGGGCAGCCTTCAGCGTGGCCGCACTGGCATAGCCGCCGACGCCGACGGCCGCCATCGGACGGAAGTCGCGTATCGTGCGGCGCACCATGCGCTTGCTCCTGAGGAAGTCCATCAGTACGCCGATATTGCGCGGCGACCACAGCGGACGTATCAGTCCGCGGACCGGAAGTCCCACAATTTCGTAGCCCTCGCGGGGCACCCGCTCCATCTCCATGCGGCCCAAGGCGCCGACAAACAGAATCTTTGCGTCGGGGCGCAGGGCCTTGACGGCGTTGGCTATGGACACGGCCGGGAAGATGTGTCCGCCCGTTCCGCCTCCGCTGATGACTATTCTCAATTCGTTGTTCATACCTCTTTATAAAAGTGTAGTATTCTGCAAAATTAGTAATTTTCTTCCGTCCATGCTAATTTTATGCCGTAATTTTTTCGCATCATCCGTTTTGACGGTATCCGCGTTTTTTCCTCGTCACACCGCCGTCACATCATGATATTGTCAAAATACCGGTCAAAACCGACGGGCTTTTCCCGCCCGTTGCTTCCGAATTATCACGACTCTTGTTTTTCAAAAATCCCGTCTGAGAGAAAATCTCGCCCCGAGGGGCAAAAAATCGCCATTTTCTTAGGTTTTACATAACCAGCTGTCTCTCACCGACTTATCTCTCTTCACGAATATCGCCTCCCCTTTCCCATCCTGCTTTAAGGGCCTCCCGACCTCGCCGTAAGGGCCTTACGGCGTTGCAACGGCGGCCCCGTCGTGCTGCAACAACGGCCCTTTCGCAACCCCGGGAGGGCCTTACGGCAAGACGACGACGGTTTTTGCGCTGTTTTTCAACGCCTTTTCCGCGATTTCATCATGCGGTTTTGAGGATGGCGGGAGGGCAGAAATTCAGAAGAAAGAAGACAGTATTGATGGTTTATGGTTAAGAATCGAGTAGTAAAAATCAAGACTGTCCGGAAAACAGAGATAGATGGAGGAGGGATATTCGTGAAGGGAGGAGGGACATTCGTGGAGGGAGGAGGGACATTCGTGGAGGGAGGAGAGTGCAGAACTCACATGGAAGCCTTTAAGTGTGGTATTCTTAGTCCCCTCCTTTCGAAGGAGGGGTTAGGGGTG
>ULPR01013907.1_pt1 | contig 35409 bp, 30 predicted proteins | sample 1953681 | NCBI WGS metagenome assembly ULPR01 (sample SAMEA4835634, study PRJEB28245) | human gut metagenome | biome: gut microbiome; material: fecal sample | place: Denmark | collected 2008 | reverse complement strand
CGGATATCAACGCGCAGGATAAATTCGGCAATACCGCGTTTGTTTATATCGTGAAGCATCCGCAGGCAATGATGCGACTTCGGGTTTTGGATTTTATGATTGATAACGGCGTCGATCCGAATATCAAAAACAAACACGGCAAAACCATTTGGGATTATGCCGCCGAACAGGAATGCTTAACCGATTACCTCTGTGTCCGTTTGTTGGAGGAGAAGAGCGATGAGTAATGTAGCCCGAATTGCCGCGTTAAACGATGCTTTCAGAGCTAATCCTGCGCTCGGGATATTTGTTTTAACCATCGGTATCCGTGCCAATGTGCCGCAGGACGTTGCGGCAATTCTTAACAAAGTGCGGACTTTTAAGGATTTCAACGAAGGCGATGATCCGTATGGTGAACACGATTTCAGGGCTTTTGATTTTAAGGGCAAAAATATTTTCTGGAAGATTGATTACTATGACCGCAATTTTGAATTTGCCTCACCGGATGCCGCTAATCTGGAGATTACCAATCGCGTTTTGAGCGTTATGTATGCCGATGAATACTAGGAGGCCGTTATGGAATATGATGTTATTTGCAGCGAAAGCATAGACAAGCTGGTGGAATATGTGAACGTATACCTTCAGGATGGCTGGCAGTGTCAGGGCGGTATTGGGGTTTTAACCCAAGGGTTGAGTTATAAAGTATTTTATCAGGCGGTTGTGAAAGGAAAATAAAATGACTAATGGTGAGTTTGTGGATGATAAGAAAATCAAGGATATTCTGACCTATATCAGCGGAATGAAGCATGCCGAGCAAATCCGCATGATGTTTTTGTGCAGCCTGAACGGTATGCGCTCCATCAATTTTGCCTACTTGCAGGTTAAGGACGTTTTTACCGACAATCTCAAAATCAAAGACGTGATTTGCCTTGATTACGACAAGAACAAAGGCAAAAACAAATGTTCCTACTATATGAACAGCCAGATGAAGAAGGAATTTTGCGAATATTTGAAGTATTTACAGCGGAAATGGAAAGACAGCCTGACGGCTGAAACATATCTTTTTACTTCGCAGAAATTAAACAAACCTTACAACCGCGCCAGTATCAGCCGTTTGTTTGCTTCGGTTTACCGGAAATTCAACATTCAGGGCGCGAGCCACTTGGGGCGGCATTTGTTTGTTTCCAAACTGGTTAATTCCGGCGTGAACATCTGCATTGTGCAGAAACTGGCCAATCATAAGAACATCAGCACCACGCAGCACTATTTTAACTATAACGACCAAATGCTCGCCAACGCCGTGGAAAATGTTAGGATTTAAGATGAAAACAGTAGATAGAGTTTGGTTTTTAAGCCATTGCGAATGGATTTATAACAATCGGCATAGGTTGAAAAATAGACCTTGTGCCAATTTTGTACTGACAGGATTTGTCATCAATTCCTTCGGATGTCCTTATTACGGCTATGCTATTGATAAAATAACTCTCGGCAATCTAATAAAACTCTGGAACAATGGCTTTATGTTCAGAGGTTATCCGTTAATTCATTACCGCAGACATCATAATAGTGATTACAGCAGCATTTCTTACATTAAAGACCGAAAAATCATCAGCTATGACTATTCCTACCGACAACCGCCGGAAGAACAATATATTCCGTCACAGCCGGTTTTGCATATACTCAAAACCCTCCGCCACAAACAGCCCGATGACTTGGATAATTACAGAACGGTGGAAGAGCTGGCGGAAGTTTTGTAGATGAGTACATTCGAACTCTCCTTTGAAAAATGTGATGATTTGCCGTTTTTTCCTTTGGAAAATGTGATTGTTTCATAAAAATTCCTTGAAAAAATGTGATTTTTGAGTTATATTTCCCTTAAAACAAGGGAATTATAAATGAAAAGATACGCATTTGAGAAATTAAAAACTTGGAAAGAAAGTAAAAATCGCAAGCCTTTGGTTATCAGAGGGGCAAGGCAAGTTGGTAAAACCTGGCTCATGAAAGCTTTTGCAAAAGAGTTTTATAAAAATCTTGCCTATGTCAGCTTTGTAGATACACCTGATGCGAAAAACATATTTGAGGGAAATTATAATTTAGATGATATTTTACTGGGCTTGAGTGTTTTAACCAAAGTTCAAATTAAGCCAAATGATACATTAATTGTTTTAGATGAAATTCAAGAATGTGAAAGAGCCCTAAACGCACTAAAGTTTTTCAAGGAAAATGCTCCTGATTATCATGTGATTGCCGCAGGAAGTTTATTAGGCGTTGCTGTTCGGAAAAAGCAGTTTTCTTTTCCGGTCGGGCAAGTTGATTTCTTAAATTTATATCCTTTGAGTTTTTGTGAATTTTTAGACGCACTCGGTGAAAATCAACTATCTGAATTAATTTATAACAGTAATTGGGACGTTCTTAAAAATTTTCAAGACAAATGCACCAATCTTTTGAAACAGTATATGTTTGTCGGCGGGATGCCGGAAGCCGTTAAATCTTTTGCTGCCAATAAAGATATGGCCGAAGTAAGACGAATCCAAAATGCTATCTTAACAGGCTATACGGAAGATTTTTCAAAATATACGGAAAGCTCAAATGTGGCCAAAATAACAGCCGTGTGGAATTCCTTGCCGACGCAGCTTGCAAAGGAAAATCAAAAATTTACCTATAAGGATGTCCACAAAGGAGCAAGAGCCAGAGAATATGAAGCTGCCGTAGATTGGTTGGACTTGACCGGACTGGTTTATAAAATTAAGAAAATAACAAAACCGGATTTGCCGATTTCCGGTTATGAGGATAATTCGTCTTTCAAATTGTATATGTTGGATACAGGCTTACTTTGTGCCAAAGCGATGCTTGATGCGAAGGTTATTATAGAAGGAGATAAGATTTTCGAGGAATTTAAAGGAGCTTTAACCGAGCAGTATGTTTTACAAGAGCTCAAAACAAATGATAACTTGCCGATAAATTATTGGGGAACGGATGTCGGACAGGCTGAAATAGACTTTATAGTTCAAAAAGCCAATTTGGTTATTCCCGTTGAAGTGAAGGCAAGTATCAATCTTAAAGCGAAAAGTTTAGCATCCTACCGACAGAAATATCAGCCTCAAATTTCTATTCGCACATCTTTGGCCGGTTTTGAAGTTAATAATGGCCTTTATAATATCCCGCTATATATGATAGAAAATGTTTTGAATAATAATGAAATTGATAAGATATAAAACTCACAAAATGTCAAACAAAGTGATGTTTTATAACAAAGTTTGACATTTTGGGATTGTGGCATTTTCAAGCCAAACAAAACCTCTATATTTTCTGCCGATTACAGAGGAAATGTTAAAGAATGTGGTTTCTTTAACATTTTGAAAGAATTAGTTTGTATGCTCATTTTTAAAGAGTGAAATCTCTCAAAGGAGTAAACAAATTGCATTTTGACAGTTACAATAATATTTTTGGCAACCGAGAATTTGAAAGTAATGTTTTAAGCGATTCTGCAACAGAATATACTCCGTTTGATTATGATTTTAATCAAGATATTGTGCCGCATATAATCAATCAGTTCACTGATGAAAAAGCCGAAATAAAAAGGAAGCTTGAGAATATCAAACTTTTCTCGCACGGTTCCGGTATCGGTATTCTTTTTAAGAACTTTGATTTTACACTGACGAATGCTCTTTTCAAATTAGATAATTATAATTACTCCGAATACATTAGCACAATGATTTTTGTAAACTGCCGCATGGGCAAAACCTTGTTGGATGCACCTGATTTCGGCATCGCTTTTTATGATTGCGTATTTGAGGAAAATTTTACGGTAGATATCAGGAACAAAGAAGAATACGGCGGTTCGCCGATAGAATTTAACAAATGTACCTTTAACAGCGAAATCAATTTTGAAAATATCAACATAGATGCTTCTATTTGTATTAATGAATGTTTGTTTAATGACCACAGTGTTTGGCAAATGCGTTATTTTGCTCGTGATGTTGCGAATAAAACGGGGAGCACACTTTATACACTCCGAGTTAAAAATTGCATTTTCAGGGGAGAAGTTGATTTTTCGAAAGCCTATATTCCTGCAAGAAGTGTTTTTGATACCTTGACTTTTTATAAGGATATTAATTTTAGCGAAACAAAGTTTGCTGAGCAAATAACATTTCATAATCTATGCTTTGCTCCTCTAACCAGCAAAACAATGAAAAATGGTTTTAAGAGCTTTATTGATGCTCTTAATTTGAGAAAATACAAGAAAGAAGCCAAATATTATGAAACTCATTATGGCAATATTGATACAAGAAAAGTAGACAAAGCGGAATTTGACATAGCCGCAGAATCCGGCTGGTTAAATATTAAACAAGCAGCGATGTTTTTGGGAGTCAAATATAATTCACTTCTTGATATGCGTAAAGATGACAAAGTCTTAGGGCAACAACGTATTCCGTATGTCGGCGAGGGTAAAAATAGCCGTTATTATATCCCCTTGCTTCAAGCCTATAAGGATAAAGATATGAAAAGAGTTAAAGAGCTGGAAATTGAAATGCGTAACAAAGAAAATGAACAGTAAAACGAATCAATAAATTCCGATTCTTTTATAAAATGCTGCCATTTTAAACAAAATGGTGGCATTTTTTTACATTCTCTTTAAAAAAAATACCTTGCTATACCTAGCGTCACCTATACACACCTATTTAAAAACGTTTTTGAAGAAAAATATTGAAAAACAATCTGTTGACTTGCGTTTTGTTTTTCTCTCATACTAACCATGTCAGGCAGCAATGCCATAATTTAACCATTAAAACCGAAAGGAAAACAAAATGACCATATTAACTTACATTATCGCTTCTTTGCTGAAAAAATATCGTTTCAAAAAAGAGGTAGAAAACCTGAAAAATCTTCTCAACGCCGCCCGGTTTGCCTGCTAGGAGAAAAGTCATGCATTATCGACTGGTTGCCAAAACCGCTGATTTTACACCGGAAGAATTGCTCAATAAATTGCAGGGATTTATGCCGGTGGCAGACGAAGCGGTTCATCAATACGGATGTTGGAAACTTGCACGTTATGCCGATTTTGCAGCATTTGCCGCCGATGAAGGCATTGATAGCGATGAAGCCCGAACCGTTGATGAGCAGGACGGCATTTTGCGTCAGCACGGGTTTGCTTTTGGAGATGATCACAAAATCTATGAAAAAGTATCAACCCATTTTGACAGCTTTGTCATTAAAGGCATCAGACGTTATAAAGATGTCATTGCTGACCCGCGCGGTGTTTATGCCTTTATTTCCACGGCCGGAGATTTTTATTACGTAACCGAAAAGCGCTGTCCTTTTGCTGCCGATGACGTAGTTTATGTGACAGACTGTCATAATTAACTGATTTTCTAACAAAATTAAACATTTACCCCCAATGGCTCGGAGGAGATACCGAAGCGCCATACAGAATTATTATGCTCTTTTTTAACAAAAACCCTACTTTTGAAAGGAAAATAAAATGAAAAACTTTTTGGAAAAATATAACGCTTTTAAGATTGAAACCTCAAAAGACGAAGGCAAGCTGACCTTGGAAACAGCCAAAGAACGGATTTTGAAACTCTTGACTGATAATATCAGAAACTTCAAGGAAGACAGCTGGAATTTGCAAAACCGCATGAACAAGCTGATTATTGATACGGAAAAAAATTCAATCTTTACGCTTCGTCTGGGCGGCAAACGTATTGTCCGCTATTCTCTGGATTTGCTGGATACTCAGCAGAAAATAAGCTTCTTGTTTGATTTCTACAACAGCGTTGAGGCCGGCGAGTTTAATGAGGATATTACCGACTTTCTGGCCAAAGAGATTGATAATGCCGCAGTGCGCAAAAAAGAAGCCAATGAGCGCCGGAAGAATAAGAAAAAAGCCGAACGCGAGCAAAAAGCCAAGGAAGCCCGTGAACGAACATTATTGGCAGCAGAAACCTTAGTCAATGAGCAAGTATCTCAAATTTTGCAGGGCTTATAATTGTTTTTGATTATTTGTGCGAGAGCAAAACACGTTCTCGCACAAATAAAGATGATAAAACAATGAATTAAGCAGATTTTTGCTTGAGATTTTGGAATAGGATGTAATAATATGGTAACAGGATTGAAAGAAGCATTGCGTAAGATTTCGTCACAGCCTTTATCTGATGAACAATTGGAACAAGGTGCCCGGCATTTAATCGGTTTTGCGAAATGTTTATTAAAAATGCGACAGGAAATATTGGAAAATGAAAGCGATAATATTAACCAGAGTATCAACCAAAATGCAGGAAGAAGGCTTGAGCCTGCTCGCTCAAAGTAATCGTCTGCAAGATTATGCTGACAGAAAAGGCCTGGAAGTCATTAAAACCTTTGAAATTGTTGAAAGCTCAACCCATGGCGAGCGTAAGCAATTTATGGAAATGATAAATTTCTGCAAAAAACAGAGGGAAACCATTGCTATTGTTGCCGATACGGTTGATAGAGTGCAGAGAAGTTTTAAAGAAAGTGTTTTGCTTGATGAGTTGATGCGGAAAGATAAGATTGAACTGCATTTTTATCGGGAAGGGATGATATTAAACAGCAAATCCACATCGGTTGATATTATGAGGTGGGACTTCTCGGTAATGGGTGCAAAGGCCTATGTCTTGCAGCTTTCCGAGAATGTCCGCCGTTCCAATGAACAAAAGAACAAAAATGGCGAAATCACCGGACAAGCACCTCTGGGATATGAAAATTATATTGATGAAAGAGGAAAGAAGTTTGTTCGCCCCAAAGAACCTGATGCAACCATCATCAAAAAATTATTTAAAATGTATTCGTTGGGCAATACGAGTGTGGCAGAACTGGTTCACTATGCCAATATTATGGGGTTGAAAAGCCGTAAAGGAGCTTTTGTGTCAACAAACAGCATCCATTATATGCTGGATAATCCGTTTTATTACGGAGAAATGCGAACATTCCGAGGATTTATGCCGCATGTCTATAAACCGATAATAACCAAAGAATTATGGGATTCGTGCCAAGAACAAAAGAAAATCCGAGCAGGAAATTTAGCTAAATATTCTCCAAAACCCATGATCTTCAAAGGAATTGTTCGTTGCGGCATATCAAACAGAACCTGCCCGACAGAGCTTAAAAAAGAAAGATTTCATTACGTTGTATGCTGGAAAAGCGATAATACAAGAATTTATGTCCGGGAAGAAGAGCTTATAAAACATATCAGTTCTATTCTCAATAGGATAAAACTCCCCGACGAGGTGGTAATAGAACTCCAAAAGGAGCTGAAATCATCAAAATCATCTGAGAGAAAGTATTACGTTCAGGAGATTAAAAAACTCCGTGAAGAACAAGATAAACTCAAAGAAAAACTCAATAATTTGTTTGATTTAAGACTTGACGGTGAGCTTGACCGAGAAACCTTTGATGCCAAGCGTAATGAAATACAAGTTAGAATAAATCGCTTAAAAAACAAGATTACAGCCCACGAGAAGGCAGATAACAGCTTTGATGAAACAATTTTAGGCTTGTTGGATATTGCGACACAGGCAGGAAATATCTTTGACAGGTCGCAGAATCTGGAACTGAAAAGATTGTTGCTGAAATTTGTATTTGAGAGCCTGACTTTAACCGAAGGCATTTTGAGTTATAAACTGAAGTTTCCGTTTAATGAATTTGTTAACAGTAACATTTTGATGGCAAGAGCGGCTCAAACATACGAACCGAATCAAACGTTTATAAATCAAGCCTTACAGGGAAATGATAACGAAAACCTCCAAATTGGGTCTTTAAAATCATACGAACTGCAAATTTTAGATAAAAATCAAGAGGTTACATCTAAAAATGCAACCTCTCTCCAAATTGGTGAGCCCGACGGGATTCGAACCCATGACCCTTTGATTAAAAGTCAAATGCTCTACCGACTGAGCTACGGGCCCTCAACTCAACTGAAATGGACTTATAAAGGATAAAAATCAGATAGTCAATAAAAAAATATAATTTTTTTTCACATGGCTATTTATTTGTTAACTATTATGTGCTAAAAAAACATAAAATACAAAATAACAAGCTTTTATAAGAGGTGAAAATGTCCACAATGAAAGAAGTTGATCAGGAAAGCAGGTATGATATTTTGCAGAATGAAGAAGGCGATATCCTGATTATAATAAATTCCCGCGCCGGCGGTCCCGAAAATCCGCGTTTCGTCTATGACGGCGGTGCTACGGCCTTGTTGTACCGGACAAAAGATAGTGCTGTCGTTTTTGAAAATGTTGCAAAAGAGGCTCGTTTGCCATTGAAATCTGTCAGTTCTATGCTGATTGTTGAAGTGGAAAATGAAGATGTGGCTCGCGAATATGTTGTTCCCGTGCGTATAGTAAAAGATGTAAAAGCCTTGATTAAGTAATATCTTTCCCCTAAACTCTGGCTGATGTAGATTCTGCAAGGATAAGATGAAAGGGTTTGGGGATAAATGATAAAAATAATGGCATATATGGTTATTGTCGGTCTCGTAGGATTTCTGAGGCTGAGAATGAAGTATGACCGCTTGGTGTCGTGGCTGATGTTTTTTGCTGCGGCCTTTTTGCTTATAGATCTTTCCGGCCGTTTGCTAAATAGCGGAGGGGAGGGATTCTCCTTTTTGTGGAATACTTCCCAAATTGGAAATATAACCATTGATTTTCATCCGGAACCCAAAGATGCAGAATTGCTGTTGCCGTTGTTTTTCATATCTTTGATTACGATTTTGCACAATAATATTTTTCGCTATGAAGAAAAAAAGAGCGCATTTAATGCGCTTGTAACTTTGAATTTTGTATCATTAAGCCTGCTTGTTTGCGCAGAAAACTGTGTCCAGCTTATTACGGCTGTGTTTATAACCGATATTTTAGGGTACCTTATATTAAAAGACGTCGATTCGTCGCGCCGCTATGTGGTATATAATTTTTTTGCCGATATGTGCCTGTTTATGGTTTTGGCGCTTGCCTGCGGAAAATTACAGAGCTTGGATTTAAACCGTCTTCCGTATTATGAAGAAATTGGCAGGCATCAGGATTTTGTCGGGCTTGTGACAGCCATCGCACTTTTAGCAAAAACCGGATGTTTTATGTTTCAAAGTTATTTGCTGGATTTGCATGCTGCCCGTTTTCAGCGGATGAGCGCCGTGAATATGCTGTTTGCGCCTCTCGCCGGGATTATTGTGCTGCTGCGTCTGAACAGCCTCGTTACCGTTTCGGATTTGGCGCTTCCGTTATTGAAAATTATGGGAACGCTGACAATGGCTGCGGGTATTGTATATTTTGTCGCCGTTGACAATATAAAAAAGAAGCTGGTGTATCTGAATATGGGATTTATCGGATTTTTGCTTCTGCTGCTGGTTAAAAACGGATTCGCCTGGAGCTGGCTCTGCGCCGGCTATTATGTTGCTGCCTGCTTTTTTAATCTGTTGCTGCTGAAAATATATCTTTATCAGAATCATGAAGTGCGGGTCAGCGAAATGCTGAACAGCCGGGAAACCAATTCCGCTCTCATGAATGCAACGCTGATGCAGCTTATCTTGGCCGCAAACGTATTTTTTGCCGTCATCTGGAAAATTGCAGGGAAGTTTGCCTCATCAGGCTGGATTTGGGGAGGCGGTGCAGCTGTTTTAGCCGCTGTGGCGCTTGTTTTAAATCAGATATACAGGTCGCCGCATACCCGGCGTTTGGAAAGCCTGAATCCAAATCCGCTCCGCCCGTTGTCATTTGTCGTTAATTTTTCGCTGTTGATATATGGCTCTTGGGTTTTAAATGCCTTTACGCCTTATAATATAGCCTTTATGGTTCTGTTTCTGGCTGGCATTGTTTTGTTGCCTTTGTCGCGCCTGCGGGCTGTGTACGGCATTGAATGGCTGCAAAAGGAAGACTTAAGCAAAAGCTTTTTCTTCTATGCGCTGGTTACGCCGCTGATGTATATCAGCCGGACTTTATGGCTGTTGGTTGATTTTGTTTTCTCCGAAAAGATTATAACGGCGGGTCTTTCCGCACTCAATCGGTTGGGATTGTCGGTATTTTTCAAGATAAACCGTAAAAGCTATATGGCCTATTTTGTTTTTATCCTGTTGGGATTTTTGGCATTTGTCGTATCTTTTTATAGGAGTGAACTGCCGTGAGTTCATATGTGTTGCTGTTGTTGGTAATAATTCCTTTGGCCGGGTCGTTTTTTGCCCTGACCGCCAAGAACGACCGTAATTATGCGGCCGAAAACGTATATAACGTTTCCATTTTAAGCCTGATGCTGAATGTCGGCATGGTTGTATATGGCTTTTCCCTGTTTGATATGCAAAAAACGGGGCTGCAGCTGATGGAGAAATTCTCCTGGTTTGATTTTCCGCCGGTTCAGATTAGTCTGGGAGCTGATGTTTTTTCCCTGTTGCTGATTTTGAGCGTCAATATGGCCTTTCTGATTGCAGAACTTTGTTTGGACCGCCGCCGGACGGAACGTTCCAAAACGCTGATAGCGTCAGAACTGCTGTTTGTCAGCCTTGTAAACGGTTATTTTGTTGCCGCGGATATTCTGTCTTTTTATATCTTTTTTGCCGCCTCCGGAGCTCCTCTGATTATTTTGATAAGTACCTATGGAAGCCAGCGCAAAAAAACGGTTTTAATCCGTTTCAGCCTCTATAACCTTATCGGTGCGCTGCTTTTGCTGGTTGCAGTTCTGACAATGTATAATTTCAACGGGGATAATGTTCCGCTGAATGCGGCTGGTCGCTTGGAGCTGAACGGCTGTACGGAATACTGTGTCTGGCTCGGCATCTTTCTCGCTTTTATCTCCAGGCTGCCGATATGGCCGTTCCATTACTGGATATCGTCAATCAATGCCAGTCTGAAAAATCCGTTGGTATTTTTGGTCGGCAATCTGATTCCGCTTGTCGGGCTGTATGGCTTTATCCGCTTTTGGCCTAACAGCGTGCCGGCGACCATAGCCGTATATGCGCCGGTTTTTGAGATTGTCTGCATTGTAACTATGTTGTTTATCTCGCTGGTCAGCCTCAGCCATAAAGATATCCGCTACAAACTTTTTGCCTATACGACAGTTTATTACCTGCTTTATCTGACCAGCGTATTTCTGCCGACGGACGTGTTGACGCAGAATATCGGCTATTCGTTGTTTTCCTATATTATTATTGTAACGGTGCTGTCATTCCTCATCAGCCATATTGAACATCAGAAAAAAGAGCTCGGGATATACAGTGCCGGCGGAATTTTATGCTATATGCCCCGTACGTCAAAATGCCTGTCCCTGTTTGTTCTGGCCGGTATCGGGCTGCCGGTAACGTCGCTGTTCTGGAACAATTTTCTCATTATTTCCGAAATATTTAACTATAACCTGATTTTGGGAATAATGGTAATGCTGTCTTTGTTTATGGTGGCGTTGTCGCTGTTGGAAGAATTGTATCGGATGAAAGACAAAAGCAACGCAGCGTCAGCCTGTATTCTGGGGGCGGATTTGCCCAATCTCCATTTTGCCGTTTATATCGGCTGCCTGTTGATATTGTTCTTTTCGTTTTTTAAGCCGTTGTGGTTTGTATTTTAGGAGAAAAAGACGTGATTTTGCACCAGCTTGTTTATACGCTTCCCGAATTGTCGTTGTTGATGGGGATTGTACACCTGGGCATATTGTATATGCTCTCATATGAATCGGCGCGGCTTTATGCCCGGGTATCCCGTTTTTGGCTGTTGGCGTCCATATTCTGGAACATTGTTTTTTACGATAAGACTTTTAGCCCGCTTTATTTTGCAAATGATGCCTATACTTTGCTGTTCAGCCTGTTGGCGGGCTTCTTGGCATATATTATGCTTGGGTTGTCGTCAGCCTGGTTTTCCGTCGAAAACCGGACAGGTTGCAGATACTACGTTTTAGTCCTTTGCGCACTGATAGGCATAGATCTGTTGCTGGCTGCATCTAATCTGGTGGCGCTGCTGTTCTGCTATATACTTCTGATTTTCATCAACTACCGCCTGCTTGGCATCAGCTATGAAAAGCTGCCGTCAGAGGCCGCCGTGCGGTATATGGGCGTATCGGCTGTGATTGTCCTTATTTTTGCTGCCGGTTTCGGGTTCTTGAATTATATACAGGACGGAGCGGTCGATTTTTCGGAACTTTATGCGTTGTTTTCTGGAAATACGGCTTCTCTTCCTCTGTTTTTGGCGGCGGTGGCAATTGTCGTCCCCTTTTTATATTCGCTTGGCATTGCGCCGTTTCATATAATGGCGGAAGACAAGGCAGGCAGGGGGATACTGCCGGTCAGCCATTACTTTGCCTTGGTTGCGCCCGTTGCGCTGTGGGGAGCATTTATTAAACTGAACATAGAACTTCTCGCCCCGTATAAAGCGGCGCTGGCGCCGGTATATGTCGGATTCGCCCTGTTGTCCGCCGTCTTTGGCGCCGTTGGTGCTAATGCCAGAATAAATCTGCATCGTATAATGTCATACAGTTCAATGTATCATTTCGGGGTTGTGCTTCTCCTGCTGTCTTTTTTCAGAATTGAAACGGACTTTGCCGCGTTTGTTTACCTTTTTGTTTATACGCTGAGCCTGAACGGCGGCTATCTGGTTTTTTACAGCCTGAAAAGTCATGGCGAGTATTTGGCGGCAACAACATCTTTGTCAGGTCTTGCCGAAACCCGCCCGTATACAACCGGAGCGCTTTTGGTCAGCCTGTTTTCCATGATAGGGCTGCCTCCGTTGGCCGGGTTTACGGGGCAGCTTGGCGCTGTTTCCGAACTTCTGAAAAATGGCTGTTATGTCAGCTTGGGGATTATTTTGCTTTTTCTTCTCGTTCTGGCGAAAGCTTATTTGGAAATCATAAAAACCGCCTATTTTGAGCATAAGGTCAAAATATTTGATGCGGAAAATAAAACCGTTCTGCTGTATACTATGTTCTGTATGTTGTGCATCGTTTTTGTTTCATTTAATCCGTACGGCTTGTTTCACTTGTTGCAGGATATGTTTTATGTCGTCGGATTATAGGCGAAAAAGATGCAATTGTTTAGTTCGGAATTGGTATTTTCGGTTTAGGAGATGAGTTTATGCTTCCGGTTTATAAAGAAAAAATTGCTTTGTGGGATTGGTATGAGATTGAAAGCACCGGTTCTACGAATGACGAAATAAAGCGGCTGGTACCGTCGTCCGGCAGTTCTGTCGCTTTAAGTGCCATACGCCAGACCGGGGGGCGGGGGCGGCGCGGCCGCGGCTGGCAGGAAATAGAGGGAAACCTTTATTTAACTTTCAGCCTGGACATTCCGGCTGCGGAGCTGAGCCGTTATGTCTGTCTCATCGGCTTAAGTCTGGCTGAAACGGTAAAGGAAATTGCGCCGCAAAGCGATGTGCGGATAAAGTGGCCGAATGATGTCTTTTTAGGCGGAAAAAAACTTTCCGGCATATTGCTTGAAAATATTTGCGGCAGCCTGTGGGCCGTCGGTATCGGCGTCAATGTCGCCGCGGCGCCCGAATTGTCCGGAACAGGCTATGAAGCCGGTTCGTTAAAAGAAAATGGGATAATGCTTGACCGTATTGAATTTTTGCATTATTATCTGGCTAAATTTGCGTCAGACCTTGAACAGTACCGCCGGGAAGGCTTTTTTCCGCTGAAAGAACGGTGGCTCGGTTTGGCGTTGAACTGCCGGCAGAAAATCAGCGTCAAAACCGAAACGGCTGTAAAAACCGGAGAATTTCTGACTATTGACGACAACGGCTATCTGATGCTGAAAACCGGGGAGGGGATAGAAAGGATTGTCGCCGGCGACTTGTTTATGTAAAAAAAAGGAATAATAAAAAGATGAATGATTTTAAGAAGAAAGGAATATATTTTCTGCCGCTGGGCGGTGCCGATGAAATCGGAATGAATATGTTTGTGTATGCAGCCAACGGCAAACTGATAGTCGTAGATGCCGGCTACGGTTTTTTGAATGATGATTTTCCCGGTATGGATATGTGCTATGCGTCGCCCGAATTTCTGGAAAATTACCGCGATGATATTTTGGGGCTGTTTATCACCCACGGGCATGAAGACCATCTCGGCGCCATCGCCCAAATATGGCCTGCGCTGCAATGCCCCGTGTATGGTACCGATTTTTCACTGGGTCTGGTAAAGGAACGCCTGAGCGAATATAAGCTTCAGGACATTGTTCCTCTGGTATCGGTAAACAAGGAGCCGGTAGTAAAATTAGACGGGTTTGAAGTTGAATTTATTCCGATTGCGCACTCGATTCCCGAAACCTCCGCCCTGTTTATCAAAACGCCGTATGGCAACATCATGCATGCAACGGACTGGCGCTTTGATGACAATAAACTGTCAATGGTCAAAACCGATTTTGCATCGTTAAAGCGCGCTGCATCCGAAGGAGTTGACATTTTCGTCTGCGATTCTACTAATGTTATGGTGGACGAACCTCAGGCCAGCGAAGAAGAAGTGCGGCAAAATTTGATAAAGATAATTCCCGAAATGCAGGGGGGCATCGTTGCCACCTGTTTCGCATCCAACATTATGCGGCTGGAAAGCCTGATGCTGGCGGCGCGGGCAGCCGGCCGGACGCCGGTGCTTGCCGGGCGCAGCCTGGTAACCAACGTAAAAATCGCCCGCCAGTGCGGATATTTGACCGAATATCCTGAAATTCATACAATAGACGAGGTTGAAGGCATAACTTCCGATAAGGCGTTGTATATCTGTACCGGTTCTCAGGCCAACTATCGCAGCGCCATGACGCTGATTGCCAATGATGAAAGCAAACATATTAAGCTTTGCGCGGAAGATAACGTTATCTTTTCATCCAAGATTATCCCCGGCAATGAGGATAAAATTGAGCGCTTGCAGGAAAAAATTCTCGCCAAGGGCGTCAACCTTGTAACCGAAGAAGATTATCTGGTGCACACCTCCGGCCATGCCTGCAAAAAAGATTTGCAGGCAATGTACGAACTGTTGAATCCCAAAATTGTCCTGCCGGTTCACGGCGACAAGAAATTTATCCGCGAACACAAACGCTTTGCCAAAAGCTGCGGCGTGGAAGATGTCTTTTCTGCACAGAACGGCGATGTCTGCCTGTATCAAAACGGAAAAATCGAAATGGTTGAGCAGGTTCCGGCAGAAGTTATGGGAGTCGACCGCGGGCGCAGTGTATCGCTTGGCTCGGAATTAATTAAAAACCGCCGCCGCATTATGTATAACTGCACTTTGTTTATTTCCGCCGTCATCAGCCGTGATTATGAATTAAAATCCCTGCAGTTTGATTCGATAGACATTTTGGAGGCGAACGAATGGTATGTCCTGCACGAGGAAATTATGCAGAAGGTTCGGCCGCTGATTGAACGGCGCCTGGCGGAACATCCGCATCGCAACGCGGCGGAAGATTACATCCGCGGCCAGATACGCCGTCGCGTCTTCAATGCCACGGACATTAAGCCCGTTACCATGCTTCAGGTGCATTGGGAAGAAGACGAAGATGACGAAGGCGACGATAAGGAAGTTTACAGCGTAACAGTTTTTTAGGAGAAAAAAATGCAGAAAATTATTCCCGAACGGTTGCAAAAGGGCGATAAGATAATGGTCATTGCACCGGCCAGAGGCGTAAAAATTATCGGCAAAGATGTACGTGAAATAGCGCGCGAACGGTTGGAAAGTTTAGGGCTGGAGGTTGTTTTTGCCCCGAATGCGGTGGATGAAAACTGGGATTATATGGGCTCAAGTTCCGTTGAAAAACGCATCTCCGATATTCATACTGCATTTGCCGACAAAAGTGTGAAAGGCATTATGACCATTATCGGCGGTGCCAATTCCAACCAGCTCCTGCCGCATCTGGATTATGAGCTGATACGCCAAAATCCAAAAATATTCTGCGGCTTTTCCGATATTACGGCGCTGGAAAATGCCATTCTCGCCAAGACCGGGCTGGTAACCTATTATGGGCCGCATTTCAGCTCGCTCGGGATGAAGAAAGGCTGCGACTATACGTTTGAACATTTTGTAAAAATGCTCGTAACCGACGGTCGTGATGAAGTGGAACCCTCGCAGATTTGGAGCGACGACTTATGGTTTTTGGACCAGGACAAACGCGAGTTTGAAGCGAATGAGGGCTATTGGAATATTCGCGCCGGCTTTGCCGAAGGTACGATAATCGGCGGCAATCTGGGCACGTTTAACCTTTTGCTCGGTACTTCTTACCGTCCGCGGTTTGCCGCCGATACAATTCTTTTTGTTGAGGATACCGAAAGCAGTCCGCTTGCGGATTTTGAGCGCAATTTGCAGGCGCTGATTTATCAGGATGACTTTAAAAACGTCAAAGGCCTTGTTATCGGCCGTTTCCAAAAAGGTTCACAGGTTACCCGCGAGGGGCTGGAGTTTATTCTCAACACCAAACCCGAATTAAAGGATATGCCGATTTTGGCTAATGTGGACTTCGGGCATTCCGCGCCGCTGCTGACGTTTCCTCTCGGCGGAACCGCAAAGCTGGAAAACGGGCACCTGTCGTACCGGAATTAAAAAACGGCTTCGGAAAAAACGCCAGAAAAAATGATTCGGGCAAAATTTAAGGCGGTTGTTATCACCGCCTTTTTTGCTGCATAATCGCAAAAATTTCCACAAATTTCTGCGCCTGTGAAACACTGTCCCATTGTTTCGCCGTTTCGCGCAAGGCGGCTCGGCGCTGCTGAACCAGAGCCGGATTTTGTTCCAGTTCCCGCAGGCCGGCGGCGAATTCCTGCTCATTGCCGTACATCGGCAATGCTTCCCCGAAAATTTTGTAAATGCCGCTGTTAAAGCGGAGATAGGGCAGCCCGCCGTTTTCAATCACTTCAATAACCTGCGGGGATACCAGCTCGTCCCGTACCGCTTCGTCGCTTTGGTCAAGCAAAACCGCAGAATAGGTTTGGAAATCTTCAGGCTGCGGCGCATCAGGCATAATCTCGTCAGTCGGCCAGACATTTTCAAACCCTTTGCCGTATACGTCAACGCTCATATCAGCACGTCCCGCCAGATAAAGCGGCAGCGAAAATCCCCGGTTGTCGCCGTAAAACATTGCCTTGCCGTTTGGCCGGCGGTTTGCCGGATTTTTTATGTTAATCGCGTCCGGAATGTAAGCTGTCCGGACGTTAATTGCTTTCAGGTGTCCGAAGGCCGCCATACTTTTGACGACTACCACGTCAAACGGCCGCAGGCGTGCAGCGTCGTCAGAGCCCTGAACCATCGGCAGCCATAAGACGTTAATGGCGTTTCTGTCGGCAACTTCTGGGAGATTGTCTATATTGTCTGCGGCATACAGGTTAAAATCTCCGGTTGCAAAAGAACCTTTTCCCGACAGGATAACATCGGTTCCCGTCTTGCGCAATGCTTGAGCCAGCTCCTGCATATCGCGGAAAAACGGCGAAATTTTGATAGAGTTGACATTAATGTAAATTTTGCGGACTGCTGAAACATCCGGGGTTGCCCCCGTCCTGTTGTGAGTGTGTTCTGCATTTTTCGCAACAACTTGTGCCGCCGCTGTAGCTTGTCCCGGATGCCTTTCCTGCCGCCGCAAGGCATAGCCGGCAATGCCGACAGCCGCGATTAAAAAACAGAAAAGTATTGCATATTTTTTCTTCATCTTTTGCTCCTGCCGATATTGTCAAAAAGTTGTTTTAGCTGTTTCCCAACGGCTTTGTTGGTATAGCCGTGGAGCGTAATTTCCCTTGCCCGCAACGCTTTTTCCCTGCGTTCCTCCGGATGGGCCAGATAATAGTCAACCAATGTTTTGAACTCTTTTTTGTCTTTGTACATCGGAATGCTGTCGCCGAAAATCTCTTCAATATACGGACTGTATTCGGAAATGATAAAAGCCCCGGCAGCGCTGGCATCATACAGCCGGTTGATGACCAGCCCCATTGCCGCCAGGTCATCAGGATGGTCGCTAAGGACAATTTTTGCCGAAGCGTAATATTTGTTTAACATATTATTGTCAACATAATCGCCCCGGATAAACCTGTCTGGGATTTTACCCCGCCAGTTCAGCCCATAAACCGCAATATCATAGCCGTATTCAACCGCATAGGTAACGCTGACGCGTTTATACCACGGCGAACCGACGAACAGGAGTTCGCTTTGCAGCGCAGTATCCGGTTCTGGGCGAAACTTTTCCGGATTTGTAAACTGCGGTACAAACACGGCCTTATGGCCTTTCTTGCGCAATTCCGGCAGCAGCGCCTTGGCCGGCGTGGCAATCAGGTCAAAATACTGCAATTCGTCATTAAGCGAAACATCTGTGTTATATTGAAAAACGTCTTTGGTATTTTTAAATTTTGCCGTATCTGGAATTTCCGTCGGAAAATAAAGGTACATAATCCGATTCTTGCGCTCATCTTCAAAATCTGTCTGATTGTATTTGAACTGCATATACAGCAGGTTGCCTGCATTGCCATAAAAGTCGTCGGGATAAAACTGCCGGTTAAAATAATAATTGCGCACCTCAAATCCGCTTTGCCGCAGGCCGTCTTCCAAATCCAGTTCCAGCCAGTATTCGCCGATGTTGCGTGCCGTCGTTTCCCATGGGCTTTTAATGGCCAGTTTGTTGTAGTCCAAACCGTATTCGCCGCCGAAATTGCCGTCTTCATCCGCAATACTATTTTCTCCGTCCGATATGCCGCCCGCTTCGGTCGCAGTACCGTTCACCTTGCTTTCCCCGGTCAGTACACTGCCCGCTTTGGTCGCGCTCTCCTCCTCCGTATTTTCCCGCAGTTCCTGTACCGCATCCATAATTGTCTTTGCTGCCGCCTCGTTGGTAAAATGCCGCAGGGTGATTTCCTGTGCCTGTCTGGCTTTTTCTTTGCGCTCTTCCGGGTGTGCCAGATAATGCTCCAGCAGCTGCTTCAATTCCTCTTTGCTGTTAAACATCGGAATGCTGTCGCCGTAAAATTCCTTTATTTCCGGCATATAGTCTGAAATCAGAAAACCGCCGCTGGCCGTGACGTCAAAAACGCGGTTACTGATAAAACCGGCCTGTTTCATGTCCGCACGTGTATCGTTGAGGACGATTTTTGCCGACGCGTAATATTTATGCAGCTCCTTGTTGTCAATGTAGGTGCCTTTGACCATTTCCGCCGGAGCTTTGCCTTCCCAGCCTTCGCCGAACAGGGCGACGTCAAATCCGTTTTCCATCGCCCATAAGGCGCTGATGCGTTCGTATCCCGGCCGCCCGACAAACAAAATGTCGTATGCCGCGTTCTTATCATATTCGTGAAAAAACTTCTTCGGGTCGGTAAACTGCGGCACAAAAACCGTTTTGATGCCGAACTTTTCCAGTTTTTTCTGATATCCCGGCGAGGCGACCGCTGCCAGCTGAAAGTCCCATAGTTCTGTTTGTAACGACATCCAGTCCGGTTCTGCCGTGTGTTTCAGGTTTTTGAATTTATCCATATTCGCCGTCTCCAGCGGGTAATAAAGATACAGCACGTTTATCTTGCCGGGCTTCACCGGCGGATTGAACGGAACAAAACCGTGCATATAAATGTCAACCGGACTCTTCTCGGCGCCGGAAGGATAGAAATTGTCCATATACGCCGGCTGTACCGAATAGCCCAGACGTTCAAGCCCGTTCTTCATATCCTGTCCCAGGATATAATCGCCCCACGACAGCCAGTTTTTCTCTGCCGAAATCTTTAAGCCGATGTCTGCTGCTTCCGCTGTTTGGAGCATAAGCGCCCCTGTCCAGAACAGGGCTGCGCTCCGCAGCAGAACCGATGTCAGCCTGTCGCTGCGCATTGTCAGGCCTTTGCCGCGCTGACATTCATCAGCGAATGTTCGGCTTTGACATTGTATCTGTAGATTTTATAAATAAAATACAGCCCGACCGGGATGAAGACAATCGCGTAAATCCAGAAAATGTCAATAACCCGGATGCCCGCCGTTCCGGCCTCGTGTTCCAAAAGGAATTTCGGTGCCATCAGCATAACCGACGTCAGCAGCCGCCCGGTCATCATATTGACCGAAGACGAAAGCGAACGGATTTTCGGGTTGATAAGCCGGTGCAGGCGGCTGATGTGCGAAATGGTAAACATCAGCTGCAGCCCGATGCAGACGCAGAGGAAAATAATGAACAGCAGGCAGTTCAGCGGGCTGATATGCCCCGTCTTCATCAGGATAAAGGACAGCGCGCAACCGATAATTTCCATAACAAAAGAAATGTTGCCGAGCTTAAACAGCGAAACATATTTGGCAACACCTGCGGCAAAATAGCTGAAAGACGAACGGATGACATTGTTGATGAAGATGACCACGCCCATAACTTTGATATAGTCAAGCCAGTTGAGGCTGAGCAGGTAGTTCCAAGCCGTTTCGCCAAATACGCGGGCGTCCCAGCCGATACTGTCCGCCAGGTCTGTCAGAGAAACCGACGGATCGATGCCGGAGCTTTTCATCAGCGGCTGGAAACTCCAGAAGAAAAAGTGCGACACTCCGACCATAAAGCCAGAAAACAGCACCAGATAGCAGTATTTGCGCGATTTGAGAATATACCGCACCGCAACCCAGAATTTTTTAAGCCGTTCCTTAAAGCCGGCAACGGTGTCTTTTGCCGGGCGATGGGCATTCGGCAGAAAAGAGAGCAGTAATATAGCCGTGGAATAAATGATAAACTCGGCGATAAGCAGAACGTGCGAACCAAGCTTTTCGTATAGTCCGGCGCCGAGCAGCGCGGCAATCCCGGTCCCGATATACATGGCAGCGTTAAAGTTTGAATAGGCTTTGACCATTTTGGCCTCTTCGTTGTTCTTTTTCAAAATATCGTAGATAAAGGAAGAAGACACCGAGTCAAAACAGGCTTTGGAACAGGCGTATAAAAATTCGCCGATAAGGATGATTTCAAACCCGCGGAAGAAAATCCACAGAAACAGCCGTCCGAGAAACAGCGCGTAGGCCGTAATCAGAATATATTTGCGCGGAAAGATGTCGCCGAGGTATCCGGCCGGAATTTCAAACAGAAAGGCAAAAAAGACAATCAGCCCCTGAATAAGGTAAAAGTCGCCCACTGTCAGCCCGTTTTCCTGATAGAAAAACAGCAATACCGGCAGCAGAAACAGCTGCGACCGCAGAAAGGCGGCGATATTGTACATGCTTAAAGGGACAAAAGATAAATATTTACTCATAATCTTGCTCTTTCTTTTCAACAGCCGGACAGAATGTCGGTAAAACGGAAAACCCTTTCCGCGCCTTTTGCTTCAGGCTGCATAAATAATTTAGAATAACCTGCTTTATTTGTCTTGTGTTATTTTTCAGTTGTTATACTATAATACGAAGAGTTAACAACTTTTTAAGGCAGGACTATGGAAAAAGGGAACTATACAGCGGAAGACAAAGAGTTTATGTGCATAACAAGCAAAGCGTGCAATAAGTCGCGGCTGGCGGAACTGATAAGTTTTATTAAACTGAACGGGTACAGGAAAATCGGCGTGGCTTATTGTTTTTCGGTCAAGGCTTTCGCGGAAAAGCTGAAAGAGTTTTTTGCCGCGGAAGGGATAGATGCAGTTTTTGTAAACTGCAAAGAGTCGGGGCTGATGGGGTGTGAATTGTCGCCGGAGTTGTCGGGTGCCTCGTGCGATCCGAAGTCGCAGGCGCAGTATCTCAATGCCGAACAGACCGATTTTAACATAAATTTCGGCCTCTGCCTCGGACACGGGATTCTGTTCCAGAAATATTCCGCCGCTCCGGTAACGACGCTGCTGGTTAAGGACGCATGCCACAAACATAACATTATGGAAAATTTTGTGTAAGGGAAAATGAGTAAAAAAACAGCAGCCATTTGCATTGCTTTGTTTACCGCTTTCGCAGCGGCGTTGTACCAGTATGCGTTGCCGTATCGGCATTTATTGCCCAAAAAGTATTTTCTTAGCGTGGCGGCGATTATGAAAAATGAAAAGCCGTATTTGAAAGAATGGCTGGAATATCACCTGCTTCAGGGCGTGGAACATTTTTATCTCTGCGACAACGGCAGTACCGACGGTACGGACGCTTACCTTGAACCGTATGTCGCCAAAGGCGTGATAACATATATCCCTCTTCCCGGCGTTGACAAACAGGCCGAATGTTACGAAAAAATCGTTGCCGGGTACGGCCGGGAAACAGAGTGGCTGGCTTTTATTGATTTGGACGAGTTTCTGGTGCCGATGCAAGGCGGCGATATGGCGGAGTTTCTGCACCGGTTTGCCGAAGCAGATGAAGTCAGCCTGCATTGGATGAATTACGGCGATAATGGCGCATTTACGCGCCCGGACGGGTTGGTAACCGAATTCTTTACGGCGCACGCCCGCTTTCTGAACCATACCGTCAAGTCCATCGTCCGTCCGGAAGCCGTGATAAATTTTAAACCGTTCGGTTCCAATCATTATATCCCGGTACGCGGCAAAAGCGTCAACGAATACGGAAAGCCTGTTGATTTTATGCTGAATTTTAACATTTCCGCCGACAAGGCGCGTGTCAACCATTATATTACCAAGTCTTTTGCCGAGTTTCTGAACAAAAAGGGCAGGGGACATCCCGAGGGAACGCCGATAGATTACGGATATTATTTTTTTCATAACGAAAATGATGTCAAAAACGATATGTCAATGCAGCGCTTTCTTCCGGAGTTAAAACGGCGCATGGCGCAAAGCCCGCTTCCGAATGTGCCGCTGCCCCGTCTGCCGGATTTGCCGGAAACGTTTGCCGACTTTTATTTTACGCCGGAAGATGTGTCGCGGATTCTCGGGCGTGAATTTTCCGAACCCGTGAGTTTTTATGAAACGGAACAGTTGTGGAGAAAACGTCTCCGCCCGGTGTATGTTGCTCCGGCGGAAACGGCCGCAGGCAAAGATATAAAAAGGCAGGAAAAATAAATGATAAAGCTGGAAAACATAACCGTTCAGATTGCGTCAAAAATTTTGCTGGAAAATGCGTCCGCCCAGATTGCCGATGGGCAGAAAATCGGCATAGTCGGCCATAACGGCTGCGGCAAGACGACACTGTTTAAAGTATTAAAAGGAGAGCACGACGTCAACGCCGGGGAAGTTTTGTGTTCCCCAAACCGCTCCAAAGCTTTTGTCGAACAGGAAATAAAAGAAGAAGACCTGCAAAAGCCGATTCTGGAATACGTTCTCGGCAAAGACAGGAAACTGGCGGAACTGCGGCGGCTGGAGCAGAATGCCCGGCCGGAAGACCTGCCGGAAATTATGGAACGTCTGTGGCTGATTGAGGCCGATTCGGCCGAAGCGCGCACTGCGGAAATTCTCGTCGGTCTGGGATTTAGCCAAGAAGACCTCTCGCGTCCGGTCAGGGACTTCTCCGGCGGCTGGCAGATGCGCCTCAATCTTGCCGGAGCCTTGTTTCAGCGTTCGGACGTTTTGTTTCTTGATGAGCCGACCAATCATCTCGATTTGGAAGCTATCGTCTGGCTGGAAAATTATTTGCAAAAATACCGCGGAACCGTGTTGCTGATAAGTCACGACCGTGATTTTTTAAATCATATCTGTCAGGGGATTCTTCATTTTGAGGGCGGAAAACTGGCGCTTTACAGCGGTAATTATGACAATTTTGCCCGGCAGTATGCCCAGAAGATAGAACTGGCCGACAAACAGATAAAAAAACAGAACGAACGCCGTGCTCACTTGCAGTCTTACGTTGACCGCTTTCGCTACAAAGCTTCCAAAGCCCGTCAGGCACAAAGCCGCTTGAAAATGCTGGAAAAAATGGAGAATATTGCCGAGGTTGCCCGCGACAGGGAAAGCTGCTTTTCTTTTCCGGATGTCAAGCCTCTGCCGTCGCCGCTGATAACGTTGGAAAATGCGGCAGTCGGCTATAATGGCGTTCCGGTTTTGAAAAAATTGTCGTTCTATATCAATCAGGACGACCGGATTGCCCTGCTCGGCAAAAACGGCAACGGCAAATCAACGCTGGTGAAGCTGTTGTCTTCTCATCTTCCGCTGTTGGACGGTACGATGAAAAAATCCGGTAAGCTCAAAATCGGTTACTTTAACCAGAACCAAACCGAGGAATTGCCTTTGGAACAGACGCCAGCAGAATATTTAGCCTCTCTGTTGCCCGATAAGCCGGAAAAAATCATCCGTGCTCACCTCGGGCGTTTTGGCTTGGAGCAGGAAAAGGCCGTTACCAAAATTAACGCGCTGTCCGGCGGCGAAAAGACACGCCTGCTGTTTGCCCGCATCTCAATTGATGCGCCGGAACTGCTGATTTTTGACGAACCGACCAACCATCTGGATATGGCCGGACGAACGGCGCTGGCCGATGCCATAAACGCCTATCAGGGAGCCGTAATTCTGATTTCGCACGATTTTCATTTGCTGGAAACTGTGGCAGACAGCCTGTGGCTGGTGCATAACCACACGTGTACGCCTTTTGACGGGGATTTAAACGAGTATCGCGAGTTTCTGCTCAACCCTGATACAGAGACAAAGCCGCGCCCCGTTGTATCGAAACCTGAACCCAAACCGGTTCAGATGCCGAAAAGCAGCCGTCCGGATCGTAAAATTCGCGCCGCTTTGCGGGAAATAGAACAGAATATAGCCCGCCTGGAACGGGAGAAAGGAGAAATCCTGCAAAAATTTGCCGCCGTTTCCGGCAAAGAGGTCGGTGAGTTGCAGATAAGGCTGCATAACCTGGAAGCACAAATTGCCGCGGCGGAAGAAGAATGGCTTGAACTGACGGCGTCAGCCGAAAACGGCTGATGTTTACAAACAAAAGCCGGCGGTATGAAACCTTCTCGTCAGTCCGCTTCCCCGACGGCAATTCCTTATAGGCAGCGTTCCTTCGTCGGCAAGCCTTCATCGGCTGCACAATAAGATATTGACAAAAAGATAAAAGATGATATGTTTTTTGACAATAAATAATTATTGTATCACTTAAATTATTGTTTTATGGAAAAAGTATTATCTTGGAGATGGTCGCGTTTGGCGGCTCCTTCCGCTTGGAAAAGGATTCGTAAATGGGACGTATTGCTTGTTGCTGCTGCTGCCGGAATTGCGCTTGCTGTTTTTATGAGCGTGCTTGCTGTAAAAACAGCCGGAATAATCTGTATCTGCTGTATTCTTGTCGGCTTGTATTTCTTTGGAATATTGGCTGAACTTTGTTGCGCCGATGACTGTTTTTTTATGTTTTACGGCGGGGAACTTTGTAAAGTTTATGTGTATGAAACGGAAAATGCCCAAAAGCGGATGTTTTACGATATCTGTATAAAGGTTCCGGGGGATGTTGTACATATCGATGCCGCGGAATACGAATATAAGATGTTTCGTAAGGAACATAATTGTTTCATTTACCGGCGGATAGACGATTCTCAATGGTATCAAGTTGCAGAGTCTGTAAGCGGGATAGAAATAAGAAACTTGGGGGAACGTTTGGAAAAAACGGTCTTTCTTGCTTCTGAAGAGGGCGAAAACCCGAAACGCTTGCGCGTGTTGCAAAGAAACTCGTATAAGGAATTTTCGGCAGAGATGTACGTCTGCGGAGATATGTATTTTCCGCTGGCGGCCGGAGAATGTATCGTTCCCGATAAAAGTTTTCGTGAACAGCGTATGTATCCGGAAGCCTGCAAAAAGCCATATGGCTATCTGCTTCTGAAAAAAGGCGGAACTTATGACTTAATCGGCTTGTATGCGGAAGAAAAACAGTTGCCGCATTTTCTTTTTGCCCAAGCGCCGGCCGTAATGTTTCGTTCAGGCATTGAAACGGTTGTTTTGCTGGCGGAAAAAGATGGCAGATATCGGGAATTTTATCGGGGTGAAAGCTTTATTCCGATAAGAAACGGTAATATTGTGGAACTGGATTGCGGCGTTCCGATGTATGGGAGAATACTTCGTTTTAATCCCGAAACCAAAACGCTGGAAAAGAAATATGAAGGCAGGATTACCAGTATTGGGTTTCAAAACGGAGTAGTTGGAATCGGCAATGGCAAAGAGTTCAGATTATGAGAGAATGCTGCCAATTGCTTTTTCGTTTAAAGCAAAATCCCCGCGCATATAGGTGCGGGGATTTTGTCTGCTTGTCTTTTGTAAGTTCGGCCGCTATTTATAGCTGTTGATTTTATTTTGCAAATCTTCCAAACTCCTGCCGTAAAAAGGTTCTCCGTTAATCAGCAGCATCGGAACGCCGTTAATTCCCAAAACCTGCGACAAAGCGTCAATATCCTGAACGCCGCGGCGGATTTTTTTCTCTTCCGACAGTTTTTTGATTTCGTCAACATCAAGTTCTTCGTCTCTCAAAATCTGGTTAATCGTTTCTTCGTTCATTTCCGGCAGGGTCATAATGCCTTCATAAACTTCAACGAATTTTCCTTTCTCAAACGCCGCTATCGCCGCCTTCGCTGCATAAGGCGAATGTTCGCTCATGAAGAACAGCGGATTAAAAACGAATTTGACGTCGGGATTGTTTTTTATCAGCTGAGCCATAACCGGTGCCAGAGCTTTACAGTGTCCGCAGGCAAAATCAAAAAATTCGACGACGGCAACTTTGGCGTCTTTCGGCCCGGCATACGGCGCAACGGCACTGTTTCTCATTTCTTCCCAATGGTCAAGAAATTTCTGGTCAGGATTGGTTGCAGCCGTATCTTGTGCTGCGGCGGTATCCTGCATATCTGCGCTCTCGTTGTTGCTTGCCGCTGTATTGTTTTCGGCCGCGCCGGAATTGTACGCAGCGTTTTTAAAGGTATCGCTGCTTGTTACCGTCTCTGCGATAAATGCCGTATTACTGCGGATATAATCTTCAAGGACAGACGGATTGTTAGCCAGAAAAGTCTGTATCTTATCGTTTATTTCTTCATCGCTGACATTGGAAAAGCTTTTGATAACATTGCCGAAATTTTCACTTTTTGCCAAACTCTCCAAAATCGGCTGCGGATTATTTTTGATATAGCCGGCAATTGCCTCGTTAAGTTGTTCTTGAATTTTTGCCTGTTTCTGCGGGCATTTGCCGTCCAGATAAAGGACACCCCCCGCGCCCAGCGCCGCCAATATAATGACAGCCAGTGCTTTAAGTAATGTTTTCATCGCCATTATCCCCTCAAAATTAACATACTGTAATCTCAATCTAACAATTTGAAATGATTATGCAACAGCTTTTTGCTGACGTCTGCATAATTTTTTTTTGCTGACGCTGAGCCATAATTGCTGCAAGTCCGCCGGAGACTGTAACAAACTCCCAGCTCCAGACAGGGTTTTCCCAAAACTGCCGTAAGGAAAGTCGTCGTCAGGAAAGTTATCGTTGGAATTTCCATCGTTAGATGCGTTCGGATACAAAAAAGCCTGCCGTTGCGGCAGGCTTTCCTGATTATACAATTTCAGAAATTACTTAACATTGTTAATGGCATTCTGAATTGTGTCGGCATCAATCGCCTGCAGAGCTTCGCCGTTCATAATCAACGTCGGAACGCCGCGGATTTGTACCTTTTGAGAAAGTCCGGCAATTGCGGAAATTTCTTTGGCAATTTCATCGCTTTCCATCAGCTTTTTCGTTTTCTCAACGTCCAGACCTGCTTTCTTGATGATATCTTCAATAACGGCGGTCGTAATTTGCCCGTTATGCGTCAGCAGAGCTTCGTAAACTTCGAGGAATTTGCCCTGTTTGTTGGCAGCCATGGCCGCTTTGGCCGCAGGCATGGAACCGAGGAACGTAACCGGCTTGAAGACAACCTTGACTTTCGGGTTGGCCTTGATGACTTTCATCAGTTCGGGAGCCAGACGTTTGCAGTATCCGCAGTTGAAGTCAAAGAATTCGACAATCGTAACCTTGGCATCTTTCGGCCCGACGAACGGAGAGCCTTCGTAGCTGCTCAAATCTTTCCAGTTTGCCTTGTAGAGTTCGGCAATCCGCTTCTGCGCTTCAATCTGTTCCTGCTGTGCAGCCAGTTCCAAAGCCTCGCGGACTTTTCCCGGATTATTCATCAGGTAGTCTTCAATTGCCTGATTCATATCCTGCCCGGCTGCCGGCGCGGAAGCCGGAGCTTTAGAACCGCATACCGAAGAACACAGGGCTACGGAAACGACAACGCTTGCGATAACCGAAACCAAAACGGTGATAATATTATCTTTTTGCATATTTCCCATCCTTAAATTAATGTTATATAACCACTAAAAACTAATGAATTAAAAAAATAAATGCAAGCCCAAAATAAAAATATGTTGACAAACCGCCCCCGTTTAAAATCAAATGTCCGCAAGAGAAAAAAACGTCTGCGGCGATTCTATAAGCCGGGAAGGTGATTCTACAAGCCGGGAAAAGAATTTTGTTAACAGGGAGAAATAATGTTTAACGTTAAAATATCATTATTTGCGCGCACCCGCGATTTAGAGCATAATATAGACAGCTTGCATGACAAGATAATTGAAATGACAATGGTTTTTAAAGAGGCAGTCGATATTTATCTTAAGGAGCGCCGCAGCGAAACTTATCGCCGGACCAGCAAAAAGATAAAAATTATTGAGCACGATTCGGATACGCTGCGCCGAGAAATTGAGAGCAAGCTGTACGAACAGAATCTGATACCGGACTTGCGCGGCAATATTCTCCAGCTTGTTGAAAACCTCGACCGGGTCGTTAATCTTTTTGACGAGGTCGCGCACAAGTTTTACATTGAGCAGCCGGATATTCCGGAAATATACCATAAGCAGCTGCAGGAGCTGGTTCGTCAGGTTGCGGATTGCGCCGAGAATATGGCGATTGCGTCCCGAGCATTTTTCCGTGATTTGGTAACGCTGCGCGATTATTCCCAAAAGGTCTACCTGCTGGAACACCAGAGCGACAAAACGGCCGCCAAACTTCGCAAAGCCGTGTTTGATTCCGAGTTGAAGCTTGCGCATAAAATGCAGATTAATAATTTCGTCGAAGAAGTTGCCGATATTGCCGATTTGGCGGAAGACTGCATCGATGCGTTGCTGATTTTTGCGATTAAACGGGAAATTTAAGCGATGTTTGAATATCTGTTTTTCCTGTCCAGCGGGCTTTTTCTGGGGTGGTCTTTGGGAGCTAACGACGCGTCAAATATTTTCGGTACTGCCGTTGGAACCAAAATGCTGCGTTTTACGACGGCCGCAGTTATCGCCTGTATTTTTTTGGTCTTAGGTGCAGTCGTAAGCGGGCAGAATACGGCGGAAACTCTGAATGCGCTGGGCGAAGTCAATACGCTCCCGGCCGCGTTTACGGTGTCGCTGTCTTCGGCGCTGGCCGTTTTGATGATGCTGAAGTCCGGCATCAGCGTCTCAATTTCGCAGGCAATTGTCGGCGGGATTATCGGCTGGAACGTGTATAACCATAAGCCGACGGATACGGATACTTTGGCAAATATTTGCGCATCATGGATTCTTTGTCCCGTTATTTCCGGCGCAATAGCGGTACTGTTGTATATCTGCGTCAAAAAAATCCTCCACCACAGCAAAGTCCATATTTTATGGCAGGATATGGCCGTGCGCGCCGGTATGGTTCTGACGACGGCTCTGGGCGGTTTTGCGCTGGGGGCGAACAATATGGCAAACGTTGTCGGCGTTTTTATCGATTCCAATGTTTTTGAACCGCTGAAAATCGGGAGAATGTATACCCTGAGCGGCATACAGGTATTGTTTTTGCTTGGCGCTGTCGCCGCGTGCGTCGGCGTGTTTACTTATTCGCAGAAAGCGATTAAGACCGTCGGCAAAAACGTCTTGTCTTTCTCGCCGATGGTCGCGTGGATTGTCATTTTGTCGCAGTCGCTGGTTTTAATCCTTTTTTCATCCGAAACATTGGAGCATTTTCTGATTTCACTTAATCTGCCGCCGCTGCCGGCGGTACCCGTTTCCAGTACGCAGGCTGTCATCGGCGCGATTGTCGGCATCGGTTTGGTGAAAGGGGGGAAAGGGATAAAATGGAGTTTGGTGCTGCGCGTTGTGTCGGGTTGGGTAGCTTCTCCGGTTATCGCGTTTGTGCTGAGCTTTATTTCCTTGTTTTTTATGGAAAATGTGTTTAAACAGACAATATATGTTCCATGAGCCGGCCTCGTCCGGTCTGGCATCTGAGAGGAGAAAGCCGTGTCATATTTGAATGCCGTTTATCAAAAGTTTCCGCTTTTTTTCCTCTTGGCACATTTGGCTGCCGGTTTGGGATACTGCCTGTACATCGCCTGGTTTACGACGACGCTGGGTGGTGATACGCTTGAACATATCCATTCCTCGTGGCTCGTATATGCGGAATTTGTTCCCTATAAGGATTTCTTTCAGCACCATAACCCTCTCTTGTGGTATTTGTTCGCTCCGTTTGTCGGGTTGCATGCGTACGGCTTGGATGATAATGTGATTACGTCGTCTGTCGTTACGGCGGCAATACTGGCATCGTTTCTGACCTATTATTATCTGTATCTGATTGCTTCGCGTTTCTTAACCGGCAAAAGAGGGGGAGTGATTGCCGCCGCGATTGCCTTTACGCCCTATGTGCTGGTGTCGGTTGTCAACTTTCGTCCCGACAATTTTATGGTGGCTGCGTTTTTTGCCGGGCTGTATTATTATTTCGGCTATTTGCAGGAGAAGAAACTCTGGTCGTTGAGCCTGTCCATGCTGCTGTTTTGGGCATCGTTTATGTTTTTGCAGAAAATTATTTTCACATTGGTTTTGCTGGCTGCCGTTACGCTGTACCTGCTTTGCCGCAGCCGGATTCTCTGGCGCGATATGCTGTATGCGCTGCTTTTGCCGTTCGGGCTGAGCCTGCTGTTTGCCGTCTGGCTCTGGCATCATGATATTTTGTCGGTCTGGTATCAATCCAACTTTACGTTTAATCTGCATATTCCCGAACTTTTTGCCGGCCGCCGGGTCGGGGAATTCTGGACGGAATTGCGGCTGTTGCTGGCCGGAGCCGGTTTGGCGGTGTTGTTTTGCTGGCGCGGGGCAAACCTATATTTTAAAATACTGGCAGTGCTGTTTGTTGCGGAACTGTGTCAGCGCTTGTTCTATTTTTCGGCATTTGCGTATTATTTTTACCAGTTGCTGTATCTTGCCGCCCTTTTGTCCGCGGTTTTTTTGGAAGAAAAAATTTTTAAGCGCTGCTTTGCCCTGATATACGTTCTTTTGGCGGCTCTGGCGTTTTGTATGTATAAACCTGCTGTCTACAATGGCAATATCGGCAGCCGGACTGGGCGTTTTTATGAACCTCTGAACAAAAAAATCCTGCGCTATATTACGCCGTGTGATTATGTCCTGAATGGCGACGGAACGCTGTATAATCTTTATAACCGTGATCCGCATTACTACTGGAATTTGCTGGGGCAGCTGGACGTTATCGGTGCCGAGGTTGGCATTCGTCCTCTGATGGATATTAATCGGGTTATCCTGACCTATAAGCCCAAAATCATCTCCGCCGCACCGTACCGCAGCAAATATGCTTCCGAACGAGGGATTGATATTTATGTCCATCGTCCGGATATGGAACTTGTCAGCAAGTATTATAAGCGTTTTGACAATTCCGACGTCCTCTATATCTTAAAGCCCGAATACAGCCGGTTAAAATGCGACTTTGACTATAAACAGCGCCGGTATCGGGCTTATGACTGATTTGGCGTTCGCCGGCCCAAACCGCCCGTACCGATAATAACAGTCGATAAATCAATTATATCCTTGACTTTTCAGACATCATTGCTTACGTTAAAACCGTTAAAACAATTATGATGTCTCACTAAAAAATTATTAAGCTATGTTGACAACGTTGCTTATTTATTATGGAGGCTGTGCCTTAGGATTGTTTGGCATGGCCAAGGTTGTGGAACATCTTCCCGAAAGTGACGGCAAGAGTTCCGGAACTGATGATTACGGGTCTTCATCTTATGATGATAACCTGGGCTTTGACGGAGAACCAAATGGAATGCCGTATATGCCGTAAATAGTACCCCTGTGCAATATCAGTGCAGGCTGTATTCTTCTCAAAAGGTCGTCTTTGACGGCCTTTTTTCGTATTTAAAATAAAAATTGACAAATAAAAGAAAATAATTTAGTCGTATTTGTCTAAAAAATAAAAAGGGTAAAAGATGAGCATTCTGGCAGCCGTCAGGCAAAAAATAAAAGAACGGCAGGGCAAGAGTTTTGCTTTGCTTGCAGAGCGGGTTGACAAGTCGGCTGTGGCGCCTTACTGCATAAATACGGCCGAAAATGTCAGTTCCGAAGAAACTATGGTATTGATTCTCGGCGGTGCCGGCGGGCGCGGCGTGCATCTTCGCGGGTATAACGGATATTTGAAAAAGACAGACGATTTCATAAAAACGCATCCGGAATTGTCCGGGAAGAATGTCAGAGTTTGTGTCGCCGTTTGAACATTGTGGCGCACTGCCACGGAGCGTATGTCGCCCTGCGTTTGGAACAGATGATGCTGCAGAAAATGGCGGAACTGGGATATCTGCCCGCTGAACGAAAAAAGGTTGTCCGCCAGCTGATGGTGTTGAATTATGCGCCTGATTGCCCGGTAAGAATGGCTGAATCATTGTTTGTTTCCATTGAATCGGCTGCCGATGAACATAATAAATATCAGACGAGGTTTAAAGAATACCTGCAAATGAAAGCGTTGGATTTTGGAATGCTTCGGTTGCCGGAACGCGGTGGCAACGTCTTGATGTGTACGAAAGTTGACAAAAGCGGCATAGAGGGAAATCCCCCGAAAGTTATTGTTTTAGAAAAGGTTGATCCCGAAATTTTCTTTTTTGCCGCAGCCAGACGCCGCCACAACTCCGATGATAAAGAAGACACCGAAAATGATAAAGAAAATCTCCAAAGAGATAAAGGAAACACCCAAAAGGAAAAGGTATTGGGAGAACATGAGTTTCTGGGGTTCAAAAAAGCGTCGAATATGAGTAAAAGTGCACAGGAATTACAGCTTTTTGCCAATAATATTCTGAAAAATGCCGTTTTGAACTCATTATGCCAAAACGATGCTTCTGCGAAAGCTCTGCCTACCGTCAAAACTCTTGCTTGCGATACGTCGAAACAATATGCCGCTTTTTCCCGTGCGTATCTGAAAGGTTGGCAGTTGCATACGCGCTGCGTTTTCACAAATCAGCAAAAGCTCAAAAGTTTCATCTGGCATCACCAAACTTGCAGAATTGAGCTGGATGGTTAAGCTGTCGTATCTCCGACAAATCCCCAAACACGGAAGACACTTTTAACCTTACCGTACAGTACTGTACTGCTTGATAGCTTTATACATCCCTCTTGTTTTGTATTTTCCTGTAGTCAACCCGGCCTTGCGACAGAATGTTAAATATCCAAATCCTCGGCGAATTTTGCCCTTTCTATAATGAATTTGAATCGCTGCTCCGGATCTTTTCCCATCAGCCTCTCAACCTGCCGCCGCGTTTCAAACGCTTCGTCGCGTGCTTCCTCGGTATTGGCAGTCGGAATAACGACCCGCAGCAAAACGCGGTTATTCTTATCCATTGTCGTTTCTTTTAATTGTAACGCGCTCATCTCGCCCAAGCCTTTAAAACGGCTGATATCCGGTTTTTGGTTGGCCTTTGCCTTACTGAGGATTTTGTCTTTCTCCTCATCGTCCAGTGCGTAGTAATTCTTACCGCCGAAAACGATTTTATACAGCGGTGGCGTCGCAATAAACAAATGCCCGTTTTCAATCAGTTTCGGCATATATTGGTAGAAAAACGTCATCAGAAGCGAGGTAATGTGTGCGCCGTCCACGTCCGCATCGGTCATGATGATAATTTTCTCGTAACGCAGGTTTTCCTCTTTGTAATTGTCTTTGGTGCCGCAGCCCAGCGCTTCAATCATATCTTTGATTTCCTGATTTTGCGTAATCTTATCCAGGCTGGCACTGGCAACGTTCAGGATTTTCCCGCGCAACGGCAAAATCGCCTGCGTCATACGGTCGCGTCCCTGCTTGGCGGATCCCCCTGCAGAGTCGCCCTCGACAATAAATATTTCCGTATCCTCGGCTGCTGCTTTGGAACAGTCTGCCAGTTTCCCCGGCAGACGCAGTTTCTTTGTCGGCGATTTGCGGTTTTGCACTTTTTCTTCTTTTCTTTTTTTGCGCAGTTCGGCGCGGCTGACGACATATTCAATCAAGGCGCTGGCATTTTCCTTGTCAGAAGAAAGCCAGTGGTCAAATGAATCTTTAACAGCTTTTTCAACCAAACCGGCTGCTTTGGTCGAGGTCAGCTTGTCTTTTGTTTGCCCCTGAAATTGCGGGTCGCGGATAAATACCGACAGCATAATCGCCGCATCGCTCAAAAAGTCTTCCGCCGTAATGCCTGCTGCCTTTTTAATGTTGGCCATATCCGCATATTCTTTCAGGCTTTTGAGCAACGCTGTACGAAACCCTTGTTCATGCGTTCCGCCTTGCGGTGTAATGACCGTGTTGCAGTAGGAATTGCAAAAGCCTTTTTCGTCGTCTGGCCAGGTAATTGCCCATTCAACCTTGCCTTCGTCGCCGGCCAGCTCGGCCTCGCCGGAAAAGGGCGTCCGGTTGATTGTCAGCCGGGTGCCGATTTGATAATTCAAAAAGTCCAGCAGTCCGTTCGGAAAATTGAATTCGGTTTCGGTTGGGATATCATCGCCGGCAGTCAGAACTTCCGGAGCGCATTTCCAGAATATTTTAATTCCCTTGAACAGAAAAGCCTTTGAGCGTGCCATGCGGTAAATTTTCGCCGGAACAAATTTATTGTCCGTACCGAAAATCTCCTCGTCAGGCAAAAAGGTAATGCTGGTACCGCGGCGGTTAGGAGCGTTTCCGACCAAAATCAGCGGTGTAACCGGCTTTCCGCACGAATATTCCTGACGGTAAAGTTTCTTGTCGCGAGCCACTTCCACCACCAGCTTTTTTGACAGGGCATTGACAACCGACGAACCGACGCCGTGCAGGCCGCCGGAAACTTTATAAGCGTTTCCGCCGAATTTGCCGCCTGAATGAAGGGTGGTCAAAATGACTTCCAAAGCGGATTTCCCCGGATACTTCGGATGGTCGTCTACCGGAATACCGCGGCCGTTGTCGGTAATAGTTACCGACAGGTCGGCATTGACGGCGATGTCAATCCGGTTCGCATAGCCGGCAACGGCCTCATCCATGGAGTTGTCAAGGATTTCCGCTACCAGATGGTGCAGCGCCTGTTCGTCCGTTCCGCCGATATACATGCCGGGGCGGTGTCGTACCGGATCAAGTCCTTCCAGAACTTCAATATCGCGCGCCGAATATTCTTCTTTGGCGGCAGTTGCGGAATTTTCAAACAAATCGCTCATGCTTTCCTCTGATGTTTTTTCTTTGCCCGGAAGCAGCCTCCGGCCGTTATTTTCGTAATCATCTCGCCAAAACATATAGAAACAAAAGGAAAAACACAAGAAAAATCTCCAATTCTTAAACAGAAAAAGCCTTTTTGCCGCCTTAGGGAACATATTTGGCTCAGGCAGAAAAAGCGAAATTAAAAAAATAAACAAAAAACTTGCATTCTGT
>ULPR01030821.1_pt1 | contig 36298 bp, 32 predicted proteins | sample 1953681 | NCBI WGS metagenome assembly ULPR01 (sample SAMEA4835634, study PRJEB28245) | human gut metagenome | biome: gut microbiome; material: fecal sample | place: Denmark | collected 2008 | reverse complement strand
GAGGGCTTCGCCGACTATGTGGCCTACGGCCGCGATATGGGCATGGAGGTACTCCGCGGCGAGGCGCTGTCGGTCGGCGGCGTCAGCGTCAGCTCATCGGTCATACGCTCCCTGCTCAGCGAGGGAGAGGTCTGTATGGCCGCCCGCTGTCTCGGCTATCCGTATATGCTGGCCGGAACGGTGGTGGCGGGTGAGCAGATAGGCCGCCGCATCGGTTTCCCGACGGCCAACATATGCCCCGACGACGAGGCGCAGCTGATTCCCGCGCCGGGTGTCTACGCCGTCAGCGTCAGCCTTCCGTCGGTCAGCCGTCAGCTCGGCGGCATGATGAACATCGGCATGCGCCCGACGTTCGGAGGCAGACGGATGACGCTGGAGGTACATATCTTCAACTTCAGCGGCGACATTTACGGTCAGCGCATGGCCGTCTCGTTTGTCAGCCGTCTGCGCGGCGAACGTAAGTTCCGCAGCGGGGATGAGCTGGCGGCGCAGCTGGCTGGGGACGAGGCCGCGGCAAAGGCCGCGGTGCTGGGAGTGAAGAATGAAGAGTGAAAAATGAAATATGAAGAGTGAAATATGAAGAATGCTTTAATATATCTGTTAGTTTTTGCAGCCATACAGATTGGCTGTGCGTCCGGTGTGCAACTGCTGTGGCCAAAAATGACGGGGTCGCCCGACATAACACCGATGATGCTCGTCGCGATGTCTGCTCTCGGTAGCGTCGTCGCCGGCGTAGTGTTTGTCCTTGCCCGCTGGTCGGCCATGTCGCGCGGCTATATCCGTTCGCGCCAGTGGGCCGTCCTGCTGTGGGCCGGTGTGGCCGCCGCCGGTGCCATCATACCGTCGGCGTGGCTTCAGGAACAGTTCCCCGAACTGCCCAACTGGGTGGAGGGGCAGTTTGACATGATTCTGCGTGACCGCTGGGGCTACGTCGCCGTCGGTCTGCTGGCCCCGCTGGTGGAGGAAATGGTGTTCCGCGGTGCCATACTGCGCTCGCTGCTCTCGACGATGTCGCGTCCGTGGGCTGCCGTTGTGGTGTCGGCCGTGATGTTCGCCCTCTTCCATGCCAATCCGGCCCAGATGCCCCACGCCCTGCTCGTCGGTCTGCTGCTGGGATGGATGTACATGCGTACGGGCAGCATCGTTCCGGGCGTAGCATACCACTGGGTGAATAACACCATTGCCTATGTCATGTATAACGTCATGCCCAACCCCGACGCTCCGCTTCAGGAACTTTTCGGCAGTACGCAGCGGGTGCTGATGGCCGTCGGCTTCTCACTGCTGATTCTCCTGCCGGCCCTGCTGCAGTTGAACATGGGAATGAAGAAGAGTCTTTAGTTAAGAGTTCAGAGTGATGAGTGAAGAGGTATGATATGCTTTAAGCTCTGAGTTCAGAGTGATGAGTGAAGAGGTGTGATTACCTTTTCGTGACTGACCGTGAGGACCGAGATGCGGGAGAGGAAGAGTGAATGAAATGTATTACTTAAACATATAAACCATTTTTGAATTATGGATATTCATCCGTTAGAGAAATTCAAATACTGCCCGAAGTGCGGCAGTAAGCACTTTGATGTGAACAACGAGAAGAGCAAGAAATGTGATAACTGCGGTTTCGTATATTATCAGAACCCGAGTGCTGCCACGGCGGCGTTCATTCTCAACGAGCGCGGCGAACTGCTCGTCGAACGCCGCGGCAAGGAGCCGGCCAAGGGCATGCTTGACCTGCCGGGCGGATTTGTCGACAACGACGAGACTGCCGAGGAGGGCATTGCCCGTGAGGTGAGGGAAGAGACCGGACTGGAGATCGTTTCGGCCGACTATCTCTTCAGTCTGCCGAACATCTATATGTATTCCGGCATGGAAATCCATACGCTCGACGTGTTCTTCGCCTGCCGCGTGGTCGAAGGCAGCCAGCCCGTCGCCGCCGACGATGCCGCCGAATGTTTCTGGCTGCCGATAGAGGAGATTCACACCGAACAGTTCGGCCTGCGCTCTATCCGCCACGCCATGAGACGCTTCTTGGAAGAGCATAAATAAGAAAGAAGTCAGAGTTGTTTTGAGTTCAGAAGTAGGAGTGATGAGTTAAGAGGTATGATTACCTTTATGGACTTCTGAGGCTTGGATGTTAGATATAGGGTCGCGACCATACACTGTAGCTTACAATCATGAAGGTGTTGCAGAACCGCATTGTAGCGAAAAAAATGTCCCTACAGTGTACGTTCTGCAACACCCTCATATATTAACGAAGAATACTATTTTTGATACATCCTTAATCTGATGTCGTGTCATCCGTTGTTGTCGGTCGGCTGTTCCGTTAACCGCTGGCGGATGTCTTCCAGAATTGCAGTCAGCTCGTCGACAGTTTCCGCCCGCAGCATGGCAATGCGTGTCTGGCGGAAATCGGGAATCCCCTTGAATATAGGTGTGGCGGCCAGATGGCGGCGCGTGTGGAGGATGCCGCGATATTCGTCGATACGCTCGACGTTGATGCGGAGCATCTCCTGCAGGATGTCAATCTTGTCGGACAGGGTAAAATTTGTGGAGGGAGGAGTGTGGAGGGAGGAGGGTGAAATGCTTGACACGCCATTCTCACTCCTCACTCCACACTCCTCACTCCTCGAGATACCTGAAGAACTTCCTTCCCCGAATATCCATGGCCGGCCGAACGTCGCGCGGCCGATCATCACGGCGTCCACGCCATAGCGGTCGAAAGCCAGCTGTGCTTCTTCGGCAGAGGTGATGTCGCCGTTTCCGATGATGGGGATGTTTATGCGCGGGTTGCGCTTGACCTCACCGATGAGCGACCAGTCGGCCTGTCCGGTGTACATCTGGGCACGGGTGCGGCCGTGGATGGTCAGTGCCGCGATGCCGCAGTCCTGCAGCTGCTCAGCCAGCTCGGTGATGACGAGATGGTCACTGTCCCATCCCAGACGGGTCTTCACCGTAACGGGAAGCCGGACGGCATCCACGACGCGGCGCGTTATGTCGAGCATGAGCGGGATGTTCTGTAGCATTCCCGCACCGGCGCCCTTGCCCGCAACCTTCTTCACCGGACATCCGAAGTTGAGGTCGATGAGGTCCGGACCGGCCTGTTCGACAATGCGCGCCGCCTCAACCATGGCGTCAACGTCACGGCCGTAAATCTGTATGCCCACCGGACGCTCCTCGTCACTTATGGTCAGTTTGCTGACCGTCGACTGAACCGAGCGCACAAGTGCCTCGGCACTGACAAACTCCGTGTAGACCATTGCTGCCCCGAAACGCTTGCACAGCATGCGGAAGCCTATGTCGGTCACGTCTTCCATCGGTGCGAGGAAGAGCGGACGGGGGCCGAATTCGATGTTTCCTATCTTCATGTTTCTTTCTTTTGTTCTTTATCCTGATTCTTTTTAGAAGCGCCTGACAGCTGAAAATGTCTGGCGGCTAAAGACGTTCTTATCTTCTCTGATGAATTAAAAAAACGCTCTAACGGCTCAGAAGATGATATGTCCCGCCGGCCAGCGGCTTGACCACGCCCTTCATTTCCAACTGGAAAAGAATGGCCGTCACGCGGCTGACGGGAAGTCCTGTCTTGACTGTTATGATGTTTATCTGGAGATCATTTGTGTGTTGCAGCAGGTCGGCAATCGTCTGTTCGTCGCTGTCAAGGGTGGGGAAGAGTTGGCGCTCGATGCCCGTGGCCTTGGCCTTGCTGAGCATGGCGTCATCATCCCAGCCCATAGCGTGGGCGAAGTCCTCGGCGGAACTGATCAGCGCGGCACTGTTGTCACGGATGAGATTGTTGCAGCCTTCGGAATAAGGCGCTCCCACCGCTCCCGGGAAGGCGAAGACGTCGCGGCTGTAGCTACGCGCTATTGACGCCGTGATGAGGCTTCCGCCTTTCGCTGCCGATTCAACGACGATGGTGGCATCGGCCATTCCGGCGATGATGCGGTTGCGCCGGACGAAGTTGACCTTGTCGGCGTTGGTGCCGGACATGAATTCCGTGACCAGACCGCCGTGGCTGAGCATCTCTATGGCAGTGTCGCGATGGCGCGGCGGATAGAGATAGTCCAGACCGTGGGCCAGCACCCCTACGGTCTCGTAGCCGCATCTCAGTGCCTCGCGGTGGGCACAGATGTCCACACCGTAGGCCAGTCCGCTGATGACCGTGACCTCGGGGCATATTTCCCGCAGATCGGTCGTGAAGCGTCTGATAAGGTCTTGACCGTAGGCTGTGCAGTGGCGTGTCCCGACAATGCTGACCATGCGGCGGCGGTTGAGGCTTCCCGCGCCCTTGCAGTAGATGACCAGCGGTGCATCGGCACATTCAAGAAGCCGTTGGGGATAGGCCCTGTCGGCCGGTGTGAACGCCTTTATGCCGTGTTTTTGCATGAAATCGGCCTCCGTTTCGGCCCGTTTCAGCGGTTCGTCCCAGTCGCGCAGTGCTGCAATAAGCCGCGGCGTACAGCCCTCTATGACGTCACCGATGTCTGCCCGGTGCTCATATACGGCCGTGGCGCTGCCCATCTCGCGATAGAGGGTCAGCGCCGTCTGAAAGTTGAAGTTGCTTATGCGCGTCAGCGCCATTGCGTATAGAGATTCCATCTGGTCCTTGTTCTTTTGGTTATTTGTGGAGTATTTCGTGGAGGGAGGAGGGTGGAGGGAGGAGTGAGAAATGCTTGGCACGCTATTCTCACTCCTCCCTCCACCCTCCTCCCTCCACGAAAAACCTTTCTCAAAATGCCCTCAGTCCAGCAACGCCGCGTCGTATTCCGCGCTTGATGCCAGCCGGCCGTTGACGAGACAGACGATGTCAATCACTCCCCGGAAGCACAGCTTGTTGTCGGAGGCGCGGAAGATGTCCTGATGGAAGACATAGCGCAGACCTTCCTTGCTGACGGCCAGCCGTGAGATAAGCTCGTCGTCACATCTCAGCGGTGTCTTATATTGCAGGTTCATCCGTGCCACAACGGCGTCGGTGCCGCGCCGGTGCATGTCGGCAAAACTCAGTCCGCGCTCTTTCAGGAACAGATGGCGCGTATGTTCCGCATAATGGAGATAGTTCGCGTTGTTCACGATGCCCTCGATGTCGCACTCATAGTCGCGCACAAGCATCCTTGTCTCAAATATATAGTCCATTCTATGACGTTTACCTTTATATTATATACAATCTTTCCATGTCTTCGTCGCCGGACGGTCAGTCCTCTTCCGGTGTCTTCCCGATTCTTCTGCCGCGCAGATATTCATATCCGATCCTGCACCGCAGACAATCTCGGCGGTCACAATACTCGTTCTTCAGCTGGAGCAGCGCCTGGCTGTCGCCGGCCGACCGGACCTCCAGGCCACAGTCACGCCACATACGTATGATGCGGTTGTTCTCCGGACGGAGGCTTTCCAAGAGGTCGATGGCGCGTTCGCAGAGTTCTTCCCGTGATGTGTGGCGGCCGTAGGCGAAGAGCATCGGCACGGCGGTGTTGATGACCAGAAGGTCGAGCGAGGCCGCCGAGAGATGCTTGCTGTGGCGCGTGCTTTCGGAGCCGAACGTGTAGTGGGTCTCCCAATATGCCGTGACATGGGTGTCGAGCAGTGTGCGCACCGCTTCAATGGAGCTGCATTCGGTCAGCGCGGCCAGTCCCATGCGGCGTCCGTGATAGAGCTGTGCCAGCTGCGAGATGCGTATATGAGGAAAATTCTGCGGCCTAAGACGCATGAAACGCCACCGGCGCCAGTCCATCGGCGTGAGCGAGAACTTGTGGGCCAGATACCGGTATTCGTCTCTCAGGCGGCGGAAATAGCCGTCTTTCACAGCCTCCTCACGATAGCGCTCCGGTATGGACGCCTCGTCGAGCAGTCCCGCCTGGCCCATGAAGATGGCCTCAATCTGAAACAGATCGTCCCTGTGATGGGCAACGGCGGACAGCGGTACATGGGCAGCCCATTCCTCGAAGGCGTCGCCGTTGATGCCGAAACCGTAGTTGCGGGCCAGCGTTATGAAACATGCTTCTTCCCACGAGCCGTCTTTCAGGTCAGCCCTGCGGCGTATGTCGGCCGTCTTGCGTTCCAGACGCTCCGTCTGCAGTGCCGCCATCCATGAGCTCACGGTCATGCGCTGGAGCGAGGGGACGATGCGGTAGCATGGCGGGAAGCGGTCTTCCGTCATCAGTTCGCGGTAGTTCTCGCTCACCTGCTGCGGCACGCCGATCTCCAGCTGCGGAATGGCGCGTCCGCTGCTGTCCGTTACTTCGCAGTCGGCTTTCCCCACGACATGCAGCACGACGCTGTCGTAGGCTCCGTCCTTGTCGTGGCCGTGGACTTTCCAGTGGGACGACAGGTCGTGTATCTCGACGTTGCCGACCCACAGCGTGTTTCCGATGCGGATCTTGGCGTTGAAGAAATCCGGACCTGCGTCGTGGTTGTGCAGCCCCGGGTCAATCACTTCCACCGGCTTGCCGTCCGTCGTCGCCAGCTCCGTGGCCGGCAGTAGACGGTGCTTCCATACGTAGTGCAGCAGTTGTTCCATCGTTGATATATTATAAATAAAATGACAAAGGTAATGCAACTTGTGCAGAAAACAAAGGTTTCCGCCCTGTTTTTTGCCTTTTATGCCCATTTATATGGATTTAATTTAATATATTTGCAATCCTAAAATAACAGACAGACATGACCTTACAGAATTTCAAGACCGCCCGCCGGTGGAGACGCCTGACGTCTCTCATGCTCATCACCATCCTTCAGGCAATGGCCGTTCCGGCCGTACTGTGTGCCCAGAACGCCTTCACGCTGGACCTCTGGCCCTCCGGCGCTCCCGTGAAGAGCAGCGACGCGCAGGACACGGCCCGCGTCTATGTCTATCTCCCGGAGGAAAAGCTGGCCACGGGGCAGGCCGTGGTGATATGTCCGGGCGGCGGTTACGGCTTTCTGGCGATGGACCATGAGGGTCACGGATGGGCACCGTTCCTCAACGGTCAGGGCGTCGCCGTGATTGTCCTCAAATACCGCATGCCCCACGGCAACCCCGCCGTGCCGGTCGGTGACGCCGAAGAAGCCATGCGTCTTGTGCGCCGCAATGCAACCGCGTGGCATGTAGACAAAAACAAGGTGGGTATAATGGGATTTTCCGCCGGCGGCCATCTCGCCTCGGTCATCGCCACGCGTTCGAAGGGTGAGGCCGCACCGAACTTTCAGATGCTTTTCTATCCCGTCATAACGATGGACCCTGATTTCGGTCATGCCGGTTCCCACAACAATCTGTTGGGCTCCCGCCCCGGCAAGCGTCTGCAGCGCGAATACAGCACGGACCTGCAGGTGACCCGTGCGACTCCCCGTGCGCTTATTGTCCTGAGTGACGATGATCACGATGTGCTGCCGGCCAACGGTACCAACTACTATCTGGAGTGCTACCGTCACGATGTCCCCGCATCCCTTCACGTCTATCCCACGGGCGGCCACGGATGGGGAATCCGCCAAAGCTTCCCCTATCATTTTGAATTGATGCTCGAACTGAAGGCATGGCTGAGGCAGTAACCATCCTTAAAAAATCATAAAACACATTAAAGGCCGGATATCAACGTCAATATCCGGCCTTTAAACCATTGCTTTTCTTCTAAGTGGTGCCACCAGGAATCGAACCGGGGACACAAGGATTTTCAGAACTCTGTTTGCCAAACCCAAACGACTCTCTCTCAGAGAGTTAATACTATGTTATTTTATGTGCTTGCAGATTTGCTTGCAGATTTTCTATTTTCCATTTAATCGCGTTCTCAACTCCGCATTTTCAGCCTTTAATGCCTGAAGCTCCGAGCGCATCTCCGACTTGTCGGCGAGTAAATCATCGACCTGCTTTTGCAGTACACTGATGGTTTCGTCCTTCGCCTTAATCAACTCCTCATTCTTTTTTTGTGCTTCCTCCATTTTCTTTACGGCTTTAGAATCTGCCTCGCTATCCTTTGCCGAGAATGGAGCATCGCCACCGTTATAGATGGGACCAAAAAAAGAAGTGGGATTGTGATGTCCCCTTACCACATAGTCACGGAACAACCTTACATCGAAGTTGCTGTCGAAGAACACATACGGAGGCACTTCCAAGATAGCGGCTATCTTCTCGAACGTTTCCATTTTGGTCTTGCCACTCCGACCCATCAAATGTATGGCCTGAGTGCTTACTTCTGCTTTGGCGGCAAGTTCTTCAATCGTCATGCCCTTTATTTGCGCCAATTCCTTGATTAGCTTGAGGTTTGCCATATCTTTTGCCCGTTTTAGGTGAGACATCAACAAAGTTTTTGTAACTTTTTATAGAAAGTATTGCTTTACTATCAAAAAATTATTATTATCTTTGCACCAACAAAGGTATAAAAAAAATCCGAGTTATGCAACCAAATGCGACAAAAACTAACCTCAGAGAGGTGATTTTAAGCATGAACGTTGGTGAGATTATTTCTATACCGATAGAAAAAACCGTCAACGTCAGAGCCTATGCTTCACAAGTTGGACTTTCCAACGGACGCAAATACCGTACATCTACGCACCCTGACGAGCGAGTTGTAAAGGTTGCGCGTGTAAAGTAAGTTTCACTTTCCTAAATCAAGTAAAACTATGCAAGAAAATAAAAGCGCAACAGGAATAGACCCTAAAAAGTATTACACCGTACAGGAGGCAGCAGACTTCTTCGGCGTTCACCGCTCGACAATATGGCGTTGGGCGAAGTCACAGCGTTTACATCCTCACCTCCGAGTTGTCAACAACCGTACCGAGTTCCTGGGTGCGGATTTGTTGAAGCTCTCTAAACGCATCTAAGACTGAAGCCTATGGACGCTATACGTCATACTGCAACCACCAATGAAATCAAACACATGGAGGCTGCACAGCTCAACGCCTACCTCGACACCCTCACCTATCGTGAGAGGGTCGAGTTCGTTACGTCGGTAGTGAAGAAAGCCGGGGTAAAGCGACAGACATTCTTCAACTGGAAGTGTATGGCTTGCCGGATTCCAGAACGTGGCAAGCAGATTATAGAACATGAATCGGGAGAGCATATCTTCTCGGAGAAGATTCCGGCAGAAAAGGAGGTGGCACCATGACAGAATTTCGTCCAACGTGTGACCCCAAAGGTGTATTTTCAGTTAAGCGGACTTGTGCCGAACTTGGCATCTGCCATAAGACCCTGCGTAAACTGCGCCGCAACGGTCTTATATCCCCATGCAACAACAATCCGCGCAGACTGAAATACACTGGCCAGTCTATTCTCGACTGCTGGGATAAAGTCACCAAATTATGATTAGCGACAAAACAATAGACGCGGTAAGAGATCTGCCCATCGAAGATGTCCTGAAGTCCTACGGTCTGCAATTCCGGAGGCGAGGCTCAACGTGGTTCGCCTCATGTCCCTTTCATCAGGAACGCACCCCCTCTTTCTCCATCACTCCCGGTAAGAATATGTGGTACTGCCACAGCTGCCACCGTGGAGGCGACGGCATCAAGTTCTATATGGAGATAGAGGGGCTGGACTTTTCCGGGGCAGTCGAAGCCATCGCCAAAGCCAATAATATCTGCATCGAATACACAAAGAGCGAAAAGACCGACGAGCAACGAGAAGTGGCAAAGCAGCGCGAGGCTGTCCTGATTGCCGTGGCCAACGTGCATCAATTCTTCATCGACCAACTCCGGGTAGAGGTGAACGACGAGGCACGAACTGCCCGTGAGTATGCCTACAATCGTTGGAATGAAGAATTTTGCACCACCTGCGGCATCGGGCTTGCCCCGAAGGACGGCAGACTGCTTGCCGAATACTGCAAGCGCAAAACTATCTCCGAAGATCTGCTCTTGCAATCCGGCATCTACCGTAAGGATGAAAAGAGCGGACACATCTACACGCTGTTCCGCAACCGCCTTATCATCCCTATTCGCGACCGTTTCGGGCGTGTTATCGCTTTTACAGGCCGCTACCTCGGTGATGCAAAGGCAGACCAGATGGGTAAATATGTCAACTCGTCAAACTCCCTCATATTTACCAAAGGGGAAACCATCTTCGGCATCGACAAGGCAAGGCGTTGTCGTGATGCCTTGTTTTACAACATTGTCGAGGGTGCGCCTGATGTACTGCGCCTTCAGTCCATCGGTTTGGAAAACACCGTCGCAACCCTCGGCACATCGTGGAGTGCAGCCCAGTTCGACCAACTGAGCAAACTTACTCAGTCGGTCTGCTTTATTCCGGATTCCGACCCACCCGACAAAGAGCCATTCGGCCCCGGCTTCAAAGCTGTTATGACTAACGGAGCGGAAGCCGTGCGCAGGGGCTTCGATGTGACCGTCCGAGAACTTCCTTTCAACGAAGAAACTATGGAGGATGGCACAACCATACTTCACAAGAACGATGCCGACGAGTATATTCTCTCGCCGGAGATATATGCTTCAATTCCCGAAAAGCCGTTTATTCTCTGGCTCGCCGAGAAAAAATTCTCTGTGGCTTCCTCGATAGCCGAGGAGCGCACAATTATTTTAGAAATTGCAGACCTGTTGCGCCATGTCAAGGAACAGAACATCGCTGATGAATATATTGCCGCCCTTTCCAAACTGCACGGCACGACCCGGCTATGGAAAGGAGCGATCAGCACCGCCAAAGGGGAAGCCCGGCTGAAAGCCGCAGCAAAAGCACCTGAATCTGAAGCCGAGCGCAGAAAAGAACTTCTGCGCCGGTGCAATCTCAATATCATTGACAACTGCTTCTATACTTACGACGACGAGGGAGAGGCTATCAGGCTCTCCAACTTCATTCTCGAATCTCTCTATCATATCAAGGACGAAACCAACGGCACACGTCTGTTCCGTATGGTAAACAAGTTCAACGAGAAAGTAGATATAGAGTTCCGCGAATCGGAGCTTTGCTCGCTCACTACGTTTCAGCAGCGCGTCGGTTCTGTCGGTAACTATATTTGGAGAGCCAAGATAGACAAACTCAACAACGTAAAGGAATATCTGTATCGTGGCACACGTTCTGCCGAGCGCATCCGCAAGATGGGTTGGGATGCCATCAACGGCTTCTTTGCTTTTGGCAACGGCATTTTTAACGGTGAGCGTTTCCTTGCCGTCGATGAACTCGGCATCGTGGAAACCGCCCCCGATAGGTCTTTCTATATCCCGGCCACTTCAAAAATGTACGAGAATAACCCCGAAATATACCAGTTTGAGAGGCTGTTTATTCACGAAAACCGCAGCGGCATCAAACTCTATGACTTTGCAGCGCAGCTTATCAAGGTTTTTGGCGACAATGCCAAAATTGCTTTCTGCTATCTGCTCGCCACACTATTCCGCGATGTGGTGTTCAGCCGCACTCGCCACTTCCCGATACTTAACCTTTTCGGAGAGAAAGGTACCGGCAAGACCACGCTTGCCACCTCTCTCCAGTCGTTCTTTATCCACAGCGTTGACCCGCCGAACCTCGGTGTTACCTCTGTTCCGGCTATGAATGACCGCGTCAGTCAGGTGGTCAATTCTCTTGTGGTATTCGACGAGTATAAGAACGACCTCGATATACGAAAAATCGCATACCTCAAAGGTTTGTGGGGTGGCGGCGGTCAGACAAAGAAGAATCAGAACACCGACGGCATGGCGGCGCAGACCATCATCTCCACCGGCATTGCCCTATGCGGCCAGGATAAGCCGACACAGGACATGGCTCTCTTTACCCGTGTGCTGTTTCTCGCTTTCTCCAAGACCTCGTTTTCCAAGCCGGAGCGCGATGCCTACGAGGATCTTGTTGCCATGTGTTCGCTCGGAAACACTCATCTAACTATCGAAGTGCTGAAGAACCGTCAGCTATTCGAGAAGAATTTTTCCAGTGCATACACACTGACAAAATCGGAGCTTTCCAAAATCATCGAGGGCGAAAAGATACACGACCGTATCTTCGGCAACTGGATTATACCACTTGCCGCTTTCCGTACCCTCGAATCGGTGCTGTCGCTTCCGTTCAGCTACAACGACCTGCTTACGGTTGCCGTGGCCGGTATGCGCTTGCAGAACGAGACAGCACAGGAAAGTTCGGAGATGGGCGACTTCTGGGAAGCCCTACAAGGTTTCCACACGCAAGGCCGCGCCATCGACAAGGCTCATTTCCGCATCAAGTGGCACCGCACTTTCCGCAGTACCACGATGAAAGAGGATATGGTATTCCCGGAATCTACTCCTGTGCTGTATCTGAACAGCGCAGCCGTGGCCGGTCTGTTCAATGGTCGCAGCTCGGCTAACGCCACCGCCAACCGCAGCAACTGGAGTACAATGCTTTCTTATCTCCGCTCGCATCCGTCGTTCCTCGGTCTGAAACAGGACCGCTTCACTATCCTTCTCGCCAACGGACAGCCTGACTACACCTTTGAGACCGTGAACGGCTCATCGGTGCGTAAGTTGAAAGTAAACCGCCCAAAGGCGATGTGTTTCAACTATGCCATGCTCAAAGCGGAGTTCGGGCTGAACCTCGAAACCGAGGTTATCTCTGAATCGGAGGAACTTGCCGAAGACGCAGAACCTGCCGCGCCTGAGACACAGCCACAGCAACAGGAGCAAGTTCCTCGCTCTCTTTTCGATGCTCCAAGCAACGAAGAAGAAATGCCGTTCTGACATTGCTTATCCCATTCTTTACTCTAAGGTCAACTCCAAAGGTTGGCCTTTTTATTTTCCAAAAGCAAAGGGGAGGAAAGCAAAAGCGTATATTTTTGGAAAGTCATCGTTGACAACAAAGCACTCTTTGGCTATCAACGACTTATGAAAATATACAGCGTTGACAATCGTTGACACTGGTAGTCATTTTCGGAAATCCGAAAATTTCTGGAGACAATCGTTGACACTTTTCTGCCCTATCTATACTTATCTTCTTTTTCTTTCAAAAAGAGATAAAGTATTGTAATAGAACGGCTTTACGCATCGCATTTTGACTTCGACAGGCTCGCTGTCTACGGTGTCAACGCTGTCACCCCTCCAAATATATTGCTTCCATATATTTTCACTTCTTTGCCGAGGCTGAAAATCTGCAAATAGCGTCCCACGAAGTCACGCTATATCCCTCTTTGAAAATAGGTAATACCACTGAATATCAGTATCTTTGCATAAGAATTGCAGCAGATTATGAGCAACATTTGCATCTATTTACCACTCGAAGATTACCTCGCCCAATGGTTCATACACGATCAAGGGGGCGAGGTGCCGGTGCATCTTCTTCGAGGTTCGGTAGAGAGTAAACTTCTGCAAACCTATCTTGCCAAACGTCCGATAGGACAGTTGCCGGAATCGGGCGACGGCAAAACGGCCATCGCCATTCCTACATTCCGCAATCGTCCGGCGGAAACCTACAACTTTCTTCCGAAACACGCTCTTTCTTCTCTGCTGAACATCATCCGTGAACGTTTCGATGTTCAGCTGTGGGAAGACTTGCATCAATTCGGTAAGATCGGCAAACGCCAAGACTATCTCATTTATGCCTTTATGGAGAAGCACGGCATAGAGGCTTCGGAGAAGAACTGGAATGCCATTGCAAAGCGTTATCAGCGGCAAAGAAATGAATATCTCCACCGAGAACGTTCCAAAAAACAGTATTCTCGAAAAAAAATTCATTGATTTCAGCACCGCAAATTTTCAATTATGCTATTTATGCTATAATGCGAACATCCACTCAAATACTACCCGGAATTAAAGCTGTTGGCTGGGTCGATTGCCGACACCTGCCGAGGCGCGTTGACCTCTCCGCTATCTGCGGTATGCAGGTTGCCATCCTTACGGATGTTCACCCTATACCGTTCTTTGACGAGCCAAGATGCGAGTGTCAGACCAAGAAGGACGGTGCCGGGTACGAGGACACCGCCACCTTGAAGTTCCTGACAAGCGAGAAACTTCCCCGGTCTGCCGTTCTCGGTTTTGTCGTTACCGATGTGAACGACAAATCCTATCTTATCGGCTCGCTCGAACATCCGCATCCCATTGTGGAGTGTCAGCAGCAGACCGGCATACCGTCAGGCGATGCCGCCGGATATGCCTACGAAATAAAACACGTCAGCATCAAGTCGATGGTACCGTGCATCATATAGAATAACATTTAGCCCATCAGGTCATACACAGATTTTGAAGTTGGAAACCGCTCGTCCGTGAGGATCGGCGGTTTTCGTTTTTCAGCGGTAGGAAAAAAGACCATTATATATAAGGTACGCGAGAGCCACACTTGCGAGCGACACCCTACGTCGTGTCAGGAACCGCGGTCAGTGGTGGCGGAACACGGGTGCGCCTAAGTCGTAACCCCATAAACAGGACGGCTGCATTATCGAAGCGGCAAGACCGTCCGGTGTTCAATATCTCGGTGTAGCACCTCTCTTTGATGTTAGGCAAGTGTCCCGTTCTCCGCAGTAGCCCTTCGGGTGTCGAAGTCCGTAATACTCCAGTCATCGGATTTTAGGCTCGTGCTGAGCCTGTCGCACTATGGCTGAATATTTGTCGCCTCGTCTATGCTGCCCTCGTATTGTCAGCGGTAGCCGGAGGAAGTTCTCGAAGTCTATATCTGAACCATCATCTCTTTATCAGGTCTACCAGTCAGCGCAGCCTTGCAGTAATTAGAAACAGCGGTGTCATTGCATCGAGCCGCAACGGTATATCCACGGACGGCACAGCCGACATTGCACTTGCCAACATTGTAAGTACCGACATAGTGGGTCGCTGATTCGTCTGCGCTGCTCTTATTGCTCCGGCATCCTCTGTCGGGGTCAGTCGTTCCGCCTGTACGTGGCGGCTTCGCCACTCTCCGTGAGCCTCATTCCCTGCTTTTCATCTTTCATCTTCGTTTCCATTCTCCGGGTAACACTCCCGGCTCATCGTCTTGTTTTACCCCGCAAAGTTATTACCTCCCTGCGGAACGTCAAGGTCGTACACTCCGTGTTTGACGAAAAAAGTTTTTAACGCTTCGCTACGTTGCAGCTAAACTTTTTGCGCTCAAAACCTTGTCTCAAAGTCCGCCGTGGAGGCACTTTTCGGGCAGCGTAAAACAAAAAACAATGAACCATACGTTAAACCATCTAATTTCAACTACAATGAGATTACAATTCGGAGAACTCAACATCACTCCAAGAGTCGTGAACCGACTCCATGAACTGGACTTCACTGTCCCCGAACTCGAAGATGCCATCGCCGACCACAAGAGCAGCTGCGACGGCGAACCCTCTGTCTACGTCGGTACTTACGGCAAGTACAACGGTGGCTCGCTCTGCGGCCTGTGGATTGACCTCAGCAGCTTCGACGACTACGACGAGTTTATCAATTTCTGCAAGGCTATCCACGCCGACGAGGAAGACCCGGAGCTGATGGCTCAGGACTTCGAGTGCTTTCCCCGGCAGTGGTATAACGAGGGCTTCATGGACGAGGACGACTTCAACCATATCCTTGAATACTCTCAGATGTGCGACAAGCACGGCGACGAGGCCGTCGATGACTACATGGAGTTTTACGACGATTTCGACAACTTCGATGAAGCCTACTGCGGAGAATGGGACAGTGAAGAGGACTTCGCCCGTAACATCGTCGAGGAGTGCTACGACATTGAAAAGTCAATGGGCAGTCTTGCCAATTACTTTGATTATGAGGCCTTCGCTCGCGACCTGTTCATGTGGGACTACAACATGGGCGCACACAATCACGTGTTCCGCCGCCTCTGACCCCTGACCCGACAACTTCGGGAGTCGCTCGCAAGAGCGGCTCTCGCTGTTTATAGTTCCAATGAGTTTTCTTTCAAAAGAAAATCATAGATGCTTATAATGGTTATCCCGGATTCATTATGCAAAACAGGAGTGTATTCTCCCAATATTATGATTTTCTTGAATGAATCATCAATGTTTCTCAAAGATGCTTCTTCCTGTTTGACCTTTTCTTCATCAATCATTCTATAAGCTGACTGAATATAGTACCGCTTACTGCCTTGGTTACAGACAAAATCCACTTCGAGATATTGTCTGCCACGCTCGCCATTCTCATTTCGCATCTGCTTTGGCACAACTCCGACATCCACACTGAATCCTCGCGCTATCAACTCATTGAAGATTACATTTTCCAAAAGATGTGTATATTCAACTTGTCTGAAATTCAGGCGCATATTCCGCAACCCACAATCGGTGAAATAGTATTTATAAGGACTGTCAATATACCGTTTCCCTTTAATATCGTATCTGCTTGCCTTTTCCATCAAAAAAGAGTCACAGATATATTCAAGATAATTGACTATGGTGTTGCGACTTACCTTTTCATGCTTCACACTTTCAAAGGTATTGGCGAGTTTCGTTGCATTTGTAAGTCCTCCGATAGAAGAAGCAAGTATGTTGAGAAGTTCGTCAAGAACCTCAGTACTCTTAATCTTATAGCGGTTTACAATATCACTGATATAGGTATTTTCAAATAATGCTTTCAGCATCTCTACCTTTTCTTCATGTGTTTCCTTTTCAACAACTTGCGGCAACCCTCCGTAAATCATATAGTCGCGCAGCGCATCGGCCTGATTCGCATTTGTTGTCGAGATAAATTCTCTGAAAGACAGTGGATGTAATCTCACTTCTTCACCTCGTCCGGCAAACTCGGTTCTAACTTGTTTTGACAAAAAACGTGCATTACTGCCGGTAACATATACATCCGCATTGCTCTGATTAAGATAACTGTTAAGCACATCCTCAAATTCCGGGACGAGCTGTATCTCATCAATCATGACATAATGCATTTTATCATCGGTCAACTTGGAATCTATGTATGCAAGCAACGCATCGGGATCACGTAATGGCTTATTACGTCTATCTTCAAGATTGATATTGATTATATGTTCATTATCAACGCCTTGCTCTTTAAGCCATCCGGCATAAAGGGTTGATAACAAAAATGATTTACCACATCGGCGTATGCCGGTTACAATTTTAATCTTGCCATTATGTCGTTTGGCAATAAGTTTTTGAAGATAGGTGTCGCGCTGTATTATCATATCTACTGACAAAAACTGTGTCTTGTCACACTTTTTGTCAGTGCAAAGGTATCTCATTATTTCGATTCCACCAAATTTTTCTGTCTTTTAGTGGCTAATTATATAGCGGTAATTTTGGCATAGCAAAATGATTTTCTATGTCTAAAACCGCATACAACATCTCGCTTAAAGGCTACGTCGGAGGCTCTGACTTCGACCGCAAGACCGTTGACACGACCCTCGCCCAAAACGAGGGTAAGCGTGTCAATGTACTTATCGACAGCCTCGGCGGTTCTCTCGCCACCGGCTTGTCTATCTCATCGGCGTTCCGCAATCACGGCAATGTCGCTGTTCACTTCGTGGGGCTGAATGCCTCGGCTGCAACCATCGCTTCCCTCGGTGCAGCGCATATCTCGATGGATGCCGGGGCTATGTACCTCGTGCATAAATGCTCAATGGCCTTCTTCGAGTGGGGCAGTCTCAACTCCGACCAGTTCGCCACGCTCATTGCCGACTGTGAGAAGATTAAGGCCGACCTCGATAAGCTCGACCTCAATGTAGCCCAACTCTATGCCGCCCGGTGCAAACGTAAGCCCGAAGACCTGCTCGCCCTGATGAAAGTCGGAGGCTGGCTCTCGGCCAAGGAAGCCCTCGAATGGGGCTTTGTCGATGAAATCACCGACCTTGCCGATGAACCGGCTCCCAAACTCACCGATGCTCTCGCTTCCGCTATGGCCTCGGAGGGTATGCCTATCCCGAACATTCCGCTGTCTGAAGCCGACCGCGATTCAATCTTCGGGAAGTTCATCACTGCGCTTACCTCTTTTTTCAAACCGTCAACCAATCCAATCACTACCGCAATGAATAAGACCTACACTTTCCTGTGTGCCGTTCTCGGCATCTCGGCTATTGCCCTGACGGACAATAAAGCCTCGCTCACTGATGAAGACCTTGTCAAGATTGACAACGCCCTCAAAGAGAAAGACGATGTTATCGCCTCTAAGGACGCGACCATCGCTAACCTCCAAGCCAAGCTCGACAAGAAACCGGCTGAGGACACCTCGGCAGTCGTGGACGATGCCAAGCAGTCCGGCAAGGAAGCAACCAAGAACGATGTCGAGCAGTTTGTAGATACCTACAACTCCGCTCGCGCTCTCTACAACGAAGTTTAATCAATCCGCAATCATCAATCCTCTATAATTATGGCAGGTAAATTCTCATTCACTCTCCAAGAGTATCAGGAGGCCGCGGTCAAATATCGCCCTGACCTCCTTATGCTCCCGATTATCGGCATCGGCGACACGCTCCAGTTTATGACAGGTCGCCCCGGCATCCGATACAAGGAGCGCGTCGGCAACCTCACAGGTGACGCTCAGTTCGCTCCCTATAATCCCCAACGTGCCGTGGACTACAACCTCGGCATGGAGTTCCGTGACCTCGAAACCTACTTCGGCTCTGTTGTCGCCAACTTCGAGCCGAACAGTGCAATCTCCACTTTGCTCGGTACGGGCGCAACCAAGGGTGACGGTCAGATGACAACGCCCACCGCTCGCCACGTCCTCGCCAAGATTGCCAAGAACCTCTCTGAACATCTCAACGATGCCGTTTGGAACGGCAAGCGCAACGCTGCGGGCGACACGACCGCCGACCTGTTCGACGGCTTCGATACGATTACCGAAAAGGAAATCGCCAATGGTGCTATCGCTGAAGCCGAGGGCAACTACATGAAGTTCACCGACGCGATTACTCCGGCTAATGCCGTTGACATCGCCAAGGAAATTCTGTTCTCGCTCGACCCGCGCCTGAGAAGTCAGGACTTGTATCTCTATTGCTCACAGGACTTCGTCGACAAGTACAACGAAGGCTACCTGCTCACTCACGGCGGCATACCGTACAACACGCAGTACGGACAGCAAGCCGTTGAAGGCTCTAACGGCAAGCTGAAATTCTGCCCCCTCTACAACAAGGCAGGCTCGAAGTTCATGCACGTTACCACCAAGGCAAATATGCTCGTCGGTTACGACCAGATGGGCGATGTGGAAAACGTGATGGTGAAAGAGTATGCTCCATTCATCCTCTCTTACATCGCCACTATGTTCTTCGGTGTGCAGTTTGAAACGCTCGACAAACGCCGTTTCAAGACCATTGAAATAACCGTCTAAATTTCATCGCTATGGCTAAGAAATGTACCTCAATACAAAAGTCGCTCGGTTGGTGCCAAGGCACTCCCGAGCTTCCCGGTGTGAAACGCCGCATCTACTATTCAGCGAAAAGCAACATCGTTGCCTTTCCGCAACTCCCTCGCGATGAACTCGGTCGCCCGACATCGTCGATACTGCAAGGCGACTTTGCTCTGCTTGCCGATATGAAGTGGCTCTATATCGACATTCTCCCCGATAAGTCGCAGTTGACCTCCGAGGCTCAGGGTGAATTGCCCTCGCAGACGCAGCTCAACAAACTCACTGCCGTTCACCCCGGAGTAGGTGCTGATGCGTCAGCAGCCGCTGCCTATATCAACAACACCGACAACGTGTTTCTTGTCGAGGATATGAAAGGTAACTTCCGAGTCCTCGGTAACGACAAGTGGCAGACCAAGGCGACTGTCGCACAGGATTTGGGTCAGGGTGCCACCGGCACCACCTCGACCACAATCTCCGTCGAGGCTACCGACGAAGTGCCTGCGCCCTTCTACATCGGTACGCTCGAAACGGAAGATGGTCTTGTGTACTGCGACCCGACTATGGCTAAACCTGCCAACGCTTGATTGCCGACACTATGGATAATAGAGCCGTCAGGAAAGGAGCAATAGCGTTGGACGAGATGTTGGACGACATCGAAGTGCCTTCGCTCGACGTTCCCGACCTCGACGGCTCTTTTGTTACAGACAAGTCCAAAGACCTTTTCGCCGAGAAAAAACGTGCGGCATGGAAAGACGTGCAACAGGCAGAAGCTCGCTGCGACTTTGCCCCTAACAAGGTGCGAATTTCATACCGCAATCCGCAGTTCGGCATCATATCGCTTTGGAAAAAGTCGGTCTACGGCAGAACCTTGACCGACATTAAGGGCGACCCCGAAATGGTGGAGAAATTTGCCGAGGGTATGAACACCCTTATCCGGCAAATCCTCGGTCACACGCTTTCGTCAGGCGACTGGTGCATCGTTACCTCGCCCAAGCGTCGACACAAGACCCGGAACTTCGCTTCGCTCATTTCCGCTCGTCTTGCCGAATTGCTCGGCATACCGTTCTATGAAGACCTTGCCGAGTGCCACAGCAAGCATCGTGTCGGGGCTGTCTTTACCTTTGGCAAGACACCGCCGACCGAAGCCAACATCATCGTCTTTGATGACTTCGTTACCACCGGTGCCACGATGATTTCAATGCGCGAGCTGCTTCTTCCACTCGGCAAAAACCTCGTGTTTTTCACCGGAATAAATAATAAACTTTGACCCCTGCGGCCAAAATAATTTTGACCCTTCAAATGGATCACAAATTTACCGAACTCATAAAGAAATGGCTTGAAACGCCCGAAGCGGAGCGCGACTACACCGTAGGCGCACTCTATCTGCTGAAACTCTCCGGCAATCAAATCATGTATCGCAACATCGTTGCTCAACTTGACCGCCGCCACGATGTGGTGGAGTATCAGCTTCAGAAATATTACAATTTCCGTGTTCAGGCGTTGACACACGCCCAAGTCGAGGAAATGTCGGCACAAGTCGAACAGATTGTTGCTGACCATATTCCGCTTGCCGCCGAAGCCGATAAGCAACCGCAGAAAGGAAAGCGAGCCGACCACGACTCTTTGCCTGACGACATTAAGGCGAAATACGTTGAGAACCTTTCGCTTCTCCAACGTATGCGCGAAGTGCATCTGCGCCTCCGCTCGCTCTCGCTTGATAATGCTCCATGCCCGGACTCCGAGCGTTATCCGTTCTTGAAAGAGCTGATTGCCCTTGACAAGAAACTTCACGCAAACTGGGAAGCATACGACCGGTATGTTGCTGAACCTGCCCCCAAAGCCACACCCTCGCGATCGGCAAAAGCCAAACGCTCCGCCGGAAGTAAGAAGTCTGTAAAGAAATGAAACGCACTGCCAATATCGACCAAATCCTTCGTCCGTTGAAAGTAACGCCGTATCAGGCTTATCTTTCAAATGCCGTACAGGTTGCCGACATCCTCGAATGGATATTGGCACAAGTCGGTGTGGCCGAGGTTTGGCAGACTTCTTTCTCTATCTCCGAGGAATTTTTGCGACGACTCTATTTTATCACCAAGGATAAAAAGGTCAGTCGCATCAACCTTGTTCTCGACCACAAGGCCACGAACAAGACGCTCAAACTGTGGGCGTTCATCACCCAAGTTATTGAGCGAACATATCTTGCTGACAACCACAGCAAGATATTACTCGTCCAGTCAGAGCGAGGCGACACGGTCAGCGTTATCACCTCACAGAACCTGACACGAGGCAACCGCCACGAGTCAGCTTTCATCTCCACCGACCCGTCGATCTTCGCAACGCTCAAAGCGCAGGTCGATGATTTAATCACCAATCATTCAGTACCGCTACATGACTTATTCAGAGACCGAATTACAGCAGATTGAGAAGTACGCCTCAATCTACCTCAAAATTTCCGACATCGCCGTAATACTCGATATTCCGGCAGACATGTTGCGTTCCGATATTGCGGATAGAAGCACAAATGTGTCTAAAGCTTACCGGCGCGGCAAAGCCGCCTCTAAGGTCAAGCTACATTCCCAAGAAATGATGCTTGCTCAGATAGGCTCGCCACTCGCTATCGAAAACGCCCACCGCAATCTTCTCGATATGGAAGACGACGAGTGATGCACTCGTTCCTCTTAACTCGTTCCTTTATGTCATATCCCAACGCCGTAGAAGTTTGCAGAGCGGAGTTATTCACTAAGGAAGTGGAACTCCGCGACCGTTATCCGCAAGCACTTGTGGATAAGGTTTTGCGTGTCCGTGAAATGTATAACTGGTTCATCGCCAACCCCGACGGCACAGACCGCGAATTTGTCGCCGAGGTATGCCAACGTCACGGAATACACCGCACAACGGCCTATTCCGACCTTGCCGTGGTGAAGTCGCTGCTCCCGATGCTCGGCAGTGCGTCACGCGACTTCCACCGTTGGCGCACCAATGAAATGCTTATGAATACCTACAAAATGGCGGAGAAGCGTAAGGACACCAAGACAATGGAACGAGCGGCAACCGCCTACGGCAAGCTCAACCGCGTTGACCTTGAAGACGAACAGGCTATACCACTCGACCAAATACTCGTCCAACCGTTCACGGCTACCGATGATCCGCGTGTCCTCGGCATCGAGCCTATTCCCAATCTCGCAGATAAAATCTCTGCGATGATTGAAAAATACCGCCGTGAAACCATCGACATTGAGGATGTCGAGTTTGAGGAAGTCGACCTTGAATTTGATACTCTTTTCCCCGACCCAAAACAGCAAGAAACCGACCCCGACGATGAGTGAGAAAAAAGTCTACTTCAATAAACCTCAGAGGCTCACGCAGCTTATCGGCGCGAACACTACCGTTATCGTCGCAGGGCGACGCACCGGCAAGACGGACAGCATCGCTGCTCCGTTTGTTCTGCGCAATATGCAGCGTATGCCCGGCTCTACTGGCGGTATCGTGGTGCCGACCTTCAAACACGGCCTCACCAACACCATCCCCGGACTGCTTGCCGCGTGGAAACGCTGGGGATATGTCGAGGGACTTCACTATGTGGTTGGTAAGAAACCGCCCAAGTCGTTCCGTCAGCCTATCATCGACCCGAAAGATTATGAACACATCATATCTTTCTACAACGGCTCTGTGGCTGTCATCATCAGCCAAGACCGCCCCGGCTCGTCAAACTCGCTCACTCTCTCGTGGCTGCTTGTCGATGAAGCAAAATTCATCGACTACGCCAAACTCAAAGATGAAACACTCCCTGCCAACGGTGGCATAAAGTCGTACTTCGGCAAGCACTCCTTTAATCACTCAATTATGATATTGAGCGATATGCCGCAAACACAGAAAGGTTCGTGGTTCTTGCACTACCGCGACAAAATGGACTCCGAGCTGATAGCCACCATCGAAGCCACCGTTTACGAGATATGGCGCACCAAAGAGCGCATACGCACGCTCAACGCCAAAGGCGAGCCGGTGCCGCCATACCTCAAAGGCTATCTCCGTCGCCTTGACCGCGACCTGAACAAGATGCGTTCAGTAGCTGTCTATTACCGAGAATACAGCAGTATTGAAAACTTGCAGCTTCTCGGTGAGAACTACATAAAGCAGATGAAACGTGACCTAACTCCGCTCACTTTTCAGACAAGCATATTATGCCAACGCATCGGAATAGCCAAAGACGGCTTCTATTCCTCGATGCGTGAGGGGCACAAGTACGATGCCAACGATAATCAATACCTCGACACCCTCGGTTTTGATTACGACTTCTCGGCTCTCGACTCTCGCGCCGACAAGGATGTAGACCCCGACGCGCCGATTTGCATTGGCATGGACTACAATGCAAATATTAACTGGATTGTAGCCGGACAGCCTCGCGACCGTCGGCTCAATGTTATTAAGTCGTTCTACGTCAAGTTCGAGCGAAAGATTCCGGCACTCGTCGAGGACTTCTGCCGATACTATGCCTCGCACCGTAATAAGACGGTGGTCTTTTATTACGATGCCACGGCACTCGGCTCAAACTATGCCGTCAACGAACAGGATTTCCGTTGGGTGGTAGTCCACGAGTTCGAGCGGCAGGGCTGGCGCCCGGAAGCCGTATACCTCGGAAACCCGATGCGCCACGATGAAAAGTACCTGCTCATCAACCAGGGCTTCGCAGGTAAGCAACGCCTGATGCCGTTCTTCAACCGCTCCAACAACGAGGACTTAATACTCGCCATCCAGTCAGCTGGTGTCAGCCGCGGACGCAACGGCTTCCGCAAAGACAAATCGGGCGAAAAGCTCGCAGAATCAGAGGAAGACCTGCTCGAACACCGCACCGACGGCACCGATGCTTTCGATACTCTCTACATCGGATGCGAGAAGTTTCCGTATCACGATAGCTATTCGCTCTCAATGTCGGGTGTATTATAGTACCTATATTATTCTTTATGGCAACAATCAAAGTAAAATTCAGAAGTTCCACTGTCAAGGACAGCGAGGGAACAATTTACTTTCAAGTGCTTCACAAAAGAATTGCTCGTCAGATTACCACGGCATACCGAATCTTTCCTTGTGAATGGAACGAAGCTAAAGGGGGTATCGTCAATCTTCCGACTAATTCCAGATATGAGCATTTGGAAGCATTAAAAGCTCGTATCTCGTGGGATGTCGAGCTGCTTAATCAAGTTATCAAGACCTTTGAAGTAAAGACATCCGATTATTCTTCAGACGACATCGTCAACGAGTTCAACCATCGAAAGAAGCGAGGCGCATTATTCAATTTCCTGAACGACACCATAGCGAAATTACAGCTGCTCGGCAAAACCCGAACAGCGGAAACCTATGCTGCCACCCTTGCAAGTTTCCGAAAATTCAGAAACGGCGAGGATATTATGCTTCACGCAATAGATTCAGACTTGATAGAACGCTATCAGGCTTATCTCTCCGCAAATGGGTTGACCCTCAACACCATTTCCTTTTATATGCGAATACTTCGCGCCGTGTATAACCGTGCAGTAGACACTGGCATTGTTGAGCAATGCCATCCGTTCAAACACGTTTATACCGGGGTGGCAAAAACCGTCAAGAGGGCTATTCCATTAAAGGCTATAAAGGCAATCAAATTGCTTGACCTTTCGGATAATCAGCGTTTGGAGTTTGCTCGTGATATGTTTTTGCTCAGTTTTTACACACGCGGAATGTCGTTTGTTGATATCGCGTTTCTGAAAAAAGAAAATCTCAGGAACGGTATTATATCGTATCGACGCAAGAAAACCGGGCAACTTCTTCATGTCGCCTGTGAAAAGTCTATAAGTCATTTGATAGAACGCTACCGCGCATCGGAAGATAGCCCGTTTCTTCTTTCTATCATACACTCTCCAAATAAAGACTGCCGCCGTCAGTATCAATCGCGTATGTATACCATCAACAAGTCGCTGAAAGAAATAGCGACACTCGCAAAGATTGATACTCCGCTGACCCTTTATGTAGCTCGCCATTCATGGGCAAGCATTGCACACAGCAGAAATATACCTGTTTCTGTCATCAGCAAAAGCATGGGGCATGATTCGGAAACTACAACGCAGATTTATTTGGCATCTCTCGATATGACCGCAGTTAATAAGGCTAACAATCAGATAATAGCGGCTCTCGAAAAGTGTTAAGCAAATCTTTCTTCTCTTGTTAAGAGATAAAATATATGCAAAATTAGCGAAAATATTTGGATTATGAGTGACTTACAGCCATTTATTTAGAGCATACTTCGTCGAATGTTAAGCCAATAGATAGTCATTTCTCGGAAAATCAATGTGATTTTATCTCTTAACAAGAGAAACTGGTTATGACATTCAACGAAATCCTACATAAATTTCGCTCTGAATCCTTTACACAAAAGGATAAAGGCACCAAATTCGAGCGTCTGATGCAGCTATGGCTGCTGTCAGACCCCCGATATTCAAACCTCACTGAAGTTTGGATGTGGGAGGACTTTCCAAGTAAAGGAGATTTCGGTGGCAAGGACACCGGCATTGACCTTGTCGCTCGTACAGAAACCGGCGAATATTGGGCTATCCAATGTAAATGCTACAAAGAAGATGCGGTAATTGATAAACCTGCGGTTGATTCATTTCTTGCTACTTCGAGCCGAACATTCCTTGATGTCGATTCTTTACAGACAACATCATTCGCTCGTCGCGTATGGATTTCAACAACAAACCACTGGGGAACCAATGCCGAGGAAGCCATTCAGAATCAGAACCCACCACTTAACCGTGTCGGTTTGGTAGACCTCCAAACCTCCCCGGTAGATTGGCAATCGCTTCTCGACGGTCTCAAAGGTAAGGACGCAATGCTCCCCGGCAAACAGCCGCGTGAGCATCAGCTTCGCGCAATGTCGGCTGCTCATACTTACTTTGAAAACCACGACAGAGGTAAACTTATAATGGCTTGCGGCACCGGCAAAACATACACGGCTCTTAAAATCGCCGAAGAAATGTTGCCGGAGAAAGGACTTGTCCTTTTCCTCGTTCCCTCAATCTCGCTACTCGGTCAAACCCTTAATGCTTGGTGCGCGGACGCAACCAACCCCATTAAGGGTATCTGCATTTGCTCGGACAGCAAAGCATCTCGCAAAATCAAGAAAGATTTTGACGATACACAAGATAGTACGGTAGACCTCGCAGTTCCGGCTACCACCAATCCCAAAAGCATAGCCACTCAATTAAAGCAATACCGTACACACAACGGATTGACCGTGGTATTCTCCACATATCAATCCATCGAAGCTGTCTACTCAGCACAGCAGGAAATCTTGAAACAGACCTCCGGCTCTTATGGTACATTCGACCTTATTGTGTGCGATGAAGCCCACCGTACAACAGGCGTGAAGCTCTCCGATAGGGACGAAAGCAACTTCACTAAAATTCATGATGCCTTGTACATCAAGGGCAATAAGCGTCTTTACATGACGGCGACACCTCGCCTCTATGGTTCATCGGCTAAAGTTAAAGCCTCAGAGAAAGACGCTATTCTCTGTTCAATGGACGATGAGAATCTTTATGGTGAAGAATTTTTCCGCGTCAACTTCTCATACGCAGTTGAACACGGATTGCTCACAGACTATAAAGTTTTAGTTCTCACCGTCAACGAAGACGATCTGCCCGGTGATGTCCTCAAAGATATTAAAGACCCCAACAACACCGAATTGAACTTTGATGATACCTCAAAACTTATCGGTGTTATCAACGGACTTTCCAAAATTATCCGTGGCGACAACCGCGTAACTTGGGATAATGACCCCGGCGTTATGCACCGTGCCATCGCTTTCTGCTCATCTATCGGCAATGCAGCCTCGCCCGGCACCTCGGTTAATACTTCAATGGTATTGCCGAAGATTTGCGAGAAATACCGTGATTCCATAGACCCCGAAGAACGCGAGTGCGTTGTCGAAGTGGCGGCTCGCCACATCGACGGCTCTATGAACTCACAGACAAGAAACGAACAACTCGCTTGGCTTGCCGAAGAAAACATCGGCGAGAACGAGTGCCGCGTACTTACAAACGTGCGTTGCCTCTCCGAGGGTATCGACGTTCCGGCACTGGACGCTGTGTTATTCCTTTCTTCTCGCAACTCACAGGTTGATGTTGTGCAGTCCGTAGGTCGTGTGATGCGTAACTTCCGCAAAAATCAGCCCGGCGAGAAGAAATATGGATATATCATTATTCCTATTGTCGTTCCTTCGGACGTGAAGCCCGAAGATGCTCTCGACAATAATGTTTATTTCTCGACAGTCTGGAATATACTAAATGCCCTTCGTTCACACGATGATCATTTCAATGCGGAGGTTCAGAAAATAGCCCTTAACAAGAACAAAGCCGCTAAAGTTGTCGTTGGTGGCCCCGGCATCGGTCATAATGCTATGACCGACGGCCAAGACACCCAAGATGCACAACAGATTGAAAACGAGGAAGTCGCTCGTCAGCTCGAACTTCGTTTTGGCGAAATGCAATCAGGCATCTACGCTAAACTTGTCGAAAAATGCGGCGACCGTCTGTATTGGGAAAACTGGTCTAAGAAAGTAGGCTTGATTGCTCGTAAGTTTATCGAGCGCATATCTAAACTCGTTGCAAGTGTCCCGACACTTAAAACCGAGTTTAATATCTTCGTCAAAGGATTACAGGAGAACCTTAATCCTTCAGTAGACGAAGGGCAAGCCATTGAGATGTTGGCTCAACATCTCATTTCTCAGCCTGTTTTCGATGCGTTGTTCCAAGACTATAATTTCGTCAACAACAACGCAGTCAGCCGCTCCATGCACAGAATGATAGAGCAGCTTGAAGAAATTGGCGGTTTCGAGAAAGACACCGCCGAACTGGAGCAGTTCTATGATTCAGTCCGTGTCAATGTCGGTAACATTGACAATTTGGAGGGCAAACAGACCGTCATTAAGAACCTCTATGAGAAGTTCTTCAAAGGTGCTTTTCCTCTGACCGTTGAAAAGCTCGGCATTGTTTACACCCCCGTTGAGTGCGTTGACTTCATTATCCATTCAGTCAACGATTTTCTCAAACGTGAGTTCAATTCCTCGCTTTCCGATGAGAATGTGCATATCATCGACCCATTTACAGGCACTGGCACTTTCATCACTCGCTTGCTCCAATCAGGACTTATCAAACCCGAAGATATGGAGCGCAAGTATCTCCATGAAATCCATTGCAACGAAATCGTCTTGCTTGCATACTATATTGCCGATGTCAATATAGAAGCCGTTTACCACGACTTGATGAAGCCCGACCATTACGTTAATTACGAGGGTATTTGTCTTACTGACACTTTCCAACTTGCAGAATCTGACCAACCGAGTTTATCGCAAGAGTTTTTCCGTGAAAACTCGGAGGGAGTGCTGCGTCAGAAACGCGCACCTATTCGCGTAATCATAGGCAACCCACCTTATTCTGTCGGTCAGAAATCTGCTAATGATAATGCGGCTAATCTTGCATATCCCTTCTTGGATGCTCGTATTGCAGATACTTATGCAAAAGGAAGTTCTGCAAGTTCTGTTAAGGCTTTGTATGATAGTTACATTAAAGCGTTCCGCTGGGCATCCGACAGAATAGCTTCTAATCCCGACGGCGGTATTGTAGCTTTCATAAGTAACGGCTCTTGGCTCGATGGAAATGGAAACGATAGCATGAGAGGCTGCTTTGAATCCGAATTCACCGACATTTACGTTCTCAATCTTCGTGGCAATCAACGCACCAGTGGCGAACTCTCCCGTAAAGAGGGAGGCAAAATCTTCGGTGGTGGCTCTCGCACACCGATTACAATTACTTTCCTCGTAAAGAACCCTGCAAAAGCAGGGCAAGCTGCAACCATACATTATCACGATATAGGCGATTATTTGACTCGTGAACAAAAGCTTTCTCTCGTCAAAAAATTCAAATCCGTTCATGGTCGCTCCATTGATTGGCAAATCATTGAACCGACCGACCGCCACGACTGGATTAACCAACGTGACGGGTTATTTGACACACTTATACCTCTTTTCCCCGATAAGAAATTTGACCCCAAATCAAAAAGTGTATTTTCAACCTATTCATTAGGTACTGCTACCGCTCGTGATTCATGGGTATATAACTTTGGCATTTCAGCACTTCGCCATAATATGGCTAAGACGATTGATGTATTTAATGAAGAACAATCATTTATTCAGTGTCATAGTGAATATGAATTGTCTACCGATAGTACAAAAATAAGTTGGAATGATTCATTAAAAAATCTGTGCTATTCTGGTGTAAAACAGACTTATGATAAATCTTCAGAAGTAATAGGCTCATACAGACCTTTTACTAAGCAAAATTTGTATTTTCATCGAGATTGGATTCAAAGACCTTATCAATTAAATAAATTGTTCCCTAATGAAAATTGCCCCAATTTGGCAATTGGAGTTAGCGGTATGTCGGGAAGTAAGCCTTTCTCCACTCTCATCACAGATGTAATCCCTAATCTACATCTTAACGAGAATGGTCAATGTTTCCCTCTCTATTGGTATGAGGAAAACAAAAACACCCAATACTCTCTCTTTGATGAACTTGGCTCTGAGGACAAATTTGTCCGTCATGACGGTATAACCGATTGGATTCTCAAAGAAGTGCGCAACCGTTTTGGTAATGCTAAAGCAATTACCAAAGAACACATATTCTATTATGTCTACGGCTTACTTCACTCTCCGCAGTATCGTGAACGTTTTGCCGCAGACTTAAAGAAGTCGCTACCGCGCATCCCCATCGTGGATAATGTGCAGGACTTTATGGCTTTCTACAAAGCCGGTAAAGTCCTTGCCGAGTTACACTTGAACTACGAGCAAGTGCCACCATCTCCCGAAGTGATGCCTATAATTGCTGATGCAGTTTATACCGAGCCGACAGATACTGCACCTTTCGGTTACACCAAGTACGACCACTTCTGTGTAGATAAAATGGTTTTCCCAAAAGTGCGCAATGAAGCCGGTAAACTCGTTCCCGACAAATCGCGCATCATCTACAACGGCAACATTACTATTGAGAATATTCCGGCTAAAGCCTACGAGTATATCGTCAATGGCAAATCTGCTATCGAGTGGATTATGGAGCGTTATGCCGTATCGCAAGACTCCAAGTCACTGATAATAAATGACCCCAACGACTGGAGCAAAGAACACGGCAACCCGACCTACATCTATGACCTACTCCTGTCAATAATCAACCTCTCAGTACAGACGGTTGACATCGTTAACTCACTCCCTAAATTGAAACTGTAATGCCAATCCCCTCTGAAATAATCCTCACACTTAAGATGCTTAAAGGCATCGGGAATAAGACAATATTAAAGATAGCTCAACAAGCAAAGGACAATATCAACAACCTTGACGAGTTGATATGCTTTTGGGCTACTCTTAAAGGAAAAACCTTTGAGAAAGTTACAGACGATGATTTGGTTGAAGCACACCACAGTGCCACCCGAATTATTTCTAAATCTGCTGAACACGGCGTAGGCGTATTTACATACTTTGATGACTGTTATCCTGACATTCTTAAACAATGTACTGATGAGACAGGCAAGCTTGACCCACCTATATTGCTATATTACAGAGGCAATATAGATGCTCTGAAATTGCCGGGAATTGCCGTTATAGGCACACGTGAGCCTACCGACAACGGCATTAAAGCCGGATTATATTTTTCCGAACAGTTCGCTACAAAAGGTTATAACATCGTATCAGGTCTTGCTATCGGATGCGATACAACTGGGCATAAAGGGGCTTTACAAGCAGGTGGTATTACTACAGCTTTCCTCGCCAATGGGCTTGATTGGGATTCAATATATCCCAAAGAAAACCTTGAACTCGCTCGTGAAATCGTAGACAATAACGGATTACTGCTCAGTGAATATCCTATCGGGCAGAGTTGTGGTACATACGGTTTAGTAGCGAGAGACAGATTACAGGCAGGGCTTTCCTTAGCGACCATTGTAATTCAGACTGGCATAAAAGGAGGCACGATGCATGCCGTTAATGCCACTATTGCGTCAAAGAAACCGCTGTTTGCTGTAAGATATAATTCTACTGCGGATAAAGAACACGAGAAAGTACAGGGTAACACTTTTCTGATTGAAGAAAAAGGCGCATATCCTCTGCAATCGACAGCTTTTGACTCTGTCATTGATATTATTAACGCATCGCGACAAAAGAAAACGCTTGGTCAGGCGAGCCAAAAAACTCTGTTTGACTTATGAAGAGCGTAATTTTTGACCTCGATCTGACACTCGTAGACACTACTTGTCTGGAGCAATTTCGCCACAATAGGCAATGGCAGGAAGCGTATGCAAATATTCCAAATACTTTAATGTACGATGGTATTGCGAATGTGTTAGAAATCATTCGCAAATTTCAAATCAAGACTGCCATTGTCAGCACATCGCCACGCCCTTATGTGGAGAAGATTGTATCATATTACAATATTCCAGCTCAGTATATTGTCAGTTACCACGATACGAAGCCTATAAAACCACATCCGGCTCAGATGCTCAAAGCTCTTGAATTGATGGGTGTTCAATCTAAAAATACCATTTCTTTCGGAGATAGAGTTATTGACATCCAAGCGTCTAACGCTGCCGGTATCGAAAGTGTCGCTTGCTTTTGGGGAACCAAAGAGAAATCAGAGCTTCTTCGCTCCGACTACTCTCATGCGATTGTAAAGCCCGAAGAAATATTAACATTAATTCGCTAAAACCATGGGGCTTTTTGATATTATAAAAGGTGCGTTCAATCCTGAAACGATTGCCACTTATAATGATTTAATTAACAATCATAATGAAGCCTTCCGCAGATGGAGAGGAAAGCAAATTGTCGGTACATTTTCTGAATGTTTCGACTTTCAACCGACGTTTGCCGATAAACAATACATCGCTAATCATCGCGATGATATTCTTGCATTTGAAAAAATCATTGCAGAAGAAAAGGCTTATTTTGCAAGGAGACAGCAAGTAATAGAAGCTGCATCTAAATATCCTACTGCTTTCAGAGCGTTAGTAAAAAAGCTTTCGCTCCCTAATATTCCTGAACTTTCGGCGACTTTACCAGGTGAACGGAAAAGCAAACGTACCAAGCGGATTGAAGAAGAAGCAAGAAAACGCAGACAATCTGACCCGTTAATCAGTTCTCATTTCAATGCGTTTCAATCAATAATCACCAATAATCCTTTTCGATGCAAAACCACAAAAAGAAGTTTACAAACACTAAAGAAAGAGGAATATGAGAGCCTTTATTCCCATTTGAGTGAACTTCCATCTGAAGAAACCAAATTAAAAAAACAGCTAAAACAAGAAGATTTCCTTTTCTCGTTTGAAGATAACATTCTTGATAACGATAGAAGAAAAGAATACTGTACACATTTCTTATCAGAAAACAGCAAGAAAGAGACAGATTACGAATATCTAACTACTCATTTGCATCAATTGGATGCTTTTATTCGTCAACAAATAGAGGAGCAATACGCAACTTTATTAAAGGACTATGCTTTAGGTGTCAAGGAATACCAAACAATAAAGTTGTTTGGAGAGTCAGACCTTGATGCTAAGGAAAAAACGATAAAAAATAAAAATAGGGTTATACAATTAGATGCAGCCAAAAGGAAATATAACGAACTTAAACGAAAATATCCCAAAGGTTTAGCTGCTTTTGAACAATTTAATTCTTACGATGACGGCAAAAACTCAGCCGATCTGTCTTTGGAAGAAATTGTAGAATCCGAAGAAGCAATAGCAATCTTTGAAAAGAATGCTGATGCTCATTCTTCATTTTTGAAATGGCAAGATGAACAACGAGAATTTGCTTCTATCAGTCGAAACCTTTGTCGCCAAAACTTCGGTTGCTATTTCTATGATGTTCCATTGAAAGGGATTAAAGCCGATGGAACAGAAACCTCTGCGGAATATCGTGTTTGGCAACATTTTTATACGTCATTCTACAATGTTTTGCCTGAAACTACGATAAGTGAGGACTTCAAGTATCTTTCAGACAGAGCTGCTGAAAACTCTAAATTTCTGACAGGCGGATGGAATTATAAAGACACCGTTTATGATGAAATTTTAGAACTAATTAAGGCTATTAAGGAAAAGGTAGGTGATATATCCATTGTCTTTGCTTCTAATGGATTATCTCCAGATGATAGCTTCGTATTTAATCATAGGAAGTTTGAATATCTTATATCTAAATTAGATGAAGCTGATATTACTTATTATGAGGGAGAAGCTGACATATTACAACAAGATGAAATTGACCTTACCAAACATATAATTATTTTTGAGTTTATCTCAACAAACGCGAGGTTGAGACAAACTACTGAACATATTCGTAAGCAATTTGCCTCTCTGCGACCACTGATTACTTATGTTTCGCTGCGAAAGGGGTATGATTTCCTCGAAATAGAAAAACTTGAAGCTGAAAAAGAAGAAGAAAGAAAACGAAAGAAAGCTGAAGAAGAAGCCGAGAAGAAAAGACTTCAAGAAGAAAGAGAACGTAAAGAACAAGAGGAAAATAGATTACGCCTTGAACGTGAACGCAAAAAACAGGAATTACTGCAATTAATTCATTGCGTTCAAAATTGGCATACAACGCGCTATGGCATTAAGCATCATTATATTTTTGACTATTTAAAAACAACAGCACCCCGTAGTGCAAGTGATTCTGAATGGGATATTAGACATCTTATTTGGGCATTTAAAAATGACCCTAATAAACAAGACAGGGATTATTCTTATTCTGAAGCCTTGGATATTATCGTACCTCGTTATGAGCGTGTCTTAAGAGAAACATTTGGTAATTTATTATCGAAGTTGACTTTTGTATGTTTACCTGCTTCTACCGCTCAAAAGAATAGACTAAGGTGGTCAGAATTTTCTCAAAGAATATGTTCTGAGTTAAATATGTCTAATGCTTTTAGCCATATTTCAATTATCCAAGATGCTGTACCTAAACATTTAGGAGGAGACGGGAATCCCGAACTTTCTTTTGATGAAACATATTTCAAAGACCGTTATGTTATTATCTGCGATGATATAAAAACTTCGGGTAAATCTCTCGCTACGTTTCAATTAAGGTTAAATCGTATGGGAGCAAAAGTAATCTGTGCATTTACGATTGGGCAAACTGTACACGAATAACAGATGGGAGTTGCGACACCGTCGCCGCGCTTTCGTAAATCGAGCCTAAGGTCTCGACCGTAAGGCTTCAATCGCATAACTCATACGCGAGCTTCGACACCATCGAGGCTCGCTTTCTTTTTATATGGAAGTCGCCGCGAGGCGATGAAGTTCCGCACACAGAGGAATTTGACCGTGCTTTATCTTTCCCTTTGAAGGAGAATTTATCAGTATTCACCCTGCATCTTTATGTTCCGTCGACTCGTACATTGAGCGATTTTCTCCTGTTCTTCATCGGCTGGGCTTCCGATTATCTGTGTAACGCTGTGGCCGTCTGTGATTACACGGTGCTGTGTTCCGTTTTGGGGTAAGCGGTCGGACGTTCACTGCCGTATATGTTTACTCATTACGTTGGGTCTGTGATTTTGCCGAGACGTTTCAAGAGGCATTTACTTGTAAACACGCACGGAACACGCTATGATATTTCACTTTGCAAAGTTAAGTCGTGCCGGTCTATCGCAAAACAGGCCTGCCGGACTTCTTGCAAAATTTTTTATAAATCTCCACTCTGCGAGTAGTATTTAACGCCGTGGGCTTAAAATATTTCTTGAAGTTTTTGCGCTTGCGCCCTTTCCACTGCCTTCCTTATTGCACGTAAAAATCAAACGCGCCCCGGCGCACAGTAAAAAACTCTAAAACTTCAAAATCATGACCCACGTAATGAACATATTCGACAGCTCTCTCAACTCCAACCGCAAACTCAAAAACTACTCGGTGGAAGTAATCACCTACGACGGCGACAGCTACACAGAAGAAATCGAAGCCCGTAACGCCGAAGATGCCCAGGAAATCGCAGCTTCAATGTACGACAATGTCGACTACACAATGATACAGGGTTGCTACGCATACTGAAAAATCAATTCCTCCTTCAAATGGTAGGCTGTCCGCCGGGGCAGCCTTAACTCTTGCACATTCATCGCCACCGCTTTGCTCCGTTGTTCATCGTCATTCCGGCACTGCCTCTATAACGAGTTCATCTGTGGTGTTCCGCTCCCGACAGTCGCTTCACCGCTCATCGAGATTGCTTCTCTCATGCCTTATTCGTTTGCCGATTTCCATTGTTTCGGGTCAGGTGAAACATAATTTGTTGTCGGAGGATTGAGAGCTATTCTCGTACCCTCGCACTCTACCTTTGCCCTCGTTGCCGCACCAACAGCAGAGCTATGGCGCATCGCGTCCACCGTCGGCATACTCCATCTTCTATCCTTGTTTTGTGGATATTCGGACTACATTTTTGTGATGCGGTCTGACTTTCGGGCGCGACGGACACCGTCACCGCTTGCCACGACTGAAAGCGTCCGATGTTTTGGTGTCGCTCCATATCAAACGCAAGCCCATACAGCTACACTCTTTGGTCGCATCCACTGCCTACGGCTTTGGGAAACCTTGAACGACATACCGCTGAACTTGCTACCACACTGAAGGCGGAGTTGTGTGCCGGACTCTCCGACGGGGCTGTTTGGTTACGTTCTCTGCGTTAGTTTTCTATTTACCAATCTCGTATTTGGGGAGTGAACCGAGGTCTATTTTTCCTGTACAAAGGTAGGGCGCACCGCTATCTGCAAATACCGTTTCTCTATCCCGACTGCGTTCCTTGCCGCCACCTGTGGGGCATCGATAAATTTTTATAAATCTCCACCGCCTATAAATGGGCGGTAGTATTTACCGGCAACCAGTGCCTTATAATTTTTCTTGGGATTATTTGCATTGCCGCTTTCTGCGCTTTCCCAATGATTGTACCGTAAAAATTAAGAGCCTCGGCTCACATTTCAAACCCCAAATACTTCAAAATCATGGCAAAGAAAACTAAAAAATCCGCAGAGAACATCACAGCTCAAACAGCAGCTCCCGTCATCGAGACTACTCCGGCTACAACATCAACTCCCAAGCTCATCGTGGCTCAGCGCAAGTTCAACCGCTG
>ULPR01024677.1_pt1 | contig 36595 bp, 29 predicted proteins | sample 1953681 | NCBI WGS metagenome assembly ULPR01 (sample SAMEA4835634, study PRJEB28245) | human gut metagenome | biome: gut microbiome; material: fecal sample | place: Denmark | collected 2008 | reverse complement strand
TTATCCTTCAATCTTTACCTGCCAATACCTTTTCTTTAAGTGTTATCCTCAATCTTATACCTTTTGTCGTTATCCTCAATCTTATACCTTTGACCAATACCCTGTTCTTATTTACTAATCCTTTTTATTTTTATCCGTTCTCAATCTTTACCTTATTTACTTTATCTCTCTCTTTTTTATTACCTATGAAGATCTTTTCTGTTACCTATGAAGATTTATCTCTCTCAAATTAATCTTATCTGACGTCTTTCTTTTTGTACCTCGCGGTAGATTTCTTTTGACGATGCAAAGTTACAACCGTATGACATTCTCCGCAACACTTTTGCATTACTTGTTCCAGAAAAATGCCTTATTTTTGACCTAAATCAACTACTGTGTGCGCACACAGTGGCTTTTTCATGAAAAAACAGTGCCAGTGAGGGCAATGAAAGCTTGCTTTCAAATTGCCGAATGCAGCCTGTTTTATAGAAAAAAGATGTACAAGTCGGGGCAATGAAAGACTGCTATATTATTGCCGGACGCGGAATGTTTTTATTAAAGAAATGTACGAGCGAGGGATATGAAAGATTGTCGTATGGATGGCGAAAGAAGGCTGGTGTATTTGAAAACAACGGAAGCGAGGGATATCGGGCATCGGTATAACACCGTGAAGGTGGTGAAATCGATACAACATATATTATATATAATAATGTATAATATGTCGTTCCAAGCATCGGTAACATAATATCATAACAATGGCGCAAGCCTGTAGAGACGCAAAATTTTGCGTCTCACGAGCAACAAAAGCATATTTTCACCGCCATAGAAACGTGCGGATATATTGAGGAATACTCGCTTGTGAGACGCAAAATTTTGCGTCTCTACTTTTACAGGCAGCGATGGAATGCATGGACAAGCGTCATGGTGGGGGCACATGATGAAAAAAACACGGAAAAAGGCGGACTCTACTGAATCCGCCTTTATACTGTATACTGATGCGCAGAGGCACCGTTGATGATGTGTCATTCCTCCACCCATCCCGCAGCCTTACGCGCCTTGGAGTCGGGCACGTCCACACCAGCCCTGTAATAGCTCACGAGCGTCACGTCGAACACCAACGTGGAATAAGCCGGAATGGTACCGTTGTTGGTTGTGCCATAGGCAAGCTGATACGGGATGTACACCTTCCAGCGGTCGCCTATGTGCATGTGCTGCAGTGCGGTAGACAGTCCGTCCACCACTCCCGACACTCCGAACTTTGCCGGTGTGGACGTTGCCGGACTGTATTCTCCAGTGAACGACTTGTCGAAAACATATCCCTCGGGATAAGATGTCGACGGGAGCAGCCGTCCCTCATAGTGCACCTTCACAGAGTCTGTGTACAGAGGGCAGCCCGAGCCCGTGCCGTTCTCCAGCACATTCACCACGATGTGGTCGTAGGGATCCTTCGCCGCCGACTCCTCGAGCGACCACTGGCGTATCACCTTCCAGCTCTTGTCGCCCAGCGACGCACTCGACTTCGCCGTGGCATACAGGTTGTTGAAATAATCGTCATTGGTCTTCTTCCAGTTGGCGAACTCCTCCGGATCACCGTCACTCTCACTGCACGACGTGAGCAGAGCCATCGGTGCGAGCAGTGCAAACAGATATATAATAAGGTGTCTGTTCATATATTATTGCAGTTTTTTCAGCAGGCTGTATATGCTTACCTTGTCTTCTATGATGCCGCGCAGCTGGTCTATGCCCACACGTTCCTGCTCCATGGTGTCGCGGAAGCGCAGTGTCACGGTGTTGTCCTTGAGAGTGTCGTAGTCCACAGTCACGCAGTAAGGCGTGCCGATGGCGTCCTGACGGCGGTAGCGTTTGCCCACCGTGTCCTTCTCGTCGTACTGACAGTTGAAGTGGAACTTCAGGTCGTCTATTATCTTGCGCGCCATCTCGGGCAGTCCGTCCTTCTTCACGAGCGGCATCACGCACAGCTTCACCGGAGCCAGAGCGGCGGGCAGGCGTAGCACGGTGCGCGTCTCGCCGTTCTCGAGTTTCTCCTCGCAGAAGGAGTGACACATCACAGAGAGGAACATACGGTCCACTCCTATTGACGTCTCAATGACATACGGCGTGTAGCTCTCGTTGGTCTGCGGGTCGAAGTATTTTATTGAGCGTCCCGAGAACTTCTCATGCTGCGACAGGTCGAAGTCAGTGCGGCTGTGTATGCCCTCCACCTCCTTGAATCCGAACGGCATGTGGAACTCTATGTCAGTTGCGGCGTTGGCATAGTGGGCGAGCTTCTCGTGGTCGTGGAAACGGTAGTTCTCCGCACCGAAGCCCAACGCCTGATGCCACTTCATGCGCGTCTGCTTCCATGTGTTGAACCACTCCAGCTCCGTGCCGGGCTTCACGAAGAACTGCATCTCCATCTGTTCGAACTCGCGCATGCGGAATATGAACTGCCGTGCCACAATCTCGTTGCGGAACGCCTTGCCTATCTGCGCGATGCCGAACGGCACCTTCATGCGTCCGGTCTTCTGCACGTTGAGATAGTTTACGAATATTCCCTGTGCCGTCTCCGGGCGCAGATATATCTTGCTTGTAGAGTCTGCGGTGGAGCCCATCTCCGTAGAGAACATCAGATTGAACTGTCTTACGTCGGTCCAGTTCTTCGTTCCGCTTATCGGATCGACTATCCCCTCGTCGAGTATTATCTGCTTGAGCTCCTCCAGATTCATGGCGTTCATAGCCACGCTGTAACGCTCGTGCAGCTCGTCGCGCTTCTTCTGGTTCTCCAGCACGCGCGGGTTTGTCTCGCGGAACTTAGCCTCGTCGAACGCCTCACCGAAGCGTTTGCGAGCCTTCTCCACCTCTTTGTTTATCTTCTCCTCATATTTTGCTATCTGATCCTCTATGAGCACGTCGGCGCGGTAGCGTTTCTTCGAGTCGCGGTTGTCTATGAGCGGGTCATTGAAAGCGTCGACATGTCCCGACGCCTTCCATATTGTCGGGTGCATGAATATGGCGGAGTCGATGCCCACGATGTTCTCGTGCAGGAGCACCATGCTCTTCCACCAGTATTCCTTGATATTGTTTTTCAGTTCAACACCGTTCTGTCCGTAGTCGTATACGGCTGCCAGACCGTCGTAGATGTCGCTGCTGGGAAACACAAAACCGTATTCCTTGCAGTGCGATACTATTTTCTTAAAAACGTCTTCCTGTGCCATTGTATAATTGTTTTCTTATATTTCGGATTCATAAAAGCGTACGTCACAGACATACAGAATGTCATCTCCGCGCACATTTTTTGTGTGCAAAGATAAGATAATTTGCCCAAAGCGCAAAACATTTTCACACACATTATACTTACGGGCGCGCCATTGTGACACACGCACACATTCCGATGCACCATACATGAAGCACAGGGCGGCTAACCGCCACATGCCGGATGAATAAATATTCACAACCGTCACGGCAATGCATATTTATGCAATGTCAACTCCGCGAGAACGCCGCAGAGACGGAACGATGCGCCTTCGGCTGCAAATAAGCGAGTATTTTGAAGTTTACATAAAGGTCTGTCAATCAACCATTTGCGCCATCATGCATCACGACAGTCCCATCGCAGCCATGCGGAAGAGCCTCTTCCGTCATGCCAAACGGGCTCTTCCGCGCCTCAGAAAAGCCTCTTCCGCCACACTGAAGGCACTGTTCCGCCACACCGAAACGGCATTCCTGCAACAGCGGAAGTACTCCGCCACCCCTCCAGACGGACAGAAAAGGGGTGAGAAACAGGGGTAGCCATTCCACAACGCCATTCCTGATGCCGTGAGAAATATATTTTATGACATCCCCGTTTTCTCTTTCCCGATTTTCAGTTGTCAAAATATTTTACTTTCCCTTCCGTATATTTATGCATCCTTCCACCCTCTCATTCTCTCTCCTCCCCACCCTCTCCCCTCCTCACCTTCCCACTCCCTCCCCTTCTCACCTTCCCTCTCTCCTCCCTTTTGCGTTCAAATCTTTCTCAGATAGGAATTTTTTCATTAACTTTGAAGCAAAATTTGTGACCACAGAAAAATATGAGTGACGAAATAAAAGACAACGAGAGTTTTGATGAAGAGATAAACAACGAAAGCGCGGACGATGCCGTCAATGTGCCGGAGGCGCGGTCAGACTACAAGCCGGTGAACCGGTTTGACGCCTCGGCGGTGCACCATCTCAGCGGCATGTACCAGACGTGGTTTCTCGACTACGCCTCATACGTGATACTCGAACGCGCCGTGCCACACATAGAGGACGGACTGAAGCCCGTGCAGAGACGCATACTGCACTCCATGAAGCGCATGGACGACGGACGGTACAACAAGGTGGCGAACATCGTGGGACACACCATGCAGTTCCATCCGCACGGCGACGCATCCATAGGAGACGCCCTCGTGCAGATGGGACAGAAGGATTTGCTCATCGACTGTCAGGGAAACTGGGGCAACATACTTACCGGTGACCGGGCTGCCGCACCACGTTACATAGAGGCGAGGCTGTCGAAGTTCGCGCTCGACGTGGTGTTCAACCCCAAGACAACCGACTGGCAGCTGAGCTACGACGGACGCAACCGCGAGCCCATCACGCTGCCGGCGAAGTTCCCGCTGCTGCTCGCGCAGGGAGCGGAGGGCATAGCCGTGGGGCTGAGCTCGAAGATTCTGCCGCACAACCTTGTGGAGATATGCGACGCGGCGATAAGCTATCTGCGCGGAGAGGAGTTCACCCTCTATCCCGACTTCCCCACAGGCGGCTCCATAGACGTGAGCAAATACAACGACGGACAGCGCGGAGGACAGCTCAAGGTGCGCGCCAGGATAGAGAAGATAGACAGCAAGACCATCGCCATAAAGGAGATACCTTACAGCAAGACCACATCGACGCTCATCGACTCCATACTCAAAGCCATTGACAAGGGAAAAATAAAGGCGCGCAAGGTGGACGACAACACGGCGGCGGAGGTGGAGATTCTGGTGCACCTCACGCCGGGCATATCGTCCGACAAGACCATCGACGCGCTCTACGCCTTCTCCGACTGCGAGATAAACCTGTCTCCCAACTGCTGCGTCATTGAGGACAACAAACCGTGCTTCCTTACCGTCAGCGACGTGCTGCGCCACTCGGTAGACAGCACCATGGGGCTTCTGCGCAAGGAACTCGAGATAAGGCGCGGCGAGCTTTTCGAACAACTGTTCTTCGCCTCACTCGAACGCATATTCATAGAGGAACGCATATACAAGGACAAGGGGTTCGAGAACGCGCCCGACATGGACGCGGCTGTGGCTCACGTGGACAACCGTCTGGAGCCGTTCAAGAAACAGCTGGTGCGCGAGGTTACCCGCGACGACATACTGCGGCTCATGGAGATAAAGATGCAACGCATACTGAAGTTCAACAAGGACAAGGCTGACGAACTCATACTCAAGACGAAGGAGGAGATAAAATCGATAGACCACGACCTCGCCCACATGACCGACGTCACCATACGGTGGTTCGAGTTCATAAAGGAAAAGTACGGCAAGGACCATCCCAGACGCACGGAGATACGCAGCTTCGACACCATCGAGGCGGCGAAAGTGGTGGAGGCGAACGAGAAACTCTACATCAACAGGCAGGAGGGATTCATCGGCACAGGACTGAAGAAGGACGAGTTCGTGTGCAACTGCTCCGACATTGACGACATCATCGTGTTCTTCAAGGACGGAAAATATAAGGTGATGCGCGTGGCTGACAAGATTTTCGTAGGCAAGAACGTCATGCACGTGCAGGTGTTCAAGCGCAACGACAGGCGCACCACATACAACGCGGTATACCGCGACGGCAGAAACGGACCGTCATACATCAAACGCTTCAACGTGACGTCGATGACACGCGACCGCGAGTATGACCTCACGCAAGGCACACCGGGCTCGCGCGTGCTATACTTCACTGCCAACCCGAACGGCGAGGCGGAGGTGATAAAGGTGACGCTGGAGGTGACCGCCAAGATGAAGAAGATTTTTCTGGAGAAGGACTTCTCCGATATCGCCATAAAGGCACGCACCGCCAAAGGCAACATTCTTACCAAACATGCCGTCAACAGGATAGGACTGAAGAGCCACGGACGCTCCACACTCGGAGGAAGGAAGGTGTGGTTCGACGCCGACGTGAACAGACTGAACTACGACGGACGCGGAAAGCTGCTCGGAGAATTCAACGACGGAGACTCCATACTGGTGGTGCTCGACGACAACGAGTTCTATATCACCGACTTCGACGCCAACAACCACTACGAGGACAACATCCGCATAATAGAGAAATGGAACCCCGGCAAGGTGTGGACAGCAGTGCTCTACGACGCCGACAACGACAACTATCCTTACATAAAACGCTTCTGCATGGAGGCGACAAAACGCCATCAGAACTTCCTCGGCGAAAACCCGCAGAGCAAGCTCGTGCTTCTCACCGACACGGTATACCCGCGCATACGCGTGACATTCAAGCCGGTGGAGGGCAGAGACGGCAACTCCACACAACGCCCGCCCATGGAAATAGACATGGAACAGTTTGTTGGAGTGAAGGGATTCAAGGCTAAAGGCAAGCGCATATGCACATGGGAGGTTGAGGACATAGAGGAGTTGGAGCCTCTGAGAATGCCGGAGCCTGAACCGGAAGACGAGCCCGACGGCGGTGAAGAGCCGGAGGAGGAGCCGGAGAACCTCGATCCGGACGCAGGAAAAAGCAGGCAGCAGGTGATAGACGAGATGACGGGACAGCTTAATCTCTTCGGCGATGACGACATGTAGAGTGTTTATCGCGGCGGCGGCACTGCTCTACGCCACCGCGTCACGGGCGCAGGGCGACACCATAACGTCGGACAAGGTGATAACGAACGCACGAATGGCTGCCATAGGGTCGGCTGACATACTCGACACTTATCTCTCGCCGGAGAAATACAAGGGTGTGGAGCTGCGCTACATATCGCACACCACACGCGACTCCGAACGCAGCCGCTGGTCGCGGAGAATAACCCATCAGGGCAGCATATCCTACGCCGACAACCGCTCGGGCAACGGAGCGGAGATGGCGGGAGCGTACTTCTTCCAGTACGCATGGCTTTACAACTGGCGTCTCTCAGGCAACAGACTGAACCTGAAGGCGGGTGCCGCAGCCGACGCCACCATCGGTTTCATCTACAACACACGCAACGGCAACAACCCGGCGCAGGCAAGGGCAATGGTGAACATAACGCCTACGGGAAGCGCGGACTACAGATTCACCCTCGCGGGCAGACCGTTCACCGCACGCTATGAGCTGAACATACCGCTCTGCGGACTGATGTTCAGCCCCAACTACGGGCAGTCTTACTACGAGATATTCTCACGAGGCAACTACGACCGCAACATTGTGCCTACCACATTCGTATGCTCACCGTCGGTCAGACAGATGCTATCGCTCGACTTCACCATAGGACGCACGACGCTGCGGGCTGGTTATCTGTGCGACATACAGCAGGCTCGGGTGAACAATCTGAAGTCGCACATCTACACGCACGCCTTCATGATAGGCGTGGTAAGGCGGTTCAAACTCATAAAGATACATCCATGAGACGACTGACACTGTTTTTTCTCTACATCACGGCTATGACGGCATGCATCACTTCATGCGTTGACGAGGAGGAGTATGCCGACAATCCGCGCGGCAACTTCGAGGCTCTGTGGCGCATAATGGACGAGCACTACTGCTTCTTCGAGGCGAAGGGCAAGGAGTACGGGCTCGACTGGGACGAGGTACGCAGCCGCTACTCGGTGCAGATGAGCGACAACCTGACGGAGGACCAGCTGTTCGAGATTCTCGGCAACATGCTCGGCGAACTGCGCGACGGGCACGTCAACATGTACTCGGCGTGGGACGTGGCGCGCAACTGGTCGTGGAAGGAGGACTATCCGTCAAACTACAGCGACACGCTTATAAGAAAATACCTTGGCACGGACTACCGCATAGCGGCGGGAATGGAATACCGCGTGCTCGACGACAACACGGGTTACCTGCGCTGCAAGTCGTTCTCCACGGCTCCGGGCGACGGCAATCTGGACGAGATACTGCTTTTCCTCGCACCCTGCAACGGACTCATCATCGACCTGCGCGACAACAGCGGAGGCATGCTCACGGCTGCGGAGAAACTCGCGGCACGCTTCACCAACGAGGAGATATGCGTGGGTTACATGCAGCACAAGACCGGTCCGGGGCACAACGACTTCTCCAAGATGGAGGAGCAGAGGCTCAAGCCTGCCAAGGGACTGCGATGGCAGAAACGCGCCGTGGTGCTTACCAACAGGGCGGTATACAGCGCAGCCAACGAGTTTGTGAAGTACATGAAGTGCTGTCCGGGCGTTACCGTCGTGGGCGACAGGACGGGCGGCGGAGCAGGAATGCCCTACACGAGCGAGCTCCCTATAGGATGGAGCGTGCGGTTCTCGGCATGTCCCATGTACGACACTGACAGGCAGACCACAGAGTTCGGCATAGAGCCTGACTACAGGGTGTCGCTCGACAATGCCGACATGCTGCGCGGAAGGGACACCATAATAGAATACGCACGGCGCATCATCAACGACGGCACGGCGGAAGACACTCACTGAGCACTACGGACACCGCGCACGGAAATGGCACGAAAATGATACGACAACACGGAAAACCAATATTCACACAACAATAAAACATCAACACACATGAAAGCAATAAGCACAGAAAAGGCTCCGAAAGCAATCGGACCATACAGTCAGGCCATCGAGGCAGGAGGAATGGTATTCATCTCCGGACAGCTTCCCATCGATCCGGCAACTGGAATGTTTGCAGAGGGTGGCATAAAGGAGCAGACCAGACAGTCGCTCACCAACGCTAAGCACATCCTGGAAGAGGCGGGCACTGACCTGGCACATGTTGTCAAGACCACCGTTTTCCTCTCCGACATGGACAACTTCGCCGCTATGAACGAGGTGTATGCCGAGTTTTTCAGCATGCCTTTCCCCGCAAGATCGGCTGTGGCGGTGAAAACGCTGCCCAAGAACGCACTTGTGGAGGTGGAATGCACTGCGATAAAAGGGTAAAAAGGTACAAAGGTAAAGAGGTAAAAGGCAATTGGAAAGAGTAAAAAGAGTAAAAAGGTAAAGAGGTAAAAGGCGGGGGAAAGGGTAAAAAGGTACAAAGGTAAAGAGGTAAAAACAGTCGGATTGGAACAAGACAGGAGCGACATGGAGCTTCTTGATAATGCATGTCAACATTCAAAAGACAGCTCGTCGATACCTCAAACGTTATTTTTACTTCTTTACCTTTTTACCCTTTTACCCTTTCCAATTGCCTTTTACCTCTTTACCTTTTTACCCTTTTACCCTTAATCCCGTCTTTTTACCTTTTTACTCTTTTACATTTTTACCTTTTAAACCAAATTGGACCGGTCGTGAAGATGCCCCGACCGGTCCGTGTTACCCTAAAAACAGCAATTGACTCACGTCAATATTTTATTATGAAAACATTCGTCTTATTATGATAGAAAGGTGTGATTACGGCAACCTCGAGCCTTGCGGCAGCACCGGCTGCGCGACCTTCGATATGGCACATATGCCTTTCACGCACTACAACTTTATCCTGTAGCTCAGTCCGAGCACATGTTCGTCGGTGTCGTCATCATCCTTGTCGTTGTTTACATTCTGATAAAGATAATACAACCCCACGCTGTGCGTCCTCGTGATTTTCCACTCCGCGCCCACTATATAGCGCGATTTCTCCAGCGAAAACGAGTTGTACATCTCGGCACTGGCATAAGGGTCTATCCTGCATCCGGGAATATCATACTCCACTTTGAGCCGCGAGCGCAGCACATTGTGCCCCTTGCCTCTCACATTATAGTCCTCCCACAATCCGTTATCATAGTCGTAACGCTCCGTGGTTTTCCTCGGACGGTAGGTGTACTGCCATCTTTCGCGCAGCGAAATACCGAACCTTCCAGTCTTGACACTACCAGTGAGCGACACGTTGAAGCGGTGGCGCAGTCCCCAGTAGGACGGTCTCCGACTGTTGTATGAGCCGTCCTCATGAACGGTTATCTCCTCGTCGTTGTTGTCGTAGAGCAGAGTGTAACCTGCGGAGAGCTTCAGTCCGGTCACGATTTTGTAGCTTCCTTCCAGTCCGAAGCTCCATCTGTCGGCGGTTCCGGAATTGTCGCGCGTCCTGAACTCGCCTTCTGCCCCTACGCTCCATTTCTCTCCAAGACTTTTCTCCGCACCCACCGTTGTCCATACACCGAAGTCGCTGTGCTGCGCCATAATGCCTTCAGGCATCATGAGAAGCACCGTCAGCAACACGGCAGTACGCACGGCACGCACCGTCCACATCTCTATATATCTTCTACTGTTCATTTCTCGTGTGATAATTTCAGTCCGCTGCTTATCCTACTGCCGTCCTCATACACATCCGTTTCACCGTAAACCTTCAACGTTGTCATACCCCTCGGAGCGCATCTGAATACACTGTGCGGCACGACGCGGTGCGTACGCCTTCTGTTTCCTGCACGATGCAAGTGTCCTTAGCCATGACAACGAGCCTTGCGGACAACTTTTCTGTAGCCGCAATCCCTACATCCGTCCAGTTCATAAGATATATGCCGTTCTTTTCGTCAAGGGTAATAGGTTCAAATAAATACAGCAGTCCGGTCACAGCAGTAAATTTATAGTTGTTTTGTAGAGACAATGCAAACGAGCGGAAAGGGAGCTTGCTCATACTTTCCCGAGTGCAGCTTGTCTTCTACAAAGATAATGTAATATTCATTACAACGCAAACAAAACCATCCATTATATCTTTTTTTCACAATAAATTAAGCATAAAAGTGTATGCGCGGTGCGTTTTCGTGGAATCCACAGTCCGCATATGGCATCATTCCAACACGCAGCCCGTCTCCTTGCCTGTCCCTCCCCGCGATATACTTCCGAATGAACAGCCCTGCCGAAGGCAACTAAAAAAAATACCGTTTCGTTCGTATATGATATAAAAAAAGTGTAACTTTGCAGCGATTCCTGTTCATGCAGAATCACAGCGACCGCAACACGCCACCACACAGGTGGAAAAAACGTCGGTTACGGTACACTCTACTCGCGCTTGTGGCGGAATTGGTAGACGCGCCAGACTTAGGATCTGGTGTCTCGCGACGTGTAGGTTCGAGTCCTATCAGGCGCACACGCACAACGCCGGACGGTTGTTTATTACTGTCCGGCGTTTTATTTTCACATCACACCTTTATCAATATACATGCGCGCATACATTAATATAATATGATGCATACATTAATATAATGGCACGAAAAATATCTTACGGCATGCCTTCCCGTCACTGTCTGCATCATGCAAATGATGCCGCAATGATGCGACAGCGGCACCGTCATGTCTGAGCCCTAATCATACGCGCATGAAAAAACGGCGTATGCTGAGGTTGACTCCCAGCATACGCCGCATGTATATCCGCCGGTCTGCCGACCGTCACAAATCATTTCACGTCACCCACCTTTATCAGATATTCGGCTATCTGCACGGCGTTGAGTGCGGCACCCTTGCGTATCTGGTCACCGCTGAGCCACAGCGTGAGACCACAGTCGTCGGTAAGGTCCTTGCGGATGCGTCCCACGTACACATCATCCAGTCCGGCTGTCTCCAGCGGCATAGGATAGACAAGGTTCGCCGGGTCGTCCTTCAGCGTACATCCCGGTGCGGCTGCTATTGCCTTACGCGCATCCTCGACGCTTATCGGAGTCTCCGTCTCAATCCATACGCTCTCCGAATGGGAGCGGAGCGACGACACACGCACGCATGTGGCAGAGCATTTCACGTCGCTGTGCATTATCTTCCGTGTCTCGTTGAACATCTTCATCTCCTCCTTTGTATACCCGTTGTCGGTGAAGACATCAATCTGCGGAATGACGTTATAGGCGAGCTGATGCGGGAACTTCTCCACCGTCACAGGCTTGCCCTCCACGAGCTGCTCATACTGCTGCTGCAATTCAGCCATCGCAGCGGCACCCGCGCCGCTCGCGCTCTGGTAGCTCGACACGTGCACACGGCGTATGTGACTGAGCTGCTCCAGCGGTTTGAGCACCACCACCATCATGATTGTAGTGCAGTTGGGGTTGGCGATGATGCCGCGCGGACGGTTGAGCGCATCCTCGGCATTGCATTCCGGCACAACCAGAGGCACGTCGTCACACATGCGGAACGCGCTTGAGTTGTCTATCATCACAGCTCCATACTTGGTGATTGTGTCGGCATACTCCTTCGATGTGCCTCCTCCTGCGGAGACGAACGCTATGTCGACATCCTTGAAATCGTCGTTGTGCTGCAACAGTCTCACCTCGTAATCCTTTCCCTTGAAGCTGTACTTTCGTCCAGCCGAACGCTCTGAACCGAACAACACCAGTTCATCCATCGGGAAATCACGCTCTGCAAGTATGCGCAGGAACTCCTGTCCTACGGCTCCGCTTGCTCCTACAATTGCTACTTTCATAATGTTATAGTGTTTATGTTGTTATATATCGGTATGCCGGACGGCATCTTCCGCACCGCCTTACCGTGACTTCAAAATATCGCCGGTCCACGTTTTTGATACCGCCGAGCAGAAACTTATCTTATGACAAAGATAATGCAAGGCGAGCGCAACAGCAAGGCGGGAAGACGAAGTCTTATCAGACTTGATACTGCCGAGCCGAAGCTTATCTTATGCAAAGATAATGCAAACGAGCGCAATGAGAGCTTGCTCTCACATTGCCGAGTGCAGCTTATCTTATGCAAAGATACAACATTTCCATTAAAATGCAATTACCACGACTTTATTTATCACAAAGCCATGCGAATCATCCGCCTCTGCCATCACTCCCCACACACCACATGCAGACATCACCGCATCCTGTCTCCGTCATACACGGGTCAATATGTGATTAACATTATTTTAATATTATGCTATAACAATTTAACTTTCATGTTTCCACAATCCGGAAAAGACTTAGCCGGAAAACATATACAACACAACCGAAAAGGAACAATCAGACAGCCGTACGCAAAAGACCGGATTGCAGGAAAGCCTGTTCCGCATCGCCAAACGGTATGTCTCATGCTACGAAGAAGGCTCTTTCGTGTTGCAAAAGATACCATTCGGCACGACGGAAAAGGCTCTTTCGCAAAACAGATGACAAAGCACCGCGAGCCGTCTGAAGCCTAACAGCGTATCAGTCAGCAGGTTACGGAAAGACTGCAAAAACCGTCATTTTCCGCGAAAACAGCGTCCAGAGCGTCCGTGTTTCAGAATACGGCAGTTTTAGAGGCAACGTTTTAACATTCAGTATATACAATATGTTAATTTATATTTACCAAGACAGTTCCATTATATTACGTCCGCCATTCTTTTCCATACTGTCATCCGTTCCGCAGACCAAGCCACGCGCCGCTGTGTCACAGCGTCGGTCACGCGATATCACGGCAATGACGCGTAGGAAAGTCAGACTGCATGCGTGCGCTGAAACGCCCAAATAGCGTCCCGTAACACCCATTTCCGCATTTTTTTTCGTTTATTCCAGCGATTTTGATTAAGTTTGCATATTAATCAGACAACAGACATACAAACACCGGCAACATACCTATGTCCCAGATAGCGCAATACTTTCCGATAACCGATCCCACGCTGATATTCTTCGTGGTGATGATAATCATACTCTCGGCACCCATCATCATGGGAAAGCTACGTATTCCCCACATCATCGGAATGGTGCTCGCCGGAGTGCTCATAGGCAAGTACGGACTCAACATTCTGGTGCGCGACGACTCCTTCGAGCTGTTCGGCAAGGTGGGACTATACTACATCATGTTCCTCGCATCGCTCGAGATGAACATGGACGGCATACGTAAGGACGGACGGAGGTTTCTCACTTTCGGTCTGCTTACATTCTCCGCGCCGTTCGTGCTTACCTACATCATGAGCCACACGCTGCTCGGCTACTCCCTTCAGGCGTCGCTGCTGCTGGGCTGCATCATGGCTTCCAACACTCTGATAGCCTATCCCATAGTGAGCCGTTACGGACTCCAGCGCAAGAAGAGCGTGTCGCTGAGCGTCGGCTCGTCCATGATCTCGCTGCTGATGGCTCTTGTCACGCTCGCCGCCCTCGTGGCATCACACAGGGAGAGCACAGGTTTCTGGTTCTGGGTGTGGTTCGCAGCCAAGTTCTTCGTGTACATCGGGGCGATGGTTCTCGTCATACCGAGGCTCACGCGATGGTTCCTGCGCCGCTACAGCGACGCCGTGATGCAGTTCATCTTCGTCATGTCGATGCTCTTCATGAGCGCAGCCCTGAGCGAGGCAGTGGGTCTTGAGGGCATCTTCGGAGCCTTCGTCGCCGGACTCATACTCAACCGCTACATACCCCACGTGTCGCCTCTGATGAACCGCATAGAGTTCATCGGCAACGCCCTGTTCATCCCCTATTTCCTCATAGGCGTGGGAATGCTCATCAACGTGCGCCTGCTCTTCGCCGGGACAGGCATCATATGGGTGGTGCTCGCCATAACCTTCATAGGCACCTTCGGCAAGGCGATAGCGGCATATCTGTCAGCCCGCCTGTTCAGTCTGCCGCTCTCGTCGGGCAACATGATGTTCGGACTCACCTCGGCACACGCCGCCGGCTCGATAGCCATGATAATGGTGGGCATGAGGATAGAGACCGCTCCGGGACAGGTGCTCGTGAACGACGAGATGCTCAACGCCGTGGTGATAATGATTCTCTTCACGTGCATCATATCGACGATGATGACCGAGTCGGCTGCACAGCAGATAATACTGCGCGACAAGGACATGCCGCAGGACGAACAGCAGACCGACGACGAGCGCATACTCATACCGATGAAGTATCCCGAGTATGCCAACAGACTGCTGAGTCTTGCCATCATGATGCGCAACCCTAAGCTGCGGCGGGAGATTGTGGGGCTTAACGTGGTGTACGACGACGACGACATGCGGGCAAACCAGGAGCGCGGACAACGCCTTCTCGAGAATGTGAGCAAGTATGCGGCGGCTGCCGACGTGAAGATGCAGACTCAGGTGAGGGTCGCCGCCAACATAGCCAACGGCATAAAGCATGCCTTCAAGGAGTTCCGCGCGTCGGAGATAATCATCGGGATGCACATGCACAAGGAGGTGTCGCAGAAGTTCTGGGGCGCGTTCCACCAGAGCCTGTTCAACGGACTGAACAACCAGATAATAATGGCGCGACTCAACCAGCCGCTAACAACCATACGGCACATACACGTGGCGGTGCCGTCGAAGGCGCAGTTCGAACCGGGATTCTACCGCTGGCTCGAACGTCTGGACCGCCTCGCGGGCAACATGGAGTGCCGCATGATGTTCCACGGACGCCCCGACACGCTCTCGCTCATCAACAAATACACCATGCAGCACCATCCGGACGTGAAGGCTGAATACATGGCGATGGACCACTGGAACGAGCTGCCACGCCTCGCGGCGAACATAAGCGGGGACAACCTATTTGTGGTTGTGGCTGCGCGGAAGGGCACCGTGTCATACAAGAACGCGATAGAATATCTGCCCGAGGAACTGACAACGCATTTCTCCGGCACAAATCTCATAATAATTTTCCCCGACCAGCACGGCAACGCCATGGACGAAATGACCTTCGCACAGCCTCAGCACACCGAGGACCGCAGCGCATACGAGAGCATCGGCAAGTGGATAAACCGCATGAAGAAGTCGGGGAAAAGCCCTGCCGACGGCAACGCGGAGCAATGAACGCCGCACGGAGAGGCAACACTAACGCCGCGCCAAGGCAAGAGACAAACGACAAACACACTGCATTTTATGATAGACATCAAGGGAATTACAAAAAGCTTCGGCTCACTGCAGGTGCTCAAAGGCATCGACCTGCACATCGACAAAGGCGAGGTGGTGAGCATAGTAGGTCCGAGCGGAGCGGGAAAGACCACTCTGCTGCAGATCATCGGAACGCTCGACAGACCTGACAGCGGCTCGATCGTCATCGACGGGACTGACGTGAGGAAACTCAACGCGGCACAGATAGGCGACTTCCGCAACCGACGCTTAGGCTTCGTGTTCCAGTTCCACCAGCTCCTTCCGGAGTTTACGGCACTGGAGAACATTATGATTCCGGCATTCATAGGGGGTACCGGCAAGGCTGAGGCGAAAGAACGCGCAGGCGAACTGCTGCGATTCATGGGACTGGAAGACCGTGCCACGCACAAGCCGGCTGAACTGTCGGGAGGCGAGAAACAGCGCGTAGCGGTGGCAAGGGCACTGATGAACAACCCGGCGGTGATTCTTGCAGACGAGCCCAGCGGCAGCCTCGACTCAAAGAACAAGGAGGAGCTGCACCGCCTTTTCTTCGAACTGCGCGACAAGTTCGGGCAGACGTTCGTCATAGTGACACACGACGAGAACCTGGCAAGGATAACCGACCGCACCATAGTGATGAAGGACGGAATGCTCGAAAGCTGCTCCTCAACGGCTGTCACGCACGTTTCCGACCCCGTCGCGGAAAACGCTGCGGAGGAGAGCAATGGTTCACGCGACGGCGAATGAACTTTCACATACATCAAAAGCAAAAAGACTGACTCATATGATAAAGCTCGGCGACTACAACATACTTACCGTCGTGAAGGAGGTTGACTTTGGTCTGTACCTCGACGGAGGCGACGAGGGGGAGATACTCCTGCCGCGCCGCTATGTGCCGGAGGGTGCATGCCCAGGCGACACGATGGAAGTGTTCATCTATCTCGATAACGAGGAGAGGCTCGTGGCTACCACGGAGATTCCTCGGGCGAAGGTGGGCGACTTCGCATATCTTGAAGTGGCGTGGGTGAACAACCACGGGGCGTTCCTCGACTGGGGACTGATGAAAGACCTCTTCTGCCCGTTCCGCGAACAGAAGATGCGCATGGAGAAAGGCAAGAGATACATAGTGCACGTGCACATCGACGAAGAGAGCTACCGCATAATGGCTTCGGCAAAGGTGGAACACTTCCTGAGCGAGGACATGCCGCCATACCGTCGCGGCGACGAGGTGGACATGCTGGTGTGGCAGAAGACCGATCTGGGCTTCAAGGTCATTGTGGACAACACGTTCCAAGGACTCATCTACGACAGCCAGATATTTGAGGACATACACACGGGCGACCGTATGAAGGGCTACGTCAGCAACGTACGGGAAGACGGGAAGATAGACCTCATGGCGCAGCCGTCGGGACGCCGGCACACCAAAGACTTCGCCGAGGCACTGCTGGAATACTTGCACGGCAACGGCGGAACGTGTCCGCTGGGCGACAAGAGCGACGCGGAGGACATAAAGAACATGTTCCATGTGAGCAAGAAGGTGTTCAAACGCGCCGTCGGCGACCTGTACAGACGGAGGCTGATAAGCATCTCCGACAAATCCATAAAACTGAACAGATGATGCAGAAGTGGTATGCAAGGACAGAGATGCTGTTCGGACGTGACGCCATAGAGACTCTCGCAAAAGCGCGCGTTGCAGTGTTCGGCGTAGGAGGAGTGGGCGGTTATGCCGTCGAGGTGATGGCTCGCAGCGGTGTGGGACACATCACTCTCATCGACAACGACACCGTGAGCATAACCAATCTCAACCGCCAGATAATCGCACTCAACAGCAACCTCGGGGAGTATAAGGTGGATGTGGCACGCCGGAGGATTCTCGACATCAACCCTGAATGCGACGTCAATGCCATACGCATGTTCTACCTGCCGGAGGAGGCGGGCAATATTGACCTGTCAGAATACGACTATGTGGCTGACTGCATAGACACAATAAAGGCGAAGATAGACATAGCCATGCGCTGCCACGGGCTCGGTGTGCCGCTGATAAGCAGCATGGGGGCGGCAAACAAGTTCGACCCTACAATGTTCAGAGTGGCTGACCTGAGCAGGACAAGCATGGACCCGATAGCCAAAATCATGCGGAAGAAACTGCGAAAGGCTGGCATAGAGCATCTGAAAGTGGTATACAGCGAGGAGCAGCCCGCTCATTCACCGGCACAAGACGCGCCGGACAGCGGTGCCGAAGCCTCAAAACGCCCGGTTCCGGCAAGCAATGCCTTCGTGCCGGCGGCGGCAGGTATAATATTAGGTGGGGAAATAGTGAAGGACATCATAGGCTTTCCCGGAAAATCATAAAGCGGCACACCCGTCACCGGCACGCGATGCTGATGGGGCACGACCGCCCGTATGGAACGAAAAAGACAATCCCGGAACAGAAGCGCAAAGGCTCTGTTCCGGGATTGTCCGTATATGATGATGCCCTTTCTCAGAACTCCGCGGTCTTCGGAGTACGCGGAAACGGGATGACATCGCGTATGTTCTGCATGCCCGTGACGAAAAGGATGAGACGCTCGAAACCGAGTCCGAAACCGCCGTGAGGGCATGTTCCGTACTTGCGGGTGTCGAGATACCACCACATGTCCTTCATCGGGATGTTGCGCTCCGTTATCTGCGCCATGAGCTTGTCGTAGCTTTCCTCACGCACGCTTCCTCCTATTATCTCGCCGATCTGCGGGAACAGCACGTCCGTTCCCTGCACCGTGCGTCCGTCTTCGTTCATCTTCATGTAGAAAGCCTTTATCTCTTTAGGATAATCATTCATTATCACGGGCTTCTTGAAGTGCTCCTCAACGAGGTAACGCTCGTGTTCGCTGGCGAGATCCATGCCCCATGAAACCGGGAACTCGAACTTCTTGCCGTTCGAAACAGCCTCTTCGAGTATCCTGATGCCGTCGGTATAGGTGAGACGCACGAACGAATCCTTCAGCACTCCCTCAAGTCTTGCGATGAGACCTTTGTCAATCATCTTGTTGAGGAACTCCAGATCGTCCTTGCAATTGTCCAAAGCCCACTGCACACAATACTTGATGAACTCCTCCTCAAGGTCCATAAGGTCGTCCTTGTCGATGAAAGCCACCTCGGGCTCTATCATCCAGAACTCGGCAAGATGGCGCGGAGTGTTGCTGTTCTCGGCACGGAACGTCGGTCCGAACGTGTATATCTGTCCGAGGGCAGTGGCTCCGAGCTCACCCTCAAGCTGTCCGGAAACGGTGAGAGACGTCATCTTTCCGAAGAAGTCATCGCTGTAGATGATCTTTCCGTCCTCGTCTTTCTTAAGGTCGTACAGGTTCTTTGTCGTCACCTGGAACATCTCGCCGGCACCCTCGCAGTCGCTTGCGGTGATGATGGGCGAATGGAAATAGAAGAAGCCACGGTCGTGGAAGAACTTGTGTATGGCTATCGCCATGTTATGACGGATGCGCATCACGGCACCGAAAGTGTTGGTGCGCAGACGCATGTGCGCGTACTGGCGCATGTATTCGAAGCTCTGTCCCTTCTTCTGCATGGGATAGTCGGAGCCGCACAGACCGTAAATCTCTATCTCACTGCACTGTATCTCAGAAGCCTGACCGGCTCCCTGGCTCTCGACAAGCACTCCCGTGGCACTTATGCAGGCACCTGTGGTGATCTGCTTCAGCATATTCTCGTCGAACTTGGAGGGATCGACAACTATCTGAACGTTCTTTATGGTCGAGCCGTCGTTCAGTGCTATGAAATCAACAGCCTTGCTGCTGCGGTGCGTACGCACCCATCCCTTCACATTGACAACCGCTCCGAAGTCGGTGCGTTTGAGAATGTCGACTACCTTTGTTCTACGTATTGTCTCCATATTATATATATGTTATAAAATGCCGTCAGCCTTTTCAGCCCGCGCCCCTGCCCTTCCCCGGCAACTGAAGCCGTGTTATGTGGCGGCGGCACGGTCCGAACAGGCCGACACGTCATCTGTTTATGTTATTATGTATTGTTATGTCTGTTTACTCGAAAGCACCCATGCGCAGCATGTCGACCTCCTTCTCAGTGAGGAAACGCCAGTCTCCGCGACGCAGGTTCTTCTTTGTCAGTCCCGCGAACTGTACACGGTCGAGCTTCACGACGCGATAGCCCAGATGTTCGAAGATGCGGCGCACGATGCGGTTCTTGCCGCTATGAATCTCTATACCCACCTGACTCTTGTCCGTATCGCTGGCATACTCGATGGCGTCGGCATGTATCTCACCGTCCTCAAGCTCTATTCCCTCCGCTATCTGCTGCATGTCGTGTGCGGTGACATTCTTGTCGAGGAACACGTGGTAAACCTTTTTCTTGAGGAACTTGGGATGAGTCAGCTTGCTCGCAAGGTCGCCGTCGTTTGTGAGAAGCAGCACACCGGTCGTGTTGCGGTCAAGCCTTCCCACCGGATAAATGCGCTCCGGACACACGTTACCCACAATATCCATGACGGTCTTGCGGTTCTGCGGGTCGTCGCTTGTGGTGACACAGTCCTTCGGTTTGTTGAGAAGCACGTAGACCTTTTTCTCGAGTGTCACCACATTATCCTGGAACTTGATCTCGTCCGAACGCTTTACCTTGGTGCCGAGTTCGGTAACCACGGTCCCGTTTACGGTCACTGCGCCTGCCTCTATGTACTCGTCAGCCTCGCGGCGGCTGCACACTCCGGCATTGGCAAGGAACTTGTTGAGACGTATAGGCTCGTTCGGGTCGATGTGACTCTCGCTGTACTCGATGCGCTTCTTCATGCTATACTTGGCGTTGGGGTCGTAGTCGGCGGTACGCGGACGGTAACCTCCCTGCTGATAATTCTTGTTATAGCCACCGCGCTGAGGACGTGCGCCACGCTGCTGGAATCCGCCCTGGCGCGCCTGATAGCCTCCCTGATTGCCCTCAGCGTTATTGAAACGCGGACGATAGCCTGCCTGCTGGCGTGGCTGATAGCCCGTCTGGTTGCCCTCAGCGTTGTTGAAGCGCGGACGATAGCCTGCCTGCTGGCGTGGCTGATAGCCCGTATGGTTGCCCTCAGCGTTGTTGAAGCGAGGACGATAGCCTGCCTGCTGACGCGGCTGATAGCCTGTCTGGTTGCCCTCGGCATTGTTGAAGCGCGGACGATAGCCTGCCTGCTGGCGTGGCTGATAGCCCGTGTTATTATTGTTTTGCAGCAATCCCGTCCCGAAACCTTCCGGCCGGAATCCGCCCTCATCGCCGTTGCTGCGCCCTGTAGTGTAGGCGCGCTGCACGCGGATGCGCGGACGTTGCGGACGAGTGCCGCTACGATAATCCTTCTGATAGTTTGTGGCAGAGTTCTCCTGACCCTCGTTTTTCTGCTCTGAAGACTGCCCTTGAGCTTTGTTTTCTAATTCTAAGTCCATATTAAATGATGATGTTCTGGCCTCACGGCTCCGGTTAATAAATTATAACTCTCTAATAAATATAACTCTGTTATGTGTAAAATGATGATTCACTGTCATATACCCGTGTAGTTGTGCGGTGTGATTGCCATCAGCTCCGCCTTCACCTCATCGCTCACATCGAGTGTCCTGATGAAGTCGTGTATGGTCTCCTCCGTCATCTTCTTGTTTGTACGGGTAAGCGCCTTCAACGCCTCGTAAGGGTGAGGATAAGCCTCACGGCGCAGTATTGTCTGTATAGCCTCAGCCACCACAGCCCATGTGTTGTCGAGATCGTCGTATATTTTCTGTTCGTTGAGAATGAGCTTGCGCAGTCCTTTCAGCGTGCTCATTATGGCAATAAGACCGTGACCGAACGGCACACCCACATTGCGGAGCACCGTGGAGTCGGTAAGATCGCGCTGCAGACGGCTCACCGGCAGTTTTGCGGCGAGGAACTGGAGCACGGCGTTTGCCACTCCCAGATTGCCCTCGCTGTTCTCGAAGTCGATGGGATTCACCTTATGAGGCATCGCACTCGACCCTACCTCGCCAGCCTTTATCTTCTGTTTGAAGTAGTCCATGGATATATACATCCACATATCACGGTCAAGGTCGATGATGATTGTATTGATCCGGCGCATGGCATCGAACACACCGCCGAGGCAGTCGTAGTTGCTTATCTGCGTGGTGTACTGCTCGCGCTCCATACCGAGCTTCTCCTTGGCGAACCGGTCGCCGAAAGCCTTCCAGTCGAACTGCGGATATGCCACGTGATGGGCGTTGTAGTTGCCTGTCGCGCCTCCGAACTTCACTGTCATCCTGCACGCCTTCAGCTCCCTGAGCTGTTCGGTGAGACGGTACACATACACCATTATTTCCTTACCGAGCCGTGTAGGCGACGCCGGCTGTCCGTGTGTCTTGGCGAGCATCGCCACGTCTTTCCACTCTTCGGCATAATCGTTGAGCTGCGCTATAAGTTCCTCCACTGCCGGACAGTACACCTTCTCGAGAGCCTCTTTTACGGAGAGCGGCACGCTGGTGTTGTTGATGTCCTGCGATGTCAGTCCGAAATGTATGAACTCCTTATACGCATCCAGTCCTCCTATCTTGTCGAACTCCTCCTTTATGAAATACTCCACTGCCTTCACGTCGTGGTTGGTCACCGCCTCGATGTCCTTCACGCGCTGTGCGCAAACCTCGTCGAAAGCGGTGTAGATGCTTCTCAGCCGTGGGAACAAAGAATGGTCGAACGAAGCCAGCTGAGGCAGCGGAAGCTCGCACAATGTGATGAAATACTCTATCTCCACACGCACCCTGTAGCGTATGAGCGCATATTCTGAAAAGTAATCAGCCAATGCCTCCGTTTTACCTCTGTAACGTCCGTCTATCGGAGATATGGCAGTAAGCAAGTCAAGTGTCATAAAAATACCTATTATAAGATGCTGCAAAATTAATAATTAAAATCGAAACATGCGAAAAGAATGCCAAAACTTAGCCTCCGGATTCTCTTATTTTATGTACACTTAACTTTTAATGTCATTTCGGCACGTTTATTTTCACATATCGGGATATTCCCGTATGCCGTACAGCACGCACGCGGAGAACAGACGGCAACACACATACGGACAAAAAATTAGCCGGATGCAAAATCACATCCGGCTATGGCTGTGGGCGTTGACGGATTCGAACCGCCGACCCTCTGCTTGTAAGGCAGATGCTCTAAACCAGCTGAGCTAAACGCCCTTGCTTGTCTTAAAAGCGGTGCAAAGATATCAATATTTATCCGAACAGCCAAACAAACGCCGTCATATTTTATATATTTTAACAAAACAGTATCTTTTATTCGTCCTCACACGCCCGTCCGCACACCACATCCGCACCATCGCGCCATCACGCACGCACCGTTTACGCCGCGCCTCACGCATGCAATGGCAAGCCGCGCGAGCCTGTCACGCAAGCCTGCCGCACACATTGCATATTTATGCAAAGACTGAGGGACATCCGCATAATTATGCATCGCCAACTTCACGAGAGTGCCCTCAGATTCTGCGAAAGCGGATACGGCTGCAAATAACGCAGTATTTCGAGGTTTGCATAAGACATTGTCACACAGCGGCTTGCGCCGACACAGTACAGAAAAGAAACTTTACGACGTCATGGAAGAGCCTCTTCGGGCATGCGGGAAAGCCTCTTTCATGGTGCGGAAAAGGCTCTTCCGCACAACGGCAAAGCCCGTTCCGCACGCCGGTACAGTCATTATGGCACACAAAAACGGCTCTCCTATGTGTCCGAAGAGCCGTTTTCAGTTTTTCAAAGTACGGAAGCGTGCCGATGGAAGCGTCTCCGACGCCTCACGACACGTTTCCCGTCACATTGCCTTTTCTCTTTCGAGAATTTCCGTTGTAAAGATTTTTTACTTCCGGAAACGCATATTTATTCACTTTCATATATCCTTATGCCATATCCGGAGGCGGCATGCGTCATAACGTCAGTGCCGTTCGCTCACGCCCTCACACCCCCGCCACCATGCCGTCTGCGGTGTCAGCGTTCAGCCAGAGGCACATACGTGCGCTCCTCCATGACACTCTTGTAGGCAGGACGGATGATGCGCCGTCCCTCGAAATTGAGTTCCTCTATGCGGTGTGCCATCCATCCCACGATGCGCGACATGGCGAATATCGGGGTGTAAATCTCCTGCGGCAGACCTATCATCTCGTATATGAAGCCCGAATAGAAGTCCACATTGGCGCAGAGAGGCTTCTTTGTCTTGCGCCGGGCGGACACACACTTGATGCTCTCCTGCTCGAGCAGCCGGAGGAAATCATACTCCTTGTCGCGCCCCTTCTCTTTGGCGAGTTCGCCGGCAAGCCTTTTCAGCTCCACGGCACGCGGGTCGCTCACGGTATACACGGCGTGTCCTATGCCGTAGATGAGTCCGCTTCCGTCGTAGGCGTCGCCGTCGAGGATGCGGTTAAGATAAGTGTCTATCTCCGCGATATCGGTCCAGTCGCTTATGTTCTCCTTCAGATGGTGGAACATGTTGATGGCTCTGATGTTGGCGCCTCCGTGCAGCGGACCCTTGAGCGAGCCAATGCCGGCTGCTATGCTCGAGTAAGTGTCGGTGCGGCTCGACGACGTCACCCTCACCGTGAACGTGGAGTTGTTTCCTCCTCCGTGCTCCGCCTGTATGATGAGGAGCATGTCGAGCATCCTCGCGTCGAGCTCGGTGTAGTCTCCCTCCTTCAGCATGTAGAGGAAGTTCTCGGCTATCGAGAGGTTCTCATGCGGGTGATGGATGTGCAGCGAGCGTCCGCGCACGGTGTGGCGGTAGCTGTTGTAGGCGTAAGCCACGATGGTGGGGAGCTTCGCGGTGAGCTCCACCGCCTGGCGCATGAGGTTGTCGCGCGACAGGTCGTCGGGGTTAGGGTCGAACGTGTACATCTCCAGCACGGTGCGCGCGAGTATGTTCATGATGTTCGAACCCTCAAGGTCTAATATATGAACTACCGATTTATGGTCCAGAGCCATGTTGTCGTTGATGAGCTCTTTGAACGCTGCGAGCTCCTCGCGGTCGGGAAGATTGCCCGAGAGAAGCAGGAAAGCTATCTCCTCAAAGCCCAGTCTCTTCTCGGCAAGTATGGGTGACACGAGGTCGTCAAGCTCGTAGCCACGGTAGTAAAGCTTGCCTGCGGTGGGCACGAGCCTGCCCTCCCCGTCGCGTTCGTAGCCCACGACGTTTCCTATCTTTGTGAGTCCGACAAGCACACCGCTTCCGTCCTCGTTTCTCAATCCGCGTTTCACGCCATACTTAGGAAACAGTTCGTTGTCTATCTTACACGAGTTTTTCACCTCGTCAGACAGCTTATATATCAGATATTCCTTCTTCATAACCTTATGTTTTGTATGTTTTAAACTGCCGGACGGCTCGACTTGTCCGTCCGGTAAATTAACAGTGCGGTCACAGTGCGGAGGCGAGCATGGAGCCGAAAGCCCTCGTTCCGAGCGGTTTACCGTCGGGCATGAACCGCGCGAGGTCAGCCGTGGCATGTCCTCCGGCAAAAAGCCGCTCCATAGCCGAGGTGATGAGTCGCGCCGCCTCGCCCCATCCCATATACTCGAGCATCATCACCGCCGAGAGGATAATGGAACAGGGGTTCACCACATCCTTGCCCGCGATGTCGGGCGCGATGCCGTGTGTCGCCTCGAAAATGGCGTGTCCGCTGCCGTAGTTTATGTTTGCGCCGGGCGCGATACCTATTCCTCCCACCTGCGCGGCAAGCATGTCGGACACGTAGTCGCCGTTAAGGTTCATCGTGGCGATGACCTCATAGTCGCGCGGACGCAGCAGGGCGTTCTGCAGGAAGGCGTCGCATATGCAGTCGTTCACCACAAGCCTGCCGCTCCGCAGCTCACTGCCATACTCGCGTTCAGCCAGTTCGTAGCCCCATTTCTTGAATCCTCCTTCCGTGAACTTCATTATATTGCCTTTGTGGACAAGCGTCACCGTCTTGCGTCCGTGCGCCAGAGCATACTCTATGGCACTGCGTATGAGCCGCTCGCTGCCCTCTCGCGACACAGGCTTCACGCCATATGCCGAGGTGGCAGGAAACCTCACCTTGCCCACTCCCATCTCTTCCGAAATGAACTTATAGAACTTCTCCGCCTCGGGCGTGCCTGCCTCCCACTCTATTCCTGCGTATATGTCCTCGGTGTTCTCGCGGAATATGCACATGTCCACATCCTCCGGATGCTTCACAGGCGACTCTATGCCACGGAAATATCTCACCGGACGCTGGCACACATACAGGTCGAGCGTCTGCCGCAAAGCCACGTTGAGCGAGCGCATGCCGCCTCCCACCGGTGTCATCAGCGGACCTTTTATTCCTACAAGATATTCGGTGAAGGCGTCAAGCGTAGCCTTCGGCAGCCACTCTCCGGTAAGTTCGTGAGCCTTGCCGCCCGCAAGCACCTCCATCCATTCTATCTTCCTCCGTCCGCCGTAAGCCTTTCTCACAGCCTCATCCACCACTTCCCGGCACACGGGAGAAACCTCGCTGCCCACGCCGTCGCCCTCGATGAAGGGCACTGTAGGCATATCCGGCACGGCTAGAACGCCGTTTTTCATTTCGATTTTCATTATTATTCGGTTGTTTTGGGATTTCCTTCAATGTGTGATAAAACCATTAGTCTTATCCGGTATGTACGCCGCCTTTATCCGGCTGACGCTCATCTGTGCCTTCCGACGTAGTTGAGCGCGCTGCCGGCGCGGAACCATTCTATCTGAGTTGAGTTGTAGGAGTGGCACGCCTCGAATGTGTCTGTCGTTCCGTCGGCGTGTCTCAATGTCACGGTGAGCGGCTTTCCGGGCTCGAAGGATCCGAGTCCTGTCACCGAGATACGGTCGTCCTCCCTCACCTTATCATAGTCGTCCTTGTCCGCGAAGGTCAGTGCGAGCATGCCCTGTTTCTTCAGATTGGTCTCATGAATGCGCGCGAAGCTCTTCGCCAGCACCACACGCACGTTGAGATAGCGCGGCTCCATGGCGGCGTGCTCGCGCGAGCTGCCCTCGCCGTAGTTATCTTCCGCCACCACGACAGACGCAAGTCCGGCAGCCTTATAGGCTTTCGCTGCGGCGGAGACGGTCTTTTCCGTACCGTCGGTGAAGCATATCACGCGGTTGCTCTCGTCGTTGAAGGCGTTCACCGCTCCCATGAGCAGGTTGTCTGAGATGTTCTGCAGATGTCCGCGATACCTCAGCCACGGTCCCGCCATGGATATATGGTCGGTGGTGCATTTGCCTTTCACCTTTATCAATAACGGCATGTCGCACAGGTCTTTGCCGTCCCACGGGTCGAACGGAGCCAGCTTCTGCAGTCTGTCGGAGTCGGGCGAGATTGCCACCTTCACACCGCTGCCGTCTGCGGGAGGCTCTACGAACCCCTCGTCCGTGGCATAGAACCCTTCGGGAGGGAACACATTGCCGTGCGGCTCGTCGAGCATCACACTGTGTCCGGAGCCGTCCTGCAGCGCGTCGGTTGCCGGATTGAAGTCGAGACGGCCCGCCACGGCGAGCGCCATGGTCAGTTCGGGACTGCCGATGAAGGCATATGTGTTCGGATTACCGTCCGCACGGCGTCTGAAGTTGCGGTTGAACGATGTCACGATGGAGTTTTTCCGCTCATTGTCATCGGTATGCCGCTTCCACTGTCCGATGCACGGACCGCACGCATTGGTCATTATCACGGCGCCGATACGCCTGAAGTCGTCAAGTATACCGTCTCTCTCGGCAGTGCGGCGTATCTGTTCAGAGCCCGGATTGATTATTATCTGTCCTTTTACAGGGATGTTTTTCTCATAAGCCTGACGCGCCACCGATGCGGCACGGCACAGGTCCTGATAAGATGAATTGGTGCACGAGCCTATCAGTCCCACCTCCACTGCGGGCGGGAATCCGTACTCCTCCACCCTGGCTTTCATCTGAGAGACAGGCGTCGCGGCGTCGGGCGTGAACGGACCGTTGAGATGTGGCTCCACCTTACTTAGGTCGATGTCTATCAGACTGTCGTAGTATGCTTCCGGATTTGCGTACACCTCGTCGTCGGCACGCAGGTCATCGGCGCACGTGCGCGCCATTGCGGCTATCTCCTCACGCCCCGTACGGCACAGATATTCCGCCCCGTTGTCGTCGAACGGGAATATGGAGCAGGTCGCGCCAAGCTCCGCTCCCATGTTGCATATGGTAGCCTTGCCTGTTGCCGACATAGAAGAGAGACCGTCGCCGAAATATTCAAGTATGGCGTTGGTGCCGCCCTTGACGGTCAGCATGCCGAGAATCTGAAGTATGACATCCTTTGGCGACGCCCACCCGGAGAGTTTTCCGCTCAGCCGCACACCTATGAGCTTGGGCATCTTCAGTTCCCACGGCTGACCCGTGAGCACGTCGACGGCATCCGCGCCGCCCACTCCCACAGCCACCATACCGAGTCCTCCGGCGTTGGGAGTGTGTGAGTCGGTGCCCACCATCATTCCTCCGGGGAAGGCATAGTTCTCGAGCACCACCTGATGTATGATGCCCGCGCCCGGTCCCCAGAACCCTATGTGATATCTGGCGGATACGGAGCGCAGGAAGTCATACACTTCCCTGTTGGCTGTCATTGCAGCCGGCAGATCGCTGTCCGCACCGGCATCTGCCTTTATGAGATGGTCGCAGTGCACCGACGCAGGCACAGCCACACGGTCTTTTCCGGCGTTCATGAACTGCAGCAACGCCATCTGCGCCGTCGCGTCCTGCATAGCCACACGGTCGGGGCGGAAGTCCACATAGTCGGTTCCGCGCTCATACCGCCTCAGTCCGTTCTCATCAAACAGATGGGCATACAGCACTTTCTCCGCATAAGTAAGCGGTCTGCCTAACAATCCTTTTACCTTCGCTACCTTATTATTATATGAAGAGTAGAAGCTCTTCAGCATTTCGTAATCCAGAATCATCTTATGTTGCTTTTGATTGGATGCAAATATACAAAAAAAAATCATATTTGCATCATTTCATTCAATATAGTTAGCAAACTGACATTAATATTTAAGCAAACCGATAAATATGTTGCATTTTTATACAAAAAGCAATGTCAGTGAACGCAATAGAGCTTGTCATGACATTTCCGGACGCAGCATGATTTATAAAAAAGCAGTGCCAGCGAGCGCAATGAGAGCTTGCTATTACATTGCCGGGCGCAGCCTGCTTTATAAAAAAGCAGTGCCAGCGAGCGCAATGAGAGCTTGCTGCGACATTGACTGCCGCAGAATGTTTTATAAAAAAGAAAAAATAAAAGTACAATGACCGACTCCTTGACCCTCTTACGTACTGCCGTCGTCATTCTGTTTTCCATTCTTATACAATCCTAACCATTGCATTTTCTGCATAATATGGAAAACAACAACATGCCGTAAGCACGGAATGCGGATGCGGCATGACGGCTGATTCGGGTCAAATCACATCTCTGCGAGCAGTCCCCGACACGCATCCTCGATGAGATCGAGGGCATAGTCGAAGTCGGAATCGTCACCGTAGTAAGGGTCGGGTATCTCACTGACACCGGCATGCGATGTCATATACGAGCCGAGCATCCTCACCTTGTCCCTCTGCTCAGGCGCGGACGCCATCGCCTTTACCGCCCGCACGTTGGCGTTATCCATCACAAGGATAAGGTCGAAACGGCTGAAGTCGGCTTCGGAAAGCTGCCGCGCCCTGCTGTCAAACCTGTATCCGCGCACCGCCCCGCGCCTGCGCATGCGGCTGTCGGGCAACTGTCCGACGTGCCATCCGCCTATTCCGGCGGAGTCGATGACGAATTCGTCACCGCGTCCGGCATTCTCCACAAGTGTCCTCATCACTCCCTCGGCAGCCGGACTGCGGCATATGTTGCCGAGACAGACAAACAACAGTCTTTTCTTATTTTTCTTCATCATCTTCGTTTAAAAGTGTCTGCGGTTCCGGTATCGGGTAGTTTGCGCTCTCCTTCACGCCGAGCGACTTCAGCTCGTTTGCCTTCTGCACTATGCTCTGGCGTCCTGTGTAAGCCTTGTTGTAGGCATCGTCGTAGTCCTTATGCAGCGTGTCGATGTCCTTCTTGAGCTTGTCGAACCTCTTGATGAACTCCCCCACGCGCTTTATCATCTCGTCCGCCATCTCGAAAACCTTCTTCTGGCTCTCGGTCTGTGCATACTGCCGCCATGCTATCTGAATCATCCTGAGTATCGCCATGAGGTTCTGCTGCCCGGTGATGAACACATGCCGGTCGAACGCCTCGCGCCAAATCTTGGGGTCGTGAGCCAGTGCCAGCTGCAGCGCGCCCTCGTTCGGCACGAACATTATGACAAAGTCGATTGCCCGCCGCGGCTTTGTGATGTATCGGCTGTAGTCCTTCCGCGCGAGGTTCACAGCCTGCGTGCGCACGCTTTTCACAAGGTCGTCGGCAAACTTGCGCTTGAGCGTCTCGTCGTCCGTATTCACATACTGATAGTAAGCGTCTATCGACATCTTCGAGTCTATCACTACGTCCTCGTTGTCGGGATAATGCAGTATGACGTCGGGAATCATCCTCTTGCCGCTCTCGTCGCTTACGACGATGTTGCCCTTGTCGTCCGTGATGGTCTGCTGCACGTCGTAGTCGGTCCCCAACCTGTATCCCTGCGCGTCGAGAATCTCGGTCAGCATGCGCTCTCCCCAGTTTCCCTGCGCCTTGTTGCCCCCTCTTATGACGTTGGTGAGCATCGTAGCCGTGCGGTCTATCTTCGTTGTCTGGTCGCTCATGGCCTTAAGCTGCTCTGAAAGTGACGCTGTGCTCTTTGCCGTCTCGCTGTTAGTGAGGCGTATAGCCTCCTGAAGCTGCTTGAGATTGTCGCGCAACGGCTTGGTGATATTCTCCATACTCTCTGAGTTGTCAGCCTTCAGGCGGTCGGTGGTCTGGCTGAGCACCCTGGTAGCAAGGTTGGCAAACTGCTCCTGAACGGTCTTCAGCTGCTGGGCGAACTGCTCCTGCCTCATCTGCATCTCCTTGGAGTTGTGCTCCTTCTCTGCCTTCAGCTCGGCGGCAGAACGCTCCGCCTCCAACAACGCCTGCGTCAGTCTGCCGTTCATCTCCTCCGTTCCGGCTCTGGCGGCGTCGGTCTCCGCCCTGAGCTGCGCGGCAGTATGATCAAGCTGCTCCGCCTTCTGCGCGGCAAGCGCAAGCTCCGTTCTCACCCCCCTTATCTTCGACTGCATGAAAAAGAAAGCCGTCACGCCGCCGGCAACCATACCTATCATTAAATAAACTATCTCCATATTCCGGAATATTTTATACTTTCAACTGTAACGATGCAGCCGCCATGAAACCGCCGACGGCTGACATCGGTAAAGGAAAAAACACGTGGAAGCGCAAATATAATAAAATAAATCGGCTCCGCACGCCACTTTCCCGAAAATATTTAAAGTATGACTGACAATCTGGCTTCATCAGTCTTTCGTCATGGCGGCGCACTCATTGGTCTCAGGTTTGGCGCAAACGCCCGGACGAGGGCGTCACACCTGTCGTGCCATATGCATAATGTCGGTCAGAAAAAACTTCCTCCGGCATGCGTCATGAAGAATAAAACGCATATCCGCAATCACTCTGAGCACATATATATAATAATGTGTAACTGCTGACTGACGTATTTTCCGCAACGTCCGGACGGGGAAATCATACCGTCACACCGGCATACGCATATAACCGTTTTATACAGTTTTATTATAAATTTTATTGTTCCAAACCGTAAAAAAGCATGCTGTGTGCGCACACAGGGTACTTTTTTGGAAAAAAGGAATAAAATATTTTGGCAGACATAAAAAATGTCCTATCTTTGTAAACGTTATCCTGAAAACAATCTTTTTACCTTAATGGAAGAGACTAATACCTATTGAAGATTCGAAGCGGTCGCCTGTGAAGGTTGTCGCTTTTTTTATGCGGTGAAGCGAACAGGACAAGCTTGCACCCCGATATTAAAAAACACAAGACACAATGGACAACAACACAGCAGACTATATAAGACTCCTTGCGGAGAGATATGAGACGGCGGACTTTCTGAAAGACGACCCCAGCCTGTTCATGCACAAGGTGGAGGCGGCGGCAGACAGGGAGGTCATGGCGTTCGCGGCGTCGTGCCTGAGCTACGGCTCGCGCAAACAGTTCTTCCCGAAAATACAATACATGCTCGACAGCTCGGGCGGAAGGATGGACGAATGGGTGAGAAGCGGAAGCTTCCAGACAGACATTCCCGACGACGGCAGGTGCTACTACCGCCTCTATACGCGGCACGACGTGCACCAGCTGCTGCACACCCTGCGCCTTCTTCTCACGGAGCACGGCAGCCTCGGACAGTTTGTCAGGGCGAACGCCACCGACGGATACGGAGCGGTGAACGCCATATGCGCATACTTCGCGGCGCACGAGGCAAGCACGGTGATACCGCGCGACACCAAGTCGGCATGCAAGCGAGTGTGCATGTTCATGCGATGGATGGTGCGCGACAGTTCACCCGTCGACCTCGGACTGTGGACACGGTTCATCGACAAGCGCACGCTCATCATGCCGCTCGACACGCACGTGGTGCAGCAGTCGCAGCGGCTGGGACTCCTCCGGAGCCGTACAGCGTCGATGAGTGCGGCACGCCGTCTGACGCAGGCTATGCTGGAGGTGTTTCCCGACGACCCTCTGAAAGGCGACTTCGCACTGTTCGGATACGGGGTGAACAAGGAGTGAGACGGAGGCTGGCACCATACAGGGCTGGCATACGGCGACAAGAGGCTGATGAGAGCCTTACTTTTACACGCAGCCAAGCAAGATACATTTTAACATTTTTATGTTAACACACCTACGGAAAAGCCCCGCCAGCCTTCCCGCACCACAGATTCCGGACATCGCAAAAACACCTTCCATACCCCCATACATACCATTCCGGCATGCCGTTCTCACATTCCGGAGACGCCAAAGACACCGTTCAGCCACGCCATAAAGCCCGTTCCGCCATCCTAAAAAGCCTATTCCACACCTCAGAAAAGCCTCTTTCGCACCACCAAAAAGCCCGTTCCGCACCCCCTGAGAGTCCCCTCTGAAAGCCATCCACATACAACGCACTGAGCCACAGACATTTACACACACCGTCAGAAAATCACATTTTTCAACCCAAAACACTCGCACGACATGAAAAACGCTCCCATCCTGACGTTCAATTTAACACTTGCCGCACCATAATTATCCCTACACGCACACGCAGCCCCGCCCTCATCCCCTCACCTTTTCCCCTCCTCACCCTCCCACCTTCTCACCCTCCCACCTCCTCCTTTACCTTCTTACCCTTTTACCTTTTTACCTCTACAAAGCCCTCTCCCCCTCCTCACCCTCCCACCTTCTCACCGTCTCGCATTGCTTTTTATTTTATTTAACCATCCGACAATATAACTTACGATATTTTTCAATAAATTTGCAAATCATGAGAATAGACATTATCACAGTCTTGCCGGAGATGCTCGAAGGCTTCATAAACGAGTCAATACTCGCAAGGGCACAGAAGAAAGGACTGGCGGAGATACATCTGCACAACCTGCGCGACTACACCACAGACAAGTGGAGGCGCGTAGACGACTATCCGTACGGGGGATTCGCAGGAATGGTGATGCAGTGCGAGCCGATAGACCGGTGCATTTCGGCACTGAAGGCGGAGCGCAGTTACGACGAGGTGATATTCACGTCGCCCGACGGCGAACGCTTTGACCAACACGTGGCAAACGACCTCTCGATGAAGGAAAACATGATAATACTGTGCGGGCACTACAAAGGCATAGACCAGCGGGTGCGCGACCACCTCATAACACGCGAGATAAGCATAGGCGACTATGTGCTCACCGGAGGCGAACTTGCAGCCGCCGTCATGGCGGACGCCATAGTGAGAGTGGTGCCCGGAGTGATAGGCGACGAGCAGAGCGCGCTGAGCGACTGCTTCCAGGACGACATGCTGTCTGCCCCCATCTACACGCGCCCGGCGGAATACAAGGGATGGAAGGTGCCCGAAATACTCCTCAGCGGCAACGAGGCGAAGATAAAGGAATGGGAAATGGAGCAGGCTATGGAGCGCACAAGGCGGCTGCGGCCCGACCTTCTGGACAGATGACCGGCGCGGCGGCACTCCTCACGGCGCACAGGCAAGACCCGTAAACGCGACAAACGACAATAAAGATATGAAAAACCTGAACTTCCTAAGCAAAGCCCTATGTCTCATCACGATGCTCATGATATGCCGCACGGCGGCGGAGGCGGCACCCGGAGGAGACGGAAATGAGCTGCGCGTGGCTGTGGCAGGAGTGGCTCACGGTCATCTCAACGACATAATCTCGCGCATGGACAGGGGCGACTTCAAGGTAGTTGGCGTATGGGAGAAGGACGACCGCATGCGCCGCGACAACGGACTAATAAGGCACGACAGCACCATACCCGCCTTTGACGATCTCGGAGAGATGCTCGACACCACGCGACCGGAGGCTGTCGTGGCTTACGGACCGATATACGACCACATGGAAGTGGTGGAGGCTTGCGCGCCGAGAGGCATACACGTGATGGTGGAAAAGCCGCTGGCGGTGAACAACAGGCACGCCCGCCGCATGGCAAAGCTGGCACGCGGGCACGGCATACTGCTGCTCACAAACTATGAGACGAGCTGGTACAGTTCAAACCACGAGGCATACCGCATGGTGAAGGACGGCATCATAGGCTACATCACACGCATACTTGTCTATGACGGACACCAAGGTCCGATAGAGATAGGGTGCGGAAAGGATTTCACAACGTGGCTTACCGACCCGGTGATGAACGGCGGAGGCGCCATAACCGACTTCGGATGCTACGGCGCCAACCTCGCCACGTGGCTCTTCGGAGGGCGGAAGCCGCTGAGCGTATATGCCGTGACAAACAGCCAGAAACCCGAAAAATACCCTAAAGTGGACGACGACGCCACAATCATACTGCAATATCCAGACGTCACGGTGCAGCTTATGCCGTCGTGGAACTGGCCCATGAACCGCAAGGACATGTACGTATACGGCTCGAATGGATATATATACCAAAGCGCGCCGTCGCGCATGTCGCTATACAGGAACGGAAAGGAGAGCGACGTGAAACCCACGCCTCTCGAAGCTCCATACGACGACTCGTTCCGCTATCTGAAGGCTGCCGTGAGAGGAGAGATAAAGGTGAACGCCACCGACCTCGCCTCGCTGGAGAACAACCTGACCGTAGTGGAGATTCTTGACGCGGCGGTGAAAAGCGCGCGGAAAGGAAAACCGGTGCGCCTGAGATAAGCAGACGGCGCGCCGCGACACAACCGACACAAGCCTGCCAACGGAGAAACGGAGCCCACTCCGGAGCAGACAACATAACAATACGTTGGGCTACACATTTAAAACCTAAATTAAACATGAGAGAATTGACAGTACTTCCACAGTTGGGATTTACAGAAGCGCTGGGCGCGGCATGTAAGAAGGTAACACAGTTCAAGGGGCGTTCGCGCCGTTCAGAGTACTGGTGGACTTACCTTACGGTATTCATCATCAACTTCATTTGCTCGTTCATACCGTTCATAGGAACCTTGATATCGATTCTGCTGGGCTTGGCGATGATACCTATCACATTCCGCCGCCTGCACGACACGGGCAGAAGCGGATGGTGGTATGGCGTCAGCATGATATGCGGAACCATATACATCATTGTTGCATGTTCTCTTGTCATCGCCGCTCTCGGTGCCAGTGCGTCCGCGGCAGACCTGAGCTCGATGTCGTCGGTGGAAATAGTGGAGGCTCTGGGTGAAGGTATGGCAATGGGATTCATCGGCATCGGATTGCTGGCTGGAGTCATCTACGGCATCATCCTGCTCATATTCTACTGCCAGGACAGTCAGAAGGAGGAGAACAAATACGGTCCGTCACCGAAATACGTAGAGGAAAACGCCGACGCGGAAAGTCAGGACACAATGCAGACAATGGCATAAGCAAGCGGCAGGACACCTGCCTTGCGCTGACGTGACACGTCATCAGAGAACATTCGCGCGGCTACTTCGCGCCGCCATAATCCTTACAGAAGGCTTCGCCAAGCGCGAAGCCTTCCTCGTAGAGAGCCTCCAGCTTCTTCGTGTCTTTCTCTATCCGGTCCACCTCCATGGGTCGCTGGGGACGTATGCAGGTGATGCGTCCCTCCTGCTCCAGCCGGTCTATCATGTCGAGCTGGCGGTTGTACACCTCTATCCTGTGGCTCAACGCCACGCGCAGACGCGGATAGTCGCGGTAGATGAAGCGCGGAATCTTAATGTCGCGGCGGTCGTTGCGGTAGCCCTTATTGCGGGTCAGCACCACCACATTGTGGCTGTAGCCCTTCTGCATGGCATGTTCCACGGGTATGCTGTCTACTATTCCCCCGTCGAGCATGGGTTTTCCGTCCACAAAGACAATCTTGCTCACATACGGAAGGCTGCTCGACGCGCGCACCACATCGAGCGCGCGCTGACGGTCGTGACGCTCTGATAGATATTCGGCAAGACCTGTGCGGCAGTTGGTTGTCACCATCTCAAACTCTGTCTCGCTCTTGAAGAACGTGTCGAAATCGAAAGGTATGTAGCTGTTCGGAAACTTGTCGTAAAGCAGTTTCTGGTCGAATATGCTGCCCTGCGTGAACAGATAGCGCAGCCCTATGTAGTCGTAGCGCGCC